>Ga0310833_100483_pt1 | contig 29569 bp, 38 predicted proteins | sample SM_ome_FD_201312 | JGI IMG/M metagenome (GOLD analysis project Ga0310833, IMG submission 201312) | Sorghum-adapted microbial communities enriched on stacked mutant (SM) sorghum from Joint BioEnergy Institute, Emeryville, California... ...
GTTATTCGGTGCGCCTTCAGATACATCAGGGACAAATGAGTACAATTTCTCTTCGATCCAAGGATAATTCTGATCGCATAATTCCTTGGATACGTAGAAGCGTACACGAATATTTATTGATTCAACTCTCCCGCTTTGTTCGTCAATACGGATGTAAGCATTAGGAATTTCAATTCCATGTACAGATATGAATGTTTTTTGTAGCGCCATTATAATCCTCCTTATACTGTTGCCCCGGTTGCATCTTTCCAATTTGTGCCGTTCCACCAAATCGGCTTCCCAAGTGTAGTGTCGAAATATGGATAACCAATCGTGGACACAGTTGGGCGGGATGCGGTTGTACCAAACGAAATGACCGCCATTTCCCGGAAATTGTATTCCAAGGTTCCACCTAGACCAGCTATTACAGTTTTTTGATTCGTATCAATGCACATGATGCGTGTACTGTTGCTGGCGCTTAGACCTGTAGCCGGAACCCCGGTGAAGTCGTAATCAACAAATTTTGGCTTGATTGTTGATGTGGTGTCAGTTATTGAGCACCAATTTTTTACGGCCCGCGGTTTCTCTGAACTGAACACAACATCATTACATTTAGCGATCATTACAACTACTGATCCTTGGTACGAACTAGATATTTGATAATTATTCCCTAGAAATCTAATGTTCGCGTTATCTGACGAGCCTCCTGTGCTGTCGAGATAAATGATATGTCCGGATGGATTGCTTTCTTTTCCTGAACCGTGCGATAGTAAATTGGAAGTATAAAGAATGTGCTGACACGTATAAAGTTGCTCAATATACCGGTATACGCAGTCTAAAATTGCATTCCCTGAGATCGTTACATTAGAAGAACTTCCAACTGAAATCCCGATTTCGCAATTTCTTACGGTGTTGCCTGTTAGTGACACACCAAAACGAGCAACCGATACCCATAAACCGATGCCCGATGCAGCGGCATCAGAACCGATTCGGCCATTCTGGATTGTGTTGTTTGATACCGTTATGTTAAATACAGGAAGTCCTGCATCTCCACCGTATATACTCAAACCATGCGATACAAATGTATCAATGTTGTTTCCAATAATTGATCCGTTATTCGCCGCCGAAATAAAAGGACCGCCGTTCCAGCACCTTTCAAACTTATTAAATCCGATTGTAAAATTATCCGATACGTGTTCTGCAATATTAGACTGTCCGATATAACGTTGGTCCCAGTGAAGAACAATCCCGCTTGTTGCATCTCTTTCCGCTACCGGTCGGGATGTCGACATAACATACCCAACATCCAAGCATTTATTACTTACAAAATCAAATGATGTATTCCAACCGTAGTATACGACAGGAGTTGAAAAAGCATCTCGGAAGTTGCATTGTTTGACATTACAGTTCGAGGTCCGGTAAAACATGATCGCTCCGCTGCAAGTCAATTCATATACATTTGGTTTCGTTATGTCATGACTACCTTTCGACCCGATAAACTCTATCCCTTCGAATGATACGTTTTCAACTCCGCCGACTTTTGGCGTACTGTCAATCTCGTCCGCATCAATTGTGACCCCTTTTGTAACCCAAAATATTTGCGGTAACGTCATGACGTTAGCACCGGATGCATGGGAGTATTTAAATCCAGTGTAAGTTTCATTAATTCCCCTATACATCCTAATTGGAGAAACAGATATTTCATTCCCGGCAACGGCGGTTACATAAACGATATCTGCATTACTGTCGAAAACAGTCAGCACATCACCGATTTTAATATCGGATGCATCAGATACATTAAAAATCGTATCATTAGCCATGACGTCATTAGTAACTTTAGTATAAAATACGTCTTTTGCTTTGATCTTCGCCCCATTCCCGATAATTTTAATATTAGATGGTACAATAACGCTGCGAATCAAGTAGACTCCGGAAGGAAAATATACAATACCACCACCTGCTGCTTTGGCTGCGTTTATTGCTTCCCGAACTGCCCCTGTATCATCCGTAATACCGTCGCCTCTAGCACCGTACCTCTTAACATTAAAGCCGCGCTGAATGACATCAACTTCAAGTGCCGCCACCCGATCCCCAGCCACGGGGAATGTCTCGTCAAACGGAGAACTATACCGCATATCGACGATCTCAGTATTGCTGTCACCGGCGCTGGCAGCGAGGTTATCGATCCGCTGGTCTTGCTTGTCGATAGCGTCCTTTACATTGGTGGCAGCAACCCGACCGCTATACGTAATATGATCGGCACCGTGGGCGGCACTTGATGCTTTATGGTTAGTAATCTGTGTTTGAAGACTGGTTAAATCCTCATCCGCTCTTTTCCAGTTGTCATTATGCCTTTTCAGGTCTTCCATGGTTGTGTACTTTGTGATCTCTTTAAATCTCCCGTTCGCCACTTGTCTCACCCTTTCTCAGTACAGATATGTGTGCCGAAAAATAAAAGCGACCTCCAAGTTCGGCAAGGTCGCAGTAATCGTTATGCTGTTGTCGCCTTCTACGAGGCGCGGAAACACTCCATCATGCACATTGGTCACATCTACCCCGTTCAAGGTCACGACCTGTTCCAACGGAGCGCAGCGCACTTCAACGACGTCTCCCGAACTTATCGACATGCTCAGCGTAAACGATTCTCCCGTCGTGTTGTTCGTGACGGTAATATTCGAACCGGTTCCGGTTATGCGAATGACCGGATAGGCAATATGCGTCCCAGCGTGATAAACATCGAACGTGCTTGGCGCCGATTTTACGGAATACGTCTCTCCGCTGCCATAAACGAGCCCCATGCCATACGTGTAGCCTTGCCCATACTCCCACGGGCTGGATGTATCCGTGACACTTTCGGCAAAGGGATAGAACGCCTTGAATGGCAGTTTGAAAGTACCGAGCGGCCCGATCTTTTCGATCGGAATCGTTCCGTTATACTTGCACATCCAACGTTTCCCCGGGAAACGATCGAGAATCAACGGCTTAACCCCGACCCTTGCATTAAAGACCTTCGCCATTTCCTGCAGGCGGATTTGATACTCGATTTCATCACTCGCCACCATCATAACTTCCAGATTGATCGGCCGCGGACCATAACTAGTATCAATATCGATCGTTCCGTCAAGGTCCGGGATCTCTTCTTCGGTCTGCCGCGTTTCCGGCAGAAGGGGAATATCAACTTTTGTCACCAGTAGCCCAAGATCCGAAAAGGCCACGCCGCCGAACGTGGCCCCACCGTTATCTTCACTCATTCCGCCCTGTCCCCCCTTGCCAAGAGTTTGCGAGCTATGCTTTCCAGCTCATTTGCGTAGGACGTGATGTCGGCTTGATCTTCGAGGATTACGTCCCCGCTATGCTCAATGAGTGGACCTTGATAATTATTGTTGACGACTTTCTCTCCTCCAGAAACCGCAGAAATTAGAGTGTTCACCTGCTCCGGAGTAAACACATACTCATTTTTTTTGATGATAGCGTTTATTTCATCCGGCATGAGCTCGTAAGGCGATCTAAAGTTCAGCCCTGTCACACCGTCTCGGCCCGTATGAAACAGTGGCGTTCCGTCCGCCTTCATCCATCTCCCGGTCTGGCTGTTCAGCGTCGCGCCAAGCAAAGCGCCTAATTCCTTACTCTCGGCTTCCAGCGCCTTCTTCTCAGTCGCTGACGCCGTGTGCCACGCAATGCTGTTCGCCCGCATCTGTGCAATAATCGCGGCGGTATTGATTGCCGAAGCGCCTGCGCCGATGCCGGCCACAGAACCAGAGGATGAAGAAGGCGCGGTTACTGGTGGCATGTATGACGCATACGAAGCCAACTCACGCTGCAGGGCAGCCATTTCGGCCTTGATCTTTTCATTCGTGGTCACAAACGAAGCCAGCCGCTCGTCATCGGCCAGCTTGTACAGCATCGTAAGGTCACCGGTGAGATCGCTCGTCGCCTCCCGGAGGTCGTCGTACCACGTCTCGATGTCATTTTTCTGCTTGTCCAATTCCTCCAGACGCTGATCGCGTTCCTCCTCAAGCGCATCTTTCTGGTCTTCGATGTCCATTTGTCGGAGCTTTTCTTGAAGCTCGAGGAAATGCTTTTGACCCTTTTCGCTCGTAGCGTACCGATATTTTTCCATCTCGGCGATCAGATCGTTCCGCTCTTTGAGCCGCTCGGAATCATCGATCGCCTTAAGCTGGTCGTCGTAAAACTTCTGGATCTCCTTGCGGCGTTCGTCCAGCGCGTCGAGCTCAGCCTTTTTCTGCTTTTCGATGGCCTTAAGAGTTGAGTCGGTCACATCCTTGATCTGTTTCTCTCTTTCCTTCGCAGCCTCTTCCTCTGCTTTTTGGGCCATCTTGATGAGCGAGACCTTTAGGTTATAAACCTGAGTGTCAGCTTGCTTGTAAAAGTCCGAGTCTTTCGCATAGCGGTTACGCACCCGGGTCCAAGCATCCAGTTTCATTCGAGCGATCTTTTCTTCCGACTCCCCGGCCAATGTCATGCGGCGCTCTTCCTGCTCGATCCATTCGGCCGACGCTTCAAAACGAGCTTTTGCCGCTTTTTCTTCCTCTTTGGCTTGTTCTTCGCGGCGCTTTTTCTCGTCTTCGGCCATTTGCTGCTTAAGCTGATAGATTTTGACCTCGATATCCCTCCGGATTTCACGTAAGCGTCAAATACTTCACACCTACACAGACTCGAAGATGCATGAGAAACTGAGCGTATCGGAAAGATAGGAGGTACGCGCGAATGAACGAAAATGAACGCAACGAGCAATGGCGGGAGCGGATCCGTGCCTATCGGGAAAGCGGACTGACCATGCGGGCATGGTGTATCGCCCAAGAAATCCCGTTCAACCAACTGAAATACTGGCTGCGCAAACTGTCGCCGGGCAAACGGAAATCACCAACGACGACTTGGGTGACGGTCACCCCAACGCCGCCTCCATCGGCGGAAGCCTCCCCTCTCGTCGTCCAGATCGGCAGCGCATCCATCGATATCCGCCCCGGTTTCGATGCGTCCCTGCTTACGCAAGTGGTGCGGGTGCTGGAGGCGGGCCGCTGATGCTCCCCATTCCCGAACGGATCGTCCTGGCGAGTGGCGCGACGGATCTGCGCAAATCGATCGACGGTCTGGCCGCCCTCGTCCAGGAAAGCTTTGGCTGCAGTCCGTTTGCGCCCACCCTGTTCGTGTTCTGCAACCGGCAGCGGGACAAGCTGAAAATGCTTTACTGGGAACACAACGGCTTCTGGCTGTTCTACCGTCGGCTGGAGCGCGGCACGTTCCGATGGCCGGAGCCGTCGGACGGAAGTAGCCTGACGATCTCCCTGCAGCACCGTCAATTGCGCTGGTTGCTGGACGGACTCGCGCTGGATCAGCGGCAGGCCCATCGGCCGGTGCACGCCGAGGTCGTCCTGTAACGGCTTTCCCATCGGCGTGTTCACCAAATCGCCATTCTTATCGGCAGGAAAGGAGCCCCGCTGTCGCGAAATCCATCATCATGGAAAACCGAGCGGACATCTCCCACCCGACCTCCGAAGAGGTCATTCGACAATGAACCGAACAAGTGGCGGCGCTCAAGCTGAAACTCGCCTGGTACGAAGAGCAATTCCGGCGGGCGCAGCAAAAGTGTTTCGGCGCTTCCAGCGAACAGACGCATCCGGATCAACTGACGCTGTTCAACGAAGCCGAAGCGGAAGCGGGCCCGGAGCAACCCGAGCCGACGGTCGAAACGGTGACCGTCGAGCGGCGGAAGAAAGCCAAAGGCGAACGGGAAGCGAAACTGGCGAACCTGCCGGTCGAAACGATCCACTACACGCTGGACGAAACGGAAGGCGTCTGCCCGGACTGCGCCGGGCCGCTGCATGCGATGAGCACGGAAGTGCGGCGGGAACTGAAGATCATTCCGGCGCAGGTAAGCGTCGTCGAGCATGTGCGCCACGTGTACAGTTGCCGCAGTTGCGAGCAGACGGGCGTTCGGACGCCGGTCGTTACCGCACCCATGCCGGCCCCGGCGTTGCCGGGCAGTCTGGCGTCGCCTTCCATGCTGGCGCACGTGATCCATCAAAAATACGTGAACAGCTTGCCGCTCTACCGGCAGGAAGAACAGTTCCGGCAATGGGGCATCGACCTGTCGCGGCAGACGATGGCCAATTGGCTGATCGCCGCCAGTGAGCGGTGGCTCGTTCCTTTGTACAATCTCTTCCATGCCAGGCTTCTGGCGCAAGATCATGTCCATGCGGATGAAACGACGCTGCAGGTCCTGCGGGAGCCGGGCCGATCCGCGCAAGCGAAATCGTACCTGTGGCTGTATCGCACCGGGCGCGGAGCCGCGCTCGATGTCGTGCTGTACGACTACCGGACCGGACGCGGCAGTGAGCATCCGGAGGTCTTTCTGGCCGGATTCACGGGGTACTTGCAGACGGACGGCTACAGCGGATATGCCAGCTCAAGGGGGTTACGCAGTTGGGCTGCTGGGCGCATGCGCGGCGCAAATTTCACGAAGCCGTGCAGGCGGTGCCGCCGGCGCAACGCGCCCAAACCGCCGCGGCGGAAGGATTGGCCTTGTGCAATGCGCTGTTTGAGGTCGAACGCCGCTTTAAGGAGGCGACGGCGGAGGCGCGTCACGCAGCCCGTCTGGAGGAAAGTCGGCCGATTCTGGATCGGATGGCCGCCTGGCTCGAAAGCCAACGCGCGCACGTGTTGCCCAAAGGGCTGCTCGGAACGGCGATCACCTACTGCACGAACCAGTGGCCGAAGCTCACCGCCTTTTTGCAGGACGGACGGCTGGAGATCGATAACAACCGCAGCGAACGGGCGATCAAGCCGACGGTGATCGGCCGAAAAAATTTCTTGTTTAGCAACACGCCGCGCGGAGCAAAAGCCAGTGCGGTGTTGTACAGCATCGTCGAAACGGCAAAAGCGAACCGGCTGAAACCGGAGGCCTACATGCAGTACCTGTTCGAGCAACTGCCGCAGTTGCCGAACTTACAGGACGCCGCCGCTCTGGAGAAGCTGGCCCCGTGGTCGCCCGCATTGCTGATCACGTGTCGCCTGTTCTGACGTTGTGCCCCGAACCGCTCTGACTGCTCAGTCAGGGCTCTTTGGCGTTCCGTCTTGTTTGGCGACGCCCGCGCATACGCTTCGTTCCTATTCTCGCAGGCTGGGGAAGCTTTGACCAGGTGTGCTAGATTTGACGCTTACCGACTAACAATTGTCCCAGTAAGGTCACTAGTACAAGACAACCGGCAGCAAACGGAAGTTGAGAAGGTGCCAATCCAGCTAGCATAACAATCCCCCCAAGTGCGGAACCTATCGCACTACCTAAATAATTAGCGGAACTGTTTAAAGCAACAGTAGCTGCGCCGTGATTAGGTTGTAAGTGAAGTAATACATGTTGTTGTGGGGCTTGTGAGGCCCACCCCATCGCCCCCCAAAGAACAAAAGGCAGGAAGCTTAGAATAGGATATTTCAGTACCAATGGCAGGCTGAACATGGCAAAAGCCAATATGGCTAGAATACCGGCCATGAGCAAGCCTGGTCGGCCCGTTCGATCAATCAGACTGCCAATAGAAAAACTCCCGATTACACCACCAATCCCCCATGCCCACAGATATGGCGTAATGTTATTAATGTCTGCTAGGTTATGCAAGATGGATGCGATATACGTATAGAGACCCAAGCTCGCAACGCTGGTCATAAGAGTGATACCAACGGTTGCTGAAACCCGTCCATTGGTCAGCATTGCAACACGTTGACGCAGTGACGGCGGCGCCGAAGCCGGAAAGTTTGGGAACCAGATAACAATCCCAATCATGGCGATCAGACCAAGTGCAGTGATTAACCAGAGAGTCCCGTGCCAACCTAGATGTTTAGCAACGATCAATCCAAGTGGAACCCCTACGACCGTGCCCATGCTCATGCCGCCTAGCGTCATACCAAGGGCACGGCCTCGTTTCTCTTTGGAAACGAGGGATGCAGCAGCTGCAGCGGCCAGCGGGGAATAAAGCCCAGCTCCGATACCTGCAATTGCACGAGCCATAAGCAGCAAGAAGAAACTTGAGGCTAGTGCACTAGCCCCATTACCTACTGAAAATACAGCGAGTGCCAGTAATAAAATCCGGCGCATTGGTTTTCCAGCCAACAATGTTGCAAAAACTGGAGCTGCCAGTGCATAACAAAGGGTGAAAACGCTAACCGCTTGTCCCGTTTGTGAAGCGCTTATTTTGAATGTTGCCCCAATATCTGGCAACAAACCAGCCACGACATAGGCATCAAATCCAAGAGCGAACATGCCTATCGTGAGTAGAAGAACTTTTCGCATGGTAGCCCCCCTTATTTCGATTTGATGGATGCAGGGCCAAGATGTTCCCAATTATTGCTTCCGTTGGAGAATTCCTGTTTGGGGCCAACCCAGCATAACCACATAAACCGATATGTTATAATTATAACCACATAAACGTAAGCGTCAAACCCTACCCACCTTCAATAACCTTGGTCAGAGTGAGAAAATGGGACCAACCGAATTAAACAGGAGGTTATCCCATGGCTGCCAAAGAACAACGACGACTGGACTGGGCTGATCGTATCGCAAAATTCAGAGCAAGCGGAATGACGATGGCTGCTTGGTGCGCGGCAAACCAATGCACCATCGATCAACTGTAGTATTGGCTTTACAAAGCGAAGCCTGTTCGGGCCGGCTCCACCTCTACCCCTTCCACTCCGTTCGTGCGCCTTTCGGTTGCCGATCCGATCGAAGCCCCTCATCCCGCACCTTTGCTTGTTGTTCATATCGGATTGGCCCGCATCGAATTGCGAAGCGGATTCGACCCGCAACTGCTCCGCGAAGTCGTACATGCGCTGGGTGAAGCGTCATGCTCACGCTAGCCGGAGTCCAAAGCGTCTATCTTGCTTGCGGTCCCACCGATCTGCGTAAGTCCATCGACTCTCTGGCCGCTCTCGTTCAAGAAAGCTTCGGTCTTGACCCGTTCTCGCCGTGCCTTTTCGTGTTCTGCAACCGCGAGCGCAACAAGCTCAAAATCTTGTACTGGGAACACAACGGCTTCTGGCTGTTCTACCGTCGTCTTGAAAACGGTACGTTTCAGTGGCCGTCCGATCGCGTTGGAACGGTCATTGTCTCCAGTCGCGAGCTTCGCTGGCTGCTCGACGGACTGGAGCTGAGCCAGCGGCAGGCACACCCGAAAGTCATCGCCGAAACCGTCATTTAATGCAAAAGTTCGCGGTTTTGTCATATCTTGCAGCAGGCATGAGGGCCGGCTCGTCGAAGTACTTATGTATGGAAAAACGAGCGGAAACCCTATCCACAACTGAAGACTACGCGGCAAAAGTCGAAGTGCTGGAGCAGCAAATCGCGGAACTGACGGCCAAACTCAAATGGTACGAGGAGCAGTTCCGCCTGGCTCAACAGAAACGCTTCGGTGCTTCCAGCGAAAAGACGCATCCGGACCAGCTCACGCTTGATCTGTTCAACGAAGCGGAAGTGCTGGCCACGCCCGAAGGCCAGGAGCCGCCGACGGAGCAAATCACGTACGAGCGCCGAAAAACCAGCGGCAAGCGCGAAACCAAGCTGGATCAACTGCCGATCGAGACGGTAACGTATGAGCTTGGTGAGGACGAGCAAATCTGTTCGTGTTGCGGCGGGGCACTTCATGAGATGAGCACCGAGACGAGGAACGAAATCAAGGTCATCCCGGCCGAAGTCAAAGTCGTGCAGCATGTGCGCAAAGTCTATGCATGCCGCCGTTGTGAGCGTGAGCAGATTCATACGCCGATCGTGACGGCCCCGATGCCCAAACCCGTCTATCCGGGAAGCCTGGCTTCGCCTTCGAGCATGGCGTATGTGATGACGCAAAAGTATGTGGAGAGCCAGCCGCTCTATCGGCAGGAGCAACAGTTTGCCCGTATGGGGGTAACGATTTCGCGCCAGACGATGGCGAACTGGATGATCTACGGCGCGAACCAGTGGCTTTCCCTTCTTACGGACCGTATGCGCGAGCATTTGCTCAGGCAGGACATCCTGCATGCCGACGAGACGACGCTGCAGGTGCTGCGCGAGCCGGGCAGGTCGGCGGAAACGCAGTCGTATCTGTGGTTGTATCGAACCGGCCGGACGGGGCCGCCGATCGTCCTGTACGAATACAAGCCGACGCGCGGCGGCGAGCATCCCCGGAACTATCTGGCGGGGTTTAAGGGTTACTTGCATGTGGACGGGTATCCCGGCTACCACAAGGTGCAAGGCGTCACGCTCGTCGGATGTTGGGCGCATGCGCGCCGCAAGTTCGACGAGGCGCTGAAGGCACTCCCCGCCGGACAAGACAAATCCGGGACAGCGGCCCAGCAGGGACTGAAGTTCTGCAACGAATTGTTTGCAATTGAACGGGAGCTGAAGGATGCCGCGCCGGAAGAACGTTATACCGTCCGAATGGAGCGAAGCCAGCCCATTTTGGACGCTTATTTGGCATGGCTTCGTCAGCAGCGATCCCGTACGCTGCCGAAAAGTCTGCTCGGACAGGCGATTGCGTACAGCCTGAACCAGTGGGACAAACTGATGGCGTTCTTGAAGGACGGCAGGCTGGAGATCGACAACAATCGCAGCGAACGGTCGATCAAACCGTTTGTGATCGGTAGAAAGAACTGGTTATTTGCCAATACGCCTCGCGGTGCGAAGGCCAGCGCTACGATCTATAGCGTGATCGAAACGGCGAAGGAGAATGGGTTGAACCCGTTCAAGTACCTGACCTACCTGTTCGAACAGCTTCCGCAGCTTGCGGATCCGAACGATCCCGAAGCACTGGACAAGCTCTTGCCTTGGTCGCCTTCGCTTCCGCTGACCTGCCGCGTATTCAACTCTTCATTCAGCTTATCTCAGCCCTCATCTTGACGACAAGGTGGGGGCTGTTTGACGCTTACGATTTCACCGTTGTTTTTGTACCTCTGTTCCAGCCGTGCCAAATAAGCGAGTTCGTCTTTCTCGCTCATCTGGTTGAGGTCCTTTTTGTATTGCATATACTTGAGCGCTTGCTGATATTGCTCCTCTTGGATTTCAGCCAGCGTCTTCTCCTTCTTTTTGGACTTTTTCTTATCGTCTCCCGCGGCTCCCGTAGACGCAGGAGTATCAAAATACTTATCCAGCGTTCCGGATGTAATGGCCGCGATTTGTTTATCGATTTCGTTGATCGTCAACTGGTACTGGTTTACATTTTTCTGCGCCTGTGCAGCCAAGCCGCGGGCCGCAATGTCGCCGACAAAATCAATCGCTTTGCTCAAACCAGCCGGCAATTTGCTCCCAATTTTTGTTTCCGAAAAATCCGCCTCGGCAACGGCCATAAGCGCTTGAACCTGTTGTTTCGCGAGTTTCAACTTTGCTTCCGTCTCAGCGCGCCAGGCTTCAAGTCTTTGCTTAGATGCGGCTGTCGCTTCGTTTACGGATGCCTTCTCCGCATCGATTAAGTTGTAAATCAGGTCTGTATTCCTGATATGCCAACGACCTTCCGCGTCAAGCTGGGTCTGCAAGCCTGGATATTCTTGCTGCAGTTGCTTGACGACTTGGGTCAATTGGTTTTTCTGATCGACCGTCAGTTTGGTTTGCTTGTCCAGCTTTTCGTATTGTTTTACCAGCTGGTTGACCGAATCGATGTGCTTGATTTGTGCTGCAGCCTCGCGAAGGTTTGCCTCTTCTAGTTTCATCAAAGCCGGAATCGAAGCATTAAGCTGATCGTTCAGCTTCTGCAGCACTCGAGGGGCGTCCTCTGGCGTGTTAATGCCCAATTGGGACAACTGCTTGTCAACCTCTGCGAGGTTTTCCTTAAGGTCGGATATCTGCCGGTCCAGCTTGAGGATTTCGGCCCCACTCTCATTGGAGATCAGCTTCGCATTTCGCTCGTCATTCAGCTTGTTCAGTTCTTCTTGGAGTGACTTCCTTTTCTCAAGGAGTTCATTCAGCGTGTCGATGTCTTCCTGGAGCTTTTTCACGTCTTCGGCGGACCGATTCAGCGGGGATTCGGAAAGCTTTTGGTTCAGCTCGTCCTGGTTCTGCGCGAACTTCCAGACGGATTCGGCCGCGGCATCGGCCGCTTGCTGATAGGCCCATATCCCCCCTGCTGCCGCGCCGATCAGCGTAATGATGGTCCCCCAACCGCCCATTGCTGTTTTAAGTACCGTGAATGCGGTAGCCAGTCCTCCAACCACCGCGATAAATGCCGTGAATGCGGTTGTTGCCGCAACAACACCCGCAACGACTTCCTTGTTCCCATCCGCAAACAAGGCAAACTGCCGGATCAGCGGCGTCACCGTCTCCATCAAGTCTTCAAGAACGGGAAGGAATGCTTCGCCTAATTCCACGCGGGCCGTCTGCAACGTCTGGTTAAACGTCGCTTGCGTCCCGGTGTAACCGGTCATGGCCGAATCCGCGTTGCCTGCGAATATGGCCGACTCCTGCATAATGCCGTTGTATGCGGCCTGTATTTTCTGCGCATCGGTCAGCTTCGCCGCCGTCGTGCCGATCGACTTGGCATAGCGGTCATACATGACGGAGAGGTTGGTTGTGATGCCGGCCGCGTCTGTCAGTTCCGAGTTACCCATTTTGATCCCTTGCGCCACTTGCCGGATCGCTTCGTCCCATTGCAAATGCGCCTCACGGTTGTACACCGCGGCGTCAGCGGTGGCAATGATGATGTCTCGCGTTTGGTCAAGCGTAAGCCCGGCCGTGAGGTACGTCTTAACCGTATCGGCCATCACCGCCTTATTCAGGCCCCAGCGATCAGCGAGCTCATCCGCGAGGTCCGCGGATTTTTCAACGTCGATGTTGAGCGCCTTCGACACTTCCGATAGGCCGGAGTAGGACATGGCAAGCCGCTGAGCTTCGTCGGCAAGGGTTTTGACGGTCGTCGTGAGCTTCGCAAAGGTCGCGCCGGCGCCGATTGTAGCAATAGCGGAGCCAAGCCCTTCCATTGAGTTGTGCACGCCCTTGACGGACTCTTCGGTTTTTTGTGCCTCCGTTGCAACTTGCTTCAACTCGACTTCGACCTTCTGAATTTGTTTGCTCTCAACACCCATTCGGCGCAGTTCTTCGACGATCGCTTCCAAGCTTTTTTCAAGTCGGGACGGATCGATATTCCTCAGTACCGCCTCAATCTTTTTCAGCTGATCCGTATTGGCGCCGATCTTTTCCATAACGCCACTGAGATCGACAAAGGCTCTCGATGTCTTTTTCCCCTCGTCCCCGAGGTCAGTCAGTTCCTTCTTGACGGCCTTGATTTCTTGCTTTATCTGTGTCGCTTCCGCGACAAGCCGCGCACGCAGCTCGCCGATTTCCGTCGCCATGTGTTACCCACCTGCCTTCATGCGCGCCAGCAGCGCTTGATACTGTTCCTCCGCCGATTTCGGCGGTTCCTTTGGAGGCTTCGGCAGTTTGGATTGCAGCCTCTCCATGATGCCTTCACGCACCTTCTGATCGGCATAATGCGGGAACGAGGAAACTTCGATATTCTCAATCAATTCCTTCGCCCGGCGCTCGCCGGAAAGCTCGAGCAGCCGCGGCAGATCGATCCAAGCATATTCGTTTTCGATTTCGTGCTGCGTCTTGCCGAGCGTGATACAACACCGAAGCACAAATTCATCAGCGGTTATTCTTTGGCCTGTTCCATCCGCCGCAGAATCGATTGGACGAACTGCTGAGCCATCGGTGGAATCAGGCCGCTGACGTTTCCCAGGGCGGCGTTGATGTCGTTTCGCTCCCATGTGAGCCGCAAGAATTCGGTGCATTCCGCGATACTGGCGTGCTCGTCCAGGTATTCGATCGGTAGGTCGCTCAAAAGCGACGTCAGTTCGTAGATTTCATCTATCGCAATATCGGCGGCAGCCACGATGAACACCGCTCGTTCGTTTTCTGGAGTCAGGAAAAGCTTAACGAGGAAATCCCCGATCGTGCCAATGTGTTCGGTCAGCTTTTTAAGGCGCGCACGGGTCAGTTTCGGGATTTCGACTTGCTTTTGGCCGAGTTGGACTCGTTCTTTTTTGAAAAGAGTAAACATTATGATTCCCCCTCGTGGGAAAATGAGAAAGGGGCTGTCCCAAAATGGCAGCCCCTACTTTCTTTGTACCGGTCTTCAGGCCGTTGCTGTAATATCGCCCCAGGTGTAAAGCAACCCGTATTTGGTCGGGTCCGTGCTGGGGTATGCGGCCGCCGAAATGGTGAACCGCAAGTTGTTGTCAAGCAGGAAACCGGCATTCATGTCGAACTTTACAGCGCACGATTCGATGTAAATGAATCGGCTCGGATCCGTCACGCCGACAGGTTTGATGACAGCGCGTTTGCGCGGCAGTTCTTTGCCGGCAAGACCGTACACTTCGTATTTGATTTTCGTAGGCGTCGTGCCGTCCACGACCTTATCAGCGTTCGGGTTGAACGAAACGACTTTTTCGAAGTCCATATCCGGCGTTTCGAAGTTGATCGTGCCGGTCGTTCCGGTGGCAATCGACTTGACCGGAGCTGTGCCGAACTGGTCGACCGTCGGCTCAAAATAGGTCGTTTGGGTTTGGAACGTGATGCCGCCTTGCGTCAGGTCAATCGTGATGGCATCCGTTTCTTCCTCCCCATCCTCGTCAATCCCCCACACAAAAATGCCGGGACCGGCATAGATTTTTGTCACGTCACCCATTGGTCATGCCTCCCTCGTATAAAACACAAAATTGGTAGAGTACATTGGTCTATCCTTGTCGTCGAGGCCGAGGTAAATCGGGCTGGACTGAAGCGCCAAACACGAAAACACACTCGAGCTACCGACCATAAAATTCGCACGCCGGTGCAGGTGCTTAATAAGCCCCTTCGCCAGTGTCTCTGCAGCTGCCATATTGGCTGGGTTTGACTTATATGACTTGCCCTTAACGATCACCTGGTATGTCGGGCGCTCGGTAGGAACGTAGCCGTGTGGCGCGTATCCACCGGTCCCAAAGACGAAGAGGCAGGGCAGTTTCGCTTCCGGCAAATCGGCCGGGATAAAGTTCGGGTCCGGGTAGACGGTATAGCCGGCGGTTGTCAGATATTGAATCAGATCGCTCGCAAGCATCGCGTCACCCTCCCAATACCTTAGAAAGTTCTTCAAGGATAAGCTTTTCGTTCATCTTCAGCGCGTTCTCCAAGAACTTCTTTCCCGGCATGTACCCGTTGTACGAACCCTTGCTGAGCGTTTTTTCGCCCGGTTTCAGTTCGACGATTGCGCCGCTTGCTGTCTTCCGGAATCCTTCATGCTGGACGACAGCATAGTCATCAACCTCAGGACTTGCGCCGAAGTCAATGTACATACTCGCGATCGTCCGCTTGACCTCGCCAACAACCAACGCCGCCTCCAGATCACCCTCATCCACCGGCGCCAGCCGCTTGGCGTCATGGATAACCTTCAGCGCAAGCTTGGTCAGCGTCTCTTCAAGACGGCGATCGATATCGGATTCCAGCTTGTCCAGTGCCCCGATTATCGCCTCGATACCATCCAGGCTGAAACTAAAGATTTTGCGGTCGGCCATAGACGATCACCTTCTTCACGTCGTCGGTCCCGATAAACTTCCGTACTTCGATATGCGCCACGTCGCAGCGAATGGTCACCCCGAGCGCATTCACATACTCGAAGTAATCATCGAATCCGACTGCGTTCGGCCCTTCCAGATGGATGGTATAAGCGATCTGGACCTCCTCGCCGCGTGCGTTTCGGATCAGGCGCTGCTCTTCTTCCACCTTGGCCGACTTCTCGGTAGCAGTCGGCGGCAACGGCCGGCCCCATTCATCCGTCTCAGAATGGTAATGCACGACTTTTGCTGGATAGCCGAACAGGCTCATATCAGCACCCCGCCATACTGCCGCTGTGCGGCTTCCTCGGCCTCTTGTTCGGCCAACTCGTCAGCGGTAGGCCCGAGCATATCCCGCACATCAGGAGCGACAGCAGGCCGCTCTCCGTCTTTGTAAGTGACCGACTCACCATTGTCCGAAATCGTCTTGACGTTGTGCTTCTGATACTTCAAGGCTGGATCGACGCCCTGAAGCTCCCAGACGGCCTGATAGGCGACGATTTCGACCGGAAACGGCGCTTTGTCCGGGTACCAGCGGGCAAGGTTTCGCTCGGCCTGCACGACGGCGACAGCCTGCTTTTGCTCGCTCGCCCGGTCCCAGGCATCGGTATCGAGCAGGTTGGCCGCGATCCAGTCCGCTACTTCTTGGCGGTCCATGGCCGGTCACCTACTTGTCGCCTTCCGACGATTTGGCGCTTTTGGAGGCTGGTTTGGCCTTTGTTTCTTCCTCGGAAACGATCTCGCCCACGTCCTGCTCGACCAATTGCTGAGCGATCTCGTCGCGCACGTCTTCGAGGACGTCACCCGGATACCGCCATCGGCCGGCATATTTGACAACTCCCGTCACTTTGACCTTTACGCTCATCTTCATCACCCTTTCAAAAAGAAAGAGCGCCCGAAGGCGCTCCGATTAAATGACCGTTGCCGAAATGACGGAATCGGCATACGGGAAGACCGGGAATGCGAGGTTGACGCCGACCGTGCGGATCCGCAGCGGATGCTTCGACACGAGATCGCGGAACACGTAGATGCCCATGTCGCCGGTCTGCTCGGCTTCGATGCCGTCGACCAGTTCCTCCGTGGACGTCGCCCACAGGTAGTTGCCGAGCGGGCCGTCCGGCAGCATCACGAACCGATCCTGCGGCGCCATGCGGACCGTTTGGAATTGGAGTTTGCCATTCGACAGCGCATCCAGCTCGACGCGGGCCTGCGTGTCGTAGGTGGCGATTCTCGGCAGTCCAAGGGAATCAAACACAGCGTCAAGCTGCGCTTGATTGAGTTGCGGAGGTTCAGCATTACCGCTCGGATTACCGAAGTAGTGCCGACGCAGCGACAGGTTTTGCAGCAGGTACGAAAGCACCTGACGGCTCGTGAACGCGCGCGTCAGACGCACGCCGCGGTCAGCCTGGTAATTCCACCAGTTTTGGATGTCTTGAAGCGGTTTGGAGTTCTCCGTATCGCTCCAGCGGTCCGTCCCGGTCAGAACTGGTTTTTGTTCCGGCGTGTAACCCCAGTCGACCTGGACACGAACGTCGCCTTCGACGTAATTGACCGCACCAAGTGTAACAGCCTGCATAGCAACCCATTCCTTGCGGGCGCGGATTGCATCCACGCAGTATTGTGCATCGTTCAATTGTTCCCGAACGATTTGCGCCACTTCCTGCCGGCGCAGGCCCGTATTTTGCGATGCGATCAGGAGCAAGCGGATCAGCTTTTCGTCCATCCAGCGGCCACGCTGGATTTTCGGGATTTCCACGCGCTGACCGCTGACGCCTTCACGCGAACCATACCGCGTCTCCGTGCCGAGCTCGGCGATTTGAGCCATAACCGGAAGCCGGCTCATCGACTTGATGACGTCCACCGTCAGTTCTTCCGTCTGCTCCGGCGGGAAAAAGATTTCATGCCAATAGTCGTTCGGGATCGAGAGATTACGGGCGTAGACAAGCAGTTCTTCGCCCGACAGTGCTTCTTCGAGTTGAGAGATTTCCGGCGTCTCTGCAAACGTCTGCAGGTTCATTTTAAGCAAGAATTTGCTCATTCTCGTAATCAGTCCTTTCTTTTTGAGAATCAGGCAAAGACGATATGCGGCATCTTCTGACGCAGCGTGTCGTCCACGGTGACCGGAATCCGGGCCGCGATCACCTTAGCCACCTCGTAGGCACCGACAACATGGTCGCCGTCCTTGACGTTGACAGTACGCTTCAAGATGACCGACGGGTTTTCGCTGCCGTCATTGCCGGCCGGGTTGTACGGCACATACTTGCCGCTCGCGGTCAGTTTTGCCATCGGCATGCCCTTCTTGATGATCTTGTCACCGTTGCTATCGGCCGTAATGGCCGACGAATCGATCGTGATGCCGTTTGTCACTTCGCGGACCACTTCGAGGGAAGCCAGAATCTCATAGTCGTCTTGGACTTCGAACAGACTTTTCGGTTGCAGTCGCATCCTTCATGCACCTCCGCTATTTTCTTGCCCACGGGTCGTTTTCGACTTTGGCGACGACACCGCGGTTCTTTGCGAGTTCGATCAGCCGTTCGTTTGTCTTCTTCTTCTCGTCCGGAGAGTTGCGGACATCGGCGCCGAATTTTCCGCCGCCCGGCTTCTGCTTGAGCAAGTGCGGCTTTTTCTTCGCCAAGTCTTCCAGCGCTTCTTTCACGCCCTCAATCTCGCCTTTGTCGTTCTCCTTGCACTTCGACAGGTCGGCGAGTTTGAGCGCATCCTCCCAGTCGGCGAACCCGAGTTCATTCGCTAAAACCTTTACCTCGGCGGTGAGCAGGCGCTTGAACGTCTTTTCGTTCTGCTCCTTCTCACGTTCTTTCAGGCGCTCGTCCAGCAGTTTTTCGATGTCGACCGGCTCGGTCTTTTTGTCATCGCCCTCTTTGCCTTTGGAGCCGCCATCTTGCTTTTTCAGCGCGGCCGTCATAGCTTCGACCGAGTCGTAGCCCAATTCCTTCGCCAGCGCCTTCTGTGCGGCCTTCTCGGCCCGCGAGAGCCGCGACTGAATGGCTGCGTCAAGCTCGGCCTGGGTAAACTTCTTCTCGCCGTCTGCGCCTCCGCCGTTGCCCCCTTCTCCGCCTTCGCCGCCGCCGGAACCACCGGACCCTCCGGAGCCGCCACCGTCACCGGCGAACAGCTGCAGATTCATACGGAGCGTATAGGGTCTCGCAATCGTTTCGAACATAATGACCTCCTGTTTAAAGTCCGGGTGGACTGTCCTCGATCGCAGTTTTACGTCTTACAACGGTTAGGACGGAAATAAAAAAGACGCTCATTTGAGCGACCTTCATTCGGACATTTCCCACATCACATGATTCTTCCCGCATTCAAGTAGACCAAGCAGTTCTGTATGAAGCGTATTGCTCCATCCGGTCTTGATCACTCCATCCGGCTGTCGAGCGACGAATATGACCGTTTCGACATCGCCGCTTTCAATTGCTTGCAAGAGATTTTCGACGCAAGCCTTCGGGGTCACCTTCCCTTCACGCTTGGCTCGGCGCTCTAAAATCTCATTCACCTGCATCACTCTCCTTCAACTTAGCATTAACCTGCCGGTACGCCTCCTGCAATTCCCGATATGACTCCGTGTTCCGCGCCTTCATGATGGCAAATTGCTTGAGACTCGGCGTATCGTTCGGCAACACCGCCTTATAGCGGATCCACTGCTTGCGTGTCTCGTTCTTGCGTGACTTCTCGCGCTGGATGCGCTCGTACCGACGGATGTTCGCCTCCGTCCGGTTGTCGACGAACGGTCGATTGGACTGATCGATCATCCGTTCAACCTCGCCCGCCGGCGTATATTCCTCAATCCATGCGCTCAGCGAATGCACGCAATGGGAATGGTACGGCGGCCGGACCTCCAGTTTCGGGAACCGCGGGTCGCGCCCGCTTATGCTGTACACTCGGCCCTGATACTTGGCGCACAATTCGCAGGTGATGCCGACATAGTTGACGTAGACCAGGTCAATGCCGTTCTGCACGATCATGTTCTCGGCGCCGGATACATGGGCTTTACGCTGGTGGTAATGGACGACGCCGGCCATGTACTTGTCTGCCGGGATCCGCGCCCCGTTTTTGGCGATCATGCCGGTAATGCCCTGCTGGTTGAGTTGAGCGACAGCGTCCCGGGTCGCCTGCCGGCGGCTAACGCCTTCCAGGAGTGACCGCTCGTTTGCGATTCGGGACGCATCCTCAATGCGGCGCTTCGCATCCGCGCTCATATGGTCAGACGCTTCAAGGATAGAGTAAAACGCCTCGTCCATGATCGCCTGCGCAGCGCGCTGGTGAATCAGCGGCTTAAGCGTATCGTCGATGGATTCGGCCGCGAGCCCCGCGGTAACCATCTGCTCAACGGCCGCCGCGGCCCCGGAGCGGTATTCGTCGCCGATCAAGGATGCCATCTGCTGGCCGGCCTGACCGGTCAATTCGGCAATGATCGCTTCGATCTGCCGCAGCAGCTCCTCTTTCCGCCGGCGGCTTACGCTGCCTTCTTCGAGCGATTGCACCAACGCCCGCAGCCGTTCGTCTGCCCGCGCATACAGCGCGATAACTTGTTCAGCCGTCGCCATCTCACACCATCACCCGCGGCGGTTGCGTATAGGTCGGGTTGAGCGTATCCGCCGCCTTCTCGTCCTGGATTTTCTGGATTTCCGCCTCGATCGCCTCTTCCGACCAGTCCGGATGCATTCTGCGCACGGTCGTTTCAAGCGACTGCACGCCGCCCTCGTATTTCGCGATCTCTTCGGTGTCCTTCTCGCTGTCCGCCTTCGGCAGCATGTCGCCCCATTCGATGACCGGTGCCTTAACCTCGTACTGCGTGCCGCCGATTGCGTTTTCGAGGATCATGCATTTGCGAATGGCGTCCTTGATCGCGGCGTCAAACTTGTCCTTGATCGCCTCTGCCTTGATGACGCTTTGAATCCAGAGGTAGAGGAGCGCGACGCCGGAGTCGCCCCTGCCATCTTCGAGTCCGGCCGCCTGCGGCGAAGTCTTGCTGATCGCCAGCATGTACTTGATGAGCCGCGTGACATGTTCGAAGCTCTGTTGCGTCTTGGCATCCCAGGTGATGTACTGCGGAATTGCTCCCTTGTTTTCGTCGTAACTGACTACCTCGAGGTCGGCGTTTCGGACAAAGCGGGAGCCGTAATCACGCAGATTGTTTTGCGCAACAGTTTCCCATAGCATTTTCGGGATCGCCAGTTTCGGCTTGCCGTGCTTTTCGAAGACGATCGAATCCCGCGTGATCGTCCAGTTGATTTCCTCCTGGATGCCGTCGATGTTACGTAGAGCCGACCGGCCCCGAGGATGAAGCAGTGTTTCGTCGTTGGTAATAGCGCCGCAGAGCAGCTCGGTCACGCCGGGCAGCAGCACGTCGTCGGGAATCTCAACGCTGAATCGTTCGGCATATGCGGCCTTGTCAACCTCGTCCCCGACCGTGTTATCTTCCATCTTGTAAACGAACTGCTGAACCGACAGGCCGTCGTCAACCAATTGCTGCCGCTCGACGCGGAGGTACGATTCGGGCTGCCCGTTTTTATCCGTCCACGTCTCGATCCACGCGATGTCCGCGCCCATGCCGTCCTCATGCGGGAAGTATCGATCGCCAAGCATCCACTCGAACCATACCTTGCCCTTAGCATCGCGGCGCACCCGGTAAGCGATCAGGCCGTCCACCTGGTGCTGCGTGACGGCGGCCCATATTTTCTCGTTCGGCTTGCTCGCAGCTACGACGTTGGACACAAATTCGAGCTCCGGGCCTTCCTCGGCGTCGGCTGAAATGTTGCCGAGCGCCCGGTTGATAAGATCGGCCGGAATCTCGGCGACGAGGCTGCAAAAGTTGACGACGACGTACAAGCGATTGACGTCGACAACCTGCTTTTCCAGTTTCCACGTCTTAACGCCGACGCGCTTATTGACGAACACAATGTCCTTCGACACCTTGCCCGCGCGCGGGAAAATCTCTGCGTGATCGCCTTCGTACAGGGCTCGGTAATATTGCATCAGTGCTACCTCTTGATCGAATGGAGGCGGCGGGAAACGTTGTTTGGTGTAGACGATGGTCAAGCGTATCTCTCCTTTCTTACCAGCCTGCAGGACGCTGGTTGGTGTATTGCAACTCACCGCGGAATAAGATCGTGTTCACGAAATAACGGTCCGCGTCTAGTTGGTGATCATTCTGTTTCAAAGGCTTGTCCTCGCCGCGTTTAGCCGCTTTTTCGTCCCAAATGTAACTGGAGAACTCCCGGAACGTCTCGACACAGCAGTCGTTGTATTTGATCAAGCCTTTGCTGAGCGCCGTCGCCACGTTTCGAATGCCGTCAAGCACATCGTTTTTTGCGGGCTCAACAAAAAAGCGACCATGCTTTTCGATGGTCGCAATAAACGATGCTGCCGAAGGGTCGACAATCACGGCTCGGATATATTCTTTTCCAGCGAACGCTTCAAGATCGGCGTAATATTCCTCGTCGGTCTTCTGTTTGCCTTCCTTCCGGCCGTCGTAATGGTACTCCTTGACCTTGTACCAAACACCGCCGCTCTTGCCCCACAGTCCGAACGTCATCGGGTTCTGCGTGCCATAGTCGCAGCTGATGTAGTATTCGATGTAGTCGCGATCGATCGTCGGAACCTTATGCCGGGCGTCGTCGAACATGTCGTAAATGACGCCCTCGGCCATTACCCACAGCCCGAGAATGTAGCGTTTGAAGAACACCCCGGAGAACATGCGCCGGAACCGTTCCTTCACCTTCTCGGACAGGCTCAGGTTGTCGTCCATCGTGAAGTGAAGGACGAGAATCTTCTTTTCCTTCGCCTTGTCGATGAAGTCCAGCTTGAACCAGTGATACGGCCCGCCCGGGTTACAGTTAAAGAACAGCTTCGCGCCGTAGCCATCCGTTTCAGCTGAGCACCGGCCAATCGCCTGGTCGACAAACGACCTCGGGAACAGCGCAACCTCGTCTAGATATGCGCCGGCCGCCGTCAAACCCTGCAGCACGTCTTGGCTGGCTTCGTTGCTGGCGCCGAACAAGTAATAGGTGTTCGTGCCGATGATGATGTGCGGGTTTTCGGATCGATGGTAATGGTAGTCGATGCCCTTGGCCGTGAGAATCTGAAACATGGGCTCGAGCACGTTGCGCTTGAGCGCACCCATCGACCGGCCGGCAACAATGAAGTTTTGATTGCGGTGCTTTGCCAGCGACCAGGTGATAAACGAGTCGATGCAGGCGATCGTTTTTCCCGAACGGATCGCTCCCTCGGCGATCACCATATCATAATCCTTGTACGGGCTCGCGTCCGTCCACCAAGACAGAAGCTGTTTTTGCTTGCGGCTGAACGGCTGGAACTTGAACGAGGTTGTGCGTTTACGCTTCTTCGCCATCGCCGGTCACCTCGTCTGCAAACACATCCGCGGCTTGAGCGTTAAGCGCCGCCTCGTAAGACTTGCCTTGTTCGTGGGCGTCGTTGCCGCTCTCACCCGCCGCATCCCTGGCTTCAATTTGCGCTTTCTTGGCTTCCGCCTTGACCTTCTCGGCCTGTGCCTGCATAATTTCCAGCTTGGCCCGGCGCTCGTCATTCTCGGGAGCGGCGTTAAGGAACTGCTTGATTGCGGACCGAAGTTCGCGGTTGATCGCTGCAAACGCCTTGATGTCGGTTGCCTGCTTGTCCCAAGCGAATTGAAGTTCGTATTCTTCTTCTGTTCCGTCGCCAAACTTGCCGGGCATGAACTTCTCGCGCTTTAGAACCTTCGTCATGTCGTCCTTAGCCCTAACAAACATGATCCGCTGCGCCCACATCATCTTTGCATAGGCGACCGTCACGCCCTGCCAGAGGATGTCGAGCGGGTCAAGCTCCTGCGCCACTTCAAGAAGCTCCTGGAACTCGGGATCGTCTGGCATAAGCTTTCGGTAAAGCCCGTGTTTCATGGCGTTCGTGTTGCCCGGTGGAGCGCCCCCGCCCTTATTTCCAACGGCGTTCTTATTGCCCTTCGGCGCCCCACGCGGGCGTTTCAATGGGATCTCGTCCCACTTGTCCTGGAACTTCCATTTGCGGACCAAGGCGGGCGAAATGCCGAGTTCTTCGGCGATCTCCGTCAACTTCTTCTCGCGGCCGCTTTTAAGCCAAAGCTTGAGCGCCGCCGAGCGGTTTGTGCTGCGCTTTCTCGCCACTACATCCACCCCACCTCCGAATAACGATTATCTCGATCACAAATAGATAGGCAGATACGACGTTGCGCGAACTCCGTCGGGGTATCTGCCCATGTTTGCCAATTGCTCCGCCAAAACGCGAGACGGATCGTAATAACGCCCTTCATGCCAAACGGTCCAGTGCGTTTTACTTATCCAATCGAAGTGAAGTTTAACGATGCACGTATCTGAAATGAAGCAGTTACCATCAATCCTGATTAACGGCGGATCGCCGCATTCGATCCCTAGCTTTCTAAGGGCTTCAACTACATCCCTTGTCCTGGTGCCTCCTCGCTTTCCACCAAATGCCGCAATCGATTCATCAAGCGATATGCCGGCAATCATAGCGACGCATGTTTGGCCACATAAACTCGATCCGTCTGGTTGAAGGAGATGGACCATGAAATACCAACCCCTATTGATTTGAGTTTGTAAGAACGCTCCGGGCCATTTGGTAACGCTGCGTTACCATTCGATTTTCGCGCCCTTCAAATTTGTTCCATGTTTCGATTTGTTATTTCTCCCACAAAGTAACTTTTAAATTCTTCTTACTCTATATTGTATGGAATTCATTTTTTCGGTCTTTTCATTGTCCGTTCAAAGCTTCCTCCGATTCACACGAAAATGAATTCCTTGTATGCCCAATTAAAGAGAATTTATCACAGCGCATGGCGGTCCAAAGCATCGTCCAGGGTGTCCTGTTTGATGCCCAAATACCGCAAAGTGATCGATTCTTCGCTGTGATTGAACAGTTCCATTAGTAACGAAATGTCCTTTTCTCGCTGGTAAAAATGATATCCGAATGTCTTTCTCATCGAGTGCGTGCCGATCTCCTTAAGACCAAACCGCCGCGCCACGCTGCTCAGCATTTTGTAAGCCATGCTCGCGGTGATCGGCTCATCAATTCGGCCGGTTTTGCGTTTCTTATTCCGAGACCGGAATAAATATTCATAGTCGGCCTTTCCTTGGATATAATGATCCAGCGCTTCGCGAAGCGCCCGATTGATTTTGACCATTTTGTACTTGCCGGTCTTTTTCTCACGGATGCCGATGTGGGTCCCCTTCACATCAATGACCCGCAGCGGAAGGATATCCGAAATCCGAAGCCCGGTGTTGATCCCTACCATTAGCAGGACATAGTCACGCTCATTTTTCATCTTGAGGTACTCTTTGATGGCCTGAAGCTTTCGTGTGTCCCTGATCGGCTGGACGAAGTTCATCATTCACCACCTCAATAGAAAAAGCACCCGAAGGTGCTCCGATGTACGTGCTTATTCAAACTCTTTCAAACTTTGCAAAATACCAAGCATTGTTTCAAATGATTCTTTTCGAGATGAGTTTTCACTTGCACGCAAGAATCTTTTTCCAATTTCCTTGTCGCCGTAGGCTTCTTCGATGAAAATAATGCCTTTTGAAACCCACTTTTCATACTCTACGCCACCGTAATAAGGAACTCCATAATCTTCTCCTGCCGGTTTGATACTTTTAGCTTCTTCTAGCAATTTATCTAACACGCTATCACCTCCCACCACCATCATACACCATCTTCCATATTTCGCCAATGTATGATATGATAGGGTCAGTCCGGAAGCACCGGTCAAGAGGAGCCGCGGGAAAGCATCCCCGGCTCTTTTTGTTTTTCTTTGACGCACGTTACGCGGCCACAAAATTGCTTCGTATCCTGCCAGCGTCCCCAGATGCACTTTCGGCACTTTTCTGGCTGCAGAACTGGCGGAGGAACTTTGACCTTCTGCATTTATATATCAACTCCATAGTTCGGGGGCCACGCTGCACCGTCCCGATCACGGCGGAGGGAGGTGAGGCAGACACCTCGCAGCGCGGCCGAAAAATGAGGGTAATTCAAAAAGAAAAAAGCCATCATTCCGCGCCCTTAGAGGAACAATGGCCTGTAAGACGTCGCACGCAGTCATCAAATGGGGCCCTCCCTGCACCCCGCGGCGACGGTCGGCTCACCATTTGAAAGACGCGGGAGCCTACGCGCCGAACGCATCTTTAGCCGGGCGTCCTACGGCATCGCAATATGCTGCGCGCCGGTCCGGTCGGCGCACATAGAGGATTTGCACCCTCTTTACCACGTCGGATCGTTCCAGTCCGGCGCAGAAAAGAAGGGACAAAGCCCTTCATGGGGTCTCGAACCCCGCCCCATCTCCACACGCTCGGCGACTCGCGCCTAAGGCCCAGCCGATTTCGGCTCACCCACCGCATGGCCGGGTGCCGCAAACGATAAGGGGTACAGCGGCAATCACCCGAGCATTAAGCTCTATGTGATTCCACTGTACCCCTGTTTAACTCGCATATTTGACGCGCGTTAGTCGCAATTTACTCGCATTTTTCAGCCTTCAAGAAGTTTGAGTGAGTTCGCGACCGACTCAATGCCTTCATTGAGCTTCCTGGCGACCGTAGCGGCGTGCATCGTGCTAAAGTAAAGCACCGTTACCTTATGGCGTTCGCCTTTGATGTACCGCATCTCGACGATCCGGCGCACCTCTTCGTCCAGGATCAGCCGGACGGCTCTTTCAACGCTTTGCGTGGCTTTCAGATAGGCATTGTACGCCACCTTCTGCTTTGGCGCAAGGTTATTTATCCCGATGCGTTCAAATTCGTTTACGACCGCCTTCATACGCCTGTACCCGGCCAGCAGCGATTTTGTCTTTTTAATCTCGTCTGCCGTCGCTTGCGGAAAAAGCTCCAATTGCATTGCAAGCATCACCCGCACCCCTGTCTTTTTATTATCTTTTTGATATAATCATAGACAGGAATGTTTGTTCCCTTTCCCCCGGAGCCGTTGCAGCGGTTGTCCGGGGGATTTTGTTTTATCCGATCCTCGCGCTTCCGTTAACGAATTTTGCGCGGAAGATGACGTGCTCTACCGAACTGCATCCCATGTAATCGCAATTGTGTTCCTCGTTTACTTCCTCGTCGGGAGTGCCGAGAATTACGATCTCGTCGTCACCCATGAAGACCGCCGTTACATTCTTCATCTCCACGAATTCTTTAGGCGTTCTGCTCATTTCGTTTCTTCCTCCTTGGCGTATTTGGCAAGGATGTCGCGGGCGCGTTGGCCTTTGTCCAAACTGATTGGCGCAAAGTCGCCCAGCACGCGGCGCTTAATCTCGTGCGTATCTTCGTCCGCATACCATTCCAACACCTTGTCCTTTTCGGATAGTTGGGATTGGAGAAATTCAATTTCCGCGCGAAGCTTCGTAACACCATGGAATGCCGCCTCGGTATATTTTGCGTTGTTGTAGTATGCGTCCCGTTCTTTCTTTACCTGTTCCAGTTCTTTTCGGAGTTGTTGGAGTTGGAATTCCAATTCCTCGCGCTTTTTGACTTCCTCACCTGCTTCATGCCAACCTCGGTCTGCAACGACTTGCCATCCTTCTTTTTCTTCCAACAAGCTGTCCACTTGCTCCCGCAGCCGCTCGATCTCTAGCCGCAGTTCGACGTATTGGGCGTTTGTATAGTTGCGGCCTTCGGGACCGTGAGACTTGATCTCGTTTTTCAGGCGTTCGTTTTCTTCTCGGGACTGGCGGATGGCTTTGTCTGCTTCTCCGATCGTCAGGCACAGCGTGTGTTCGACCGATTTAAGCCGTTCTATCTCTCCCTGTTGCCAGCGGAGCCATTCTGGGGCGTTTGCGATAATAAGTGCATCATAATATGAAAATGCCGATATAACCGGATAACCCCATTTGTCATTAAACGCCGTCAATACCGCTATTCCATTTCGTGGCATCCCTTGGTTTTTCCAATGCATCAGGTCGTATAAATCGTAGCCACCTTCTGAGTTTGTTTCTTCAAAGTTTTTACGTTGCCATTCCCACGGCCCCGGAGTTGCCTTCGCTAACGCCTTCCGTATCTCTTCTGCTATCCCTGACATAGATTAAACCTCCTTTATTCGGCTGCTGGAGTTTGGTCCTCTATCTTCTCTGCTTTTGCGATCACCTGAGCATCGTCCCACTCCACGAAATATCCTTCTTCGGCATGCTGTACCTCGTGTTCAAGAATGTCCTCGTCTGTCCATTCGGCGGGATATAACTCGCGATCTAATTCAAAAATCTTTTCCATCGTCACCGTTACTTTGAATTTAATCTTGCTCATGTTACCCCTCCGTATATAGTGGTTTAGGATTCGATTCCGATTTCTTTCAAAACCGCACTTTTTACCTCAACTGCCGAAAACATAACGTATATCGTCCCGTCCCCAAAATCGTTCACGATTTCACCAATCGGCCCGCCTTTCCAAAGCCGCCTCATGTCCGTCTTTCCCCATCGACCAGGTATGCGGAAACCTACTTGTGCCGTATCGCCTGCAAGTTCAATTTGCCGATCGCAATGTTTGATGATCTCTTGTGGTGTCATTCCACCGTCACCCCAATTTCTTTGAGGGTATTACGGGCGCGTTTACCACCGTCTCGAAGCAATTGCGACCAAGGATATTTGGTCCACAATTCTTGGTTTGAATACCAACGCAACCCCTCGATCAGCTTGTCCCGTTCTTCCCGCAGTTTCCGGTTTTCCTCGCGTTCTCGGTCGAGGTAGGAGAGGAGATAGCGTATATCATCAGGCGCATGGACGATAAAATCAGCTTCCTCTGCATACAGTTGCGCCGCCACTATGTCCGCTCCATCGTTACCAAAAACGCGCAATCCATCAGTGTATGCGTAACCGTGGTTGGTGTGCCACGGCCCCGGCGTAACCTTTTCCAACCTTTCCCGTATCTCCGCGATCTTCTTTTCGGTGTCAGTCATGTTCCGGTTCCTCCAATCCGGCGAGTCTCACAAGCTCCGCCATCGCTTTTGTTTTGACGGAGGTAATATCGTGATGATAGTCGATCATCGCCAACCGCCACTCCAGCACCTTGCGGGCGACTTCCTGCGGGGATTCGGTGACACAGTAAAATTGATCTGGCGCGATGTATACCTCGGAATGAGTAGCTGAACCTTCGATAACAGACGCGACTTTGTTCGGATTGATAAAAATCGATGCGCCATCAATACTAGTCAACCGTATCATGCGTTATTCCTCCTTCAATTCCGCTTCAAGTCGTTCTATTTCCGTTCGCTTGCGTTCCAAAAATTCCTCAAAATATTCCTTGCATTTCCAATATCGTGAGCCAATCCCACTGATATAGCCTTTCTCACGGTATTCTGCCAAGTCGGATTCGTAGGAACTTTTCATCATGCGAAGACGGATTTCTTTACTCATCGTCTTCGTCCTCATCGTATCCAAGTTCGGATAGACGTTCCTCTCTTACAGTTTCCATGCACCCTTCCATAATCTCGTAAAGCCAATCAACTTCTCTGGGTGTGTTGCAATGTTCGAACAATTCTCCGAAAAATATTTCCACATCTAAGTGATTAACACTTAATCTCCCACGTTCATTTCGTTCTATCATTCGTTCTCATCTCCTTCCGGTGCGTTGATGACGGGGATTTTGTGACCGAATACGTTGAGTGTTTCCCTAATTGCTGCTTTCGTATCTGGCAGACATCTGCTGTATAAATCCCTCACACGTTCCGCCCCGGTTGGTTCGGTTGTGGAGAGGTCTTCATTACACGCCCATTCTGCGGACTTGAGAACCGATTTTAAGTCCTCAAACGTCTTATAACTTTCAGCACTTTGGAGGATGCGGCGAATACCCTCGATGCTCTCCCTATACCGTTCCCCTGCTTCGTTGGGAGCGTCGAAGCGACCGGATTCGATCTTACTCTTAACCAAGAGAAACGCCCGTGCACGGTCATGTGAAATGTCCTCGCGGTAATACTGTTCACCCAACCATTTCAAAAGTGCATCTCGATCAATCGCGTTCATGGGAATCCTCCTTCCTAATCGACA
>Ga0310833_100490_pt1 | contig 29085 bp, 18 predicted proteins | sample SM_ome_FD_201312 | JGI IMG/M metagenome (GOLD analysis project Ga0310833, IMG submission 201312) | Sorghum-adapted microbial communities enriched on stacked mutant (SM) sorghum from Joint BioEnergy Institute, Emeryville, California... ...
CGAACGGAAGTGATCACGGTTGTCTTTATTCTGGTCATTCTGTTCGTCGTATTCCGTTCGGCGATTGCCCCTTTCATCCCGCTCTTGACGATCGGGATCAGCTATCTCGCTGCCCAGTCGATCGTGGCGTATCTGGTTGAATATGTGAGCTTTCCGCTGTCAACGTATACGCAGATCTTCATGGTTGCGGTCATGTTCGGGATCGGGACGGATTATTGCATCTTGCTGATCAGCCGGTTTAAGGAAGAGTTGGCTAAGCAAGACAGCATGGTAGAGGCGATCGTTGCTACTTATCGTACTGCGGGTAAGACGGTAATCTTCTCCGGTCTTGCGGTTCTCGTCGGTTTCATCGCCATCGGTTTCTCGAGGTTCATCCTCTACCAGTCTGCCGTTGCGGTTGGCGTTGGCGTGGTGGTCGTGCTGATCGCCCTGTTCACGTTGATGCCATTCTTCATGGCCACGTTCGGCCGCGCCATGTTCTGGCCTGGCAGCAAGTCCCTAGGCCATAAGGACAGCCGGTTGTGGGGAGCTGTTGGATCGTTCTCGCTGCGCAGACCGCTCATCGCGCTGGCGATCATCGCGGTCATCGTCGTCCCGACACTCTGGCAATATGACGGCGATGTGACGTATAACTCTCTGGATGAGATAGGTGAGCGTTACGATTCGGTGAAGGCGTTCAATATCGTCTCGGAGCATTTCGGCCCGGGGGAATCATTGCCTACTTCGATCGTCATCCAGCATGATGAACCGCTGGACAATCCGCAAGGCATGGCTTGGATCGAGCGGATCAGCCGCGAGCTGCTGGAGGTGGACGGCGTAAGCAAGGTGCGCAGTGCAACGCGTCCGGTTGGCGAGGAGCTGAAGGAACTGTCGGTGTCGGGTCAGGCGGATATGCTGAAGGACGGGCTTGTCCAAGGAGTGGACGGCATCGTGCAGGTTCGCGACGGTCTCGCTGAAGCGAGTGACAAACTGACAGAGTCGAAGCCGAAGCTGGACGAAGCCGTCGATGCAGCAGCTGCATTGGCAGATGGGACCAATGAACTGGTGAACGGTCTGTCACAGCTCTCTGCGGGACTTGGCGAGCTGGAGAAAGGCGTGCGCGACGGCGCGCTTGGCGCTGCTCAGCTGAGAAGCGGCCTCGAGGAGATGAGGCGCAATGCGGAGACGCTGCGAGCGACGTATCAACAGATCGCAGACGCCTACGAGCAGCTGAGCGGCGGTGTAGGCGTATTGTCAGAACAGTATGGCAATATCGAGGCAGGGCTGGCAGGCATACGTGATGGGCTGGTTGGCCTGGAGCAAGCGTTGCAGGCCGTAGCAGCGAGCCATCCGGATCTTGCGCAGGATGTGCAGTTCCAGACAGCGCTTGGCATCGCAACGCAGCTCAAAGGCGGAGCCGAGGAACTGACTGCAGGCATCGGCCAATTGAATGCGCAGCTCGCTAACGTGCAGGCTGGCTTGAGCGATGCAACAGCCGGATTCAACCAGGCCAACGCTGGGCACAGCGAGCTGAACAAGGCGTTTGATGCGTTGATAGGTGGACTGCAAGAGCTGGAGCAAGGCCTCAACCTGGCGGCTGATGGGCAAGGACAGATTGCAGCGAATGTCCCTGGCGCGATCGACGGTCTGACGCAGATCGAAGACGGTCAGCGTCAGCTGCAAGCAGGATTTGCGGAACTGAACAGCCAGATTGGTTTATTGACCGATGGGTTGATGCAGAGCGTTGACGGTTTGACACAGATCGGAGATGGCTTGAATCAAGCCGTTGATTATCTGGAGGTCCTGTCGACCAATGATGATGAACTTGGCGGTTGGTACATGCCGGAGGAAGTACTCGAGGAGGAACTGTTCGTCCAGGTGCTCGACAATTATCTGTCGGCTGACCGGATGACGACGAAGCTGGATGTGATCTTCGACACCAACCCATACGACCAGGAGACGCTCGATAAGATCGAGGATCTGAATGCAGCGGTGGCGCGGGCAGTAGCTGGGACGCCGCTGGATGACGCGGAATATGCCGCAGGCGGTACGACCAGCATGCACCATGACCTGGCCATGGTATCGGAGGAAGACTTCAGCCGCACGGCGGTTATCATGCTGATCGGAATCTTCATCGTGCTGGCGTTGCTGCTTAGATCGATCATCATGCCGATCTATCTCATGGCTTCGCTGCTGCTTACCTATTACACCTCGATGGGGATCGCAGAATGGATCTTCGTCGATCTGCTCGGATATGACGGCGTTACCTGGGCGGTACCATTCTTCGCCTTCGTCATGCTGCTCGCGCTGGGCATCGACTACAGCATCTTCCTGATGGGCCGCTTCAACGAGTATACGCATCTTGATGTGAAGGATGCGATCCTTGAAGCGATGAAGAAGATGGGTTCGGTCATCTTCTCGGCGGTCATCATCCTCGGCGGCACGTTTGCGGCGATGCTTCCGTCCGGCGTCCTGTCGCTGCTCATGATCGCGACGATCGTCCTGGCGGGACTCGTGCTCTACGCGCTCGTGTTCCTGCCGCTGTTCATTCCGCTGATGGTGCGTTTGTTCGGCCAGGCGAATTGGTGGCCGTTCCAACACGGCAAGTCTGATGCAGAATAGAAGCAGAATATCGGAAACGAAACCGCGTACCGGATATGGTGCGTGGTTTTTCTTATATCTGCAGTGTGGTTCACCAGACCAGTAAAAAATCAGTATTCAACAACTGGGCCTGGCAGGCGTTCAGTTGCGGAAAGGCGAGTATCCCCATGCCTGCAGAAAAAAACGGAAAGCCGCAGTAAAAAAAGAACATGGACGTTGTTTGCTCCGTCCCGACTCTAGTTGCCACAGTCGTAAAGAAAGGAACAGGAGTAGTAAAAATCCTTAATATCGTAACTCTAGCATCTGGCATTATGATAGGAACCGAACCCTACAATCAATTGTTAGAGAAGGGAGGAAGATGACCGCTAACTGGAGCGAACAGTCATGAACTCCAAAATACCAATAAAAGAGGTGAAATGACGAATGAAAAGCTATGCCAAGCGTGCGCTGATGACCATGCTTGCAATCTTGCTCCTGTTGCCGCCTGCATTTGCAAGCGCTTCAGTCTCCGCTTCTGTCCCTGACGTATCTCTCCTCGCAGAGTCAGATCCTGCAACGCCGATCTTCCATTGGACTTTCGATCAAGTGGATGGGGCAAACGTAGTGAACAGCGCCAACTCGGACAATCGTGCGGATGATGCAGTACTCAAGGGAACGGCGCAAGTGATAACAGATGAGCTGAGAGGCAATGTCCTGTCCTTATCCGGCGGCGTAAATGGCACTGGATGGCTAAGCTTGCCCAATCATCTGTACTCACAGGTGAATGACGAGCTGACGTTTGCCGTATGGGCGTACATCGAATCGTCGTCCAGCGGTTATACGCGCCTGCTGTCCTCCACGATCACGGAGAAAGGGTTGACGAATTCCGGCATATCCGGCTGGCAGGATCCGGAGTTCATCTTCGTGGCAGGCGGAGGCACATTCAACAATCGGGTCTACATCGGCACGGATCCGACGAAGATCGCTTCGTACAAAGGGGACATCGTCTGGAACAAGAATCCTGCCCGCGGCAAATGGCAACATATCGTGGCGACGATGAACGCCGACGGCGAGTATGAAGTGTATCTGGACGGAGAACCGATCGGCATCAAAGGCATCGAACCAGGCAACAGCACAGGCGGCGCCACGGTTGCTTCTGTCCTGTCGCAACTGTTCAGCCGCGAATATCTCGACGCCTTGACGTACAATGACTTCGGCAGATCATTATATACGTCTGACGGAGATATCAACGGCAAGTTCGATGACATCAGGCTCTACAATGTGATGCTGACGGATGATCAGGTCAGCGCGCTGTATGAAGAGACGAAGCATGAAGGAGCCGGCGAAAGCATGCCTGCACAGATCACGGTTGATCTGGCGGATCGTTCACTCGGGCCGATCTTCCATGGGGCAGCCGGTGCGCTGTATGCCTTAAGTGAGCCGAACGTCCCGGATATCAATACCTTGCTCCCGATCAAGCCTTCCCATATCACGCAGAAGCCGCCGAACGGCATCCAGCATCCGACTGGCGATGCGCTGCGCGTAGCGGATTACTTCTTCGAGGCTGGCGGGCGAGTGGTCAACATCGTCATGCAGGATTACTACCAACGCTGGTACTATCCATCCCGAACAGCAGAAGAATATATTAATGAAGCGGTCATTCCGATCGTCACGGCGGTTAAGGAGTTCAAGGATCAATGGGCAGCCGCCCATCCAGGTGAGAACCCGGACGAAAAATTCATCTACATTCCATACAATGAACCGGAGCAGAACAACACCCGCTATCCGCAATTATTAAGCAATAACCAGACGGGCAGAAATTCACGCGCCGTGTTCAACAACGACTGGCTCGCAGTCACGAACAAGATCAAGGAAATCGATCCTGGAGCACTTATCTCCGGGCCGAACCTGACCCAGTATTCGAATGCGTTCATGGATGACTTCATCGCATTCTGCGTCGAGCACGATTGCCTGCCGGATGTCGTCTCCTGGCACTTGCTGTGGGCCAAGGCCTTCCTGCAAGCAGGGCCCAACCTCGCATCCTTCCGTGCGCTGGAAGAGAAGTACGAACCGATCTACCTGGAGAAATATCCGGATCGCGCGAGTCCGTTCCCGCTGAAGGTCGACATTAACGAATATGCCGCCATGGAGGAAATCGCGGTGGGCGGATCGCTGATCCAGTATATCGCCCGCTACGATGAGCACAAGATGAACAGCATGTTGCCTTACTGGAATACGGCGAACTCCTACGGGTCTCTCCTGGCAGGCCAGAATGAGCCGAATGGCGCATGGTGGCTGTACAAATGGTATGCCGATATGATCGGCGGCGACATGGCAAAGATCACCGTGATCAACTCCAGACATGAGGATGACAACCTGGGGCCTGGTCTCTATGGACTTGCCTCGATTCAGAATGACAAGAAGCAGGTCGCCATCGCGTTCGGCGGAACGAAGGGCAACAGCAAGATCGTCTTCCGCAACTTAAGCGGTCATGCGAACAGCCCAGCGTTCCTGAAGGATGCCGAGCAAGTCAGAGTCACCGTATGGTACGCCGGATACACGGGACTGACCGGCTATCTCGTGGAACCGACGCAGATCATCGACCGCAACTATCCGGTCGTAAACGGAACGGTCACCCTCACTCTGGACATCGACGATTACACGGCCGCTTACTTCGCTGTGATCACTCCTGCTACGGACAGCGATCCGCACGAGGTATGGTTCAGCCGCTACGAGGCGGAAGAAGCTGATGTCAGGACGAACGTCTCGATCGCCAACCTGTACCCGGCAGCCAGCAGCAATCGCTCGGCATCCAACGGGCGCATCGTCCAGGGCATCAACAAGCAGGACAGCGTCGTTCGCTGGACGAACATCACGGTGCCTGCCGACGGATCTTATCGACTGGATCTCATCGGCGGAAGCGGCGCGACGGCGAGCATGCCGAACCAGGCCAACACAGGCAATGCCACTCAGCGCATCAACTCGGAATGGTTCATCAAGGTGGATGATCAGCCTTCCTTCAAGATCATCCTGCGCGCCGATTACAGCATGCAACAGCTCGGCGGCCATACGACGTTCATCGATCTGGATGCCGGCACACATACGATCAGCATCAGCAAGTACAACCTGGATACGGGTGAAGAAGGAATCGGCGAATCGACGCTCGATGCGATCGAACTGACCTATCACGGTCCGAAGGGCGCCGCTCCAACCTATAAGGTGCAGGCGGAATTCTCCGAATACGATCCTGCAACGGGCCTGTACAGAGATAACGAGCTCTCCGGATTCACCGGCGCAGGCTACATCACCGGCTATGGCAACCAGGCCGACGCAAGCACACGCTTCGTCGTCAGCGTGCTCGACGATGGCATGTACGACGTCACATTCCGATATGCGTCCGCAAGCAGCGGCCGGATCATCATCGACCATGACCGCATTCATGCGGTGAATATCGCGGTTGGCCAGACGAACGGCAACTGGAAGGAAGCCACCGTCCGCATGTTCCTGCGCAGAGGCATCAACCTGATCGACATCAGATCGACGGCAAGCTTGAGCCTGGATGAGGTGCAAGCGGTATACGCCAGCCAGATGCCGATCTTCTCGATCGAAGCGGAGGATGCGATCGTAGTGGGTGAGCCGGCAGGACAAGAGCTGCCTCTGATCCGTTCGGATGTATTTGCAAGGTACGCATCCGGCGGCAAATATGTCAACGGGATCACCTCGTATGACGGTGAGGAACGCTATCTGGAGATTCCGAACATCGTAGTGCCGGAGGATGGGGTGTACAAACTCGTCGTTACATACGCGAACGGCGAAAGCGCAGGCACTCACGCCTATAACAACGATGTGGTGGAGCGTTACGCGCAGATCAGCGTAAACGGCGAAGAACCGTTCACCGTGCATTTCAAGAATACGATCTCCTGGCTCCATTACGCTACCCAGACGATCGATGTTCATCTGAAGGCCGGTGCCAACACGATCCGCTTCTCCAACAACAACACGTACAACGGCGGATCCAATCCATACGGCGGCAACAATGCATCGGGAACGGCGGGATTCACTCACTATACAGCCGTGCCCAATCAGTACACGCCAGCATTTGACCGCTTCGACCTGTATCCGCAGGTGATGGTGGATTCTGACGGGCCGACCAGTCCGGCGGTCCTGACCGGTCCGGAGACGGTTGAGAAAGGGCAGACGTTCCATGTGACCTATGGTCTGCGGGGCATCGGACAGCCCGTATACGCTCAGGATATCACGCTCGAATACGACAAGGACTTGCTCGAAATGCTCGGAGAACCGGTATCCCTGATGAACAACAAGTTCGTCATCCTGGGCTACAAGGAAGATCAGCCTGGCAGGGTTCGCGTCATCGCCATTCACCTGGACGACTGGCAGACCAATCCTGATCAGGACCTGATGAAGCTTCCGTTCAAGGCCCTGGAGACAGAGGGAACGACCAAGGTCCGCATCACGAATCTGACCGTCGCCGACAAGGATGGCACGGAAACGTCAGTTGCCGGCGCAGAGCATACGATCCTGATCCGCAAGCCGACGATCCCTGGCGACTTCAACGATGATGATCGCGTGAGCGTGGGCGACCTCGCGATGATGGCATCCGCTTACGGCAAATCGAAGAACAGCCCTGACTGGGATCAATACTCGCACTTCGATCTGAACGGCGATGACATCATCGACATCACCGATCTCGTGATGATGGCTCAGTTGATCCTGTCCAATTAATCGAGTCAGCCAGGAGCATCGACCGCCTGCTGAAGGCGGATGCTCCTGGCCCTTTTCACTCTCATGGATAACAGGAGGCATGTGCTTGATGAGACACAGGATATTTAGCAAGTCGATGCGTCTGGTCGCCAGGTGCTCCCTGGCCATCATGATGCTCGCTTATATGCTGATCGCGACCACTTCTGCCGCGCTTGCCCTGGACGAGCCCATCTACACGTTGGACGCCGTCGTCAAGCGGGTGCAGGCGGGTGAAGAGCTGGACGTGACCATCAGCGCTCAACACCTGAGCGATGTGTATGGATACGAGCTGCGACTCATGTATGATCCGGAAGTGCTGGAGGTGAGGGAAGCGTCCGCAGATTGGTCGGGATTCACGGTCCCGCCGATCATTCGGAACGGGGTGATCGTCTTCGCGCATACGAAGATCGGCAAGGTGAGCGGAGAGAGCGGAGATGTGCAGCTGGCCACGATTCGGTTCAAGGCGATCGGGTATGGGGAAACCTCCGTCCGCCTGGCTCGCGTCAAGCTGGTGGACAGCCAGGTGAACAGCATCTCCCAAAGTCCCGATGTCAAGATCACCTTGCAGGTTGCTCCGACCGCGGTCATATTCAGCGACATCGAGGGGCATTGGGCGGAGTACGCGATCCTGAGGGCGGAGCGGATGGGGTGGATCAAGGGCTATCCGGACGGCAGGTTCGGACCGCAGGATGAGGTGACGCGCGCGCAGTTCGCCACGATGTTGTCCAGAGCCCTGATGCTCTCCGGCCCGACAAGCTCCAGGCCGGATTACATCGACGCCGATCGCATACCGGACTTCGCCAGAGAGCATGTGGCCCGCGCGACCGCGGCTGGAATCGTCCGAGGCTTCCCTGATCGCACTTTCGGACCTGAACGGCTGATCACGCGCGCCGAGATGACGGTCATGATCATGCGCGCGGCAGGGTATGACAAGCAGGCTGCGGCAGGCAAACCGCTGGCGTATCGAGATGCGGATCGGATAGGAGATTGGGCGTATCCGGCTGTCGCCGCCGCCACAGAACTTGGACTTGTTCAGGGAGTTGGCGACAACCGGTTTGCGCCGCAAGGAGTGACGACACGGGCGGAGGCGGTGGTGATGATCTTGCGACTCATGGATTACCTGCATGCACAGGATGATGAGGAGAAGCTACAGCTTGCCTCCTGAGGTCGAGATCCCCTCGATGAATTGACGTTGGAACAGGAAATAGACGAGCATCATCGGCCATATTGCCAGCACGGCAGCGGTCATCAGCTCCGGATAATGAACGGAATAAGCGCTCTGAATCTTCGCAAGGGCGGATGACAGCGTCGCGGCGTCCGCGCTCGTGTTGACGATGAGCGGCCACATCAGCTCCTTGAAGGCGAACAGCGCTGTGAAGATCCCCAAGGCGACGAGGCCGGAACGGGTGAGCGGCAGCATGACCAGCAGGAATGTCTGCCCGATATTGCAGCCGTCCAGCTTCGCCGCCTCTTCCAGTTCCTTCGGCAGCACCAGGAAAAACTGCCTCAGCAGGAACGTTCCAAAGGCGCTCACCAGACCGGGAAAGACCAGGGCAAAGATCGTGTTGCGCATGTTGAGCGCGTCGACCATCAGATATTGCGGTATGATGAAGATCTGTGTCGGCACCATCATCTGAAACAGGACCAGTCCGAAGAAGAAGCTTCTGCCCGGGAATCTCAATCGGGCGAATGCATAGGCGGCCATGGCGCTGAACAGGACGCCCAGGATGACGCGAATGGCCATCATCGCAAACGTGTTCACATACAGGATCAGGAAATTGTTCTGTCGCCATACGTTAATGTAATGCTCCCATTTCCATTCACTCGGGAGCCAGACAAAGGGATTCATCGAGGTCGATTCGGCGACCGTCTTGAACGAGGTCAGCACCATCCAGACGAACGGCAGGATCATGGTGCAGGCTCCCGAGATCAGGAACACATGGATCAGGATGCGTGACACCATCGGCTTATAACTCATCGGTTCTCCTTCCTTTCTCGCTTTACGAATAGTTCACCCATTTTTTCTGCACCTTGATCTGGATGACGGTGATGATCATGATGATCGCGAGCAGCAGCATGACGATCGCGGATCCATAGCCCTTGTCGGAATACTTGAAGGAGTTGTTGTAGAACAGATAGACCAGCGACACCGTCTTCTCGTATGCAGGATTCGTGATATCGATCATCATGTAGATCACGTCGAATACCTGCATCGACTGGATGATCGTCGTCACCATGACGAAGAACAGCGTCGGCGTAACGAGCGGCAACGTCACCGTGAAGAACTGCTTCACCTTCCCCGCGCCGTCGATCTCCGATGCCTCGTAAAAGTCTCTCGGGATCTCCTGCAGTCCTGCGAGCAGCAGCACCATATTGTACCCGACGAAGCTCCAGATGCCGATGATGGCGATGGAGACGATCGCAATCTTCGGGTCCGTCGTCCAGTTCACGGGCGGGATGCCGAGCAAGGACAACAGGTAGTTGATCAGCCCGTAGTTCGAGTTGTAGAGCCATCTCCACACCATCGTGACGGCCGCGGGCGCGGCGATCATCGGGATAAAGTAGATCGTCCGGTAGAGCGATCTGCCACGGATCGGCCGGTTCAGGAGAACGGCGATCAGCATGGCGAAGGCGATGCTGACCGGAACGACCAGAAGCGTGTAGACCAGGGTGTTGACCACCGCCTGCCAAACCTGCGGATCCTGAAACATGCGCGCGTAGTTGTCCAGACCGACGAAGATGTGATTGCGGCCGAAGTCACCGCTTTTGAAGAAGCTGAGGTATGCGGTCTGAAAGATCGGGATGATGTTCAGGACGATCAAGCCTATGGTGGTAGGCGCGATCAGAAACCAGGCCCAGATCCATTCATTCCACGTGTTTTTGGACACCTTGTTTGATAATTTCGCCATATCGCGACCTCCCTTCAGTTAAAATTGCGGCAACCGTACGGCTGCCGCAATGTATCCCATCCCGGAATGGATCATTGTCATCCTGTTATTCGGTTGCCAGGCTTTCATTCATGATTCTGGCCGCATTCCGGGCCGCTTCTTCAACCGATATTTCGCCTGTAAAGGCAGGTCTTAAGGCTTCATACGCCTTGTCTTCCCATACTGCGGTCGTCTTCGAGTAAGGCCTGATGACACCGTAATCGACCATATCGACGAAGACTTTCACATTGAACTTGTCGTTGGAGGAGATCCATTTCTCGGCCGTGCCCTCATACGCGGAGATCGCAACGCCGAGTTCCGCCTGTCTCTCCTGACCTTCCTTCGAACCGAGATATTCGACGAACCTCCACGCTTCATCCGGATACTTCGTATTATGCGCGATCGCATAGCCCAGACCGTTGTAGATCGAGGCCCGATGGGTATTCTTCGGCAGGACGGCTACATCGAAGTTCTCCGAGATGAATTCATTCGCCGTGAATCCGGACAGGTTCCACGAACCGAACAGTCCCATCGCCACGAGGCCGTTTTGCAGCGCCTCGGCGCGTTCCGCGTCGCCGTATATTTGCGGCGAGAGACCGTCGCGGATAAACTTCACGTAGAATTCCAGGGCTTCAATCGTCTTCGGATCATCGTAGCCCGACTTCTTGTCCTTCGTGATGATCGTGCCGCCATTTTGATAGACGAAGTTGTAATACCCCTCCTGGTTATGGAACGCTGCGAGGAAGCCGTACACGCCGTCTTTCGTCAATACCTTCGCCGCATTGTACAGATCATCCCAGGTCCAGTTCTCATCCGGGTATGAGAGATTCGCTTCATCGAACAGCTTCTTGTTGTACCAAAGTCCGATCGTGTCGAAATCCTTCGGCACCGCATACTGTTTGCCCTCATGGTTGTAGATTTCGACGATCCCTTGCGGGAACTTGCTCAGGTCGACCTTGCTGCTCTTGTTGATCCGGTCCGTCAGATCCAGCAGCATCCCGTTGGATGCGTAACGATAGATCTCATTGGAGTGCATCCAGAACACATCCGGCAATGAACCGCCCGTGGCTCCCGCTTCGAGCATCGTCCAGTAGTCCATCCAGCCGGTGACCTCGATCTGGATGTTCATATCCGGATTGTCTTCCATGAACTCATTGGCCATCACTTGCAAGCCTTTCGCCTGATTGGAATCCCACAATGCGAATCGGAGCGTCGTTTTTTTGCTTGAATCACCGCCTTTGTCTCCAGCATCACCATTTCCCGCGTTGCCGCCCGAGCTGCAGGCGGCCATCATCAATGCCAGCAATAATGCCAGAAGTCCGACCAACCATCGTTGCTTCATCAAGACCATCCTCCATAATGAATTTGCCATTGTCCCCCACATGATAGAACAGGAACTTGCCTTTGCTCTATCATCGTTTTTTACAACCATTGTTGCTTTCTTTACCAGCTTCCGGGGGGCGGCCGGGTCCGGCATGTCGAATTTGCCATATTTTTACCGGCTATATGCTTTTTTTTGCATAAAACAAAAAAACGCATGCGCGAAACATGCTGGTTCCCGAACTGATGTGCGCTCCATAATCGGCATCCGGTTATCTTCTGATTCTTGCCTGATCGATCGCCGCTTGAATCTGATCGAGCGCCGTATCGAGATCGGCGCCGACCAGATATTGATTCACTCCTTCCAGGATGCTCACCTGCAGCGATTCGGTGGATACCGTATGCGGCCAGTACAAGGTCGCGTCCTCACGGGTGACGACCGCCGCAATCTTCTCGACGATCGGATGATTCACCCGGTAATCCTTCACCGAAGGCACCGCCAGCGCGCCAAGGGCCAGTTTCTCCTGATTCGCCCTGCCGTTCATGAACGCCACGAACAGCTTCGCCTCCTCCGGATATTCCGTCCCGGCATAGATCACCCGATACGTCCCGATGTTGATGTTCGGAACGGTCCTGTCCGTTCCCGGCACCATCATAAAATCGATGTCATAATCCGGATTGCGGGCGATGACACTCGGCATGTCCCATGTGCCAGCGATCATCATGGCCGCTTTCCCTGCTCCGATCATATCCTTCGTCTGCTCGCGCCTCAGGCTCAGCCAGTCCGGCGGAACATACCCCCTGTCGATCAGCTCTCTCGTTTTCATCATCGCATCGACAAAGATCGGATCGCGCACCGTCACTTCACCGCGCTCCAGCTTCTCGGTCCAGGCCGCATCCGCGCCGTTATTGGACATGATCGAGCCGAAGAAAAATTGCGGTCCCCACCATTCGGAATCAAAGGCGATCGGTATGATCCCTCTGGCTTTGAGCGCCTCACACACCTCGATAAATTCGTCCCATGTCCGGGGAACGCTCAGGCCCAGTTCTTCGAACAGCGTGCGGTTATAGAGCAGTCCGTCGCTGTGCATCACCTCCGGAACGCCGTACACCTTGCCGCCGACTGTAACCGGTTCCAACGAGGAAGACAGGAATTCATCCAGAAACGGCTCGCCGCTCAAGTCCAGGTAGACGTCACCGAGCTTGCGAAACTCCTCGAACAGGCTGGGAGACCAGACGTCGAATACATCGAGCTTCTCTCCGCCAAGCAGCCGCGTCTTGATGCCCGCCGTATAATTGGTGTTCGGGATAAAGTCCCGGTCGATGCGAATGTGCGGATGCTGCGCCTCGAACTCCGCCACCGCGTTGTGATACACGTCGCCCGCCTGCGCGGAATCGAGGAGAAAACTGGAGTATCTCAGGACGATGGGCTCCGTCTCCTGCTCGGCCATATCGCTTGCGGGAACATCGGGGTGTACGCATGCTGTCAGCATGATGAACAGCAAGCCGACCCCCGCTGGCATGAACCACCCTCTCATTCTGTTCATCCGATCCCTCCTTCGGTATCGGTCAGGAAATTCACGGCGTCGTCGTCGAACAGACCTTGGCTCGATAATCTTCCGGGCTCATGCCGACCACCTTCTTGAATATCTTGCTGAAGTACGTGTAGTTGTGGTAGCCGACCTTGTGCGCCACTTCAGAGACGCGCAGGCGTCCGCTGGCCAGATAGTGCTTCGCTTTCTCGATGCGGATGCGTGTCAGGTAAGCGGTGAAGTTTTCTCCGGTTTCCTGTTTGAAGATGCGGCTCAGGTACGAGGCGTTCACATTGATCTGACTGGCCACGCTCTGCAAGGAAATATCTTCCGCATAATACCGGTTGATGAGCTCGATCGCCATATCCGTGTAAGAGCGATAGGCATCGTCCTGCTCCGCCTCCATGCACGCCAGGACATGCTCGGCAAGCACGTTCTCCATAGTCTCCCATGTCTCCGCATGCAGGATCGCTTCATACGGGGGGATGCTGGGTGATCCGTGGGCCAGTGATCCGACATAGAACGTCGCATTCGCAATCTCCAGCAGGTAGAGATACGTTTGGCGCACGGTTTCCTCGTCGGATCGTGCCTTGTGCAACACCTGCCGGACGGTGGACAGGAAAGCCGTCAGCCCGGCCCGGTTGCCGCTGTCCATCACATGCTGAAACTGTTCCGCGTGGACGCGGGTGAGCGGCATCTGACGGCCGTCTCGCTCCGGCTCCCGCGACAGGTCTTCGAAGAAGATGATGCTGCCCGCCCCTTCATAGAAGCGACGTCTTACAGCAATATCCGCTTCGTTATAGGCCAGCCGGATGTAAGAATAACCTTGCACCATGCTGCTGATGCCGAGCGATATGGACAGGTTCATAAAATCGTTCACGGTGCGCAGCAGCCTCTGGCACAGCTTGAGAAGTTGGGCTCTTGCCTGCTCAGATTCCTCATGCTGAACATTGAGGAACAGCAGATATTCCGAGGAGCTTTCGACCACCACTTCCTTGTCTCGCTTGGGCAGCGTGATCTCCTCGACGATATTCACGATGGAGAAGCGCAGCAGCTTCTCGTCCTTCTCCACATACTTCTTCTTCACCTGGTCAAACCGGTCGATCATCATCTTGATCACGACGAAGGGCTCCGGCTGCAAGCGAATATACAGTTGTTTCCGCAACGCCTCGAATTTCTCCTTGCTGGCCAGACCGCTGATCGTCTCTTTAAACAGGTTCTCCTTCAGATAGGTCAAACTCTGTGTATAATCCGGCAATGCAAACAGCGCCTGCGGTATTCTCCCATCATTCTCCAGCTTCTGGCGTATGCGATTTAAGACTTCAGCGAGCATCTCATGCCGGATCTCGCTCTTGATCAGATAGTCACTCGCACCGAGCCGCAGCGCTTCCTTGACCAGGTGAAAGTCATCGAAGTTGCTGAAGATGACGAACTGGCAGCGCGGCAGCCTGGGCGACAGCTCGCGTATCATCGCGAGGCCGTCCATCACGGGCATCTTGATGTCCGAGATGATGAGATCAGGCATGACAGCAAGCGCCAGCTCCAGCGCCTCTCTTCCGTTCGAAGCCTCCCCGACGATCTGAAACCCGTACCTCTCCCATTCCATCATCGACTTCAGTCCGATGCGCATCAGTAACTCATCATCTACGATCATCAGTTTTAACATGGCATCGCCTCCTTCCCATGGTTAGTCCTGAATATCAGGCAGCGTGATCACGAACGTGGTCCCCTGACCCTGCGCACTGTGAAAGCCAATGCCGTAGCGATCTCCGTAATGAAGCTGGATGCGTCTCTGCACGTTGGGCAGTCCGATCCCCGACGTCTGGATGTTCTCAGCCGAACGCAGCTCCCGGTTCAGCCACTCAGCCGTGGCGGGATCGATTCCCGCGCCGTTATCCGAGATTTCGATCTGTATCCCTTCGTCATATCTGTGCGCGCGTACGGTGATGATGCCTTCATCCTCCAATTCCGCGAAGCCATGGAAGATCGCATTCTCCACGATCGGTTGCAGGATGAGCTTCGGCATCCTGTTGTCCAGCAGGCTGTCATCGACCTGGATCTGCAGCTGGATTCGGTTGTAATAGCGAACATTCTGGATGATGATGTAGTTCCGGATGTTGTCAATCTCCTCACGAAGGGTGACCATGGAACTCTCCAGCTTGGCGGTGTACCGGAGGATGGAGATCAGGGCCTCCGTCATCTCCACGATCTTGTCCGCCTTCTGCATGGATGCGATCCATTTGACGGAACCCAATGTGTTGTACAGAAAGTGCGGATTGATCTGGGATTGCAGCGCCCGGATCTCTGCCATCGCCTTTTCTTTTTCCTCTTTCTGTATTCGCGAGACCAGTTGCTTCAGTTCGGAAGACATCCTGTTGAAGCGGCGTGACAGTTCTCCGATCTCGTCGTTGGAGTCGATCACGGGAAGATTGTCGAACAGCCCTTTCTCCACGAGCGTGATGTTTCGCATCAGCTTCTTGATCGGTCGCGCGATAACCGTGGACAGGAAGATGGAGGTGAAAGAAGCAAACACGAGGATCAGTCCGGCGAGGATGAACATGTTCTGCTTCAGGATCGCCCCCTCGGCCGATATCTCGCTGAGCGGAGTGTACAGATAGGTTGTCCACGGCAGCTCTTCAAACGGGCTCCGGACGACGAGATAGTCCTCCCCCCAGGCTTGCGTGATGCCCTTCTCATCGCGAAACGGCATGATGTCCTGGAACGACCGCCCGATCAACTGGGAATTGGCATGATAGATGATGCGGTTGTGCTGGTCGACGATCGTAAAATTGGTGCGCAGGCCCTCCTGCAGACGGTTGGTGAACAGTCCGATAAAGTTGATGTCGATGCTGGCCACCATGACGCCGAGCAGCCTGCCGTTGGACATGTCGAATACTTTGCGCGCATGGAGGACGGCGTACTTGTTTTTGTTCCGAATCTGCTTGTCCACCTGGGGATCGAGGATGACCACTTTCCTGTCAGATGCGAGAAACTCCCGGAACCACGGCTCCTGGAGCGGCCGATACGAATAGTCGATCGGCTCGGTGGAATGGACGAACATGTCGCGTCCGCCGTTGAGACTGTAGATATAGATGGAGAACAGCCGATCCTTCATCAGGATATAGTTCATCAGAACGCGATACGTGATGTTCTCGCTCTCGTCATTGCTGTAGTGCAGGAAATCCTGGATCGGATATTCCTCCTGATAGACGAGGGAAGAGTAACGATTCATGCCGTAGCTCGACACGAGGGTGATCTTCTCGATCTCTTTCAGGTATTCGCTGATCCGAATATTCGATTGCTTCGCGATATCCAACAATAGATCGGTATATTTCCTCTCCAGCAGTCGCTGTGACGACACATAGGAGTTGATCGACATCACCGTCACGGGCACGATGATGATGCACGAGAAGATGAAGATGAGCTTCGACGAGATACTGATGAAAGGTCTTCGCTTCCTCATATCATCACCTCATGCTTCGTCATTCGTTACTGCGAATGTCTTCGACATGTCGATGCAACATCATGCTACTAAATGTAACGTCAATCTAATTATGATACATTTTGTGAACTAATGAAAGATAGAAAAAGAACTCCCTGCCACGGAGTCCTCTTGCAAGTGGCCGCCTTTTCTGTTGTCGGATAAGGCTCTTCATCCGCCCGTGTAGCGATATTCATGCCGTCACATGCTTCCTGAATCGCGCATGCCCTTCCATGTGCGTGAGAGTGAACGCATCCGTCTATTTTTTTAATAAATGTCCTCCAGTTCGCTGATGTCGCGGATGACGATCACGTGAGCGCGGCTTTCCTGAACAGGCGCGAACTCCTCGGAAGGGTTCACCCATACGGCATCGATTCCGCATCGGACCGCGCCTTCGATGTCCTGCTTCCATGAGTCGCCAACCATCACCGCCTCTTCGGGTTTCACCTTCATCCTGGAGAGAGCGTGGCGGAAGATGGCAGGATCCGGCTTGCCCTTGCCTTTGCCAAGTTTTGATGAGACGAAGATGGCCTGATCCGAGATCAGAGGGGAGAGGCGATAGCGCTTGACCTTGTGGCGGATGACGCTCTCGCTGCCGTTCGTGATCAATGCGAGTTTGTAGTGTTTTTTGAGTTTTTTGAGCACCAGGAGGTGGTTGCGATCGAAACGTTGCTTGTCGCTCATGATCAGCTGCAGCTCCCGATCGATGCTCGAGATGACTGCGTCGTCTCTTGACAGCGGAAGATTGGCGATGGCACGTTTGATAGCCGCCTTCCGGATCTTTTCATCCACCTCGGCTGCGGATTTCTTCTTGAATTGGCGGATCGCATGGCTGTAGATCTTGCAGGCCTTGTTGATGAGCGATGGCTTGTCATCGGAATCCCAGCGATCCAGATAAGGGGCGAGCGCCTCCCTGAATGCCTGGGCGGCGCTTTTCTTGCGCTTGATCAGCGTGCCGTTCAGGTCGAAGAAAATGACCTTCTTCCTGTTGGTCTTCTGCTCGGACATGATCCTTTTCCTGCCTTTCACTCTCTGAAGTGGGGTATGTAAGCCTGGCGGGGATAGTCCTTCTTCACTCGGAACTGTGTTATCCTCCTTCTCCGATGCCCGCAACCGTGTTGTCCTCCTCCACTGATGTTCGCGACCGTGATAGAGCAGGGAGCTGACCAGGGGATACACGATGATGACGTTGATGCAGATCCTGAGCAGTTGATCTGACCGGTCCGCAGCTGTCTTGTTTCCTCCTTATTAGCCTATGCGCGATCCGCCCGGAAGGTCAGCGGAAGCGGCCATAAAAAAAGATTCCACAAGCATTTTTATATGCGGTTGCGCTATGCTATGATGTGACTAGTGAAGAATTATCGGGACGAGGTGTTCGCATGTCCAAACTGATTATCGTCGACGGCAACAGCATCGCCAATCGCGCCTTCTATGCATTGCCGCTGCTCAGCAATTCCGAGGGCCTGCACACGAATGCGGTGTACGGCGTCACCACGATGCTGCTGAAGCTGATCGAGGAAGAGAAGCCAACGCACTTCCTGTTCGCCTTTGACGCAGGCAAGGTGACGTTCCGCCACGCCGACTATCAGGACTACAAGGGCGGTCGCGCCAAAACTCCGCCTGAGCTGTCGGAGCAATGGCCTCTCATCAAGGATCTGGTCGCAGCCTTCAACATCGCGCAGTTCGAGCTGGAGGGCTACGAAGCCGACGACATCATCGGCACGCTGACGCGGCTGGCGGACGAAGAGAAGATGGACGTGCTGGTCGTGACCGGCGACAAGGATATGCTGCAGCTTGCATCCGACCACGTGAAGATCGCCGTGACCCGCAAGGGCATCAGCGAGATGGAGATACATGACCCAGCCTATATCCAGGAAAAATACGGTCTCAAACCGCACCAGATCATCGATATGAAGGGCCTGATGGGCGACGCTTCGGACAACATCCCGGGCGTCCCGGGCGTAGGTGAGAAGACGGCGCTCAAGCTGTTGCATGAGTACGGAAGTGTCGAGAACGTGCTCGAGAACGCAGCGAGCATCAAGGGCAAGCTTGGCGAGAAGCTCATGGCCCATGCGGATGATGCCCGGCTCAGCAAACAGTTGGCCACGATCTGTCGGGAGGTGCCGCTCACCCATACCTGGGACGATATGAAATTCGACGGCATGGACGTGGACAAGGTAGCGGGACTGTTCAAGCGGCTGGAGTTCAAATCGCTGCTGGAGAAGCTCGACATCTCTTCCGCCAGAAGCGACGAGCCTGCGCCGGAACTGAATATTCAGGTCGCGGATGCTGCCGGCCTGCCGAAGCTGATCGATCATCTTCCCAATGTTCGCGCCATCCACGTGGAGGTGACGGGAGACAATCCGCACCACGGCGATGTGTTGGGCATCGCCTTCGATATGGAGGACGGCGTGACGTTCCTGCCATATGAACTGCTCATCAGCGCAGAAGCGGAACCAATCCGCAGCTGGCTGGCGGACGACCGCGCCCCCAAGACGATCTACGATGCGCATAAGGTCCAGCTGGCCCTTGCCTGGAGAGGAATTCAGCTGCGAGGGGTCGATTTCGACGTGCATCTGGCCGCGTATGTGCTGGATCCGACGCAGAGCAACCAGAGCATAGGGGATCTGACGCGCCGCTATGGACTGCCGTCGGTGGCGGAGGATGAGGAAATCTTCGGCAAAGGGGCCAAGTTCCATATCCCGGAGCTCGAGGTGTACAGCGCGCATCTGGCGAGAAAGGCCAATGCGATCTGGCGCCTGAAGCAGCCGATGAACGATGAGCTGACGAGCACCGGCATGAGCGAACTGTATTATGATCTGGAGTTGAAGCTGTCAGGCGTCCTTGCGGAGATGGAACTGACAGGGATCAAGGTCGTCGCCGAGACCCTGGAGCAGTTCGGCAAGGAGCTGGATCTCAAGATCCATCAGATCGAACGGGAGATCTACGCCCTGGCTGGCACCGAATTCAACATCGGCTCGCCGAAGCAACTGGGCGAGATCCTGTTCGACAAGTTGGGTCTGCCGGTCATCAAGAAGACGAAGACCGGCTATTCGACGGATGCCGAGGTGCTGGAGCGCCTGGCGCCGTACCATGAGATCGCCGCCAACATCGTCCAATACCGGCAGCTGACGAAGCTGCAGTCCACCTATGTGGAAGGCTTGCTCAAGGAGATCCGACCGGATACCGGCAAGATCCATACGTACTACAGGCAGACGATCGCCGCCACAGGCCGCCTGAGCAGCCAGTATCCGAACCTGCAGAATATTCCGATCCGCCTGGAGGAAGGCCGTCAGATACGCCGGGCCTTTGTTCCTTCGGAGGAGGGCTGGTACATCCTGGCGGCAGACTATTCGCAGATCGAGCTGCGCGTGCTGGCTCATATCTCCCAGGATGAACGATTGATGGAGGCCTTCCATCACGATATGGACATCCACACGAAGACGGCGATGGACGTGTTCGGCGTGCCTGCGGACCGGGTGGATGCCAACATGCGCCGGCAGGCGAAGGCGGTCAACTTCGGCATCGTGTATGGCATCAGTGATTATGGCCTGTCGCAGAATCTGGGCATCACCCGCAAGGAAGCCGCTGCCTTCATCGAGCAATATTTCAGCGTGTTCCGGGGCGTGCGTCGCTACATGGGCGAGATCGTGAAGACGGCCAAGCGCGACGGCTATGTATCCACGTTGCTGAACCGCCGTCGCTATCTGCCGGACATCAACGCATCGAACTTCAATCTGCGCTCTTTCGCCGAGCGGACGGCGATGAATACACCGATTCAGGGCACGGCCGCGGACATCATCAAGCTGGCCATGGTCAAGTGCGCGGATCGCCTGAAGCAGGAAGGTTTGAGGAGCCGCATGCTCCTGCAGGTGCATGACGAATTGGTGTTTGAGGTGCCGGAGGATGAGCTGGAGAGGATGAAGGTGCTCGTACCGGAAGTGATGGAGACGGCGATCAAGCTGGATGTGCCTCTGAAGGCGGACGTGAATTACGGCACGGACTGGTACGAAGCGAAGTGAGGCGAAGCTGGGCAGTCTTATGCGGTCAACACAAGGTCAAACAACTGAGAAGGTGAACGACAGCACAGCTGAGCAGCCTTAGGTGCTTGGCATTTGGCCAAGCAACTGAAGATATGAACGACGGCACGGACTGGTACGATGTTCCGTTACGGTGGGAAGGGGGATCCCCGGAGAGGCCTTCTGTCCCTGAACCCTGCCAGAGAGAACCAACAACCAGAAGGGAGATAGCATCATGCCGGAGTTGCCGGAGGTGGAGACGGTCAAGCGCACTCTGAATGAGCTGATCGTCGGCAAGCAGATCGAACGCGTGCAGGTGAACCTGCCGCGCATCATCAGGAGGCCGGAGGATCCGGCCCTGTTCGCTTCGATGCTCGCCGGGCATACCTTTGAAAGGGTCGAGCGCAGGGGCAAGTTTCTGCGGTTGCTGCTGGATGAGCTCGTGCTGGTGTCTCATCTGCGCATGGAAGGCAGATACGGCGTATATCGTTCCGACGAGCCGGTGGAGAAACACACGCATGTGATCTTCCGGTTCACGGACGGTACCGATCTGCGTTACAAGGATGTTCGCCAGTTCGGCACGATGCATCTGTTCCTGCCGGGCGAAGATCTCGCCAGTCCGCCGCTCAGCAAGCTTGGCCTGGAGCCGCTCGACGATTCGTTTACGGCGGAGAGCCTGCGCTCCAGGCTTCAGCAGCGGAAGGGCAAGATCAAGTCGCTGCTGCTCAACCAGCTGTATATTGTTGGAATCGGCAATATCTATGCCGACGAAGCGCTGTTCGCCGCGCGCATCCATCCGGAGCGAAGCCCCGACTCGCTGTCGGCCCAGGAATGGCGCAGACTGCATGAAGCGATCGTGAGCGTGCTCAGCGAAGCCGTCAAGCATGGCGGCAGTTCGATCAAGTCATATGTGAACGGCCAGGGTGAGATGGGCATGTTCCAGCAGCAGTTGTCCGCCTATGGTCGCGAAGGCCAGCCTTGCCATCGCTGCGGCAAGGAGCTGCGCAAGATCACGGTAGGGGGACGGGGCACCCACTACTGCCCGAACTGTCAACGGCCCAAAAAACGGACAAACCGCTAGTTGGCATACACGCACCCATCTGTGCTTCCCTCATATCATGTTGAGTATCGAGAGGATGAGGGAGGCGGGAAGCATGCTGCAGTTAGCTTCTATAGTGTTGCTGGCATTTGCGGTGAGCCTGGACAGTTTCGGCGTCGGTCTGAACTATGGCTTGCGTCAGATCAAGATTCCGAGAATATCGATCGCCATCATCGCTCTGTGTTCCGGTCTGATGATGCTTGTCGCGATGCTGCTCGGCTCCCTGATCATGCCGCTGGTTCCGGAGCAAATTGTGAGATGGACGGGCGGCGCGATCCTGATCCTCATCGGCGTGTGGGCGGTCCTGCAGATGTTGCTCCGTCGCAAGGAGAACGGCGATGACAGGATCGGGGCGACAGCGGTTGACGAGAAGGGTGATCGATCGGAAGGGGATTCGGGAGCAGCACAGGGCCCCATCACAACCGATGCCCGCGTTGTCCAGGACTTCGCCGCATGCGACCCGAAGCGGGTATGGAGAGTGGAGCTGAGATCGCTGGGGATCGTCATCGAAATCCTGCGCACCCCTTCCAGCGCGGATATGGACCGGTCGGGCACGATCTCGCCCGGAGAAGCTGCCCTGCTTGGCACCGCGCTCTCGCTGGATGCCTTCGGCGCCGGCATCGGCGCTGCGTTTATCGGAATGTCGCCGTGGTTCACGTCGGGCGTCATCGCCATCTTCTGCGCGATCTTCCTGAGGCTCGGCATCGGAGTGGGCACAGCCGCTGCGGGTATATCGTGGGTAAGGAGACTTACCCTGCTCCCTGGCTTCATCCTGATCGCGCTCGGTTTGGCCAAAATCCTGCAAATCTGAATCAACCTGAGCGACGACATGATCTGTTTGAGCCTCATGAGCAGACACAAACGTTCCAACAACCCGTTCAATAACGGACTTATCTGATGGATAGATAGAGGTGTACGTGATGAATATCGGTCTGACAGGTGGAATCGCGAGCGGCAAGAGCACCGTGTCCCGGATGCTGCGTGAGCGCGGCGCCCTGATCGTCGATGCGGATCAGATTTCCCGGGAAATCGTCATGCCAGGCAGTCCCGTTCTGCAGAAGATTGCCGACGAATTCGGCCAGGAGGTCCTGCTTGAGAGCGGCGAATTGAACCGCAAGAAACTGGGCTCCATCATTTTCAGCGATGAGGAGAAGAGACTGAAGCTCAACGCGATCATGCATCCCCCGATCCGTGCGGAGATGCTGAGACGCATCGGGCAGTATGAAGCGGAATATCCGGACAAGCTGATCGTGGCTGACATTCCGCTGTTATATGAATCCAACCTGCAACATATGTTTTCAGAAGTGATGGTTGTATACGTGCCGTTTCCCGTACAGATCGCCAGGCTCATGGAACGCGACGGTCTGACGGAGAGCCAGGCGCTCGAACGCATACGTTCCCAGATGCCGCTGGAGGACAAGCGTCGGCTCGCTGATGTGGTGATCGACAACAGCGGCAGTCTGGAGGAAACGGCGAAGCAACTGGATCAATACCTGGAACGAAAGGGTTTATGATGGCTGTCCTCCGTAAATCGCGCGTGTACGCGCTCGTTCTGATGGTTCTGCTGGTATTGTGGTATTGGAATGCGGACTTCATCGGCAGGCTGATCTATCCGGTGCATTACAAGGAAGAAATCATGCACAGCGCGGGTCTGTACCTGGTCGATCCCTTCGTGATCACGGCGATCATCCGCGTGGAGAGCAACTTCCGGACGGATCTTGTGTCGTCCAAGGGAGCAACCGGCATCATGCAGCTGATGCCTGAGACAGCGCGATGGATAGCCGAGCAAAGTCCCGAGTTCTCCGAGGCCTCGGCGCATATCCTGGACACTCCTGCGATCAACATTCGCATGGGGACCTGGTATCTTCGCTATCTCTATGATTATTTCAACCCATTCTTCGAGAAGTCGGGGCTCGATCAGGAGGCGGACCGCCTGGCGATCGTCGCCGCATCCTACAACGCCGGACAAGGCACCGTGCGGGAGTGGCTCGCAACGGGCAAGTGGGACGGCCGGCTCGATACAAGCGAGCAGATCCCGTACAAGGAGACCAGGCATTATGTGCAAAGAGTCCATTACTATTACAAGAAATACAAAAACCTGTATAATGAACTTGCCGGCACACCATAGAAAACTTGCCTTACGCCGGCGGCCTGATCGCTTGATCAAACAAAAGACAAAAGGCCGGACAGCCTAAGCTGCCCAGCCCCCATATAAGTCATCATTATTTAAATTGACCTGCCAGTTGTTGCTCAGCGATCTGAACAAGACGACGAGTAATGTGGCCCCCGATAGCACCTGCGTCGCGAGTTGCCATGTTACCCATATAGCCGTCTTGCGGTATCTGGATACCCAGCTCTTGCGCGACTTCGTATTTCAGTTGGTCTAGTGCAGCTGTAGCTTGTGGTACAACCAGTACATTGCTGCTGCGAGATTGTCCTTGAGCCATTGTTGTTCACCTCCTTGTCGAGTGTAGTCCTATTATGTAGCGGGTTCATGTCCTGTATTCAGGAAATGTGTGGATGGATGGAGGGAGATTATGAAGTGTCCGTATTGTGATCATTCCAGCACCAAGGTGCTCGATTCGAGACCGGCCAACGATAACAAATCGATACGCAGACGAAGAGAATGCGAGCAGTGCCAGAAGAGATTCACCACATTCGAGATGGTGGAGGAAACCCCGCTCATCGTCATCAAGAAGGACGGCAGCAGGGAGGAATTCAGCCGTGACAAGATGCTGCGCGGGCTGCTCAGGGCTTGTGAGAAACGCCCCGTGTCTGTCGAACGGCTGGAGAGGATCGTATCGGAGGTTGAACAGAAGCTGCGCAATACCGCCAGCACGGAGATCGACAGCCGGGAGATCGGCGAGCTGGTCATGGAGCAGCTGTACCCGGTCGATGAGGTGGCTTATGTACGTTTTGCTTCTGTGTATCGGCAGTTCAAGGACATCAATATGTTCATGAAGGAGCTCTCGGCCTTGTTGTCGAGGAGCCATCATCCGAAGACATCCGCTCAGGAAGAGCAGGATGATGCCTGAATTACGAGTTAGTGTGTCCAGGAAACGCCATTGACATGCATGCCAAACGGGGAAGTTCAGCAAACGTCCAGCTTGCTGAACTTCCCCGTTTATGACTCAGGATTTGGTTGAAGCTTACACCTCAAGCGGCAACTGCCAGTTGATCTCACCCCGGCCTTGCGCTTGCAGGAAGCGATTCGCTGCCGAGAACGGCCTGCTGCCGAAGAAGCCGCGGTGTGCGGAGAGCGGGCTGGGATGGGGAGAACGGATGATATGATGACGTTTGTCTGTGATCAGCTCGGCCTTCTTCTGCGCATGGCTTCCCCACAGGATGAAAACGACGGGTTCTTCCTTCGCATTGAGCGCGCGGATCACGCTGTCCGTGAAGATCTCCCAACCGATGTTCTGATGCGAGTTCGGCGTATTGGCACGGACGGTTAACACGGTGTTGAGCAGCAGCACGCCCTGCTCGGCCCAGCTGACGAGGTAGCCGTGATTCGGTATCCGGCACCCCAGATCGTCATGCAGCTCCTTGAAGATGTTCTGCAGCGATGGCGGCGGCGCGACTCCCGGCTTGACGGAGAAGCTCAGTCCATGCGCCTGCCCCGGACCGTGATACGGGTCCTGCCCCAGGATGACCACCTTGACATTGGCATATGGCGTATAGTGCAGCGCGTTAAAAATATCGTACATATCCGGATAGACGGTTGTGTGTCGGTATTCCTCGATGAGGAATGCGCGCAGCTTCTTGTAGTAGGGTTGCTCGAATTGATCTCCGACGATGTCGGCCCAGTCATTTTTCAGGATGCCCATACAGATCCTCTCCTCCATACTCCATTATGTGAAGGTTTGACCAGGTTGTCCAGTATGCAAAAAGAAGCCGCGATGTCTGAATCGGGCATGATATGAGCAGGATCACTCTGCGCACCCCAGGATGGAGGGCAGCCGATGAACGCGAACCGTTCAGACAATCGCCAATGGGACGAACGCATCATCCAGGGCCTCGGCGAGATGAGCCAGGAGGATTTTCTGGCCGTCGTCGATGAGCTGCATCCGTATGACCTGGCGAGCATCTATGGACATCTCGATGAAGAGCGTCGCGCGCTGTTCGTGTCCCTGCTGCCGATCGAACAGGTGACGGATCTCGTGGAAGAGCTCGAGCGGAAGCTGCAGATCGATGTACTGACGAAGCTCGGTGCCGACAAGCTGGCGCAGGTGATGGATCTGATGGACAACGACGACCTGGCCAGCCTGCTGGAGGAAGTCGACGACGAGCGCCGGACGGAGCTTCTCGCGAAGATGGGGCCCGGTGAGTCGTACGCCGTGTGCCGCCTGATGCAATATCCGCCGGAGACCGCCGGCCGCATCATGACGGATCGGTATGTATGGCTGCCGCAGCACTATACCGTGGAGGACGTGATGGCGAAGCTGCGGGAGTATGCGGCGATCGCGGAGACGATCAACTACCTGTACGTGATCGATGACCGGCGCCGGCTGATCGGTGTTCTCTCCTATCGCGATCTGATCCTGGCGGAGCCGGGGGAGAGGATCGTGAACATCATGCATGAGCGGGTCATCTTCGTCCATGCGGACGCGGACCAGGAGGAAGCGGCGCGGATGATCGAACGGTACAACTTCCTTGCCCTGCCGGTGGTGGATCATGATCAGCGCCTCGTCGGCATCATCACGGTCGATGACATCCTCGATGTCGTCATCCGGGAAGCGACGGAGGATATCGAGCGGCTGTCCGCTTCTGGCAAGGCGATCGACTTCAACACGCGAGCGCCGGTGGCAGCCATGCGCCGCTTGCCCTGGCTTGTCCTGCTCCTGCTCATCGGCATTGTATCGGGCTCGATCATCAGCGGTTTTGAGGATACCCTGGCGAGCGTGGTCGCCCTGGCCTTTTTCATGCCGATGATCGCCGGGATGACCGGCAACACCGGCACGCAATCGCTGGCGGTCGTGGTGCGCGGGCTGACCGTGCGCGATATCGACGCCGGCACGGTACAGCGCCTCGTCATCCGCGAGCTGCTGGTCGGCATCCTGCTGGGCCTCGTCTGCGGCGTCCTCATCGCGATCATCGCCTATGTGTGGCAGGGCAATCTGATGCTCGGCCTGGTCGTCGGCTGCTCGCTGTCGATCACGCTCGTCTTCGGCACGCTCACCGGCACGGTCGTGCCGATCGTGCTGTACAGGCTGAACATCGACCCGGCGATCGCCTCCGGCCCGCTGATCACGACGCTGAATGACATACTGTCGCTGCTGATCTACTTCGGCATCGCCACAGCGTTCCTGGCGTATCTGACCTGAGCGGACGGGGGGCGATGCTGGCGGGATGTCAGCTCCTCGTCTCCAGACAGGTTTAATAAGAAAGAATTACCATCGAAAAATATGACAACGTGAGTGTAAAATGTTTGTGGGCAGAAAAAAGGAATAATTGGTGAACGAATGCGGAAAAGCATGGAAAAAGGCTTCCCTTCTTGGTAGAGTGTAAGTCGATGAAAACCACACTTAGGAAGGAGAAGCCTCATGCAAAAGTCTATCATGAATCTGCCGACAATGAAAGAACTCGAAGTGAATTTATTTCAACAATTGCAAGCGATGTTTGCCGATGTCATGGTCCGCTGCCTCGAAGAGATCGATAGGTGGATCATGGAGAATCGCGATCACGCCCGATATCGCTTGCGCGACACGCGTAAAGTGACGATGAGCACATCATTTGGCGAAATCACGTTCGCACGAAGGTTGTATCTGGATCGCGAAAAAGCGACCTGCGTCTACTTGTTGGATCAAGCGCTGGCCTTCGATGGCCAATCCGGCATCAGCCCGCGTCTGGAAGAGTGGGCGGTGGAACTGGCAACCGTGGGACCGTCTTACCATGAGGCAGCGCGGCAAATTGAAGCGCTCCTGGGGTATCAAGCCATTAGCCATGAGACGATCCGGCAACGCCTCATTGCCAAAGCGGAACAAGCGGCTGCAATCGTGCCGGAAGAAAAGAAACCGGCGAAAGTGCTGTTTGTCGAAGTGGACGGGTTGTACACGAAGCTTCAGAGGACGAGGCAGCAAGGCCAGGAGAACAAGATGGCGATCATCCATGAAGGATGGGAAAAAAACGGCAGGCGTGCCCAGCTGAAAAACAAAACCCACTATCTGCATACGGGAAGCGGCGCTTCCTTTTGGGAAGGCTTCGGTGACTTTCTGATCGAACATTATGACGTGGATGAGGATACGTGGCTGGTCGTCAATGGGGACGGAGCGGAATGGATCGGGGAATGCGCGTCCTACTTTCATCGCTGCATCTACACGCTCGATCGCTTTCATGTTGCACGGGATTTGAAACACTATTTACGCGACCTTCCCACGCATTGGAGAGCGGCGAGCCGGGCACTGGCGGCGTATGATCCGCAAGCGTTGTTCGCTGCAATCGACGCCGTTCCGGATGATCGCATCCGCGAAGATCGCCGCGAGAATTGGGAACGATTCAAAGCCTTTTTACGCCGCCATGAAGAGCATCTCCTCGATTACCGTAAGGTACTCGAAGCAAACGGATTGGATCCGGCAGGGATGCGTCCGATGGGAAGCGCAGAATCCCAAATGCGGGTATTTGCAAAGCGAACGAAGCGCGGCGGATACAGCTGGAGTGTGCGAGGTGTGCAAGCGATGCTGCGATCGATCATCATGCGCAGGGAAGGACGTACAGAGTTACCGGAAGGCAGACAGATTGAATCAACGGACAAGCAGCAAGCGAAGCCCCCATTCCGGATTCAGCAATTGTTCAAAAAGCCCACAGCGTTCACGACAGGAGTCATCAACGGAATGTTGCGAACGCTCCACACATCGAAGCAAAACAGTCCGTTGGGGATGGCGTTGAAGGGATTGCGCGGATGAGACCAGGATGGTCATCCATAGCGAGGAAAGAAGAAATTAAAGCGCTACCAAGATTGGAGCTGAAGCATCGATTTCACCAATCTCAAAATTCTGCCCACAATTGCTTGACACACACGCCCTGCGCCATCCGGTTGACGGAACACCCCAGATCGATTAGAGTAATAAATGAAACCAGATTTAGCACCTGATACTAGCATCTAGTTACATATCATGGAGAGGTGAATGAACAGATGTTAACGGCCAGAATCACCGCAATCGGCACGTATGTTCCGGAACGCATCCTGAGCAACGCGCAGCTGGAGCAAATGGTGGAGACAAGCGACGAATGGATCGTGCGGCGAACCGGCATGAGGGAGAGAAGAATCGCCGCTGAACACGAGTTTGCCAGCGACCTGTGCGTATCCGCCGCGCGCAACCTGACCGAGCGATATGAGGCTGATCTCGGCGACGTTGACCTGATCATCGTCGCGACGAACACGCCGGAT
>Ga0310833_100505_pt1 | contig 28217 bp, 21 predicted proteins | sample SM_ome_FD_201312 | JGI IMG/M metagenome (GOLD analysis project Ga0310833, IMG submission 201312) | Sorghum-adapted microbial communities enriched on stacked mutant (SM) sorghum from Joint BioEnergy Institute, Emeryville, California... ...
GTTGCAGAAACGATACACGGTCGAGCGCAAGAACCACGAGTTGAAGAACAACTGTGGACTGGGATCTACCAACTTCCGTGGCCGGACAAGAAACCAGATCATCGGGTTATGCGCGGCGATGATTGTGAACCTGAAACACACGGTACGAAAGCTGGTTGATCCCAAGCCAGGGTTCATTCGGCGTCCCCAAATGACCGACTGATGACGGAATGGAGGGTGAAAAGTGCAATGGTAAACAGGAAAATCCCCTCATCCACTCACACCAGCAGGACAAACAGAGGTTCAACATGGTTCGAAGTGGAAAAATTGGCGGTAAAAAAAGCTAAGCAGGGATAAGGGACCTCGTTTATTCACCGAAAATAGACAGTCTCCGACGTTCCGTTTACGGCGGAAGACTGGACTCATCATGGTCCTCAAGTTCCTTGATCCCGCCACGAGCAACAACGAAGAAAAATACAGCCAGATAGTTATCCTCATCACACAGGATCCCGATGGACTCCATAGTATCATGAACCGGAATCCCCTGTTTCATTCATGATGGAGCCAAGTCGCGTATCACCAAATGAAACAGATCGACGAAATCCGGTTCATCCGCTTCGAGAACAGGATAAATAAGAAAAAAGCGGTCCTCGTGGACCGCTTGGCGAATCTGTCCGGCTTCTGATTCCCGCGTCAGGTTTCTTCCATCAGCCGCTTACGCCCATCACATCCGTCATGCCGACGGTACAGCCTGGAGCCTGAGTACCCGTGCGAAGCAAACGCCTCAAGTGAAATCCGGCGCCTGTCGTACGACCATTCGATACACAGCAGAACTCCTGCGTCTCTTCATTCAGCTCATCGCTACATGCACGACTCCGGCGCCTGACACCTATCCCGCGTCCGGCCCGTACCTGCCACACACGCAGTCATCACCATGCCTGACTCTATCCTGGCATTGTGCCCGGCCACACAAGGCTCATACCCTGAGCAGACCGCGGAAACCACGCGCCGCGTAATAGGACTCCGCACCGTTGTGATAGACGAAGACCGCATCGTAGCGCCGGTCGCAGAACAGGGCCCCCCCGAGCTGACGGATGCGGGCAGGCGTCTTCACCCAGCTCGACGTTTTGGTGTCGAAGCTGCCCAGCTGCTGCAACTCGCGATACTGCTGTTCCGTCAGCAGCTCGATGCCCATCTCTTCGGCCATGCCGACGGCGCTTGCCTTCGGCTTGTGCTCCTTGCGCGATTCCAGCGCCTCCTGGTCGTAGCATACGCTTCTGCGCCCCTTGGGGCTTTCCGCCGAGCAGTCGACGAAGATGTACTCGCCAGTCTGCTCGTCATAGCCAATCACATCCGGTTCGCCGCCGGTCCTTTCCATCTCATGCAACGACCACAGCTTGTCCGGATGAGCTTCCAGCCTTGCCTGCACATCCTGCCACTCGATCCCTTCATGGCGCTCCATGTGCTTGCGGAATCGAGCGCCCAACGTTGCCAGCAGCTCCTCAGCTTGTTCGGGCTGCAGATTCCTGGACTCCATCATGATCCGATCCTCCTATCCATCCACATCCTCTGCCGCGATTCCCGTTGAATCCCGGCATGTCCTGCTTCCCGTCCAACATCATTTCCTGGGGAATGCTTCTCCCTGCGAGATGAAACCAGCCAACATCATCCAATCACGCACCGACGCACCTCGGAAATCGGTCATTTGAGCGGCATGGGTGTCTTGGGCGATATCCATACCGACCACAGCGCAACAACAACGATCAGCGCAGACGGATCGTATTATTGGGGCAGCACTGTTCAGCATGAGCACTGGCGCCATGATGAGCGCCCGCCACCGATTCCATTATACGATTCCATTATATCTATGATTTTACCTTTTTCATCGTTTTTCCATTCCGACATGAAAACATCCGCTGATCGGGCCATAATTAGGATTTGACAGTTTCGGCGTTACGGTACTATACTAAAGTAAGTGCAATCTGATGCGACCATCACCCTTCTCGTGGAGAAGAGGTGTCTTTTCTTTTTATTATAACTTTTTTCTCACGCTATTAAAATCCACTGACAGAACCGAGGGACCAGCATGAGCAAAGCGAAATTATGGACCAAAGATTTCATCATCCTGATGGGCACCAACTTCTGCATCGCGCTTACCTTCTACACGCTGATGACCACCATGGCCTCCTATGCCATCCAGGAGTTCCAGGCATCCGAGAGCAATGCCGGATTCGCGGCGAGCATCTTCGTATTGGCCGCCGTGTTCTCTCGCCTGCTGGTCGGCAAGTTCATCGAGCTGATCGGCCGCAGGAAGATCCTCTACGTGAGCCTTGCCGTCTTCCTGATCGCCTCCCTGTGTTATTTCCCGATTCACAATCTGTACCTGCTCCTGGCCGTCCGTTTCCTGCACGGCGCCGCCTTCGGCTCCGCTTCCACCTCGATGATGACCGCCGTCATGAGCCTGATCCCGGACAGCCGCAGAGGCGAAGGAACGGGATATTTCTCGCTCAGCTCCACGGTGGGCACCGCAGTCGGGCCGTTTCTCGGGCTGTTCATCTCGCAGCATGCGGACTACTCCGCGGTGTTCGTGGCCTGCGCCATCTTCGCCGTCATCGCCATCGGAATCACGATCTTCGCGAGGATCCCGGAGATCACCCTGACGCCGGAGCAGCGCCAGCAGATCAGGCATAGCCTGAAGCTGCGCGATTTCTTCGAGAAGAATGTCCTGCCGATCTCGATCATCATGATCCTGATGGGCGTCGCCTATTCCGGCATCGTGTCGTTCATCAACACTTATGCCGAGAGCCGGAACCTGACGGATGCGGCGAGCTACTTCTACATCGTCTACGCCATCGTCCTGTTCGCTTCGCGTCCATTCACAGGCATGCTGCTGGACCGAAAGGGCGACAACATCGTCATCTACCCGGCGCTTGTTCTGTTCGCCGCCAGCCTGTTCCTGCTCAGCATCGCCAGCAGCGGCTTCACTCTCCTGCTGTCCGGGGCGCTCTCGGCGCTGGGCTTCGGCACGATGATGTCCGCCGGCCAGGCAATCGCCATCAAGCTGACGCCGAAGCACCGCTACGGCCTGGCGACGTCGACCTTCTTCGTCTGTCTGGACAGCGGCGTCGGACTCGGCCCGTACTTCCTCGGCTTCCTCGTGCCGGAGATCGGATATGAAGGCATGTATCTGACGCTGGCGGTCATCGTGCTGTTCACGATCGTCATCTACTTCGCGCTGCACGGCAGGAAAGCAGCCGCGGTCCAGGCGGCTCGTCCCGCCGTCATGCGAACCGATTCGCATAAGAAGTCGATGTGACTCCCTCTCAATCCCCCCGCGCCGGTCCCGTGCTGGCGCGCACGATCAGCTCGGCGGGCATCGTGCGGTATCGCTGCACCTGGCGACCCTCCAGCATGTCGATCAGGATGGTCGCGGCCAGATAGCCCATCTGATACTTGTCCTGGTTCACCGTCGTCAGCGCGGGCGTGCAGTACTGCGCGGCGACGATGTTGTCGAAGCCGATGATCGAGATGTCCTCCGGCACCCGCTTGCCGAGCGCCCGGATCGCCTGCAGCGCCCCGAGCGCCATCAGGTCGCTCGCGCAGAAGATCGCGGTCAGCTCCGGGTGCGACGTGAGCAGCCGGTAAGCCGCATCCTTGCCGCCGTCCTCCCGGAACTCGCCGTCCTCGACATACCGCTCGTCGAACGGGATGCCGTGCCTCTCGAGCGCCTGCCGATAGCCGTCGAGCCGCTGGATGCTGACGGCCGCCTGGGCATGGCCGTTGATCATGCCGATATGTCGGTGGCCGAGTCCGATCAGATGCGTGACCGCCTCCAGCGAGCCCTGGATGTTGTCCGTCATCACATAACCGATGTTCTTCCGTTCGATCGGAATATCGATAAGCACGCATGGGATGGCGGCGTGCAGCATCTCCTCCAGATAAGGATCGTTCAGCCGCATGCCCATCATGATGACACCGTCGACCCCCCGTTCCTTGCACAGCGCCTTGTAGGATTTCTGCCGTTGCTTCTGCGGCGTCGTGTTGAACAGCACAAGATCGTAATCGAGTTCGGCAGCGCGGTCATTCATTCCGCAGAGCATCTCGAAGACGATGTTGTCTTTCACGCTGTTGCGAGTCAGGGCGGAGAGCAGGAGTCCGAGCGTGCGGCTCCGCTTCGAGACAAGTGTTCTCGCGGCGATGTTGGGACTGTACCCGAGCTGATCCGCCACTTCTTGAATGCGCCGTCTCGTTTCAGGATTGACGTCGTCATGGCCGTTAAGCGCGCGGGATACCGTCGTTACGCTGACTCCGGCCATACGCGCTACATCTTTGATGGTCGTCACGAGAAATTGTCCCCTTCCGAAACGTTTCGTACTTTTCATCAATATTTTATCGGAATTTCAGCAGTTTCTCAACAACCCAAAAATATTTAACAACACCATATTGCAAACGTTTACGGTTTCGCATATAATCACAAATATCCGAAACGTTTCGGATAATTGGGAGTTTGGAGAGGATATTACATTGATGCAACGTGTGATTAAAGAGAACGACCTGTTCCTCCTGACGGATGCCAGCGGTGACATCACGCCGGGCGCGGAGGGCGGTCTGGGACTGTATACGCGGGATACGCGGTTTCTGAGCCGGCTTGAGCTGACGATCAACGGCGCCAGGCCGATCCTGCTCGAATCCACGGCCGAGATGAACTGCCAGGCCATATTCCGGCTGACCAATCCGCACATGGAAGAGAACGGGCAGATCAAACTGTGGCGGGAATCGGTGGAGATCATGCGGCACCGGTTCATCCAGGATGGCGTGCTCTATGAATCCTTGTCTTATACGAACTTCAGCCCGAAGCCGATCGCCTTTGAGACGACGCTCGCCTTCGGAGCGGACTTCGCCGACATGTTCACCATCCGCGGCATCAAGGCGGGGCGAATCGGCTCCGTGACCGGCACAAGCGCCGGGGAAGACGGGATCGTCATCCGCTACGCCGGCGCTGACGACATCGCGCGGGAGACGCGCATCGCCTGGAATCTCCGGGCCGAGCGGGTGTCGCCGGACGGATCGGTAACGTTTGCGGTCAAGCTGGATCCACGAGAGACCCGAACGATCCAGCTGACCGTTACACCTGTCATAATCGGCGAAAGCGAGCCTCAGGTGAAGCCGCGCGGTGAGGCGCTGCAACTGCTGGATGCGTCCTACCGCGAATGGGAGCAGGCTTCCACATCGGTCGACAGCGACCTTGACATCTTCAATCGGCTGTACCGGCGAGGCATGCTGGATCTGCGGATGCTGCTCACCGATCTTGGCCATGGGCCGTTCCCCGTCGCGGGGCTGCCGTGGTACGCGGTACCGTTCGGCCGGGACAGCCTGATCGCCGCGCTGCAGATGCTGCCGGCGAGCCCCGAGGTCGCCCTCGGCACGCTGCGGACGATGGCGATCTATCAGGGCACCAAGGTCGACCCGTGGCGGGACGAGACGCCGGGCAAGATCATGCATGAGATCCGGTACGGCGAGCTCGCGAACACGAATCAGATTCCGTTCACCCCCTACTACGGTTCGGTCGACTCCACACCGCTGTTCCTGGTCCTGGCCGTCGAGTATTGGCGCTGGACCGGCGACATCGAATCCATCCGCGGGCTGCTGCCTGCGCTGGAACGGGCGCTGGAGTGGATCGATCAAAGCGGCGATCTGGACGGCGACGGGTTCGTCGAATACCACTCCGAATCTTCGGGCGGCATCGCCAACCAGGGATGGAAAGATTCCGGCGACTCGATCGTTCACGCGTCAGGAGATTTCGCCCAGTCGCCGGTCGCTCTCGCGGAGGTACAGGGTTATGTATACAGCGCGAAGAAGGGCATGGCGGACATCTACCGGAAGCTCGGCCGCGCCGCCGAGGCGGAAGCGCTGGAGCAAGCCGCTGCGGAGATCAAACGCCGGTTCGAGCAGTCGTTCTGGATGGCGGATGAGTCCTTCTACGCGATCGCCCTCGACCGTGAGAAACGGCAGGTTCGGTCGGTCACATCGAACCCGGGTCATCTGCTGATGACGGGCCTTCCGGATGAAGCGCGCGCGGAACTGGTCGCACGCCGGCTCACGGCGGATGACATGTTCAGCGGATACGGCATCCGCACGATGAGCGATCGATCCACCGGGTTCAACCCGATGAGCTATCACAACGGCAGCGTATGGCCGCACGACAACTCGCTCTGCCTCATCGGCATGAGCCGGATGGGATACACGGAGCAGGCGCTCCGGGTCGTCCGGGGACTCATGCGGGCGGCGGAACACTTCGAGTACGCCCGGCTGCCGGAACTGTTCTGCGGTTACCCGGATACGCTCGGGCGTCCGGTCCCGTATCCGGTCGCCTGTTCTCCCCAGGCATGGGCAGCGGGGACACCGCTTGTCTTCCTGCAAGTGTTCCTGGGGCTGGATCCCGACGCCCCGCACGGCGTCATCCGTCTCAGTCCGGCCCTGCCGGACGGCATGAATCGGCTGAGCGTGCGCCAGCTTCGCGTCGGCTCCGGCTTCCTCTCGCTGACGGTCACGCGGCAGGAGGGAAGCGCGGCGCCGATCGTCGAGGTCGAGCACAACTCGACCGGCTGCGAGCTGCGCGTGCTTCATGCAATATATCAGAATGGTTCATATAAAGAGGGAGGTACAGAAGTATGAAGAGAAAAGGGTTCACTTTCCTGGCGGTCATGCTGGCCCTGATGCTCATCATTGCGGGCTGCGGCGCCAAATCTGACAACAACTCGTCGTCGTCATCCGGCAACACTTCGTCCTCATCGGGCGGCTCATCCTCGTCAAGCAGCTCATCTTCCGGCGGTTCGAACAGTTCCGGATCGGAGCAGGTGGAGATCACGCTCAACGGCTGGGGCGCTTCCCCAGAAGAAGAAGAATTGCTGCAACAGACGCTCGACGAATTCATGAAGAAGTACCCGAACATCAAGGTCAAGTACGAAGTGATCTCCGAGCAGTACATGGATGTCATCAAGACGCGGCTGATCGGCGGCCAGGCCGGCGACGTGTTCTACCTCGACTCGTCGGAAGCTGAGGCGCTGTTCGCACAGAACGTGCTTGAGCCGCTCAACGGCTACATCACGGACGAATTCGACATCGGCGACATCGAAGAGCCGTTGCTCAACGCGTTCAAGGGCGAGGACGGCAACTACTACGGCTTCCCGAAGGATTCCTCGACACTGGTGCTCTTCTACAACAAGAAGCACTTCGAAGAAGCCGGACTGTCCGGTCCGCCGACCACCTGGGAAGAACTGCGCGAATACTCGAAGATCCTCACGAAGGACGGCCGCTATGGTCTGGGCGTCGCGCCGGAGCTTGCGCGGCAGATGTTCATGATCGAGGCGTACGGCGGCAAGGTCGTCGACGAGGACGGCAAGGCAGCCTTCGCGACGCCTGAGGCGCTGCAGGGTCTGCAGCTCGTCATCGACCAGCACCTGATCGACAAGACGAGCGTTCAACCGACCGAAGTCGGCTCCGGCTGGGGCGGCGAAATGTTCGGCCAGGAGAAAGTCTCGATGGTGCTCGAGGGCAACTGGGCAATCCCGTACCTGAACAACACCTTCCCGGATCTCGAGTACGGCACCGCCGAAGTGCCGACCGTGAACGGCAAGAAGGTCACGATGGCATACACCGTCGCTTACGTCATGAACAAGCAATCGAAGCATAAAGAAGAAGCCTGGAAGCTGATCGAGTTCCTGACTGGCAAGGAAGGCATGAAGATCTGGACCAGCAAAGGCCTGGCGCTGCCGACGCGGAAATCGGTCGCAGCCGAACTCGGCTACGACAAGGACGAATACCGCGCCGCGATCGTCGCCGGCTCGTCGTACGCGATTCCGTGGCAAGTCGGCAAATACGGCCCGATCATCATGAATAACTTCAACAACCAGTTCATCAGCGCCTTCCTCGGCGAACAAACGCTCGAGAACGCGATGAAGGCAGCAGTCGAAACGGCTAACAAGGAAATCGAAGCGATGCAATGATCCGTATCAAGGCTGGGAGGCGGCTATCCGCCCCCTTCCGGCCGGCACGAGCGCACTCGTTCTGGCGGCTCTCTGCCGCGGTGGACGAATGCGCTCTTATCGGTCGGAAACCTTAGTCCCAGGTGCGAAGGAGGAACCGCGCATGAGCAGGCGCAAACTCAGAGAGACGGCCGCCGGCTATCTGTTCCTGCTGCCGACGCTGCTCGTCATAGGCACGTTTTTGCTCGTGCCGATCGTGTATGCGCTTTTTTTGTCATTCCACAAGGTGCAGCTGTTGGGCGGCATCTCATACCGCTTCATCGATATTGGCAACTACACGAGGATGATCGATGACGATCGTGTCTGGATCGCCCTGTACAACACATTCGAGTACGCGCTCATCGTCGTCCCGCTGCAGACCGCACTCGCCATCCTGCTCGCCGCCGTGCTGAACTCGAAGCTGAGGGGCAGGAACGCGTTCCGGGTACTCTACTTTCTCCCGACGGTCACTTCTTCCGCGGTGCTCACGCTGATCTTCATGTGGATCTTCAAGACTGACGGCCTGCTGAACGACCTGCTTGGCTTCTTCGGGTTCCCGGCCTTCAACTGGCTCGGTGACCCCAAGGTGGCGCTCAAGGCCATCATGTTGATGAACGTCTGGTCGACCGCGCCGTACTTCATGGTCATCTATCTGGCCGCGCTGCAGGATATCCCGGATTCGCTCTACGAAGCGGCGGAGATCGACGGCGCGAGGACGCTGCGGAAATTCTGGAGCATCACCCTGCCGCTGCTCAAGCCGGTCACATTCTTCGTCGTCACGATGGGCATCATCGGCACGTTCCAGCTGTTCGACCAGGCGTACATCTTCTCGAACGGCTCCGGCGGTCCGAACAACTCCACGCTGACCGTGGTGTTGCTCATCTACCAATACGCGTTCAAGAACCTCGACATGGGCTATGCCGCGTCGCTCGCCGTCATGCTCGCCGCCGTCATCATGCTGATCACCGTCATCCAGCGCCGTCTCTTTGGCGAAGAGAAGCTGAACTGAAGGAGGGTTCTCCCGATGTGGGACCACAAAGGTGTGCGGATCACGCTCCGCATCATCCAGTACGCGATCCTGATCTCATACGCCGTCATCACGTTCATACCGTTCCTCTGGGCGTTGTCTGCCTCGTTCAAGACGCTGGCCGAAATCTCGACCGGGGAACCGAACTTCATCCCGAAGGTGTTCACGCTCGACAACTACAAGCAGATCTTCATCGACGAGCCGCTGTTCCCCCGATGGTTCGGCAACAGCTCTTTCGTCGCGGTCGTCGTCCTGGGGCTGAACCTGCTGTTCAACTCGATGGCGGGCTACGCGCTGGCGCGGTTCAATTTTCCCGGCAACAAGCTGATGTTCTTCGGCATCCTGGCGGTCCTCATGATTCCCGGGCAGCTCACCCTCATACCGAGCTATATGATCCTGAACGAGTTCGGTTGGCTGAACAGCTTCCAGGGGCTGATCGTGCCCAGCGCGGTGAACGCGACTTTCATCTTCATGATGCGCCAGTTCTTCCTCAGCTTCCCGAAGGATCTGGAGGAAGCGGCGGAGATCGACGGGATGGGCCGCTTCGGCACCTTCTTCCGAATCGCGCTGCCGCTTGCCGGTCCCGCGCTGGCGGCGCAGGCGGTGTTCATCTTCATGGGCTCGTGGAACGACTTCATGCGGCCGCTCGTCATCATGTCGGAGAAGGCGATGTTCACGCTGCCGCTCGGCCTCAACACGTTCAAGGGCCAATATTACAGCTTCTGGAACCTGATCATGGCCGCGTCGATGGTGTTCACGCTCCCGGCGCTCATCCTGTTCATCTTCTTCAACCGATTCTTCGTCCAAGGGATCACCTTCTCGGGCATCAAATAAGCATCATATGTGCGTGAATAAATGCTCCCCTGAACGACTGTTTCAGGGGAGCACTCTTTATCTCGGGCTGCATCTTTTTTTCATATAATGGACTGATCCTGCAAAATAAAAGAGGATTTTGTGACAATTGAACGAATTTTATTATCATATTATATGTCAGGATGCGATCAACGACCGCTGCTGAATCCGAGGATGTCCCAACACTGGTGATCGTGATATCGGAGGGATGAAAGTTGATGGTACCATTGATGTCGCTGGTTGTCGCACTAGGCTTTGTATCCGGTTTCATACTGTTCAGAAGAAATACCATCCCCATAACTCCTCAGCAACCCATCACTCCACGCCGCATATCTGTCATCATTCCCGCACGCAACGAAGAACTGAACCTGCCGGAGCTGCTGGCTTCCCTCTCCCGACAAACGCTGAAGCCAGATGAGGTGATCGTCGTCGACGACCATTCCGAGGATCGGACGAGGGAGATCGCCGAGAGCTTCGGCGTCACGGTCATCGCCTCACCCGACCTTCCGGAAGGCTGGACCGGCAAGTCATGGGCTCTCTGGAACGGGTATCTGAGATCGAGCGGAGACGTCCTCATCTTCCTGGACGCCGATGTGCGGCTCGCCGATACCGCGCTCGCCTCCATCGTCGCCGAGCAGCAGAAGCAAGGCGGCGCCATGTCCGTCGTCCCCTATCATACGACGGTCAGATTCTATGAGCAATTCGCGATGATGCTGAATGTGCTTGGCGCGCTCACCTTCACATCCCCCTTCGAGCAGCGCAATCCGCGCAAAGGCCTGTATGGCTCCTGCATCATCGCGACCAGGGAAGATTATGAGAGGATCGGCGGTCACGAGCAGATTTGCTCGAAGATCACCGACGACCTGAGCCTCGGGGGGAGGTTCCAGGAAGCCGGGATCAAGGTTACCAATTATCTGGGCGGCAGGCTCGTCTCCTTCCGCATGTATCCGGGCGGCTTCAGGAGCGAGCTGGAGGGCTTCGCCAAGAGCGCGATGCTGAGCACCGCGCTGCTCCATCCGCTGACCCTGGCCTGCTCCATCCTCTGGATCATCGGGCTGATCGTGACGCAGGTCTGGTTCCTGGCGATCGGCCATGCCGCGCTGATTCCGTTGGTGGCCGGATATATATTGTACGTAGCGGAAATATACTATATCAATCGTCTGGTCGGCCGATTCGGCATCATCCATCAGCTCTTCCCCATTCTGACCGTCGTCTTCTTCCTTGTCGTAATCGGCTATTCGCTGTATCAATCTCATATTATGAAGAAGGTCATCTGGAAAGGCAGAACGATTGACGTCGGGGGGAATCCATCATGATGATCGTCGCGACTCTCCTGTGTTTCCTGTGCGGCTCGTTGATGTTCTCATACTGGATCGGGCTGCTGATCAAGCTGGATATCCGGCAGATCGGAGACGGCAATCCCGGGGCGTTCAATCTGTGGAGCGGCGCCGGGTACAAGTTCGGCCTCCTGGGCGTTGCCCTTGACTTCCTCAAGGGGTACGTTCCGGTGCTCATCATCGTAAGCAGCGGCATCCTGACGGAAGAGGAGCTGATCCCGGTCGCGCTCGCTCCCGTCGTCGGGCATGCTTTCTCACCGTTTCTGAGGTTCAACGGCGGCAAGGCGCTGGCCGTCACCTTCGGGGTGTGGAGCGCCCTGACCCAGTTTCGCGTCACGCTGCTCTACGCGATCATCCTCGGCATCCTGTTCCTCGTGATAAGATGGATCAAGGGCGGGGAGCGATCGACCAGCGAAGAGGACGGGCTGCAGACGACGATGGGCTTCTTGCTGCTCTCCGTCTATCTGCTGTATGCCGGCTACCCGATCCATATACGCTGGATCTGGCTGGGGAACTTCCTCATCCTCGCCTGGAAGATCCGCGAGGCGCTCGCCCAACTGATCAAGGACAAGGTGCGCTCCTTCTTCGCTTCGTGATCGGACCAGGACCTTAACCCGCTTCACCGATCGGTCATATGGCCAGCCATGAGCATGTCAACCAAGGCTGCCGACAAGGTCAATGGATGTTGACCCTGCCGGCAGCCTTTTCGTGTGGACAACCTCTTCCATTATGTATGTATATGTGATATATGTAAATATGTGTAAGCATGTTCAAAGGACCCGCAGCATCGCAAGGCCCTTTGTATGTTCAACGAATCTGTATTCCTCGTTTCTCTCAAGTCGGCTACTCTCCGTATTAGGTTGGCCTGCGGCCGGGTCGCATCCCTCATCAGCCTCCGCTGGCTCAGATCAACATCAGTTTCCGCAGCTCCCTGTTTTTCTCCTTGAACAATTCGTTATGAGAGGAGACCATCCCGTATGCGGTCGCGTCCGGAGCAATGAATTGCTTGGCTCGGTTGACCGCGTTGGCCGCATCCTGGAAAGCGCCGGCGATCAGATACAATTTACCCTCATGGCTCAGGATATCTCCCGCCGCATAGATGCCCGGCACCGATGTTTCGCTCATCGGCGTACCGTCGATGCTGTATTCATCCTTCATGCGGATGTCTACCTTGCTGTTCCTGATCAGCTCTTTCTCGCATTCGAAGCCGTGACAGACGATGACCTCGTCCACCGCGATCCCGGACTCCGTCCCATCATCCAGATGGCGCAGGATGACGCGCTCGATCTCGTCATGATCCTGCGAAGCGACCAGGCTCCGGATCTCCGTATTCATCAGGCAGACGACGCCGCCTCGCTTCACCTTCGTGATCGTCGCTTCATGCCCTTTGAATGTATCCTTGCGATAGGTCAGGTAGACCTTCCGCGCAATCTCGCTCAGCTCGCTCGCCCAGTCCAGGGCCGAGTTGCCGCCGCCGGAGATGAGAACCGTCTTGCCGTGGAAGCGAGCATAGGACTTGACCGTGTAATGCAGGTTCGTCAGCTCGAATCTCTCCGCGCCTTCGATATCGAGCTTCGTCGGCTTCAGGATGCCGACGCCGATGGCGATGATGACGGTGCGGGAGTAATGCGCCTGTCCGGAGCCTGTATGCAGCACGAAGCAGTCCTCATCCCTGTCGATGGAGACCACCTTCTCCCCCAGCACGATCGTCGGATCGAACGTCTGCGCTTGCTGGATGAGCTGCTGGATGAGTTGCTCACCCGTTACCGGCGTCAGCCCGCCCACATCCCAGATGAGCTTCTCCGGATAGATATTGATCTTGCCGCCGAGGAACGGCTGCACCTCGATCAGCTTCGTCTTCATCTCTCTCAGGCCGGCGTAGAAAGCCGAATACAGTCCGGCGGGTCCTCCGCCGATGATCGTGACGTCATACAGCTCTTTATCGGACATGCACTTTCCCTCCAATGGCTGCTGGTATGCTCCCGCTCGCGTGATGGCGTCCGATCGGCACGACCGACGGGGAGTTGGATATCGGGTCCTGGATGATCGTGCAGTCCAGTCCGAATACATCCTTGATCAGCTCGCTGGTGATGACCTCGGACGGCTTGCCTTCCGCCACCAGCTTGCCCTGACGCACGGCGAACAGATAGTCCGCATAACGCGCCGACAGGTTGATATCATGCAGGACCATGACGATCGTGGTGCCGTATCGGCGATTCAGGTCCGTCAGCATATCCAGTATCTCAATCTGGTAAGTGATGTCCAGATAGGTCGTCGGCTCGTCGAGGAACAGGATGTCGGTCTGCTGCGCCAGCGCCATGGCGATCCAGACGCGCTGCCGCTGGCCGCCGGACAGCTCGTCGATAGGTCGGTTCGCCAGATCGGTGATACGCATGATCTCCATCGCTTCGGCGACCGCTTCGTAGTCCTTGCGGCTCCATGTGCCGAACATCGACTGATGCGGATAGCGTCCCCGCCCGACCAGGTCCGCCACGGTGATGCCCTCCGCCACGATCGGCGATTGCGGGAGGAGGCCGACGACCCTGGCCAGCTGCTTCGAAGGGATCTTGTGTATCGGCTGGCCATCCAGCAGAATCTCGCCGCTCTTCGGCTTGATGATGCGCGCGAGCGTCTTGAGCAGGGTTGATTTGCCGCAGGCATTGGCGCCGATGATGACGCTGATCTGGTTGCTCGGAATCTCCAGACTGATATGATCCAGGATGATCCGGTCATCATACCCGGCTACGAGATCCCTGGCCTGAAACACATGCTTCCTGAAGCTCATGGTCAGAAGTCACCCCTTCGATTCAGCTTGATGAGCAGGAACAGCAGATAAGGCGCTCCGATGATGCCCGTGATGATGCCCACCGGGAATTTCGTCGTCCATGCGAACTGTCCGACCAGATCGCCGGCGAGCACCAGCACGCCGCCCACGAGGCCGGCGGGAATGCTGTTCGCAGAGCCAGCGCCTGTGAGGCGCACCGCGATCGGGCCAGCCAGGAAGGCCACCGAGGCGATCGGCCCGGTGATCGCCGTGGCGATCGCGGCGATGATCACGGCGCTGACGATGAGCATCACGCGCACCGCATCCGTCCTCACGCCAAGCGATCGGGCCGCCTGTTCGCCCAGCTCCAGCATCATGAGCTGACGGCCGAGCAGGCAGATGATCGGCACCAGGATCAGACAGCTGATGATCAGACTCGGCAGCTCATCCATCCTGACCCCGTTCAGGCTGCCCGTCAGCCAACGCACGGCGGCTGGCAGACTGTGCTCTTCGCCGATCAGCATCAGGTAGGTGATCACCGAATTGCACATCGCCTGGATCCCGATGCCGACCAGGATCAGTCGGCCGATCGAGAATGAGGAATGGTCCCGGGACAACATATAAATAAGAAGCGATGTGAGCAGCCCCGCGATCACCGACACGACCGACGTGACCATCTTGCTGCTCTGCAGGACGATGATGCAGAAGACCGCAGCCGCGCTGGAGCCGGAGGTAATCCCGATCACATTGGGATTGGCCAGCGGATTGCGCAGCATCGTCTGGAAGATGTACCCGGAGACGCCGAAGGCGAAGCCGGCGAATAGGCCCGCCAGCATCCGGGGCAACCGGATCGTGCCGACGGCGAAGGATGCGCCCTTGACCTCTTCTCCTGCCAGCACCGCGATCACATCGCGAACCGGATAGATCGTATTGCCCAACATGAGCATGGCGGCGCACAGCGCCAGGGTCAGGAGCGACAGAATGCCCGTCACGAGGACCCATCTGCGTCTGCGGAGGATCCGGCCCAGTCGGATGAACGCGATCGGATCTGTCGTTTTCGTCGTTTTCGTCAGAGTGAATGTATTCATCATGATCATATCGAACGCACTTTCGCTTTCATCGCTAATAGGATCAGAAGCGGAGCGCCAACGAAAGCGGTGACAACTCCAACCTCCAGTTCGCCCGGGCTGCCGATGATCCTGCCGATGACATCCGAGCCCGTGAGGATGACGGCGCCCGACAGCGCGGACATCGGAATCAGGAAACGCAGGTCCGGCCCGAGGAGCAGGCGGATCACATGCGTGGCCAGCAGGCCGACGAAGGCGATCGGCCCCGCGACCGCCGTGGTGGAGCCGCACAGCGCCACGCCGGCCATGGCCGCGATGAACCGCAGCAGGCCGGTCTTCACGCCCAGCCCCCTCGCCGTCTCTTCCCCCAGGGCCAGGGCGTTGAGGCCCGGCGCGCAGAAGATGGCGACCAGCGCACCGACAACCAGGAAAGGCAGGAGCAGGAGGAGCGAATCCCAGGTGCCTGCGCCGACGCTGCCCACCTGCCAGAAGCGAAACTGATTCATCACGAAGGTTCGCGGTATCATCACTGCCGTGATCAGGGAAGACAGAGCCGCGGTCGTCGCAGCTCCGGCCAACACGAGCTTCAGAGGCGTTGCCCCGCCTCGCCCCAGCGAGCCGATGCCGAACACGAAGATGGCGGTGAACGTCGCGCCCGACAGCGCGAACCAGATATATTCCTGCGGCGAGCTGATCTTGAGGAACGCCATCCCGCAGACGACGAACAGCGCCGCCCCCGTGTTCACGCCCAATATGCTCGGGTCTGCGAGCGGATTGCGCGTGACGGATTGCATGAGCACGCCTGCGATGCCGAGCGCGGCTCCGCAGCACAGTCCGAAGAGGGTGCGGAGCCAGCGTTTCTCCATGATATTCGCGCTGATGCTGTCCGTTTGCTGCGGCTTCAAGCCCTCGAGCAGCTCCGGCAGCGTCAGCCAGCGGGCGCCGAAAGCCAGAGACGAAAGGAGGCAAATGATGAACAGTACCATCGAAACGCCAAGTACAAGGGCGAAGTGCTTGGGATACAGTCGGCTGCGCTCCATGCTCAGAACCCCGGCTTAAGGATTGATCTTCCCGATCGCTTCCACGATCAGGGATACATATTGGTCCGTTGTATAACGGATGGACAGCGGATTCGGATTCAGCGAAGCGGCGAGTGGCGTGCCGTCCGGGATCAATACCATCGAGCCGCGCTGGATGGCCGGCACCTTGCCGAACATCGGATCGGCCTGCAGCGCCTCAAGCAGCGCCTGATCGCCGTAGGTCACCAGGATATCCGCTTCATTCAGCGCGTCCGCATGCTCCGCGCTAAGCGACAGGGCGAAGCCCGTATCCGGCGTGACAAATGGCTGGATGTTGTCCGGGAACACCATGCCCAGTTCCTCCAGGAATTCGCCGCGCGGATCGCCCGGCATATAGACCCAGAAGCTGGACAGATCGCCAGGCGAGAAGGCCAGGAACGCTGCCTTCAAGCCCTTCATCTCCGGATGCTGTGCCGCCTTGTCCGCGATGAATTGCTCGGTCTCCTGGATCAGCTGTTCCCCTTCGGCGGCCAGCCCGATCGCCGTCGCATTCATCCGGACCTGCTCGCGCCACGAGATCACCCAGGGCTGGTTCGGATAGGCGACAACTGGCGCGATCTGGCTCAACGTTTCATATTCTTCCTGCGTGATGCCGGAGTATGCGGCGAGGATCACGTCCGGCTCCGAATCGGAGATCGCTTCGAAGTCGAGCCCTGCGGCATCCCTGTAGATGTTCGGGCTGGTGACGCCCAGCTCTTCGAGCCTCTGCTTCGTCCAGGGCAGCAGGCCGCTGTCGTCCTGCACGCCGTAGTTTGCCTCCGAGAAGCCCACCGGCACCACACCCAGGGCCAGCACGACGTCATGGTTCGCCCAGGAGATGGTCGCCACTCTCTCCGGCTTGCTCGGGATGACCGTCTCACCAAGCGCATGTTTGATGGTGATCGGGAATTGAGCTTCGTCTGATGTGTTGCCGGATGTGTTGTCGGATGCATTGCCCGAAGCATTTGAACCCGTCGCTGCGCTTCCTGCACCGGAACTCTGATCGTTCTTCGAGTTCGACGAGCTGCCGCCGGAGCAACCCGCCAGCGCCAGGACGGCGATCAGCAACATGATGAGTACATTCGCTGCAACTTTTCCTGAGAACTTCACACTCAACCACCCTATCCTTGGATTCGAATGATTCCGGGTCGATCCGTTCGACTGTCCAGTCTTGCGTGTTGACCTTTCTGTCGGCTCGACCCATGCGGGCCTGTCGTTGGATTCGGATGTAACAGTTCCATTGTCGGATTGGATCCTTACCGCTCCGTTGTCCGACAGGAGCTTGTTCACCTCAACCAACGCAGTCCCGCCGTCAGTATCGATCTAATTGATAACGATTATCAATCTCATGTGTATATCATAAGGATAACGATGCTATTTGTCAATTATGATTTTGCATGAATTTTGAAGTTTCCAGGATGAACTGGAACAAATGCCTTTTTTCGAGCGATTCGCCACTTGACGGATCCCCTTTCGCGGAATCAACAGATGAAAGCCAGGCTTTTGTTAAACGTTGCGTACAGCTTTGCCCCTCATAACCATGGAATCGACACGATGCTCCGATACTCGCAGTGATAGGGCTGACAGGTCGTGACTATACATGAGATAGATTCAAAGGAGGATGGAGATGAAGTCGAAGAGAATATGGCCGTTGTTCAAGGCTGCCCCGAGCAATCTCAGGATCAGCCGTCCTGGCGGCAGCAGGAAGCAGAAGATCCTGCTCATCCTGCTGCTCCTGCTATGCCTTGTGATCGGCTCCGCAGTGGTCTTCGCTTACCAGATCAAAACGAAAATCGACCATATGCTGATCCCGCCGACGATGCTGACTGAACGATACACGTTCCCCGAACCGGATGAACCATTGGATCAGCCCTCCCCGCCCGGCACGCCTTCCATCAGACAAAGTGTAGAATCGCCCAGGATCAGGCAAGAATCCGATGATGAACGATATGTCCTTGTGATGGGGCTGGATTATCGGGAGGGACATAACGCCCTGCTGACGGATACCCTGCTGGTCATGCATATCATCCCTGAGCAATCGAGGATCAAGCTTCTGTCTGTTCCGCGAGACCTGATGGTCACCAATGCTGCCGGACAGCGGGTCAAGATCAACAGCCTGATCTATGAAGGCTACCAGCTTGCGAGGAAGATCGCCCAGGAGCACCCGGATGTTCTGACCGGAGAGGAGGTGCGGGCGGGCCCGCTGAAGATGGACAAGGCCATACTTGGCGGCGCGATGGCCCACACGCGCAACAAAATCGAAGAGATCCTGGCGCTCCGGATCGATCATATGATGCTCGTCAGCTTTGAAACGGTTACTGCGCTTGTCGACGCGGTCGGAGGGATCGAGATTCAGGTCAACCGATCGATGGAGATCAAGGACCTTGACTTCTTCCTGGAGCCTGGCGTGCATCTCCTGGATGGGAACCATGCCCTTGCCTATGCCCGTTACCGGAAGGACACGCGGGGGAAGGAATATTACGTCAGCGACTTCGAGCGAGTCAGGAATCAGCAGCAGATCGTGAAGGCCATCGCCAGGAAGATCCTGTCTTGGAACAGCGTCGCGAAAGCTCTCGAGATCCTGGATATCCTATCGGACAATGTGAAGACGGATATGAATTATGCCAGCATGTATGCGATGATTCGCAACTATTACGGTCTCTTTCACCAGGATTCATTTGTGTCCGTTCCATTTCCGGAGCATTACACCTCAGACGGCCAGGTCACGATTCCGAAGGAGGCACTGGATCAGCTGAGGGAGTCGTTCCGCGCTCCGATCTAGAAATATACGGGTCGTGATGTGGGCGCTTCATTCGGCCTGAGCCAGGCCGCGAACACATGCGTCTGCATGTAATAGCGGAAGTCCGATGTACCGTATTTCAAGAAAAAAGCCGAAATTCCATGAATAACGGATGCGTCATTTCCTCTATCCTCAGAAATAGCGGAAGAAAAACCGATGAAATAGCGTCAGGCGAGGAAATAAGGACATGTTGACTTCCGTTATTTTGGATAAACTGGGCATCTTGAAAGAGTAAGGACGTTTCGACTTCCGCCAGATGTGGAAAGAAGCGGTCATGCCCACCTCACTGGTCTGTCAGGTTTGCAGACGTGAGCGTGGACGCAAAGAGGCCGGGAAGAATCCGGATTCTTCCCGGCCTTTGCCTGCTGCCTGCCGTCTCAGATCAGATCGGAATGTTGCAGCAATCGTTGCAGGATAACCGCTGCTTCCGCCCTGGTGATCGATGCCTGTGGCGCCAGCTCCTGATGGCTTCTGCCCACGATAATCCCTGCGTTTACGGTATCGGCCACACCCTGTCTCGCCCATGCCGACACCTGATCCGCATCCTGATAGATACCGAAGACTTCCTCCGCTGACGCGCTGTCAAGCTTGTCCTTCAGGCCCGTAAGCACCATCGCCTTCGAGAGAATGACCATCGCCTGTTCACGAGTGATCAGATCCATCGGACGGAAGGTACCGTCGGGATAACCATTGATCAGGTTGTAGGCATAGGCGGTCCGAATGGTTTCGCTGTACCAGTCTGCGCTCTGCACATCCAGGAATGCAGCACCCTCACTCACAGTCCGGAGACCCAGGGCACGAACGATCATGGCCGCGAACTCGGCACGGGTGATGGCCTGATTCGGGGCATAGGCTTGCTCGCCAACGCCATTGACGATTTTGCGTGAGCCCATGTCGTTGATCGCTTCCTCTGCCCAGTGACCGGCCACATCGTCGAATCGAACCGGGTTCCAGATCAGCACATAGGTGCTGTTCGTCAGGCTGTTGATGATCGCCACCGCCTGACCGTTCACGATCATCACCTTCGTCGGCACATGACGCAGCGTACCGTCCGGCTCGATGACAACGGCCGTCGTGATCTTGTCCGGATCCACCCCGTCCGGAATCCTGATCGTCCGCTCGATATAGGTCTCAAACTGCGTGATCTCGATCTCCTGATCGCCATAAACCGCTCTTACATGAAATTGGATGGGTGGAGCAAGGATCACGTGATCCTGATCCTGGATCAGACGATCCAGCATTTGCAGCTGTTCCGCGGATGGCGCTGCAATCTCGACCTTGATCTCTATGTCCTGCAGAGACACATCCGCACCAAACTGTCCGGCCAGCTCCTCGATATCGAGCTCCCGAACAGGCAGGCTGTAGGAGGCATTGGACGTATGAAGCTGCAGAACGGTGTCCTTGTCTTCCATGTCCTTGACCATCTGCCCGCTTAAGGTGCCAATCACCACATCCGCAGGCGTCAATACCGACATCGAGATCGTAATGGACGTCTCATCGGTATCCAACGCTTCCTGAAGCTTGTCCGGATCGACCACGATCGTGATGATCTGCTGATGATCGACGTTCACCAACCGGGCCACTCCAACCTGCACCGTCTGGCCGTTGAGTGAGAAGTCAACCTCGATCCGCTCCGACTCATCCACATCATCCGGAGCCAGGGTTCCGCTGTCACCGCCTGTTGGATCATCGCCATTGTTATCCCCGCCGGATGGGTTATCGCCTCTGTCGTCGCCATCGGACGGGTCATCGCCTCTGTCGTCGCCATCGGACGGGTCATCGCCTCTGTCGTCGTCATCGGACGGGTCATCGCCTCTGTCGTCGTCATCGGACGGGTCATCGCCTCTGTCGTCGCCATCGGACGGGTCATCGCCTCTGTCGTCGTCATCGGACGGGTCATCGCCTCTGTCGTCGTCATCGGACGGGTCATCGCCTCTGTCGTCGCCATCGGACGGATCATCGCCCTTGTCGTCGTCATCGGACGGGTCATCGCCTCTGTCGTCGCCATCGGACGGGTCATCGCCCTTGTCGTCGTCATCGGACGGATCATCGCCGCCGTCGTCTCCGCCTCCGCCTCCTGGAGCTGGCGCTATCGGAACGACTTCCTCCGAAGGCTGGGATGGTTCACCGTCGCCCGCCTCATTAACAGCATAGACGACAAACTGGTACGTCTCCCCATTCATCAGGCCGGTCACCTCGATCGGGCTGGACTCGCCTGTAGCCAACACATTGCCCTCAAGGTCTGTCACGACATACTCCGTGATCGGACTGCCTCCGTCATCATCAGGCCCCTTGAAGCTGATGGTCACCTTGCCATCTCCTGCGACCACTTCGATATCATATGGAGCTGAGGGAACCGTGATCGGCTTCGCGCTCACCGTATTCGAAAATGGACTGTCTCCGCCGTCATTGGATGCCACGATGGTGAAGTAGTATACGTTCCCGTTGGTCAGATCCGGCACAACATACTCCAGCACATCGCCGCCAACGGTACCCACAACCACGCCGTATGAGTCTTCGTCATCACTCACGTAGATGATGTAGCTCGTCGCCCTCTCCGATGCACTCCACGTCAGCCTGACCTGCGCATTGCCAGCTTCCGGTTTGCCGAGCACGGGCGCTTCAGGCGGATTGATCTCCCACTTCGCATACAGCTCCAGATCGCCGGTCACCACGTCGCTATCGAAGTCCCAGTGCTCGCCCGTCGCCGCATCGTACCAGCCGACGAAGGTGTATCCTTCTTTCTCCGGATCCTCCGGCTTCGTCGCCTTCGCCCCATGCTCGACCGTCTGAGCGTCCGCCAGCTCATTGGCTTCCTCATCCACGAACCGGACCTTGTAGCGGTTGATCTCCCACTTCGCATACAGCTCCAGATCGCCGGTCATCACGTCGCCATCGAAGTCCCAGTGCTCGCCCGTCGCCGCATCGTACCAGCCGACGAAGGTGTATCCTTCCTTCTCCGGATCCTCCGGCTTCGTCGCCTTCGCCCCATGCTCGACCGTCTGGCTGTCCACCAGTTCGCCATCCGCATAGAACTCCACCGTGAAGGTCGAGGCTATCACTTCGACCTGGATGCTCCCAGAGCGGCTCGGACTGTTGTCCGCATCTCCCTGATACACCGCTCTGAATGAATAATCGCCAGCTGGCAGGTCATTCAGGGTCCATACAACCGTTCCATCCGCCCCCACCGGTTTCGTCTGAGGCGTGAGCTTGTTCGCTGTTTCGATCAAATGCACATCGCCGGTCAGCTTGTCCGCAACCCCCGTGACGGAAGCCGTCAGCGTGACCGATTCCCCGAGTTCGATGGCATTATCCGATGCGACCAGCGTGGTGGTGGTCATCTTCGCGATCTCGGCCAGCTCGCTTAACGGGATGGTGAGGGAATAATTGGACTGCCCCCAGAAGGTAGCCGCTTCTTCTTCCCAATTTGAATCATATCCGATCGTAATATCATAGAGATATCGGGTATACCCATACGAGTAATCAACATACTCCCTGGTGCCCACCACTTCTCCGTCCCATAAGGCGACGATCAGGACCCAGTACTCACTCTCATAATCCTCATATGCCCAGAATTCATAATCTCCCCAATAAAGCACCGGACAATCGGAGAAATTCGAATTCCAACTTGGCCCATCGAAACAGAACGGTCCCCAGTCGGGAATGGATACTGGAGCCTCGCTTCCATCATACCGCACATGGGGTTCCCCCGGGTTCGGCTTCTTCAATACGGTCAGCATCACGATGTCCGACTGGCTGGAGGAATAAAACTCATCACCGGAATAACGGGCAACGATATCCAGACGGCCCACCGGCAACGTCGATGTCACCAGCGTCGCCGTTCCATCGGTCTCCAGCTCCGCTTCGCCTATGTGCGTCTCCCTGCTCTCGAACGTGATCGTGCCTGTGGGAAAGATGCCGGTCTTGAAGCCGGTCACGCTGGCCGTCAGCACGACCTCCTCTCCAACCTTGATCTGGTCGGCTGAGATCGTCAGGGTGGTCTTGCTCCCGCTCTCGACGATGTCTCTCAGTTCCTCCACCGGGATACGGATCGGGTCGTCGTCATATTTCAGGCTGTAATATCCGTACAGGTAGACGAAACCTTCTTCGATCGAGATATATTCAATCTCGTAGTCTCCCTGATAGAGTCGGGAACTGATCAACTCCCCGCTCTGATCATAGGCGCCGATCACCGTGGCATCCTCGTAAGAGGAAGAGAAGGTCCAGAAGGTATAATCTCCCCACACGATGATATAACATTCGTACCAGCAATTGTCATAGGTGTAGTCCGGATAAGTGAATGGCAGGTCGTACCAATCCGTTACTTCTATCCGGGGTTGTCCGGCGAAACCCGAATCGGCGTTGGCATCGGCCTGAGGGAAGAACATGACCGACATCAACATCAGCAACAGTGCAACACCCACCATCTGAAACTTCTTCATCGACTTGCAGCTGCTTCTGCGCACGGCGCCATCATCTCCTGTCCTTTCATCTGATCTTCATTTTGATGGTTAACTAATGTTCGTTAGCCAGATTCCAGGACAGTGTACCAAGGCAAGTTAAAATTAACTTAAAATTCGACATTTTCCGCAAAAAATTTCCCGGGCAATCATCCAAAGCGATGTTGATCGACTCAACAGACGACCAATCGATAGCCGATTCCCTTGACCGTTTCGATCCGGATGATATCCGGAGCATGAGCGGCGAGCTTCTGACGGATATTGCTGATGTGAACCATGACAGTTCGCGTATCGCCACCGAAGGAATTCCATACCTCTTCATACAACTGGTCCACGTGAAAGACACGCCTCGGCCTCTCCGCCAGATAGACGAGCAGCTTGAACTCCTTGGCCAGGAACGGAATCACCGTGTCCCGGCAGCGCACCTCGCATGTCTCCCGATCGATGACCAGATCGCTGAACACGATCGGCCGTTTCTTGTCTGTCTTCCGCGTGCGTCGGAGCTGCGCCTTGATCCTGGCCATCAATATCTCCGGCTCAAACGGCTTCGCCACATAATCGTCTCCGCCCAGATCAAGGCCATGCACCACATCGTAACTCTCCCCCCTGCTTGAGAGGTAGATGATCGGAACATCCGATTCCTGGCGGATCTGCCTGCAGACCGTGAATCCATCCATGTCGGGCATCATGACATCGAGCAGCACCAGATCCGGCCGATGGAAACGGAACATTCGCACCGCCGACTCCCCGTCCTCGGCTTCGATCGGAAGGTAATGATGCTCCTGAACATAATGACCGATCAGTTTGCGTATCGCCGCATCGTCATCCACGATCAGGATTTGTGCTGCATTCATGGTATCCCCACCCTTTCCACAGGAAGAATGAGATAGAACGTACTGCCCCTGCCGAGCTCGCTCCGCATGCCGATTCGCCCCTGATGGGCGTCCATGATCGCCTTGGCGATCGCAAGCCCCAACCCGGACCCCGCATGTTGCGTTTCCGCACCTGCCCGCCTCGCCCGATAGAAACGGTTGAACAGATTCGCCTGTTCCGCCCTGGTGATGCCCGATCCCGTATCCTTCACGGCGATCACGCAGGCGCGGGCGTAACGATAGCAACGTCCGCTGATCGTGATGCTCTCCTGCTTCTTCGTATGCACCAGCGCATTGGTGACCAGGTTGGCGAATGCCTGCTCAAGCCGCATCCGATCGACATGCACGATGTAATCGCTCCCATCGTGAGACAGCTGCCATCTGCGCTCCACCTGACGGTCGAGCAGTTCCCAATCATAGGCCCGATCCAGAGCCGAGAACAGCTCACGAACCTCCATCGGCTGATGATGAAACGCGATCTCATGCTGCTCCATATGCGCCAGATGCCGCAGATCCTCCACCACATGATTCAGCATGAGCGCCTTCTGATAGGCAACCTCCACATGACGCTCCGCCAGGTCCGCGGCCAGACCATCCTTCAGCCTGCGCAGATAGCCGATCACGGAGGTGAGCGGATTCCTCAGCTCATGCACGATATCCGACAGCAGATCCGTCCTGGCCTGCTCTGCTCGCTTCAGACTCTGGTTCGAGCGCTGCAGGGCCTCCGTTCTCTCCTCCACGAGATGCTCCAGGTGGGCGTTGGTGGCCTCCAGCTCCCCCTTCAGTTCGGACACCTGCCGATAGGTGTAGACATACCGCTTGGCGAGCATCATCATCTGCGTGAAGATGAAGATGAACAGCCCGAACGTCACCAGATCAATCGAGCGCAGGAGGAAATTGTAGTACAGGATGTCATTGATCGCGCTGGCGAAGAACAGAAGCCCGGCTGCCAGATTCGTCACCGACCCGATCCTGCGCCGGAGCACTGCGCGGAACAGCCCATACAGGATGTACAGGATCAGGACAAGCACGATGAGCTGATAACCGACCAGCCATTCGGTGTAGATCCTGGCCGGGAGCACGAGTACGGGAAGGGTGCAGGCGAACATCAGCCCTACCAGGGCGTAGCTGATCGCGCGCCTCAGATCCTTCGGGTACAGGTGATGAATGTACAGGACGTGGAAGCCGATCCCCCAATAAACGGACAAATATTCAATCTTCACCGCCAGCTCCCAGGGGATGGACGGCATCAGCTGCATGGCGATCATCTCGCCGACAAAGACGCTTCTCAGAAACAGCAGCAGACAGGCCAGACCGAAGAAAAGCGCTGACAGACCCAATCGGAAGGCATACAATCCGACGTGGATGATCCCCATGAGCAGCAGGCCGCTGGCGATGAATCCCTGGAAGATCAACCGATGCTGCTGGTCCCTGGCGATGCTGTCAGCCGAGCCAAGCCTCAGTTCAGCCCACATGCCGCCCTTGCGCTGCGAATAATTGGAGACATGCAGGATCAGGTCGAGCTGATCGCTGTCCGGAGTGAAGTAAAGGACGCGAGGAAGGATCGCGGGCTGCATGCCGTCCGGTGAAGTGCCGATCTGACCGACGGATGCGAGCTTGTGCCCATTGATATACAGGTCATAGGCCGACGCGATACCGGGCAGCTCGAGCCCAAGCGTCCGTCCGACCTCTTCATCCGACAGCCCGATCACCAGATGATAGGTGCCATGCCCCTGATTGCCCATCCGCATCCCTTGTGATCCCCAGGTGGCAGGGGCCTGAATCACCTTGTATTCATAGGCTGTCAACTGATCCGGCTTAAGGAACACGCCCTCATAGAAATGCCAGCCGCCGCCGAGCCCGACGGGGGCAGAGCCAGTCAGCTCACGCTCGCGCAGATCGAGCCTTCCGTCTTCGACAAGCTGGGCCGCATGGACGTCACAGGCGAACATCCATATGAACAGCACACATGAGACCAGAACACGCATACACATTCCCCTATGCCAATGTCATCTGACTGTCAATCTGCCTGGATACGTTGCCAGAACTCACCCCAGACAGTGTGAAAGCGCCGCCAAAAGGTTGCCTCATCATGGCGCTGTATCTCCCAGAACAATCCGTCCAGCAGGCAGATCAACAGCTTCGCGAGAGCGCTGCTGTCACCGGGCTTGATCTCTCCGCTCGCCATGCCCTTCTCGAACAGGCGCTGGAAGATCTCCTGCTCCGCCTGCTCCAGATTGAGCAGTTCCTCCTTCAGATCCACCTTGAACACCTCTGGAGGAAAGAGCAGCAGGCGCAGATAGATCTTCATCTGCAGCGGTTCCTGCAACTGAAACTCCATGATCGACTTCAGCATCTGTTCGAACTGCTCCCGCACGGTCAGGCCTTCTGAACGGGTCACACTGCTGGCCAGATCCAGATGCCGTGTGATGATATCGAGGTAAATATGCGTGAAGATATCTTCCTTGCTTTCAAAGAATGCGTACAAGGACGGAGCCTTGATCCCCACTTCCCTCGCTATCTCCTTCATCGTCATCCCTTCGTAGCCCTTCTCCGCAAACAACCGGGTAGCTGCCTGGATGATCAGATCTTTGGTCGACATATACCTCTCCTTCGACAACCTAATACTCGTTAGGTAATTTGCCTTTATCGTAGCAGTTATTTCATGATTTTGTCAAAGATTATCGAAAGGATGTGTTTTTCTTCATTGTTGCCAACGGCGAGTCCCCCCGTAACGGAACGTCGAATCGCTGTTGGCGACAAAATGGTCAGATGCTCACAGCTAACGGAACGACAGTGCGTAATGGGATGATGTCGGCCGATTATCCCGTACGGAATGGTTCCATAACGAATCCACGTTCCGTTTAGCGTCAGACCATCCGATATGGAATAAAAAAACGGACGGAAAAACCGCATTGGCTTTTCCGCCCGCTCTTTCTTACAGGCTTTCGTACAGTTCCAGCTCGATCACGGTGTCGATCTCGTCCGGCAGCTCCGCGCCCTTCAGCGTGATGAAGGCTCCGCTCTCGCTGTCCGAGTAGTCCTGCGCCATCCATGGGGTGCTGACGATCAGCTCCGTGCCGTCCCTCAGCAGCCGGGCCTTGCGGATCTTGCCCTTCAGCCCCTGGAAATAAATCGGCCCGATGCCGCGGTCGAAGACATGGGCATACAGCTTGTTGCCCTTCATCGTGTAGCGACCCCATTCCGGCTTCGGCAGCGGCGCCGCCCCGCAGCCATAGATGCTGTCGCCGTTCAGGCGCAGCCACTCGCCAACCTCGCTCAGGATGGCCAGCTGCTCGCGGTTGATCTCGCCCTTCGCGTCCGGCGCGACGTTCAGGAGCAGGTTGCCGTTCTTGCTGACGCATTCGACGAGCGAACGGATCACCTGCTTGGCCGACTTGTAGTTCCGATCCTCGGAGTGGTAGCCCCAATGGTCGTTCAGCGTGATGCACGCCTCCCACGGCACCTGGCGGCCGAGCTCATCGACGATGCCGCCCGGCGGGATGATCTGCTCGGGGGAGTAGAAGTCCCCGGCATATTCCTCCGGCTCCGCGCTGCGAATATTGCCGCCAAGCCGGTTGTCCACGATGATGTGCGGCTGCAGGGAACGAACCATGCGGATCAGCTCGGTGGCGCGCCATTTCTCGCCGGTCATGTCGTCATAGGAGAAGTCGAACCACATGATGTCGATCTTGCCGTAGTTCGTCAGCAGTTCCCTGACCTGCCCGTGCATGTACTCCAGATAGTTGTCGAAGTTGATCGGCTTGTCCTTCGCCGCTTCGTTGTCCCGATCCGGATGGGCGCGGTCGCCGTAGCCCGGGTAATCCGGGTGGTCCCAGTCGATGATCGAATAATACAAACCGACGGCGATCCCCTCCGCGCGGAACGCTTCCACATATTCACGGACCAGATCCCTGCCTGCTGGCGTATTGGTCACCTTGAAGTCCGTCAGCTTGCTGTCGAACAGGCAGAACCCG
>Ga0310833_100516_pt1 | contig 27476 bp, 22 predicted proteins | sample SM_ome_FD_201312 | JGI IMG/M metagenome (GOLD analysis project Ga0310833, IMG submission 201312) | Sorghum-adapted microbial communities enriched on stacked mutant (SM) sorghum from Joint BioEnergy Institute, Emeryville, California... ...
TTCGAAATAGCTGGCGATGTCGTTATATATCACGAAATATCCGCCTCGGTCTTCCCATATATCCCCGATGGCGATTCGATATTCGATCCTTGCGATTTCGAGAACCTCCTCGTCCACCGGCAGTGCTCCCCCATCACGCACCTTCAGCATGCGCTCGATGACCGTGACCGCCTGGGCGCGGGTGCTCGTACCTTGCGGAACCGTCTTGCCGTTGATGCCGCGGATGATGCCATTCTCCACCGCTTTCAGCATCAGCTCCTCATCCAGCAGGCCAGCGTTTCGGGTGGACTCGTCGATCGCCTTCACCGCCACGCGCACCATTTCCATGCGGCTCATGAATCGGGTATAATCCCCGTCCTCATATTCAGCGGGATCGATCAGGCCATGCTCCAGCGCCGCTCTGGCATACGGCACATACCAGGCTTCGCCAGGCTGCTGATCTTCGATTGGCAGCCCCAATGCCGCCACCGCCATCTTGATAAACTCCGCCCGGCTGACCGTCTGATCCGGCGCAAACTTACCGTTCGGCAGACCGTTGATGTACCCCTTCAGCACACCGGCCATCACGTCAGAGTAAGCCCAATGCTTCTCCGGCACATCCCTGAAGGAGATATAGACATTTTCTTTTGTTTCATTGGTCAAGGTGTCACTGGAGCCAATCGACATCTCCTCAACACCGACTTGATCCTCAGGCATACTTTCTGCAGCTTGAACTGAAGGAACAGACGCCAGGACCATCATCACAACAGCCAACCATTTTCTCATCTTGCTCATCGTTATCCTCTCCCCTTGGCAGTTCTGGATCGCACTGGAACCGCGTCGATTTGCACAAAAAAACCGCCTTCTTCAACATGAGTTGTAAGAGACGGTTCTTCCGCATCCAGTATTTTTATACATTATATACCATGTTTGGGGTCTGTCGTCAACAATAAATGACAAATCAGTTCGACGTTTTTCTTATGGCTGTGCTTTTTATTGTTGTTACATGTGGCAGATAAAATATAAAAGGGAGAAGTGCTAAGCAGATAAAATCAGCTTACCTCAAGAATTCCGACGACTGAGGAGTCTGTAAGCAGATTTTTTCTGCTTACAGCTTCACAAATCCGTGTGCGGCGGCCTGTAAGCCACTAGCCTTGCATCTAATATGACATAACATACGATGAATCACTAAAAATGGTTGAATCAGATCGACGGATCATATTTTTCCATATCCATTTTCCCGATAATGTGCTGAAAGGGGAACAGGGCGCTTAGTGTAGTCATGTTACCATAATTAGGATGTATCATTTGGTTACTTTAGTATCATCTTGACGCTCTTTAGTTTCAACGGATGTTTTCTCGGTCTTCCTGGCCGCCCCTTCCTACGTCGGCCTTTGGATGCTCGAGATGGCGGTCGAAACACTGCTGCTCGTAACTCGTCCCATGATCGATCTGCATAAAGGCGAATGAACTTCAACAGCTGCCATAAACTACGGTTGGTTTGCATCTCCAATTTGATCAACAGCACCAAACTGTATGCGATCAGCGCCAGATAGATTTGGTTCCAAATGGCAGTCTGGTTTGCACTGTAGATCTTCACCAATCTCAGATGCTGTTTGATCCATTGGAAGAACAACTCGATCAACCATCGATATCGGTAAATCTCGCTAATCTCTTGTGCGGAGCGATCATGCACATTGGTTAGCAAACGGTACGTTCTCTTTTGCTCATCCGTAAACTCGATCAGTCGGGCTCGAACGTGATGCGTCTGCTTCTGCTTATCTTTCCATTGGATCTCGACATCCGCATCTAAAGTGATGGTCGATTCCTTTGGAACCGTTCGCTGATGAAGGATAGTCACCTTGTTCTTGGCCTGAAGTCGGGTTACGAACCTCGTCTGTTGTTGGATCAGCGCTTCAAATAGCTCGTACTGGATATACCCACGATCCATGACATGAATCGCATCGTCCGCCACGACCAGACCAAGAGCAACCTCCTGATCACCCACCGCTGCTGTACTGTTGATGATCTTGCCTGGATACACCGTTTCACGATCAGCCACCACGAGTTGGGTATGCATCTTGATCGCATTTTGCTCTTTGCTCCAGTACGCCCAGCGTCCAGCTATGGTAGGCAAAGTAAGCACGGTTGAGTCGATAATCCGGAGTTTTCCGATATTCGGAATCCCTTGTTTCTGCTTGGTCATTTCCTGGATGCGTGCGATGTTGCAGAAAAAGATCGCTTGTAGCAGATCGGTGGGAAGTTGCTTGAGCTTGCGCGAGAGCTGAGAGGCACTGATCGACTTCAGGTGATCGTCTTGCAGGTCCGGCATGAGGCGAAGATGTTCCGAGATTTCCTCATAGCTGGAACGTCCTGAGAGCTGGGACTCCACAAAGATCTGAATGGCTTTGCCTGTTGTAAGTTTACGAGTGCGATGGTCAGCAAACAGGCTACGAAATTCTCCGACATTCAGCAAATTTAGGGATTTACAAATGACCGATTTTGAGTTATTGTTACCCATGCTTGGGTCTCCTTTGTTATGGAGTGGGTAACATTTCTACACACCTCCTTAACAATAGGAGATTTTTTCATGGGCAACCAGATGAAAACGAGTAATCTAAACCATAGGATAATATTCAAGTGAAATTTTTCGATGATTTCTCATGTCAGGTTTGATGCAAGGCTAGTGCCTGTAAGCAGATTTTTTCTGCTTACAGCTCCTCCATAGCGGTCGACGCCGCCTGTAAGCAGATTTTTTCTGCTTACAACCTCGCAAAACCCAACGCGACTGCCTGTAAGCAGACTTTTTCTGCTTACAGCTACACAAAACCCAACGCGGCGGCCTGTAAGCAGATTTTTTCTGCTTACAGCTTCACAAAACCCAACGCGACTGCCTGTAAGCAGATTTTTTCTGCTTACAACCTCGCAAAACCCAACGCGGCGGCCTGTAAGCAGATTTTTTCTGCTTACAGCTTCACAAAACCCAACGCGGCGGCCTGTAAGCAGATTTTTTCTGCTTACAGCTCCTCCATAGCGGTCGACGCCGCCTGTAAACAGACTTTTTCTGCTTACATTCAAAGAACTGCGTGAGTGAGCAGCCTCAACCACGGGTCGCTCAAACCGATTCCCGCTTTCGTCCGCTCACGCGAACCTGAACTCGAACCGGGCCTCGCACGCCGCTTCCTTCATCGTCCAGGCGAAATCCAGCGCATAATACTCGACCTTCCTGCCATGATGGTCGATCATGTCCAACTTCTCCACTTCGGCCTCGGCCAGTTCGAAGTCATAATAGATGCGCACATGGGCATGCTTGCCGCCGTCGATCAGGTAGCAATTGCGCGCCACCTTGACGGGATGCGCCACGCAGATGAAGCGCTCGACGATCCTGACGGGTTCCTCTGACCCACCTGAGGTTCCCGTCCCTGCGATCTGATACGAGTCCGTCAGCACCAGCACAGGGACTTGCTCCTTCCGCCACTCGAACCGGCGCACCAGCGAGCGCAGACGTTCGGCCGGGTATGCTCCCGCCAACTCCAGCTCCAGCACATCGCGATCCGCCTCACTCTCAGCAGCCAGCACCTGCGCCTTCCGCTCCCGGCCAGCCTCCTGCAGCTGACCATCCACGATCGGCACCGAATGCCCGGCCGAGCTGGTGCAGATGAAGGTATACCGCTGCTCGCCAAAATACTGCGCGCTGTACATCCCCCAGCCCATGTCCGCCAGCAGCGAGACACCGCCGGCATGCAGGATGAAGCTCCCCACGTCATTGTGGTTATGCGGCTCGTCGTTATGCCCGCCCTTGGCGGCAAATCCGTACATCATGCCATCCTCGCCTGCGCGGCGGGAGATCAGCCATTGCACATCTCCCAGCCAACAGGAAGCATCGCCCCAGGGCTTGCCCGTCAGATCCGGATCGAACCACAGCAGATTGCGCAAGGCAGGCGCCCATCGCCCGCAATGGTCGTCCGCAAACCGCGCTCGCAGCTTCAGCTCCGGCACCTCACACTCCGGGAACTGCTTCGCCAGATAGTGGGTCAGTCCGATCTGCACCCTTCCGACTGGCCCCGAATCCGCGAAGTTGACGACCCGATCCCCGCTCAGGAAGCATTTGTGCTGGAAGGCTGCGATCTCGCGAATCTTCGGCGATGCGAACAGGTCCAGCGCCCCGCTTGTTCTCCGCCTGATCAGATCAGCCGCATAGACGTAAAATCCGAATCCGTACCCCCAGTAATAAATGCCCTCCATACACGCGCCGTCGTCCCCGTACCCTTCCAGGAAGCAGCCGAGCGAGTGAAGCGCACGATCCATGATCTCGCCCAGCTCATCCGGATCATCGACCAGGTAGATCGCGGCGGATACGATGGAGCCCGCGCATACGGCGGACCAATTGTGCCGGGCTTCCTCCCAGCCGAAGGGACCGCGATTCATATAGGGATACAGGACCCGGCGATAAACCTCATGCCGCACGCGCTCATGAATCGCCCGAGCCAGCCGGCCATCCAGCAGCCCGCAGATCTCGGCAAGGGCAAAAGCCGTCTCCGCGGCGAACAGGTCGACCCAGTCGCGCTTGTCGTTATCCAGCCATCGATCATGCCGGATCGAATACGCATGCTGCTCCGAAGGACGCGGCAGATGAGCCGGCAAGCACCAGCTATACTCATCGCAGATCGCCCAGATCAGATCCTCCAGACCGGCCAGATAGCGAGACTGTTCCGGCTCCAGCAGCGCCATGAGCGCCAGCGCGGTCAGCCTGCGCCGTCTGGCGAAGTACAGCTCCTCATACGGCAATCTCGAACCTTCCTCCGCGAACAGCCGATGCTTCGACCACAGGAGCAGCGGGATCGGTTCCTCCAGGAAATGGTCCGCAGCCTCCCTGATCTCCCTGATCAGCGGTTCTGCAGCCGGATGCGCCTTAAGCGCCTGGATCCGATCCGCCAACGCGCCCCCATCCACGAGCATATGCTGCTTGTCGGGAGCAGATGACAATGCCTTGTGCCAATCACCGTGAGTCATGAAGACACCCCCCTCTTGCCCGATTCTCTGTCTGATCCCATTGTGAACGATTGTGTAAGGCCTTTCAACAGGATTTTCGTTTCTGTGCTTCTCTCGTGAAAAATGTCACAGTCGATAGCCCTCAAGTCCGGTACAATCAAAGCTGCTTCATAGTTGGACGAGTGATGTCGATGATGCAACGATGCTTCATACATGCAATCCGCATTTGCCGTGATCCACTGGACGATGACCGTCCGGGATGCCGCATTCCCCCCAATGACCATCACTCCATGCCAAAAAGGCCGTCCCGGGATCAAGCCAATGATGGCATGACACATGGGACAGCCTGCCTGGAATCATGCTTGCAATTGTCCGATCAGCAGCTTCGCAGCCTGACGGGCGCTGGAGAAGGCACGCTCGGCAAGCTGACCCTTGCCCTCGCAGCCATCGCCGCAGAAGAAGAACGGCACACCCTCGATCCGCACCGGCATAAACTTGTTGTCGGCGATCGCCTTGACGCTCTGCACCATCGCCTTCTTCGACATCCGCTTCACAGCGACCTCATCTCGCCAGCCCGGGTAATGGCGGTCGAACAGCTGCTCCATCTGTTCCACGCGGCGATCCTGGTACGCCTTGAGCTCGGCCTCCGACTCGAAGTTGTCATGCAGGTAAGCGATCCCCTGCAGAAGCTGGCCTCCCGGCGGAGCGATCGTATTGTCCGTGGCGGACACATCGCTGATGAAGCATTTGTTGTCCATATCGCTGATGTACGAGAACGGACGGTTCACGATCCGCTTCAGGCCCACGTCGTAGACGAGCACCTCTGTGGAGGTGTTGTTCTCATACGGCGCCACTTCGCTCTCCCATGGCGTTCCCTTGAGCAGCTTGGCCACCTGCTGGACGGGCATCGCGAAGATGACGTAATCGAACAGCTCCGCCCTTTTCTTCGTCGTCAGCCTGAACTTCTCGCCCTCCTGAGCCACTTCGTCCACCGCTTCCCGCATCGACAGTTCCCAACGTCCGGACTTCTCGATCTTCTGCGTCAGCTGATTGGTGATCACGACCCAGCTGCCCAGGATATAGTTGACCGGCCGCTGCGACACGAACAGGTTCTGGTAATATTCGCAGATGACGGAACCCGGCACCTTGCGCGCGTCCTCCGGCGAGATGAAGAAGTTCGAGCAGACGAGATGCTCCCACAGCTCCTTGATGTCCTCGCTGACCGTGGATTCGGCGAAGAAATCGCCGAGCGTGGCGTAATGTTTCATCTTGTGAATGTTGGTCACGATGCTGACGATCTCGCCGACGAATCTGACCTTCTCCAGCGGCCCGAGCAGATCGGTCTTCAGCATGTTGATGGCGTCGAGCGGTGCTGGCGTCATATGACCGTTCTTCTCGTAGATGACCTTGCGCTTGTCGACCTGCCGGCTGCTGAAGGTGAGCCCGAGCTCTTGCCCGATCTTGCTGATCGTATGGCGATCGATGCCGTAGATGGCGTGCGCGCCATAGTTCAGCGTGAAGCCTTCCTTCTCATAGGTGAACGCCCTGCCGCCGAACTGCGGGCTGCGTTCGAACAGGATGCCTTCGACATTCGGATGCTCGCTCAGATAAGCTGCAGCCGTAAGCCCCGCCAGACCGCCGCCGATGACCGCAACGCGAATCTTGCGGGAACGGTCGAAGGACGGTGTCACCTTGATCTTGCCGTCCGCTTCGCCGATCCCCCGCCAGAGCACGTTCATGCGCTCCTGCACCATCTGCTTCAGATCGGCCTTCTCCTCATGTGACCATATATATAATGTGCCGGCGTACGTGGCCACCAGCGCGTCGATCTTGCCCGGTTCAGGGATCCACTTGCTGAGCGCCGTCTGGAGATGGCGGAACAGGTCGCCGTGCATCTCGGCCACCCTCTCGTTCTGCGCGGCCAGGGCCAAAATGCTGCGTATCAGCCTCGGGATCTCACAGACCGTATCCGACAGCTCCAGGAACAGCCGATTGATATGCTCCTCCAGGGAGGTCACATTCCTCGGGCCGTCCTGCGTCCAACGCTGGATCACTTCGTTCTGCACCTTGCCGAAGTCGGCGAGGATGTCTTCCTTGCTTTCGAAATAGTGATAGAACGTTCCCTTGGATATGCCCGTTTCCTGTATGATCTCGTCAACGGATACGTTTTCATAACCGCGGGCAACAAACATATCCAAAGCCTTGTCGATAACCTGTTGTCTCTTCTGAAGGGTGGAATCCCGCATCGTCGCACACACCTTTGCTGTATCATACTTCTGTTCCATTCCTGAGTATAGTGGATTCCCCCCCGGGTGTCCAGCAAAAATTAGACCGGCAGTCTAAAATTATGTGTCATATCCAATCATTTGCTTCCCAATCTCCATATGGCAAAGCGGCCAGGCAAAAAAAAGACAAGAATCGCCACCAAACCGCACTGCCCCAAGAAGGCGTGGCAGCTTGATGGCGAAGCGCTCCATATCGCATGATCCCGGAAATTACAGGGCCGCCGCTTGTCCGCCGTCGATGTTCACCGAGGTGCCGGTAACGTAAGAGGCCGCTTCCGAGACGAGAAATGCAATGACATTTGCCGCTTCATCGGCATCGCCGATCCTGCCGAGCGGAATGCCATGCCCCGGATCTCTGGCGTACTCCTCCCAGGTCCTGTCCGGTGCCTGGGCCTTCCACATCCGTTCCACCTGGGCGCTGCGGATCGTGCCGATGCAGACGGTGTTGACCCGGATGCCGTACGGGCCGAGGTCCTTGCTCATCGCTTTGGTGAGCGCCATTCCGGCGGCGCGGCTGACGCTGGACGGCATGGACGAAGCGCCGGGCGTCTTGGCTCTGGAGGCCGTGACGTTGACGATCGCCCCGCCTCCAGCCCGCTTCATGTGCGGGATGGCCGCGCGGGAACAGTTGATCGCCGCATGCAGCTTCAGATCCAGATCACCCGCCCATTCCTCCGGCGAGATGTCCTCAAAGGGACGGGCCGCAGAGGTACCGGCATTGTTGATCAGGATATCCAGCCCGCCATAGGCCTGGACGGTTTCCGCTACCGCCCGCTCGCAGCCTTCTCTCGTCGACACATCGGCCTGGATGAGCAGAGCGCCGCGTCCCGTCCGCTCGCGGATGATCGCGTCCGCCTCATCCAGCCCTTCCTTGCTTCTGGCGCAGATCGCCACATCGGCTCCCTCCAGGATCAGGCGCACGGCCGTCGCCAGACCGATGCCCTTGCTGCCGCCGGTGATCAGCGCTTTTTTGCCCTTGAGTCCCAACTCCATGTGCAATGCCTCCTTCATAATGATATGCATTCATCTGACCAAATCTATCTCCGATGATCGTCAGGGGAGCGGAATGCGGTATTCGGAGTATTTCTCAATGATGTGTTCCCCCTGCGCATATACCCAATGAAAGGCAAACTGATCTCCGGTATAGCCGGTACGCGTCCGGATATCCGGTATGATCAGCGATTCCATATGGTTCTGCATCGTCTCCTGAATGACGCGGAAGCGCTCGATGTTCAGATCGCGCTGCAGGCGTGCCTCCTCGTAAGGGGCATTCTGGAGAAAATATTGCAACGCCACCTCATCATCCTCCATATCATCCGGCAAAGGTTGCCCGGAGCCGCGAAATACATCCCTTACCGTGAGCAGCCAGTCCTTGTAGAGGTTCATATGTATCTGATTCATGCGATCCCACCCTTTCATCCTTTCCTACGATAACACAGCACCCGCTAGCTCGTAAATGTAACTCATAAGAAACCGGTAAAAAAACGCATCATAAACGGTAACATCAGGAATCGACAACAAACTGCATAATCCTGCAATTTTGCCAAGCGCATCCATTTCGTGACATTGATCACAGTCGTCGCGAAGGATATAATATAGAATGTAATTGGAAAATCTATGTAACCTATTTGAAAAACTCTGGAGGGATTCGCAATGAAACTGGCAGACAAAGTAGCAGTTGTAACCGGCGCCGCATCGGGCATGGGCAAGTCCATCGCCACCCTGTTCGCCAAGGAAGGAGCCAAGGTTGTCGCTGCCGACCTGAATCTGGAAGGCGTGCAGGCTGTCGTCAATGAGATCACGGCTGCAGGCGGCTCGGCGGTGGCGGTTCAGGCCAACGTAGCCAAGGAAGAAGATATCCAGAACATGATCGATACAGCAGTGAATACATACGGCACACTGGACATCCTGGTCAACAACGCCGGCATCATGGACAACTTCATTCCGGCTGCGGAAGTGACGGACGAGCTCTGGGAGCGCGTGTTCGCGGTCAATACGACCAGCGTCATGCGGTCGACTCGCAAGGCGCTGCCGATCTTCCTCGAGAAGGGCAAGGGCGTGATCATCAACATCGCATCCATCGGCGGATTGTGCGGTTCGCGCGCGGGTGCCACATATACGGCATCCAAGCATGCGGTCATCGGCTTCACCAAGAACGTCGGCTTCCAATACGCGGACAAGGGCATCCGCTGCAACGCGATCGCTCCTGGCGGCGTGGCGACCAACATCCACACCACCTTCACGAACGTGAGCCAGTTCGGCATGGGCAAGGCTACTGCCGGAGCAAGTGCGAATCCTCGTCAAGGCAATCCGGATGAGATCGCAACCGTTGCCCTGTTCCTCGCTTCCGATGATTCGAGCTTCGTGAACGGCACCGTCATCACGGCGGATGCAGGCTGGACCGCTTATTGATCTCCTGCCACCGGCCGCACGATAACAGCAAGACGCGAGATATGGCCGTCCGTTATGGACACAGGCCGCATCTCGCGTCTTTTTTGATGACCGTGGGAGCGTCCGTCATCTCCCCATTAATCTGATCGTTTTGATCGAGATAGTTGGTAAAAATAGTATAAGTTTATTTAACTTTAGATATGCCCGTCACGCGCTTAATTGCCCGATGACGAGCGCGGTCGCCCCGATGGCCACGGCATCATCCTGCAGTCGGCTTCTCCGGAACTCCACCTGATATTGCGGATAGTAATAGGTATTGTGGCGGGCGATGCGGATCGCGTCCTCGTAGAACACGTCAATGCTGCCCACGATCGGGCCGCCCAGGATCACCTGCTCGGGGTGGAGAATGTTCAGCAGGTTGGCCAGGCCGATGCCGAAGTACGAGGCCGCCTGGGTGAAAATCTCGCGTGCCAGCGAGTCGCCATCATGGTAGGCCCGTTCCAGATCCTCATAGGTCACGAATTCCGGCTTGCGGCACCGATCCCGAAGCAGCGTCTGCCTGCCCTGCTTCAGATAGGAGACGGCCACCCGTTCCAGGGCGTGCGAGGTGATGTACGATTCCCATGCGCCATAGTTGCCGCTGGCGCTGATCGGCGTCCGGCCATCGCTCTGGATGACCATCTGGCCGGCGGCGCCTTCCATATCGACCGCGCCATAGACGATCTTGCCCCCCACCATGACGGCGGAGCGGATGCCAACCCCCACATGCACGTACAGCACATGCTGCGGGCGCTCCTCCATATCGCTCCAATACTCGCCAAGCAGCGCCGTGTTCGCGCCATTGTCCAGCCAGACAGGCAGCGACAGCCTCTGCTCCAGCATCTCCCGGATCGGCACGTCATACCAGCCCGGCGCAGGAAAACGCTCAGGCGCATGGATGACGCCGCGCGCCCGATCCAGCGGTCCCACGGCGCCGACCCCGATGCCCAACACCTTCCTGGCCGGGAGACGGTGCCTCATCATCATCTGCCGTGCGGCTTCCCCCACTTCATCGAGCAGGCGCTCCGGCACCAGCTCGGAGGTCATCTTCCAGACGACGCTGTCCAGCTTGTTCATCCGCATGTCGCATAGGACGAGCCGGGATGTGCCGCGCGAGATGTCCAGCCCGAATATGTATCCGTAATCCGCACGGATCTGATACAGCGTGGGGCGTCGTCCGCCGGTCGATTCGCCGAAGCCGGTTTCCTCGATCAGCCCTTCGCCGATCAGCTCCTCCAGCAAGCGGGTCAATGTGCTGATCGTATATCCGCTTAATTCATGAAGCTCCTGCTTGGAGATAATCCCTTTGAGCCGGATCCATTCATAGACGTCCTTGCCCTTCCGGCTCGTGATGCGCTCCCCCAGTGATGCCATCCTGTGATCGCCATCCTCTCGTCTCCAACTCGCTGCCGCCTGGTACAGAACCTGGCATTCCCCGTTCCGTTCGACCGGCCGCATCATCTGCTTGGTGCAGATGGCTCCTGTTTCTTTCTCTCACTAGCTGTATAATACGATTCCAACCGCGCCGGAGGCAAGGATGATGTACACCGGATGGATGCGCATCCCGATTCATTTCCGTCACATCCTGTTCCAAGTCTCTTCCTGGTGCTGATTATAGCAAACTTTCATCCATTATGGATTTATCTTTTGTCTATTACCAGAATAATTTCACGAATATGAAATCTTATCCAGCATTATTCGGCCGACTTTTAACCATCATGGTACTATGTCGCCGATCATGTCATTTGCCGCCATCCCCTGCAGATGATTCTTCCTGTACTGCAGCGGCGAGACATGGGAGATCTGCTTGAACACGCGGCAGAAATGGTGGAGATTCTCGAAGCCCGCCATCTCGCAGATCGTCACCACCTTCTCGTTCGTCTCACGCAGCAGCCGCTGCGCTTCACGGATGCGCAACAGATTCACATAGTGGGTGAACGTGTAGCCGGTGTCCTGCTTGAACAGGCGGCACAGATAATATTTGCTGATCGCGAACCGCTCCGATACATCTTCCAGCTTCAGGGCAGGATCACGGAAGTTGGCGCTGATCCAGCCGATGATCTCCCGCAATGTCGGATGGAACACGTCGCGCTGCTCGCCGGATTGGGGTGTGATCCTGGCCGCGCGGATCAGCAGCTCCGCCAGCTGCAGCTTCAGATACAGCTCGGAGTGCGCGCGCTCGCCCGCAGCGTTGCTGAGCATCTCGAACAGCATCGACTCGATGCGCCTCCGCTCCTCATCCTGCAGGCGGATGACATAGCCGCCCTTCCTGAACAGTTGCGGCAGGATCCCGGTCAGCTCCCCGTACAGCGGCTCCAGAAACTCCTGCGGGAACTCGATCAGGATGCGCTCGTGATGGGAGATCCCCGTATCCCTCGTCTGATGCAGCGCATAGCGGTCGATGAACACCAGATCTCCGGCCTGCACGAGATGCATGCGATGGTCGATGAAATAGAAACGCTCGCCAGACAACAGATAGTAGATCTCATACCGATCGTGAAAGTGGCTCTGCGCCATATCCATCTTCTCATCGTAGCGCGACCTGCCGACGACAATTTTGTGCTTCATGATCCAGCCCTCTCTTCCGATCATGGATAAACTCCTGCTCACATTATAGCAATATACGCAAACAATTACACGCTTTCAGCAAAATATACAAAGATTCATTAGCGTAAATTGACTATTCTGTTAGTAGAACATGAAGGAGGGAATCAAACCATGACACAAAGAAAAAGATACGCTCTTGTCGGTACAGGAGGCAGAGCAGAGTTCTTCTGGGGCAGTCTGGCCCGTGACTATCGCGAAACATCCGAGCTTGTCGCCTTCTGCGACATCAACCAGATTCGCATGAACTATTCGAACAAGCTGCTGCAGGAGAAATACGACCATCCGCCGGTTCCAACCTATACCGCCGATCGCTTCGACGACATGATCCGCGAGCAGAAGCCGGATTACGTCATCGTAACGTCCATCGACCGCACGCATCATACTTACATCATCCGTGCGATGGAGCTGGGCTGTGACGTCATCTCCGAGAAGCCGATGACGATCGACGAAGAGAAATGCCAGGAGATCCTTGACGCGGTCAAGCGGACAGGCCGCAAGCTGCGCGTCACCTTCAACTACCGTTATGCTCCGCATAACTCGAAGATTCGCGAACTGATCCGCGACGGCGTGATCGGTGAGGTATATTCCGTGCACTTCGAATGGCTGCTGAACACGCAGCACGGCGCTGACTACTTCCGCAGATGGCACCGCGACAAGCGCAACAGCGGCGGTCTGCTCGTGCACAAGTCGACTCACCACTTCGACCTGGTGAACTTCTGGCTCGGCACGCAGCCGAAGAAAGTCTTCGCCCTGGGCGGACTCCGCTTCTACGGGCGCGAGAATGCGGAGCGCAGGGGCGAAACGAAGTTTTATCAACGCGCGCATGGCAGCGAGAACGCGAAGAACGATCCATTCGCCCTGCATCTCGAGGAGAATCCGCATCTGAAGAGCATGTACCTGGATGCGGAATCGGAAGACGGATACCAGAGAGACCAGAGCGTATTTGGCGACGGCATCAGCATCGAAGATACGATGGGCGTGCTCGTGGAATACAAGAACAAGGCGATCCTGACCTATTCGCTCAATGCGTACCTGCCCTGGGAAGGCTTCAACGTCGTGTTCAACGGCAGCAAGGGCCGGATCGAAGTGAAGGTCGTCGAGCAATCGTACATCAACTCCGGTGGCGACAAGGCGCTTGAGGGTGCGGTTGTCGGCAAGACGATCAATGTGTTCCCGATGTTCGGCGAGCCATACAACGTGCCGATCGAAGAAGGGGTGGGCGGTCACGGCGGCGGCGACCCGATCCTGCTGAACGACCTGTTCGGCACGCCGATCGACGATCCGCTCAATCGCGCGGCCAGCCATATCGACGGGGCCATGTCCATCCTGACCGGCATCGCGGGCAATATCTCGATGCGCACCGGACAACCGGTTCTGGTCGATCAACTCGTGAAGTTCTGATCGACCTTCCCCATACATGAAAACGGCAAAGGCGCCATCTCATCCGCTGCGTCGGACAGATAGCGCCTTCCGTCTATCAGGAACATGAGCAACCCTTCCATAGAACGATGCGCGCATCTCCATTACGTTCGTGCGAACATGACCGAACAGGATGGAGAGCTCCAAGCCAAGGAGGAGGACCCGGACATTGAATGAGCACCAGGATGGGGGCAGCTGGAAGCTGCGGGTTTCGGCGAATGGCAGATTTCTGATCACTGGGGCTGGCGAACCTTTCTTCTGGCTGGCGGATACGGCCTGGCTGTTGCACCGACTGACGCGCGAGGAGATTCGCGACTATTATGCGGATCGCAAGGCCAAGGGCTTCAACGTCGTGCAGGTGATGGCCGTTCATTCTCCGGATACCCCGAATATATACGGCTCGTTGCCATTAGTCGACCGGGACTTGACGCGGCCCGATCCGGGCAGCACGGGAAGCCGTGACGGCTATTGGGAACACCTCGACTATATCGTTGGTACCGCCAGGGAATATGGTCTGTATATCGCTCTGGTCGCGGTCTGGGGAAGCCTTGTGTCCCGCACTGACGGACTCTCGGCCGAGCAGGCCATGATCTACGGCAGGTGGCTGGCCGAACGCTACCGGAGCAGGCCGAACCTGATCTGGATCATCGGCGGCGACGCGCATGGCCACAGGCGAATGGAGGTCTGGCTTGCCCTTGCCCATGCGATTCGCAGCGCAGATCCGGATCATCTGATGACGTACCATCCCTTCGGACGGACCCAATCCTCGACCTGGTTCCATCATGAGCCGTGGCTGGACTTCAACATGTTCCAGTCAGGACACACCCGATACGACCAGATCGGGAAAGATCACCCGAGCACCTGGCGGGGCGAGGACAACTGGCGATATGTGCAGGAGGATTACGCCCGCTGGCCAGCCAAGCCGACGCTGGATGGCGAGCCTTCCTATGAAGGCATCCCGCAGGGATTGCATGATTCGAGCCAGCCCCTGTGGCAGGCTGAGGATGTGCGGCGGTATGCGTACTGGTCCGTGTTCTCCGGAGCATGCGGCCATACGTATGGGCACAACGCCGTCATGCAGATGCACAAGCCGCAGTTTGCGCCGGGCAACTACGGCGTCAGGCAGTTCTGGCATGAAGCGATTCATGCGGACGGCGCCGGACAGATGCAGCACCTGAAACATCTGATGCTGTCGCGGCCCTATCTGGTGAGATTCCCTGATCAGACGATCATCGACGGCGATCCCGGCTGGCGCTATGATCATATCCGGGCGACGCGCGGCGAAGATTATGCTTTCCTGTACACCTATACGGGCAGGCCGTTCACCGTCAGACTTGGCGTCCTGTCCGGCACGGTGCTCAGGGCCTGGTGGTACGATCCGCGCAGCGGCTTAAGCCAGCTGATCGGCGAGATCCGCAACAGCGGCGCCGCGACCTTCCTCCCGCCCGGCGGGGAACCGGCACCGGGCAACGACTGGGTGCTCGTGCTCGATGATGCGGACCGGAAGTACGGAGCTCCCGGGAAGCTGTCCTGAACCGTGCCATATCATAAACAGAAGGCTGTCTGACGGACAGCCTTCTTGCCTATGCCTAGCCTGCGGTTCTCGAGAACGTCTGAAGCTCGCCGGACTGCAACTGGTACATCTGATAATACCGGCCCTGCTTCTCCATCAGCTGGTCGTGGTTCCCGCGTTCCACGATCTCGCCGCGATCCAGAACGAGGATCAGGTCGGCATTCTTGATCGTCGACAGTCGATGGGCGATGACGAAGGTCGTCCGCCCTTTCTTCACAACCTCCAGCGCATCCTGGATGATCGCCTCCGTCTCGGTGTCGATGTTCGACGTGGCTTCGTCCAGGATGAGGATCGCCGGGTTGAACACGAGCGCCCGAGCGAAGGAGATGAGCTGTCTCTCGCCGGCGGACAAGGTGCCGCCGTTCTCGTTCACCGGTTCGTCGAGCCCGCGCGGCAGACGCTTCAGCATCCGCTCGGCCCCGACTTCCTTCAGCGCCTGCTCGACCTGCTCGCGAGTGATCGACGGATCGCCGAGCGTCACGTTGGACATGATCGTGCCGGTGAACAGGAACGGGTCCTGCAGCACGATCCCCATATGCTCGCGCATCGCCTGGCGCGGGATGTCGCGGGTATCGACCCCGTCGATGGTGATGCTGCCCTTGTGCACGTCGTAGAACCGGAACAGCAGGTTGATGATGGAACTCTTGCCCGAGCCGGTATGACCGACCAGCGCCACCGTCTGGCCCTGCTTCGCCGTGAAATTGATCCCCTTCAACACATAGTCATTGTCCTTGTAGGCGAACCAGACGTCGCGGAATTCCACATCTCCCTTGTAGCGTGGAATCTGCTGCTCCGAGACGTCTTCGCCCTCTTCATCCATCAGCACGAACACGCGCTCCGCGGAGACGATCGCCGTCTCCAGGTTCGGCAGCTGGTTGATGATGTTGACCACCGGCTGGAACAGGCGGTTCAGATAGTCGACGAAGGCGTACAGCACGCCGACGGTGATCACGCCTTCGACGCCGAACAGCCGGACTCCGCCGAAGTACCAGACCATCGCGATCATGGCCAGGTTGCGGACGACGCCGATCAGGTTGAAGCCGGTCAGGGTGTTCAGGTTGAGCATCTTGTTGCGGAAGTTGAAATGCCGGGTATTGTGCTGCTCAAACTCCTGGAACACCTGATCCTCCTTGCGAAACGCCTGGATCAGCGACATCCCCTGGATCGACTCGTTGATCATGCCGTTCATCTCGCTGACCTCGCTGCGGATGACGCGGTTATACCGGCGCGCGAACTTGCGGTAGATGTACACCCACAGGCCGAGCAGCGGGATGATGAACAGGCTGATCAGGGCAAGCCGCACATCCAGCAGGAACAGCATGCCGAAGATGCCGGCCATCGTCACCACGCCCGAGAAGACGTTCGCCAGAACATTCACATACAGGTCGCGGATCGTCTCCGTGTCGTTGGTGATTCTGGACACGACCTTGCCCGCCGGCAGGTTGTCGAAGTAGCGGATCGGCAGCCGATGGATCTGGGCGAATGCCTGCGTGCGGATATTGCGGATGATGCGGTTGGCCGCATATTGCAGGTAATACCGCTGTCCGTAGCTGAAGATCGCCGAGATGATGATCAGGCCGAAATAGAAGACGCTCAGGCGCAATACGCCGTTTAATTCCGTCATGAAGAACGGCAATACTTCGCTGATGGACATCGGTTCGGCCGCGTACTCCGCCACCGTCCCGTCCTCCGCAGTGATGCGCACGATGCCGTCGGCATAGCTGCGCGAGCCGTCGAAGGCGATAGCCCGCGGGATCCAGTAGAACTCGTTGCCGATCTGGAGGATGCGTACCTCCGCTCCCTGCTCCTCGCCTTCCGCGAACCGGTCCGCCCTTTTGTACAGGGTGCCTTCGCGGCTGACCGCGAAGGAATCGTCCACCGTCGCCACATGCCAGGGGGTCTCGATGCCGGCGATGTGCTCGTCGATGATCCGCTTCGCCACCAGCGGCCCGGCGATGTCGGTGCCGACCGCGATGAGCAGCATGAGAAGCGCGAAGATCAGGATCTTCTTGAAAGGCAAGGCGTAGCGGACCAGCCGTCTGCCCGCCTTGATGTCACGCCGCGATTTTCGGTCTATCTCAAGCTCGAATTGGTCATGGTCATAGCTCATGAATCAATCACTCATTTCCGCTCAGTTTCTCTTCCATTTGCTGCCGCTCGAACTGCTCCTTGTACCAGCCGCCCAGCGCCATCAGCTGCTCATGCGTGCCGCGCTCGATGATCCTCCCTTCGTCGAGGACGAGGATCAGATCGGCATGCAGCACGGCGGACATGCGGTGAGTGGCGATCAGCGTCGTCTTGCCGCTGCGGACGCGGCGGATGTTGGCGATGATCTCCGCCTCCGTGCGCGCGTCAACCGCTGACAGCGCATCGTCGAGGATGAGGATCGGCGGATCCGCGATGAGCGCCCGGGCGATGGATGCCCGTTGCTTCTGTCCGCCGGACAGGGCCACCCCCTTCTCGCCGACGAGCGTATCCAGCCCTTGCGGCAGGTAAGCCAGGTCCTTCTCCAGCGCGGACAACTCCAGCGCGGTGGCCAGCTCCTCCTCCGTTGCCGCGTGATTGGCGAACTTGATGTTGTCCCTGAGCGGCTTCGAGAACAGGAATTGCTGCTGCGGCACGTATCCGTACCAGCTCTTGAGCCGGTCGAAGCTGATCCGGTCGATCGGCACGCCGGAGATCGTGATCGAGCCTTTGCCCGGCGGATATTCGCGCAGCAGTTGCTTGATCAGCGTCGTCTTGCCGCTGCCGGTGCGCCCGACGATGCCGATGGTCTGGCCTCGCTCGATCGAGAAGGTGACGTCGACGAGATTGTCGACCGAGGAAGTCGGGTAGCGGAACGTCACATTCCGGAACTCGATGCGATCCGGCTCCTTCACATCGACAGGTTCGGCCGGCTCCTTCACGTCCTCCTTGGTGAACAGCGTCTCGTTGACCCGGTCCATGCTGGCGTTGCCCCGCTGCAGGACATTGATCATCTCGCCGATCGCGAACATCGGCCAGATGAGATAGCCGAGGTACACGTTGAAGGTGACGAGCACGCCGATCGTGATCTCCCCGTGATAGACGAGGTAAGCTCCGTAGCACAGGCCGATCAGGTAACTGATCCCGACGAGGATCTTGACCGTTGGCTCGAACAGCGAGTCGATGCGCACAACGGCAAGGTTTTTGTTGAACACGTCCTCCGTGACTTCCGCGAACTTCCTCTCCGATGACTTCTCTTGCACGTAGGCGCGGATGACGCGGATGCCCGACACCGTCTCCAGCACGTCGTCATTCATCTTGCCGAAGGCATCCTGCGCTTCGGTGAAGCGGTTGTGGATCCAGTTTCCGTACATGTTGGCGAGGTAAGCCAGGACAGGCAGAGGCAGGATCGCCGCCAGCGTCAGCTTCCACGAGATGAATGCGCTCATCGCCACGATGATCGCCGCCATCCAGAGGGTCGAGTCGATCATCGTCATGATGCCGAAGCCGGCTGTCATCGACACGGCGTTCAGGTCATTGGTGGCGCGCGCCATCAGGTCGCCCGTGCGGTTGCGCTCGTAGAAGCTCGGCGTCATCTTGAGCAGATGGCGCAGGAACCTGGAACGGAGGATGCGCTCGACAAGCACCGCTCCCCCGAACAGCCGGTATATGCCGACATAGTTGACGATATAGGTGATGATGGTAATCGACGCGATCAGCACCAGCGTCGTCGTCAGACTCCGCCAGGTGAGCGTCCCGGTAGCGATCTCGTCGATCGATGTGCCGATCAGCATCGGCGGGATCAGCTCGGTGATGCTCGAGATGAGCATGCAGATGACGGCGATCGTATACCGTTTCCATTGGTCTTTGAAGAACCAGCCTAATTTGAACAAAACGCTGAACATGATCTGTTGTCTCTCCTTATAATCTCTCTCAGACCCGAACATTCATTCTGATTGGATCATACCAGAACAGATGTTCCCGATCAATAGTCTCACAGGAATGATGCCAACTCTCCCCGAAGAACGAAAAAAGGCACACTGCCTCCGCAATGTGCACTTATGCGTGAACGCAAAAATAAAAAAGCGCACGCTGCGGATGCTGCAGCCTGCGCTCGGATAAACGTAAACCCGTTAAAGGGACTAAAGGAGTAATACCCCTATCCGTTCGTTCGTCCGGGAGGCTGCATCAAAACCCATGATATGACCATTAAGCAATTTGATTTCGAGATTTCTCATGGTGATGTACCCTCCTTTCGTGGACATTAATGATTCCTTCGGTAAAATTATCATGAACAGACTGCGACTGTCAATAAGAATTTTTGATTTTGCTGGAAAATGATGCCGAGACCCGTCTTCCCACCCGGGCCATTCCATCCCTGACCCGCATCTTTTATAATGTCATTAGTTGTCCAGTCGAAGGAGTGAGACTGCATGCATACCTCGTCCGATCCGGGCATCCGGGTGCTGTCCGCCGGCTATGCGTTTCACAACAAACCGTATCATGGCAAGAACGTGCCGCGGCAAAATTATCTCATCCGCATTCAGACGGAAGGGCTGAGCCGGACGTGGATCGACGGCCAGTATGAGTTGCTTGCGCCCGGCGATCTGCTCATCATCCATCCCGACGCCTACTATGAGCTCCTGATCGATGAAGAAGACCACCAGGGCGAGAGGAAGATCGAGAGCGGCGATTACTACATCTTCTTCACCGGCTCCTGGGTCCATCAGTGGTGGAACGAGCGGAAGCGACCGTTCCGGGTCAGAACCCCGCTGGAGGAAGGCATCGTCCAGCTGTGCCGCCTGACCGTGGTCGAACACCGGCGCAACAGCGCCGACTCCCCGGCTATCCTGGACTATCTGATGCGCGTCCTGCTGCTGACCGTCGACCGTCTGATCACCGAGCAGCGGCCGCATCTGGGCAGCGCCTTCCTCGCCTATCGGATCAAACATTACATCGAGGAATACGCCACGAGGAACTTTCAGCTGCAGGATATCGCAGACCACTTTAACATCAGCGTGTCCCGCGCGGTTCACCTGTACAAGGAAGTGTTCGGCCAGAGCATCATGCAGCATGCCCTTGAGGTCAAACTGAATCTGGCCCGGGAGCGGATCATCTACACGGATATGCCGCTGGATATCATCGCGGCGACGTCGGGATTTGCCAATTATACGTATTTCCACCGAGTCTTCCGCCGGCATTTCGGTCTGTCCCCCAAGGAATACCGGTTGCAGAACCGCCTGATCTGAACAGGCGGCAGGGGCCCTCGGGACCGATGGTCTCCTCTCGCCTGATTCGTTTGCCTTAATATCGATTTCCCATGATTGGAGAGTGTCATCCCCCCTGCTGTTTCCCCGCTGCGATTCACAGTCGGACTTCAGGTCGGCCTGGTTACCGGGTCAGATGACGCAACGGCCCGGTGTTTGTTTTATATGGCAAGATTTGAGATAATATTCGTGGTTTGCTTGATTCGCATGATTCTCAGAATACTGGAGTGAGTTAAATATGACCATCATCAATTCCAACCAGATGCTCGCATTCATCGGTTCCTATGCGGCTCCGGAAACGCCGGGAGTTTATGCCTGTACATACGAGATCGACACCGGCCGCTTCACGATCGTCGATCGCATAAGCGGTCTCGCCGATCCGACCTTCCTGGCCGTGGATCGCGACAGGCGCATGCTCTATACGATCGGCTCCGTGGTGGAGGACGGGCGCAAGGTCGGAGAAGCTTACAGCTATCGGATACTGGACGATGGCAGGCTGGAGTTCGTGAACAGCCGGCGGACGGTGGGTCCGACCTGCCATATCGCGCTGGATCACACTTCGCGATGCCTGATCGTGTCCAGCTATCACGGCGGCATGATCGGCATCTGCCCGATCCTCGAGGACGGTTCGATCGGCCCGATCCATGAAGTCCATCAGCACGAAGGCTCCAGCGTCCATCCGAACCAGGGAAGCCCGCATCCGCACTCGGTGTTCATCGACCGGAACAATCGCTATGCGCTGTGCAGCGACCTTGGCATCGACCAGGTCATCGTCTACAAGCTCGACGTGGAGGGTTGCCGGCTCATCCCGCACAGCAAGGCGCATGTGCAACCGGGTTCGGGACCGCGGCATCTCGCCTTCCATCCGACCTTGCCGTATGTCTATGTGATCAATGAACTGAATGCGACCGTGACGGTGTTCCACTACGACGAAGAGGCGGGCGTATTGAGCGAGGTCCAGACGATCTCCACATTGCCGGAAGATTATGCGGGAGAGAAGAGCTGCGCCGACATTCACATTTCCAATGACGGACGTTTCCTCTACGGCTCGAACCGCGGTCACGACAGCATCGTCGTCTGCGCGATCGACCAGGCGAACGGGCGTCTGTCGCCGATCGAATACGTTCCGACGCTCGGCGGTCACCCGCGCAACTTTGCGCTGTCTCCGGATAACCGATTCGTGCTTGTCGCCAACCGCGACTCCAACAACGTCGTCACCTTCGCCCGCGACGCCGTTACCGGGCGGCTCACGCCAGCCGGACCGGAGCTGCAGGTGTCCAGGCCGGTGTGCGTGAAGTTCATGGCTTAACCAGGACAGGCAGGAAGGACAATCGTACGCCCCAAGCAGTTTGGCGCCGTCCGGTCCGCCGCTCGGATCGTCCGCCCGCCTGCTGCGGGGGGTGTACGATTTTTCGTACAACTTGTGGCGCCTCGTCTCCATTCCCCAAGCTTTTGTATGTTTTTTCGTACAAATCGCCTCGTTCCACTCGCCATCGGCATCCATTTGTACGATATTTCGTACAAAGCGAGACGCTTCGGGCGTCAGTGCCCCATTTTTGTTCGATTTTTCTTACAAAACCGTTCGCTTCGACCGTCTGCCTCACGCTTTTGTGTGATTTTTCATACAACAACGCCCACTCCGACCGCCATAGCCACGTGTTTGTACGATTTTTCATACATGCCTGTCACGTCCACACCTCAGATCCGCTCACAGCCTGAGAGGTGCTTAAACAAACAGCAGCTCCACCAGAACGCCAACGCCCCGGCCATCCCTCATCCGACCCGCTCGCAGCCACCCTCCATCCAGGAATGTTTACGATCCGATGATTTTTTTTGATCAATCGGTCAACTGCCCTTGCATTCTGTTGTATATTTATACATAATAGTGTATACAAATGCGATCGATCATCAAAGGAGAATGGAATGTGACAAAAGCAAAGCTCTACATGGCCGACGGCACTCTGTTTACCGGCATCCATTTCGGCGCCGAGGGTGAGGTCGTCGGAGACATCGTCTTCAATACCGGGATGACCGGCTATCAGGAGGTCATGTCCGATCCGTCCTACGCCGGACAGATCGTGACATTCACCTACCCGCTCATCGGCAACTACGGCATCAACCGCGACGACCATGAATCCCTGAACCCGTGGGCGCGAGGCATCATCGTGCGGGAGCATTCCGTCACTCCCAGCAACTGGCGCTCGCGCATGACCATCGACGATCTGATGAAGAAGCATGGGATCGTGGGCATCAGCGGCATCGATACGCGCATGCTGACGCGACTCCTGCGCACGAAAGGCGTGATGCGAGGTGTCCTGACGACGCACGACCGTACCGGGGAGGAATTGCGGCAATTGCTCGCCCTGCAGCCGAAAGAGCATCATCTCGTCGAGCAGGTGTCGACGCGCCAGCCATACCGTCTTCCGGGCAAGAACGGCATGCGCGTGGTGGTGATCGACTTCGGGTGCAAGCACAGCATTCTGCACGAGCTGACGAGACGCGACTTCGATGTCATCGTCGTCCCGTACAACACGCCTGCGGAGACGATCCTTGATCTGCAGCCGGATGGCGTTCTGTTATCCAACGGCCCGGGAGATCCGAAGGATCTCCTGTACAGCGCGGTTCCCGTCATCCGCCGCCTTCTTGGCGCTCTGCCGATCTTCGGCATCTGCCTGGGCCACCAGTTGCTGGCGCTGGCCTGCGGCGCCGATACGACCAGACTGAAGTTTGGCCATCGCGGCAGCAACCATCCGGTCAAGGAGCTGGCGACCGGACGGTGCTCGATCACATCGCAGAATCATGATTATGCGGTTACGACGGACTCGCTGGACCGCACAGAACTTGTGCTGACGCACATCAACAACAACGATGGCTCGGTGGAGGGCATCCGGCACGCAAGATACCCTGCTTTCTCGGTCCAATACCACCCGGAAGCCAATCCGGGTCCACACGACAGCCTGGGGCTCTTCGACCGATTCGCAGAAATGATGCGAACGCATCGGGAGGCGATCGCCGTTCGACCACCTGTCGCTGCACCTGCTCAACAACAGGCCGCCCAAAACCGACAGGCAGGCATCGAGCGTCAACAACACGAGCATGCGGGCATGAATCCGACGAACACCCAAACGCCAATCGCCATGCACGCGAATTCATGAGCTCATGCGCTGTGCCCGCAGCATCATCCGCGACAACCTGTCCTCCATCGAGGGGATGTGACCAAGCTGCGGCTTAACGGGCCAACCGGCGTCCCATCGGCACAGGCCAAGCGACCTTCTCCCATGAAACGCCTTCTGCAAGCGACTCGCCTCAGATCCGGGCATAGTGCGCTTGCGGCGCAAGCCGCAACGCTAACGGGCCAACCGGCGACTCCTCGGCATAAACCGGGCGACGCTCCTGACATTCGCTACCGACCAGTGGTCCTGCTCGCTCGACTTTATTTTTGCCTTTATTTTGATTACAATTTATATAGTTAAACAGGTCCTACTATATAACCAAAGGAGTACAGCATATGGATCTGAGAGAAGCATACCGGATATTGGGCGTACCTGAATCGGCGAGCCGTGAGGAAGTGGAGGAACAGTACGCGGTCTGGGTGCGGAAAGACCGGGCGCTGAAGCGCGCCAAAGCCCAGGGTGAAGCGGTTGATGAGGAGTTCGATTTTGCGCAGATCAATGCCGCATACCGGACCATCATCGATCATTATCATCAGCTGGAAGATCAGGGCAAGCCGAAGCGCGATCCGCGGATTGAGAAGCTCGATCATTTCTGGACTTATTACAAGTATCACGTGATCGGCGCGATCATCCTCATCGTCGGTATCGGTTACATCATCAACACGGTGATCGAGAATCAGCAGGAGAAAGCGCGACTTGCGGCATTGCCGCCGGCTGACGCCACGATGATGATCTTCGGCGATTTCTATGAACCGAACCTGACCAGCATTGAGGAAAACATCCTCCTCGCCAGACCGGATTGGCAGCGGGTTGTCGTCAATCATACCTATGTGCCGTCGGAGATCACCAGCGAATTTGACGTCGCCCTGCAGCAGAAAGCGATCGTCACGCTCGTGACCGACCGTTCGGATGTCTACATGGTCGACGGCAACAATGTGCAGAATCTCGTCAATCAGGGGCTGTTCCGTCCGCTTGACGAATACGCCGATCGCCTCAAGGCATCGGTTGGAGAAGAGAATCTCGTCTACCTGCGCACCGAACCAAGCGGGCTGGATCCGGACGAGCAGCCTGGCGAATATCATCTGTATACGATTCGCATCCCGATCGTTCAGGAATACTCCTCTCTCTCGAGCGAAGCGATGGCCGGCATCCACGTCGGCTCCGAGAATGTCGAGAAAGCCCTGCAACTGATCGAGACTTTGGCCCAAGGGCTGTAAGGAGAACGGGCATGAATCTCGCGCTTACCCTGTCCTTCCTGGGAGCGGCCATCCTGCTGACGCTTGCTCCCGGACCCGACATCCTGTTCGTCATCGCCCAGAGCATATCGCAGAACAGCAAGGCCGGGATCGCCACCGCATGCGGGCTGTGCACCGGCCTGTTGGCGCATATTACGGCCGCCGTGCTTGGCGTATCGGCGGTGATCTATGCCTCGGCTACCGCCTTCGCGATCGTCAAATACGCAGGCGCCGCCTATCTGCTCTATCTGGCCTGGCAGGCGCTTCGCGACAAGAGCAGCGAGATCGGCCTGGCGGGCAAGCCTCATGCCGCATATGGCGTGCTGTATCGCAGAGGCATCCTGATGAACGTGCTGAATCCGAAGGTATCGCTGTTCTTCCTGGCGCTGCTGCCGCAGTTTGTCGACCGGTCCCTGGGCCATATCTCCCTGCAGATGCTTGGCCTCGGTCTTATCTTCCTCGTGCAGGCGCTGATCATCTTCAGCCTCGTCAGCCTGTTCGCGAACCGATTCGGTCGGTGGCTGACGCGCAGCCGGACAATAGCCCGCAGGATCAACATCGCGCAAGGCCTGATCTTCACCGTGATCGCCCTGCAGATCGCGTTCAGCAAGCGATAAGCACTATTTCGCCCCGGATCCGGAAGCCGCAAGCCGATGAAACGAACCACCGGCCCCCATCATCCCATAACGCGCTAGCGTTCCGTTTGCGGCGATAAAATGGCCGCTTCGCCACAAATAGCGGATCGACGTTCCGTTTACGGCGGGAGGCCGGTCTCAGCGTGTTCCTCAGTTCCTTCCTCCCGCCCAAAGGCCGATCCCAGCCTGTCTTCCATCAATATTGCTTCGCGTAGTCGACAAGATTGACGCTCGGCACGCCGGTCTGGAGATAGCTCTCCAGATTCCGCAGCGCAATCTCCAGCGCCCGCTCATGATACATCCCCGACCCGCCAGCCGTATGCGGCGTGATGATGACATTGTCCATCGACCACAGCGGGCTGTCCTCAGGAAGCGGCTCCGTCTCGAACACGTCCAGCCCCGCTCCGGCGATCACGCCGTCACGCAACGCCTCGATCAGCGCCTGCTCATCGACAAGCCCGCCCCGTCCGATATTGATGAACATCGCCGACCGTTTCATCCTGGCGAACTGCTCCCGACCGAACAACCGCCTCGTCTCCCGCGTCAGCGGCAGCGTCACGACCACATAGTCGCTCTCCGCCAGCACTTCGTCGAGCCCGCCCGGATCATGCATCTGATCGGCGTAAGGCGACGGGCGTCCCGACAATCTGAGCCCCAGCACCCGCATGCCGAATGCCTTGCACAGCCTCGCCGTCTCCTCCCCGATCTCTCCGAAGCCGATGATCCCCACCGTCTTGCCGTGCATCTCGAGCGTCGGATCGGTGCGCACCCAGCGGCCCGCGACCTGATGACGTGCATAAATATGCAAGTTTCGCGTGAAGCCCAGCATCATCGCCAGGATCGTCTCCGAGATCGGATAGGCATGAATGCCGCTGGTCGTCGTCAGATGAATGCCCCGCTCCGCCATCTGCTCCAGAGGGAATCCATCCACTCCCGCTGACCATGACTGCACCCACCTCAGCTTCGTCTCCGGCCCCAGGCATGTATCTGTGAACATTCGCCTCCAGCCGATGATGATCTCCGCCTCCTGCACGCGATGCTGCCATAGCTCCCTGTCCTTCCCGCACAGCAGCTCATAACCCGGAGCGGCGCTGCGAATCCGTTCCGCCTGTTGCTCGCTTAGCCCGATCGTACATACGATGACAGACATTTCCCGTGGCCTCCTTCACGCGTGTAGATATTGGTCCATTGCCATATGAACCGCCAGTGATCCTGTACTACTTTCAAACCGGACTGCAAATACTATGTACACCAATATTGAGACAAGGAGATAAAGAAGCATGATCAATCGTGAGCTTAGAGAGGAAATCGAAATGCTGACCGCTCAGAACCTCGTCCTGTCGGAGGAGATCAAGCAGTTGAAGCTGATGCTGCAGAAGCAATCCGAGCAGCTCAAGCGTTCCCGCAAAGGAGGGGAAGGCCCCGGATCCGACCAGCCACAGGGCCAGCACGACCCATACGGTCAATACAATCAACATAACCAAAATCAGCCAAGAAGTCAAAACCTGCATTCCGGCGGATACAATCAGGACAGCAGCGGCGGAGGTCCATCGGGCGGCGGGCAGAATGTGCAGCAAAATCAAAACCAGAATCCGATTCCCATCGCCAAGATCGCCAATGACTTCCTGCAGCTCAAAGGCTTCACCAGCAGCCTGGAAAACAAGATGAACACCTATCTCTCCAGCCAGACGGGCGGCGGGCAGCTCAAGCTGGAGGATATCGCCTATCTCATCCTCAACATGATGAACGGCATGATCGACTGGACGATCGAATACGTCGCACGCTCGCAATCGAGCCAAGGCAATTGATACGACATACGTTTTTATAGTAGCTTTCATGAATATCGGATCAATGTTAGAATGGTATCAGAACGCAACAACAGGAGGTACCTGCATAATGGCAAACATCACTGTCAGA
>Ga0310833_100522_pt1 | contig 27207 bp, 28 predicted proteins | sample SM_ome_FD_201312 | JGI IMG/M metagenome (GOLD analysis project Ga0310833, IMG submission 201312) | Sorghum-adapted microbial communities enriched on stacked mutant (SM) sorghum from Joint BioEnergy Institute, Emeryville, California... ...
CTGTATTCCTTTCGATCGAACATACCCGTTCATACGATATAAAATAACCCGAAACATGCCAGGCTATCTGATCGGCATACCACATCGAGATGTATACCGTTCTTAATTGTAGCAGAGAGCGGCGAGAAAATCATCCGCATGCGCGAAGACGCCTGCCTTGGGCAGAGGCAGGCGTCTGCTGGGTGAGCGGGTCGTATCTTGCGTTATATGGGGTAAACGTTGATATGTTCCGGACGCGTCACCGGTTGCGTCAGGCTCTGATAGTCGCTGCTCAACACCTCGACATTGCCGTTGACCTTGATCTGCACGCGATCGGCGATCCGGTTCTCGGTCAGCGACAGGATGATCGATTGCATCGCATCCTCGAGCAGGCGGTACTCAGGATCCAGCACATAATCGTTAAAGTCCACTGTGACCAGATCGTCAGAAGCCGTGACCTCCAGCACCTTCACATCGGGTGCCAGCACCGCGTACAGCCCTTGCTTCTCCGGTCCGGTGATCAGCTCCTGGAGCACGGCTTCCGCCTTGTTGGAAGTGCGGCTGATCATCCGGGTTACCGGCACGAGATACTCGAAGTTGTCCGGTGATTCGCTCTTGAAGTACAGCGTAATCGGCTCGGCGGTGGCCAGATTGACGCCCTCGATGCGCTCCAGATTGATGCCGATGGCGCGCGTCAGCGGCTCTTGCAGCGGGAAGCCGTTAACCGGCATCTGATGCAGCGGCTCGCCGTTCACCCACAGCTTCACCTTCTCGATCGTCGGGAAGCCGGTCAGCATCCAGGTGATCGCCTCGACGAGCTTCCTTTCATCCCGGGCATCATATTGTGCAAATTCCGGGGAGAAATCGACGATCGCCAGCTTCTCATCCTCGACGATGTTCATGCCGAGCACCGTTGTCCCCGCCGGGATCAGCGGAGTGAAGCCTTCGGGCAGATCCTTGCTCGAGGTGCTCCCGTCAATCATATATTCCAGTGCCCGCTGCGCGATCTCCGGCGTCATCGGAATACTCATCGTCACCGGAGCGACGTTGCCGCTCATGTCCTTAAAGTAAAGCGTCACCGGAGCGAACTCCCCGTGCTCCTGAAGATCGTCGTCCATCCCGATATCCCAATGTTCGCTGAGCACCTCCTCCGTCTGGCTGCCATCCCGCGGCGGATCGATGTTGGTGGAATCGGTTTTCTTGCCGCCGAGTGAGCAGCCCGCCAGGAGCAGAGCGATGAGCGCCGCTGACAAGATCAACTTGACCGTTCTGTTCCTCATAAGTGTTGTCCTCCTCAAGTAGTGTTGTACTACTATGTATACGAGCCCCTGCTTGTTTTATAACCGGCTTGGCTCAAGTTTTTTTGGGGTATTCGTTCAGGATCGGCTGTTCATACTAACGGTGCTGGCAGACGGATAGCGTTCATCCGATCGTCTGCTCGTCTGCACGGCAGCAACAGGTGAACATGAAACCAGATGGAGTCACGACGCAAGGGAGGATCATCATGAAGTCAAGTGTGGACAGTGCCCTCACGAAGAAGGCTGCGGTCAGCTGGCTGAAGGATCGGGGCGTCTCGATCGAGGAGATCGCAGAGCTTGTGATGCTGCTGCAGAAGGATTACATAGAGGGGCTGGATATGAAGGACTGCGTGCGGAGCGTTGAGCGGGTGCTGGCCAAGCGCGAGGTGCAGAATGCGCTGCTCACCGGCATCCAGCTCGACGTATTGGCGGAGGAGCGGAAGCTGATGAGCCCGCTCCAGGAGATCATCGAGCATGACGAAGGCTTGTACGGCTGCGACGAGATCTTGTCCCTGTCGATCACCAACGTATACGGCAGCATCGGCCTTACGAACTTTGGCTATATCGACAAGATCAAGCCCGGCGTCCTCAAACGGCTGAACAGCAAGGACGACGGGCAGATCCACACCTTCCTCGATGATATCGTCGGCGCGATCGCGGCGGCGGCGAGCAGCCGCATCGCCCATTCCCGCTACTAGACGGCAGAGCGCCAGAGGTTATCCCTCACTCGGAAACGGACGAAGGCTGGCATAGACGCAAGTATCCCCTTGCTGCTCCAACCGGATATACTGCCTGCGCTCCAGATACCTGAGATGCGCGATCGTCTCCGACATGGCGAAGCGCAGCTGATGGATCGACAGTCGCTCGCCGAACATCGCCCGGCACACCTCATAGGCGGTGGCCGGCTGCTGCAAGAGGCCCGCCATCTGCTCGAGGCGCCGCGCATGGTGCGCCTTCAGCTCCTGCACGCGTCCCGCCAGGTCGCGGAACGGATCGCGATGCCCGGGATAGACGGCATCCAGCGCACCGCAGGCGGCCAGCTTGTCCAGCCCGGTCAGGAAGGAATGCAACGGATCCGGATCCTCATCTGGCAGGTAGCTGATATTCGGAGAGATCCTCGGCAGCACGTGATCGCCGCACAGCATCAGTTTGTTCCGCTCATCCAGGAAGATGAGATGGCCGTATGCATGGCCGGATACGGACATGGTGCAGAAGCGGAGTTCGCCCGCGCTCCACTCGTCGCCAGCCTCAAGGTACCTGACCTCACGCGGTTGCGGCGACACAAGCGGGATGAAGCTCTTCATATGCTCGTGCATCAGCAGCTGCTTGTCCCGCGGCAACCCGTGCGCGGCGAACAAGGCGCACAGCTCGTCGCTCAGCGTCTCTCCCTCGCCCCACAGGCGCCCGGCCAACGCGTGCCCTGCGGATGAGAGGAAGACCTGGCCATTGGTCAGCTCCTGCATCCAACCGGCCAGTCCATAATGATCCGGATGATGATGCGTCAGAATCACCCTTCGGATCATCCCTGGCTCGATGTTCAGCTCCTTGAGCACTTGCAGCCACAGCTCCTTGGCCTCTTCGGTATTCAGGCCCGGGTCCACAACCACATAACCCGCTTCATCCTGCAGCACATACGCATTGACCCACTGCAACGGAAATGGCACAGGCACCTTGATGCGGATGATCCCGTGTTCGTATTGATTGTAAGCGGCCAATGATGTCACTCTCCTTCGATCCCAACTTGCCATGCGGGCGATGCAAGCTCAGGCCCGATCCCTTCGCATCGGCACGCTCCTATTGTAACCGCCGCCACATCCTGGCGCAACGAGCCGATAGCCCGTGTTCCCCAACCTATCAGGCAGTCAGGATGAACGCACCTGCCTGACACTTCCCTCGAAAATTAATAACCTTCTTTCCGACTTGCCTGAAAGCAAGGACGAAAAGAAGGTCCTTTAAGATACGAGATCGTCACGAAAACGGTCAAATGCTGAGCTCCCCGAGCCGAATCAATTCGACAACCGCTTGTGAACGACCTTTGACATTCAACTTCTGCATGACATTGGAGATGTGGTTGCGCACGGTCTTCTCGCTGATGAACAATTGCTCGGCGATATCTTTGGTCGTCTTGTCCTGCACCAGTAATTCAAACACTTCGCGCTCGCGGTTCGTCAAGATTTTGTTCTTGTGGTCGTTACCCTTCAATTATTGTCACCCCTCCTTGCCCGGGCTTTTTATGTTACAAGGTTTAGGGATACAGTCAGAAATATAGTATGAAGGGTACACACAAGTGGTGCGGTCATCGGGTCAAAATGGGCGAGATCACTGTCCGAGCATGCTGTAAGGGAAATACTGCTTCATGTTCGCGTTAAAGGAGCGGACGAGGCTGCGTTCCGAAGCGCCGTTCTCCAGCCTGGAAGCGTACAGGCTGAGCGCATCGAACACCTCCGGTCGACCTGACGCATAGACGTTCATCACCTTGGAATTGGCCGTCTTCACCGCCAGGATGATGCGAGCCCGAAAGGCGTCCGTCAGTTCGCCGTTTCGCATACCGGTGGCGCCCACCGTCCTTACGCCCACATAGGCGTTCATATCTGTCCTGATCACGACCGCTTCCGCCACTCCTGACAATTGCTCGACGGCGCTGCCAAGCGAGTCGGACACCTCCAGGCGCGTGTTGTTATGCATGTCCGTCCAGTCGAGCAGGCGGGGATCATCGACCCCATACCTTTCCCAGTTGCCGTCATTAGCCGAAAGCGGCGTGTCGTCTTCATCCGGACCTGCCTGCCAGCCGCAAGCAGCAAGCGACATGAAGAGCATCAGCAGAACGAGCAATTTGCCTGACTTGATCATGTTGCTGCCTCCTGTTCAAGCGAATCGTGCATCTGATAACCATAGCTTGCATTGGCAGGTGCCGATTCATGCGGATGCGGCAAGGTATTTTTTGTCGCAAGTCCGGGCGATCCGTCATATGTTGCTATGTAAGATCTTATGACGGGCGGTGGCATAACGGTTATGGAGAAGCTGATTACCGAGCTGCTCACGCACGTGGCGAGGGCCCATGAGGAGCTGGCCTCCATCCTTCATGCATCCAGGGATATCACGATGCATACGGCGCAGGAGCTGGTCGGCACACTTCCGCAGCGCGGCATCGCCAGCAACAAGGAAGCGGTCCTGGAGAGCGCGCTCGCGCTGGCCGGCAGTGTCGTCGCCTATCTGAACAGCATCGGCGATCTGCAGGAAGCGCTCGCGGACACCCTTGACCCGGTTATGGAACAGCTGCACGGGGATACGGAGGAAGAATAACGGACAGAGAGGGGCATGGGCATTGACGAACAGGCAAGCTTTCACACGAATCCTGGCAGCCAATGCGAACATCCAGCATCACCTGGCGGTGATCCTGGAAGCGCAGGCCAGGGACATGGCGAAGGTCGGAGCGTGGACCCACTCCCAGGTTCACTCTTCGGGGTACTCGCTGCATGAAGCGCAATTCAGGGATGCGCTCCGCATCCATGAGCGGATGGTCGAAGTGATCGAAGGGATCACGAAGGTGGAGACGGGACTTGCCAGACATATGAAGATGGCGCTGCACAGCGACAGCGACGGGGATTCATCCTCAGACGGGCTTCTGGGGAAATGGCTTGAGACGTAAAGGTGAAGCATAACCATGAATCAGCTCCACAGGGAAAACGAACTGAGGCTCTCGATCCTGGAAGCGATCGCCCGTTCCCAGCAGGCGCTGGCCAACATCATCGAGAGTGTGGCTGCCGCGCGGGACAGGAGCATCGTCAGCGCGGACAACGAGCAAGCGGCTCGCGAGCTGGAGGCGTTGGCGCGCTACCAGCTGGTGCTGGCGGAGAAAATCCTCAGCCTCAAGCTGCGCCATATCCGCAACGGGGAGCCCGGCAAGCCGTGGCTGAGCAGCAAGGTATGCCGCTCAAGCGGCGTCGACCAGCCCCGAGCCCCCATGCTTCATGCAGCCATGATCACAGCTTGCCGCGGACGAGATAGATGCGGCTCGTCTCCTCAAAGATCTCGCCCGGCTTCAATCCGAACAGCCCGATCTCGTCTGCGGGGAGATGGACATTGGGCGCATTGACAAGGTTGATCTGCGGTTCCGGACAGAAGAACTGTTCGCTGCGGTTATTGTTCCAGATCATCCATTGCCTGAACGCCGTTCCCACGTCATATACAAGCGTCACATTCTCCCGGGCATCGTACAGCTCCATGCGGTTGCGGCCGTTCTGCGGCTCGGCTGTATAATGATTGTCCATCGCAGCATGGTATGGCGAAGCCGTTCCCTGCTTCATCTGCTCTTCCTCCGCCGTGAGCGGTTGGAATCTGCCGGTCGGCAGCATGCGGTCATTCAGCTCCCAGCGCTGGCCGATGGTCAGCCGGAACGTATAGTCGGAAGGCTTGCTGTTGGGAGCGAACGGCGCATTGATCGCCGTATGGAAGGCCAGCAGACAAGGCATCTCATCCGTGCCTTCATTATGTATGGAAACCTGCTGACGCAGACCGTCCCTGTCGAGCGCGTAACGCAGCCGGACCGTGAAGCGATGCGGCAGATATCGATAAACAGGATGGCGCTCATCGATCGTCACCGAAAGGACAACCCGGCTCTCCAGCTCATCCGAACCAAAGCCTTCGACGTTCCACGGGATGTCCATCAGGAAGCCGTGCAGATGATTGTTCGTCGCCGCTTCGTTGACCGGAAACTCGTACACCTTGCCGTTCCATGGGAAGCGGCCGTCCTCGTAACGGTTCGGCGGGAACAGCACCGGTATGCCGTACACGCCTGGCGCAGCGCACAGTTCGTCGATCGAACGCGGTTCTCTCAGGATCGTGTATTGATGGGCGTGGTCACGCAGCGAGATGAGGTTCGCACCGATGGAAGGGATCACCGCCGCTTCATAGGACCCGTATCGCAGGATCACCGCATCCTCTCCAAGGAAAGAGCCGCGTATAGCTTCGATAGACATTGCATTCTCCTCCTAACCAGGTAATCATTCACCCCCTAGCATATCATATTTCATGAATCTCGCGTAGCAGGTTGTTCCCGCAGGGAGCCATCCTCCCAACAGCCCTGCACAGCAAACAAGGCCATCCGTCGGCCAGCCTCCACTGACCTTCCGGACAGCCTTCTCCACATCCGCTTCAAGATCGGACAGGCAGCTTCCCGCGAGGACCTGCGTCGTCAAACCTCAATCCCCGTCATCCTCGTCATCGTCGTCCTCATCTTCATCATCTTCGTCGCCATCGTCAGGATCATCCGAATCGTCATCATCCGCGTCTTCATCTTCATCTTCCTCGTCTGCCTCTCCCGCATCATCGGCTTCTCTCGTGTCCTCGTCGTCATCCTCATCGTCCGTGTCATCGTCATCATCATCGTCATCATCATCGTCATCATCCGCATCATCGTCTTCTTCCCCGGCATCATCGGCTTCTCTCGTGTCCTCGTCTTCATCGCCATCATCGTCGTCTGCGTCATCGTCTCCATCGTCTTCTTCGTCTTCATCTGAGTCGTCTTCGTCCTCGTCGTCCACTTCCTCATCATCCTCATCATCTGCCATCAAGATCCACGCTTCTTCCTTCTCCTCCTCCTTTGCCGTGAGCTCTTCTTGCATCTCCAGCAATTCCACGCTTTGCTCCAGATCCGCCATTTCCTTCAACCCTTTCATTAAAATGATTTGATGATCATCTGCAAGTGCCCGCATGGCTGTCCACCTGCATGACGGAGACAAGATTCCCGTTACGCTTCTCGCTGTTGCATGCTCGGAGCCTGATCCCGGATACGCAGGATGATTGTTTACTATCATTCATATTCCGGTTCAGTCGATATATACCACGAAAAAATCCGCATGCCGATGAAACTTTTGCTCCGTCCGTAAGACAAGACATCTCCAGCTCTCACACGCCTTCAAGCGCGCCGACACACCCTCGATGCGCACATCCGCCAGCTTGTACTTCCGGCGCCTGCGCCATCCGGTTGACGGATCACCCCAGATCGATTAGAGTAATAAATGAAACCAGATTTAGCACCTGGTACTAACATCTAGTTACATATCATGGAGAGGTGAATGAACAGATGTTAACGGCCAGAATCACCGCAATCGGCACGTATGTCCCGGAACGCATCCTGAGCAACGCGCATCTGGAGCAAATGGTGGAGACAAGCGACGAATGGATCGTGCGGCGAACCGGCATGAGGGAAAGAAGAATCGCCGCTGAACACGAATTTGCCAGCGACCTGTGCGTATCCGCCGCGCGCAACCTGACCGAGCGATATGAGGCTGATCTCGGCGACGTTGACCTGATCATCGTCGCGACGAACACGCCGGATTACGGATTCCCCAGCACGGCCGCCCAGCTGCAGCATCGGCTCGGCATACAGGGAAGCGCAGCCGCCTTCGATCTGAATGCGGCATGTGCGGGATTTACCTACGGGCTCAGCCTTGCGGGACGCCTGATCGAGGCAGGAGCGCATCGCAAGGCGCTGGTCTTCGGTGCCGATACGATGTCCAAATGCGTGGACTATACGGATCGCACAACATGCATCCTGTTCGGCGATGGCGCAGGGGCTGCGCTGATCGAGGCCAGGGAAGCGGAGCAGCCTTTCATCTCGGCCTGTCAATACATCACCGACGGCAGCGGAGGACAGCACGTATACAGAACCGGCCTGTCACAGCGGATGAACGGCTCTCCTCTCCAGGGCAACGGATATACGGTGCAGAACGGACGGGAAGTGTACCGCTGGGCGGTCACCTCCGTATCCTCCGGCATCCGCGACCTGCTGCAGGAGGCAGGCATGGCGCCGGAGGAGATCGACTGGTTCGTGCCGCACAGCGCCAATATGCGGATGATCGAGGCGATCTGCGAGCGGAGCGGCCTTCCGCTGGAGCGGACGCTGACCAGTGTGGAATGGTATGGCAATACTTCCGCCGCTTCGATCCCCCTGGCCCTAGCGCCGGCCATCTGCGACGGGCGCGTAAGGAGCGGCGACCGCGTGCTGATGTACGGATTCGGGGCGGGCCTTGTCGGGTGCGGACTGATCCTGACGATGTGAAGAACGGGATGCGCAGCGGCATGGGCTTGTCCGATTCGCAGGTGAAGGATGCGTATCGGCCATTCTCGCAGACAGAGGCTTGAGATGCCGGCTCTGCCCGACCCGGCGCCATCCCGGCTCGGCCGCGGACCGTCGGTCCGCGGCCAATGCCTCTCACAGCCCGCGCTGCAGACCCAGCGCATATCCGGCAGCGAACCCCCGGTCATAAGCCCGGTTAAACGCCCGATGATATGCCGAGGTCACAGACCGCCGGCGGCGTGCTCTCAGCGCCCCGTTGCGGCGCAGGGGCCATCCGCCTCTCCGGCGGCGATATCTGGCCAGCGACAGGAGCCTGCGGTTCCTGCTGCGCAAGCTTCGGCTTCTCCTGCCGCCCCCCCTAGCCCTTCCTGCCCGCCTTGCCCTTGCGAGCCGCACGATTCTGCGAAGCCTGCCTCCTGATATGCGATATACCCGCCTTCTGCCCGCTCTCACGTTCTTCACCTCCCTGTATGGTACTCGCCACGTCTGGTCCAACGAACAGACTGCGCACCAGATTCAGGTCCTCCTCGGTGATCGAATTCGCCCAATCGCGGAAATCATGCTGGAATTTCTTCTGCGCCTTGTTGAATTTGAAGAGCCGTTCCGCCATATCCGGCGCCCAGTCATTGGAGAAATCCTGCCAGGCGATGGCCGACATGACATCCGTCAGCTGCGAGCATAGCTTGCGGCTCCCGTCCAGCATCTGGACGAAGCGATCGCAAGCGGCATGAAATGGTGTCCTGGCCGCCATCCAACTCACGCTCCTTCCTGTGTCGGGGAATCTGCCGACCAGCCAACCGGCGGCGTCGGTCAGGACGGTGTCCCTTGACTTGCCGGCCGAACCCCCGAAGATTCCGAGATGATGCGCAGCATATCGGCGATCCGCCTGCGGAACGTATGCTCCTCCAGCACCCGCTTCAATCCCGCTGCAGCGATCGTCTGCCGCGCTTCGATGTTGGCGAGGTAATAATGGACCTTGTCCACGAACTCCTGCACGCTGGAGAACGTCTCGATCTGACTGCCAGGCTGCAGGAATCTCGGCATATCCTCGCGCACGTCCGACAGCTGGAAGGCGCCGCAAGCCGTGATCTCATAAGCTCGCGGGTTGAGCGACAACGCCGGCACCCCCGTGCTGTTGCGGTTGTAAGTAATGTCATCGGACGCGCGATGCAGATTGACGACGATCCTCGCGCCGTTGTAGTACCTGGCCGTCTCCTCCGGCGACAGCCATTGGTTGAGCCATATATCCGACTTCAGCCGCCTGTAGTTCCTCATCCGATCCCACCACAGGCCGATAATGCGCAGCTTCTTCCCCCGCAGCATCGGTTCGGCCGCATCGAAGAAATGAACCCGGTTCCAGAATGCGGTGCCGATGAAGCAGATGTCCGACAGATATTTCGGGGGGACCTGCATCGGCCGGTAAATCTGTGGTTCAACCCCAAGCGGCATATAATGGGCGCTCTTGTGACCCATATCCTGGTACAGCCGATAGCAGCTCAATTCGATGGTGAACACATGATCGTAATGAAAAGCCATCGTCGTCGTCGAATCCGTGTAGTACGGATCGTCCACGAACCACACCGCTGTGCGGATGCCCATGTTGCGCAGCCCCTCCAGCATCACGGGCGAGAACATCTGCACGCCATCCAGCGCGATGGCGACCTGCGGTCGGAACTGTCTGGCTGCGGCGAGCACGTCGTCATACGGCCGCACCACCATCAGCTCGGCAACCTGTTGACCGAGATTGGTGGCGATGATCTGATCGAGCGGCGCATAAGGCACACCGAGGCCGGAGGTCATGTACATCACCCGGAACGGATGAACCGGAGGCGCGATCCCCCGGACGGAGTTCTCGACCGCCCTGCATCTGCCGAGCCGGTACCCCTGCTCCCAGCCGTATTGATAGCCTTCTCTCCTCGCTTGCGACAGGCGCCTTGCGCGGATACGCTTGCCTGTTCGCGACCTTCGCCCGGATGCGCTTCGCCCGCCTGGGCTGACCAGCCTACGGGTTCCAAGCCGATTCACCATATTTGCCGTCCTCCCATTTCTCCCAATCATGGATCACCATGAGCAATTTGCAAACACCTTCTTCGGCACATGGATCAACTGCCCCATCATGGCCCGAACACCGTCTCCAGCAGCACCGCGATCCGATGCTCGTAAGCATGCGCGCGGCGCGTAGCCTCATAACCGCCCAGGGCCACTCGCAGACGATCTTCCTCATGCCGCAGATAATAGTCGATCTTCTCGATGCATTCCTCCGGCGTCGCGTAAGTCTCGATCGAGCTTCCCGGTTCATACAGGGAGGCCAGATCGGATCGGATATCCGTGAGCTGCAACGTGGCGCAGGCATTGATCTCAAATGTTCGCGGATTGACGGACATGGCGCTGACCCCAGACGGGATGCTCGTCAGATCAGGCTGGCGATGAAGATTGATGACGATCTTCGCACCGTTGTAATAGTTCACCGCTTCATCCACCTGCACGCCCTCCAGGCGAATCGCATGCCTCAGCTCCGCATAGGATCGCAGCTGGTTCCACAGCGCGCCAGCGATGAAGATCTTCCTTGTTTTCAGATAGGGAGCCAGCCTGTCGAAGAAAGCGATGCGATTCGGATAGCCTGTGCCGATGAAGCAGACATCCGACCAGCGGGCGAATTCGGGGCGCTGCGGGAAGGCGCGCGCCAGCGGAGCGGCGAAGGGCAGATAATGCGCGTTGGCGCCCAGGCTGCGGTAATAATCGACGATGCCGGCTTCATGGGTGAACACATGGTCAAAATGACGAACAAGCGGAATGGTCAGATGGGGAAAATACGGATCATCGGCAAACCAGGCCGCCGTTCGGACGCCCATCGCGCGAATCTGCTCCAATACATCGGGCTTCAGGATGAAGATGCCATTCATCACGAGCATCAGGTCGGGCCTCTCGGCAGCTGCGATCGAAACCAGCGGATCGCGCGTCGTCACCGTCACCAGCTCCCTTGCCGACCTGGCAAGCGCCGCCATGATGCCGCTCTCGATCAGGTGATACCCGGGCGAGTCCTCGCGGACGAACATCACCTTCACCGCACGTCGCGGCAATTCGGGAAGCGGCAGGCGGGATGCGATCGACTGACAGGAGCCCAGCCGGTATCCGTCGCTCCATCCCCTGGCATAGCCGTCCCTGCTCCCCAACCGGGCGGCCGAACGGATGCCCGTTCTCATGGCTGCTCTCCTCTGGCCGACGGCATCTCCTTCACGCTGGCCGTCATCTTCAGCGACGCTTCCAGGAGCGATTCATGCGTGCCTGCGTCGATCCACCAGCCGGACAGCACCGTGTAGGTGAGCTTTCCTTGACTGGCGTATGCATTGTTGACATCCGTGATCTCCAGCTCGCCGCGGCGCGACGGCGCTATCCTGCGCACGATGTCAAATACGCCGGCATCATAGAGATACAGTCCCGTCACACAGTACGAAGAAGGCGGGCGGGCAGGCTTCTCCTCGATGCGCAGGATGCGTCCCGCATCATCGAACCTTGGCACGCCAAAGGGACGGGGGTCCTCGACTTCTTTCAGAAATACCCGCGCCTGCTCGTCGCCTGCCTCGAACCGCCTGACGTCCTCCGCGATCGAGTCCTCGAACAGATTGTCGCCCAGCAGAAGAGCGAACTTGCTGCCGCCCACATACGGTTCCGCCAGCGCCGCCGCATGCGCGATCCCTCCGGCCTGCTCCTGGATCCGATAGGTCAGACTGACGCCGAACTTCTCCCCGCTGCCCAGGTATTCCGCGTACATCTGCGCCGAACGCGCGTTGATGATCAGGAGAATCTCCCTGATCCCGGCCTCATTCAGCTTCACAACGGCATAATGAATCATCGGATACGGCCCGACCGGCAGCAGATGCTTGTTCATATATGTCGTAAGCGGCGATAACCGCGAGCCGGTACCGCCAGCCAATATGACCCCTTTCAAGGCCTCTCCTCCGTTCTCACATGGATTCGTCCCAAGCATGCGTGTATCGGTGCCCTCTGGCTTCCCTCATCCATTCGCGCAACTGTGCGTGCCTGGACAACCGGAAACGCCATGCTCTCCGCTCCCGGATCATCCGGCAACCCCAGGCGGGCACAGGTGAGCGACCCTCGGGGTCCGATCCCAGCACGCTCACTCGTGTATCATCATCCGGGGATCGTAACCCCACTTGCTGATGAACAGCCTGCGATTCCGCTGCAGGATGCGCTTCAGTTGCCTGGCAGGCTGCTTGCGGAAGCTGGCGCTCCCCATGTGGTGCACGAACGTATCCCCCGCCAGCATCAGCTTGTACCCGGCCATCCGGACGCGATGACAGTAGTCATCGTCCTCGTAGTGACCGGGGGCGTATCGCTCATCCAGCAGTCCGACCTTGCCCGGCAGATCGCGGCGCATCAGCATGCAGAATCCGATGAGCCTGCTTACCTCACGCCAGCGTGAGGCGTCCGGTTGATTGAGGGTATCGCTCATCCGCATGTATTGGTCCAGCGTCTCATAGGGGAGCTCCTTCACCCGCTGCTGGCCGCTGGCATAGTTCGTGCACGGTCCCACGATGCCGATCGACGGGTCGCTGAGCAGGCAAGCCTGCAGGTTGCCAAGCCATCGATCGGCGACGATCACGTCATTGTTCAAGAGCAGGAGCAGATTGCCGGTCGCAAGCCTCAGTCCTGCATTGCAGGCGACCGGAAAGCCCCGGTTCCGGGGGAAGCGGATGAAGCGGCAGCGATATTCGACGCACAGGTTGACCGTGTGGTCGCGCGAGCCGTCGTCCACGACGATGATCTCATGCGGTTCCGGGGTATGCCGCCTGATCGCCTCCAGGCACATCTGCAGCAACTCCGCGCCGTTATACGACGGAATAATGATGCTCGTCAGCATCGTCTTCCCCCCTCGCGACGTGCCGCCATCTGCCCGCGTCGGGATAGGCGCCGCGCGGTCCGGTTCTCTGGAGGATCAGGCTGATCGCCTCCAGATGATCGCCGATGATCAGCTCCGCCACCTCGTTGAATTCGCCTACATTGTGCGGGCGCAGCCGATTGCGCGCGATCACATTGACGGATGCTGGCGCCGTCACCTTCAGGCCGCTCATGATGGCCAGCGCCTGCGCCTTCGGGGGCACCGCGAGTGCGGCGCAGCCGATCCGGTCCAGCAGCCTGCGCGATACGGCGTGCGGCACCGCCGTCATCGAATTCATCGCCAGATCGACGCGGCCGAGCGCCCGGTTCAGGAACGTCTTGAACCGCGTCACATGATCCTGCTCGGCGAAGCTGCCGATAAACGGCGACAGGTCATTCAGAGCGAGGTCCGCTCCCCGCTCCACCGAGCGCAGGAAAGGCACGAGGTCCTCCGCGCTGACGGGAACGTCGCCGTCCATGAAAAGAACGATGCTGCTGGTGGTCAGCCTGGCCCCGACTGCGCGGGCCACATCGTGGCCAAGCGCCTCCGGCAGCCAGACCACCGTCGTCCTGCGATGTTGCAGCGCCCGCTCCAGGCTGCGATCGGTTGAGCCGTTGATGACGACGATGATCTCCTGAAACGGCAATCGCTCCAGCTCTCTTAACACAAGAGGCAGCGTATGCTGCTCATCCTTGCATGTGACGACAGCCGCCATGCTGCGGCGAAACTTCGCGCGCGTCCCCAGCCTGCCGCCCGCCCTCCCGAACCTTGCGCCGGGCTGTCGAGCGGCTCCGGCTTTCCTTCGAAGCGGGCTTCTGCGGACGAACCTGCGCGAGGACAGGCGGCCGATCCCCCTGGCGGCCTTGCGGCCAGACGAGCGCCGGCGGCTGCGCGCCCGGCTCAGCTCCAGGAGCCGGGCGCGAGGCTTCCGGGAGCCGCTTCGCGCTCGCCGGGCCTTCGGACGATTGGATAGCCTCAACTGCCGCTCACCTCATTCCTGCGCCTTCCGTAGTCATGTCTGTTGCCCCGTTCGCCCGTTTGCCTGAGCAGCCAATCCAGCGCTTCCAGATGGTCGCCGAGCATCAGGCGGCCGGTCGGATCGCCGTTCCGCCGATGGCTGCGCAGCGGGTTGAGCCTGCCAACCGGCACCCTTGGCCCAGCCTGGATGCGAAGCCCGTGGTACACGGCCATCGCATGCGCCAGCGGCGGCACCGCCAGATGCTCATAGCCGATCTGCTCGACGGCGCTTCGCCTCATCGCATGCGGCACCGCGCTGAGCGACATGCCGCGAAGATCGGCGCGGCCGAGCGCCGCATTCAGCACATGCTTCGCCACGACCACATCATGCGCATGCTTGAGATGCACCGGCCCGGAGTAATCGTTCAGCACGATGTCCGCTCCGGCCATCGCCGTCTCGACGAAGGGCCGTAGCATGGCGGCGGGGATGACGATATCTCCATCGACGAACAGCAGAACCTCGCCGCTCGACCGCCTGGCGCCGACACTCCGCCCGACATCATGGCCGAGCGGGCGGTCGTAGCTGATGACCGTCGCGCCGCAGCGGCGCGCGATCTCGGCGCTGCCATCCGTCGTTCCGTTCGCGACAACCACGATCTCCGCTTCGCGATCCAGCGCATAACACTCCCGGATGACGGAGGCAATCGTCTGCCGCTCGTTGAGCAGCGGGATAATGACCGATAATCTGGCAGTCATGACAACTTGGCCTCCTTCATCAGCGGTAGGTGTCCTTCTTATCCTATGAAACAGGCCATCGCATGCAACGGCTGGCGTACCGGTCAGCGGCCGAATATTGCGTCCGCCGCGCCGCGGATCGTCTGCGGAGCCGACCGGCCTGCGATGCGGCATTCACACCGCATCCTGTACCGTTCTGCGACACCGTACCCGCAGCATGCTCAGGACGACCTTGTGCGGACACGCTTACTTCGCATCCTGACACGTCCTGCGCGCTGCACGCTTGCCGCCTGTTGCAACAGCTGTCTCATGCCCTTCTCCGGATGGCCTGCACGCATCGGTCATACAGCTCGGCATAGCTTGCCGCCGTGTTGTGCCACGTGAATTGCCGCCGGACCATCTCCGCCCCCTGCCGCCCCAGGCGCTCCCGAAGCTGCCGATCGCGCAGCAGCCGGCTCAACGAGCGGGCCAGGTCCTGCTTCATATGCGCCGGATCGACGAGCAGGCCGTTCTCCTCATGGCGGACGATCTCCACGATCCCCCCGGCCCGCGTGGCGACGACGGGCGTGCCGCAGGCGAGCGCTTCGGCATTGACGAGCCCGAATGCCTCCTCGCTGGCCGACGGCACCGCCACAACATCGGCCGCCTGATACCAGGCCGGCGCCGAGGAATGCGCCACGTACGGGACGAATCGCACATGTCGCGGCATCGCATTGCCGAGCCTGTGCAGCCTGCGCACATAATCGGTCAGCCGATCCGAGCCGACCCTTGCGCTGCCGCAGATGACGAGCACCGTATCGTCGTGTTCCATAAGAACATCCGGCAGCGCCTCCAGCAGATGATGAACGCCTTTGATCGGCACGAGCCGGCCCATGTACAGGATGATCTTCCTGTGCTCGTAGCCGAGCTCCTCCCTTAACGCCGCTCCCTGCTCCCTGCCGGCCCTGGTATATTTGCTGGCGAAGGCATCCGCATCCACCCCCGGGCTGCAGATGCGCAGCTTGCGCGAAGGAATGGCGAATCGGCCTGACAGCCATCCGGCCAGATATTCGCTGTTGACGACGATGCGGTCCACCTGGTCGAAGCAGGCCTGAAGCTGTCTCTTCCCGTAGATGCGGGGATTGACGAAGGTGGTGGAATGAAGCGACAGGATCAGCGGCAGGCGGGGGAATCTGCGGCGCATCAGCCCGGCGATGAACGGACGGTTCTCGACCTGGATGATGTCCGGCGGATGGGCCGAGAGGTTTCGCAGCACGAGGCGGATATATTGCGTGCGGCTGGTCGCCCGGATGCGATGATGAACGGCCGGATACGCGCGCTTAACCGCTTCGGCGTCATCCGTCCTGCGGCTGTAGATGGTCACGCGGAACCGTTCGGGCAGTCTGCTCGCCGCTTCATGCGCCACACGTTCCACGGAGCTGCTGCGCTCCGTCGCCGCCGCGAATTGGCCAGGACATACAACAGCAACCTCAATCGGCAAGCCTCTCACCTCTTATGCGTCATATGGATCATCGAAGGCTGCCGCCCAAGTCCCGAAGACTTCGCGCCAGCCAGGAATTCCTTGTATATCTATCGTATCGATGTCCGCCGCGTTGAGTGCCAAAAATAGACGAACCCCCTCCCGGTGCAGCCATCCATACCATGAACGCCTGTCACGCATAGGATGTCTGGGAAACAACCGTTATCCGTCTATCGGACACGGAGCATACGATCCGGATCATCAACGGATCTCAAGGAGGTGCCCTGATCTTGGACATGAATCGACCTGCCGTCGGCATCCTGCTCAATGACCGGACGTTCCGCGGCATCGCCCGGGGAAGAGCGGATCATGAGGCGATCCACCTGTATGAGCAGGCTGCGGAGAGCCTGGACTGTCAGATCTGCTTTTTCCGGCTGAAGGATATCTCGCTCAGGGAGATGACGGTCAAGGCGCTCATCCCGATCGGTAGCGGCACTCGCTGCTATGCGGCGCGCACGATCCCGCTGCCCCCGGTCATCCACAACCGGGCGATTCACCTGAAGCGGCCGGCGGAACGGAAGATCGTCAGGCTGCAAGCGAGAGGCGTCTTCATCTTCAACCGGCATACCCGCTACAGCAAATGGTTCATTCACCGCCTGCTCATGCAGAATAAACGGCTGAGGAGACATCTGCCCGAGACCAGACTGGCGACCGTCTCTGCCATTCGCGCCATGATGACCCGGCACGACAGCCTGATCCTCAAGCCGGCCAGAGGCAGCATCGGCCGGGGCATCATGCTGCTGGAGCAAGCCGGCCGTTCATGGCGATTGGTCTATCCCGACCGCACCCGCCGTGCATGGCGCACTGCCGTCTTCCGCACCGCTCTGCCTGCCGCACTGCGCGCCGCGCTTCGCATGCGGACGTACCTCGTGCAGGAGCGCATCCCGCTGGCCACCTATATGCAGCGCCCCTTCGATCTTCGGGTATCCGTGCAACGGGACGGCAGCGGCGAATGGCAGGTCACCGGCATCGTCGGCAAGGCAGCGCCCGCCAGGAGGTTCCTGACCAACGTCGCGCAGGGCGGCACCGTCTATACGCTGGAGCATCTGCTGCACGGCCATCCTGCGCTCGATCCGTACGCGGTGCGGCAGAGCGTCAGCCTGCTGGCGCTGGAGATCGCTTCGCACCTCGGCCGGCAGCTGCCGAATCTGGCGGATCTCGGGCTGGATATCGGCATCACGGAGCAGGGCTTCCCGATGTTCATCGAGTGCAATTGCCGGGATCTTCGCTACAGCTTCCAGGAAGGCGGGCTGATGAACGAATGGGCCCGGGTATACTACCAGCCGATCAGTTACGGCAAGAGCGTGTGGGTGCATCAGTACGGGGGAGAGGATAAAATTTGAGTCTTATGGGCTATCATGTGACCGATCCGGTTGATTCCTCAGACCGGATATGTCAATATAGCCCTATGAGGTGAGTTCGTTTGATCCAATCGCTATTTCGACTCCTGACCGAGCTGTCGAGCCGCAAGGGAATATCCCGAACTGCCGGCCGCATCGCCCGATCCAGGTTTAGCCGCAAGTTGATCCCTTCCTTCGTGAGGACTTACCAGATCGCCGCCGGGGAAGCGGAGAAGCCGCTCGAGCATTATGAATCCTTGAATGAATTTTTCACGCGCCGACTGAAGCCGGGCAGCCGGCCGATCGATCCCGCTCCGGATGCGGTGATCAGTCCGGTGGATGCGCTCATCACAGGGGCAGGTGAGATCAGGGACGGACAATTGCTGAACATCAAGGGGCAAGACTATACGCTGGAGGAGCTGCTTGATCGTTCGCCGCGATGCGTGAACTACACGCATGGATTCTATGTCATCCTGTACCTGAGCCCCGCTGACTATCATCGCATCCATGTCCCGGCCGCGGGCAAGATCGTGGAACGTGAACATATCCGGGGCAAGACTTACCCGGTCAATGAATACGGCATGCGACACATACGCCGCGTGCTGAGCCGCAACGAGCGGCTCGTCACCTATCTGATGACCGCTGCCGGAGAGATCGCCATCGTCAAGGTGGGCGCGCTGAATGTCAGCAGCATCCACTATACGGAACCGCAGCGCGATGTGGTGGACAAGGGAGATGAGCTGGCCATGTTCGAATTCGGCTCGACGGTGGTGCTGCTTTTTGAGAATGGAATCTTCACGCCCCGCCATGACCTGATGATCAACCTGAAGGTGAAGATGGGTGAGGCGTTGGGCACGTTGCACAAGTGACCTTAAGGCTGGCGAATGTTGGATGAAAAATCATCGTTCATACCGGCGAACAAGTGACTTTCCCGAGTTGGAGATGCTATAATATAATCCTGATTTTTCATGTGCGATCATAGCCAGACATTGCGCTGCAAAGCTTCATGACGATCTTGGATCTTGATATGGAAGGATGAACGTTGATGAACCCGCAAGCACAGAGACTGAACGATACCTTGCAGAGGGAAGCGCCTCGCGTCTATGAGATGCTGTCCGGGCTGGGGAAGCAGATCTATTTCCCGAAGGAGGGCATTCTGAACCAATCCGCGGAGGCAGGCAAGAAAGCAACCCGATACAACGCCACGATCGGCATCGCCACCGAGCATGGCAGACCGATGCACCTCAAGGTCATCCAGGACACGCTGTCCGCCTATCAGCCGAAGGACCTGTACACTTATGCGCCGCCGGCGGGCAAGCCTGAGCTGCGCGAGGCCTGGAAGCAGAAAATGCTGCAGGAGAGCCCGCTGCTCAAGAGCAAGCCGATCAGCACGCCGATCGTCACCAACGCGCTGACGCACGGACTCAGCATCGTCGCTGACCTGTTCGCCGATGCAGGCGATGCGGTGATCTATCCGGACAAGAACTGGGAGAACTATGAGCTGACCTTCGGCATCCGCCGCGGGGCAGAGCTGGTCCATTTCCCGCTTTACAATAAGGAAGGATTGTTCAACTCGGAGGGACTGAAGGAGGCGATCCTGGCGCAGAAGGACAAGGGCAAGGCGATCGTCGTCCTGAACTTCCCGAACAATCCGACCGGCTATACGCCAGGCAGACAGGAAGGCGAAGCGATCGTCGCCGCGGTGCGCGCCGGCGCGGAAGCCGGGATCAGGATCGTCGCGGTGACCGACGACGCCTACTTCGGCCTGTTCTTCGAGGATTCGCTGCATGAGTCGCTGTTCGCGCAGCTCGGTTGCCTGCACGAGAACGTGCTTGCGGTCAAGGTGGACGGAGCGACGAAGGAAGAGTACGTCTGGGGCTTCCGCGTCGGCTTCATCACCTATTCCTATGACAGCCAGGCCGCGCTGGACGCGCTGGAGCAGAAGACGCTCGGCATCATCCGCGCGACGATCTCCAGCGGTCCGCATCCGTCGCAGACCTTCGTGCTGCACGCGCTTCAGTCGCCTGAGTTCGCGGCGCAGAAGGCGGAGAAATACGCGATCATGAAGAGCCGCGCGAACAAGGTGAAGGAGCTGCTCGACAGCGGCCGATTCGACGATGCCTGGGAGTACTATCCGTTTAACTCCGGCTACTTCATGTGCCTCAAGCTGAAGACCGTGCCGGCGGAGACGCTGCGCGTCCATCTGCTCGACAAGTACGGCATCGGCACGATCGCGCTGGGCGACACAGATCTGCGCGTCGCCTTCTCCTGCATCGAGGAAGCGAATCTCGAGGATCTGTTCAACACGATCCATGCGGGCGTGAAGGATCTGGAGAACCGGTAAGCCGAATCGCGATCTCCCGATCTGACCGCAGACAACGGCAATCCAGGCTTCCGCCTGATCATAAACCAAGGCTGTCCTTCAGTCTGAAGCGACTTGACGGACAGCCTCTTTTATGTCCTTGATGCGTTCCAGACGCATCCCCGTGCGCCAACAACAATCGGCTGGCCCCGGTCCGCCAGGACGCGGGGGCCAGCCTGTCTGATCCTGTCCGGATTACTTCTTGCCGTTCGCCTTCGCCCATTCGTCGAGCTGTCTTTGCTTCTCTTCGATGATCCGGTCGATGCCGGCCGCCTTCAGCTCATTGATGAAGTTGTCGAGCATCTCGATCTCAAGCGTACCCGATTCCAGACCGACCAAATACTGATTCTGCACGTTGGTCACCGCAGCGACCTCGGACTTGACCGGAGTCTGGTCGAAGCTGAAGCCAAGGGCAGGCGACACCTTGCCGGACTCGTTAAACTTCTTCGTCTGCTCCCAGATATCGGCATCCCAGCCTTCCCAGACAAGGGTCAGGAAGTTGTTGCCGATCTCCCACTGGTTGAATTGATAGCCGGTTTCCGTTACGCCTTCAGGCTTCCCGATGAACCCGTTGTCCTTCTTCACATAATGCTTGCCTTCGACCCCGTTGGCGAGCAGATTCATCACGTCCGGATCGGTATACAGCAGGTTCAGGAACTTCATCGCGGCCACCGGATCCGTGGAATTGCGCGCGATCGAGATCATGAAGGAGCTGGCGCTGTTGGACTGGATGACAGCCGGCGACAGGGAGACGCTGACCATCTCGTAGCCGGTCAGTTGACTTTCCTGGATCGCATATCCCGGCTTCAGGTTATTGAAGTATCCGAAAGCTTTGCCAGCTTTCACCACGTTGGCGCTGGCCTCTTGCGTTGTCGCCGCATCAGCGCTGAGATATCCGGCATCATACCATTGTTTGACCAGTTCAAGCTTCTCGCGATAGAGATCCAGCTCGTACAGGTTCACCACCTTCTTGTCCTGATCGTCGATCAGGATGACCCCGAGGCTGTCTCCCAGCGGATCGATCTCAGGCGAATACATGGCTCGCGTCGGTTGGTACGTTTGCGTGGTTGGCACGAGCGGCACGATGCCCGGCTCATTTTCCTTGATCACCTTGAAGACTCCGGTCAGGTCTGCCCAGGTCTTCACCTTCGACAGATCGATGTTGTATTTGTCGACCAGGTCTTTGCGCATGACCATGCCATAATCTGCCGCGAAGTCCCTGACGCTCGGGATGCCGTAGATCTTGCCATTGATCCTCGTGCCGTTATAGATTGCTTCCGGCATCGTGTTCTTGATCTCCGGACCGTATTGCTCCAGAAGCTCGTCCAGCTCCAGCAGCTGGCCTCTGGACACCTGGCTGTTGTAGTTGAAGAAGGAAGAGGTCAGGATGATGTCGATCTTCTCGTTGCCCGCCAGCAGCAGGTTGGTTTGCTGCGTCCAGGCAGCGCCGTCGATCGGCATCAGGTCGACGACGACGTTGATCTTTTCTCTGGCGATCTTGTTGATCTCATCTTCTACGGTCTGAATATCCGATACATCGGTAAAGGCCAGATAAGCCATGACGATCTCCACAGGCTTCCCGCCGTCGGAGGAAGAGCCGCCAGAGCCGCTGCAAGCCGTGATCAGCAGGATGATCGCCATCAGAAGTGACCCTAAAGCAAGCTTGTTCTTCTTCATGTGCACAACTCCCCTTCAAGTGTTGTTGGTTGATATGCCAATCGAAGCATGAGCTTCGAACAAGGCCTAGCCTTTCACCGCACCGATGGTAAGACCCTTGACGAAGAACTTCTGGAAGAACGGATAGATGAGGAGGATCGGCACGATCCCGATCACGGCCATCGCCATGCGAACCGCATTCGTAGGAAGCGATGTGGCGCCTTCGGCTCTTCCCCCCAGATTCGTCTGCTGCAGGAACTGGATATTCTGCAGCATCCGGTTGAGCAGGTTCTGCAGGCTGTACAGCTTGCTGTCGGTGATGTAGATGAGCCCGTTGAACCAGTCGTTCCAGTAGGCGATGCCGAGCATCAGGCCGATCGTCGCCAGGATCGGCAGCGACAGCGGCATCACGATGCGGAAGAAGATCTTGAACTCCGCCGCCCCGTCGATGTAGGCGGATTCGATAACCTCTTTCGGTATGGAGTTTCTGAAGAACGTCCGGATGAGCAGGATGAAGAAGCCGTTCGTCAGAAGGCCCGGAACGATCAGCGCCCACAGCGTGTTCTTGATATGGAACACTTCGGTATAGATCAGATAGGTCGGCACCAGCCCGCCGTTAAACAGCATCGTGAAGAAGACGATGAAGCTGAGCGTATTCTTGAGCGGCATATCCGTGCGCGACAGCGGGTAGGCCAGCAGCGCGGAGATGAACAGCCCGACCGTTGTGCCCACAGCGGTGATCAGCACGGTGATGCCGTAGGAGCGGCCGATCGCATCGACATTTCTCCACAGGTATCTGTAAGCTTCCAGGCTCCATTCGCTCGGAAACAACGAATAGCCTTTCGTCAGGATGGACTGCTCGCTCGAGAAAGACGCGATGAACAGCAGCAGGAACGGAAAGATGCAAGCGGCTGACGCCAGGATGAAGAACAGGTTCACAAGCGTCTGATTCATATCATTGGATCTCATGCGAAGTTCACCTCTCTCATGCTGGATGCTAGAACAATGCCTGGTCCTTGTCCTTCAGCCGAACGAGCAGATTCGAGACGAGCACGAGCACGAATCCGACCAGCGACTGATAGAAGCCCGCCGCCGAGGACATGCCGATATCCCCCAGGGTGATGAGACCCCGATAGACATAGGTGTCGATGACATCCGTTGTCGGCTGCAGCGGTCCGGAGTTGAGCGGCACCTGGTAGAACAAGCCGAAGTCGGCATAGAAGATGCGGCCGATCGCCAGCAGCGTCAGGATGATGATCGTGGGCATGAGCAGCGGCACGGTGATCGAGCGGATCTGCTGCCACTTGGTCGCGCCGTCGATCGTCGCCGCCTCGTAATATTCCGGGTCGATGCCGACGATCGCGGCCAGATAGATGATGCAGAGATAGCCGATGTTCTTCCACAGACTGACGATGGTCAGAATGTACGGCCAGTACTCCGGCTTGGTGTACCAGGAGATCGGATCGATGCCGAAGGCCGGCAGGATGACCTTGTTCATGAACCCGTTCTCCAGGTTCAGCAGGGCGAGCACGAGGTATCCGACGATGACCATCGAGATCAGGTACGGAAGCAGCAGCACGCTCTGATAGAATCTGGCGAGGAATTTCTTCCTCACTTCATTGAGCAGGATGGCCACCCCGATGGCCGTTACCGTATTCAGAACGATGAACACCGCGTTGTAGAGGATCGTATTGCGCGTGATGCGCCAGGCGTCCTTGGTCATGAACAGAAACTCGAAATTCTTCAAGCCGATCCAGTCGCTGCGCCAGATCCCCTTGGCGTAGTTGATATCCTTGAAGGCGATCGTCAGTCCGAACATCGGCATGTAGTTGTTGATAAACAGGTACACCATCCCCGGCAACAGCATCAGGAACAATGCCTTGTAGCGCCAGAAGGTTTTCCATACCTTTCTCCAGGTGTGCGCCATGTCTGTCTTCCCTTCCCTTGTTCATGGTTTTGACTATATCCTAAAGCAAACGAAGGAAGGACACTCACCACGAATACGACCTGTCATTTTTGATATTCCGACCAGCTTGTGCTGCCCATCTTCGGAAGACCGTTGCTCCCGACAACCATTCACCGCCAATAAGAAAAAACGGGCATGTCGCCCGTTTCACCCGTAAGATTCAGACTCGCTTTTCATCAAACTCTATATTCTTGTGACCTTCAACACCACTCTCAGATAGGAGGTCAGACTCGGCGTGCCATGATCCCGCGCTTCGCAGATGAGGTGGATCGTCTGACCGTCGGCCGCATCCGCCGGCACCTTCAGCTCGCAGGCGATCTCCCGCTCGCTTCTCACCAGGCGCGCAAGCTCGGGCGATCCTGGTTCCGGAAGCTCGACCGGATGGGCAGCCCGCGCCTTCTGCTCCTCCTGCTCCAGCCGGCCGGTGTCCCCCGCAAGCCTGATCTCCCCAGGGTAGGTGTCCGCTTCGAAATATCGCCACCAGCGCCCTTCCACATGGTCGCCGTCAGGATCAGACACGCGCGCCTTCAGCACGACCGTCTGACCGGGGCGCACCTCCATCGTCCTGTGCTCATGGCTCGTCAGCTCAACGACCGGCGCGTGGTTGGCATCCTCATACCTCGGCGTGACGGACCAGCGGAATCTGGCGGCGAAGTCCCGCTGCGCCGCACCGAACCAGCGCGCCACAGCATACTCCCGGGAGGGCTTCCCGTCCGGACCGATGTCCGGGCCATTCCGCCCTCCCCAGCCACCATAGCTCGCATCGAGATGGGCGTCCAGGCCATTGTTCAGCAAATTCAGATAGATCGTCGTGTCCCCTTCGGAGATCCAGGAGCCGGCTTCACCCAGCCCCAGCCCGAACAGCTCCGTCCACACCCAGAAACCGAGCTTCTCCAGCTGCTTCGCGGACAGTCCCGCGTATCCGAAGTAGTCCGTGATGTCGTTCCGGTGCATCGTCTTGCCGTCGCCCCAGACCCGATACAGCGAGCCGAAAGGACCGACGCTTGAGATATGCTCGCGCGTCCACTCCGCCGACAGATAGTGCGCATCCTGCGGCAACACCGACTGACGCGCGCCGTAGCCCCACATCAGGGTCGTCATATCGCGGAATTCGATATCCGGCCAGTTCACGCCGATATAGCTGGCATATACGCCATCCTGATCGGCGAAGGCCTGGATGATCACCTTGCGGCAGATCCTGCGGTAGAGCTCCTCCCATCGATCCGTGCCCTTGAACTCCTCCTCGATCGTGAGCAGGGCCCGTCCGATCGTCGATTGACCGGCGCCGGTCAGCAGATAGAGCTTGTCCGACCTCTCGTCCAGCATGAGCGATCGGATCAGAAGAGAGCCGGGACTGTCCTTCGACATGTCCCCCGGGAACTCGACATTGCCCTCGAAGATCCTGAAACGCAGGTACTCCGGACTTGGATACCCTGCCGAATGGACCTTCAGATTCGGATAGACAAGCGCATACGTCTCCACCGCCTCCTCCATGAAGCGGGTCCCTTCATCCCATCGCCATCTCGGCTGCGGTCCCAGCCCCAGCCTCACATGTTCCGAGATGCCGTCGTGCAGGGTGCCCTTGCCGTCGCCCTTCCAGTGGATGCTGCTGCTCTGATAGATCAGGCCTTCCGTCTCGAACTGGTCGCTGTACAGCAGATAGCGGATCAGCGTATTCAGATCATCCAGCTCCGGATCGAGCATCAGAACCGTGCGCGGCTTCCGCTGAACGATGGGTCTCTCCAGCATGTTGGCACCTCACCTCCAGTCGATCGGTCTGATGCTTACGGCTTGCGCTGCAAGGCCAGCCAGTCCATGAGCGACACTTCCCTGCCATCCACCTTGACCGGCTGTCCGTCATAATCGAGGCGGCAGTCATCATTCAACGCGTACACCCAGGAGAAGTGACCATGGTATTCAAATGGCTCCTCGCCCTCTTCGGTAAAGGCGCCGCGAATATCGATCACCCGGTCGAACAAGGAGAAGTGCACGTTCGTCGCTCCGGCGCGAAGCAGCCGTTCATAGGTCGGAATCGCCGTCTCCTCCGGCTTCACCACGTCGTCGTTGCGCGCATGGGTGAACCAGATCGGCATATGCTTGATCGCCGCGATGTCCGCATCGCTGATCACCTCGTCGTAAAGTGCCTCGCAGACCGGCCATGCCGCGGCGAAGAAATCCGGGTAGTCGATGATCATTCGCATGGTCATAAACCCGCCGTTGGAACAGCCGCCGATGTAGATGCGCCGCGTATCGATCGCCGCTTCATTCTTCGCGATGAACTCGTCGATCAGCGCCTTCAGCGCCTTGACATAGCGCGACTGGCCGGTGCGCGTGTACTGGCCGCTGCCGTTGTCCATCCAGAAGGTAGGGGTCTGCGGCACGAGAACATAGGCGCCGCCGAACTTCGCCTGGATCCCCTCGGAGGCGAGATGGACGACCTTGTTGCCCGTATACGCGATGGTCGGATCCTGACCGCCTTCCCCTGCGCCGTGCAGCCAGATGATGAGCGGCCTCTTGCCTCCGCCCGTCTGCGGCACGTAGTAACCGTACCTCAGCGGTTCCTCGTAACTGGAGATGCCGTGCAGGAAAGCCTCCGCCTGCTTCATCGAGTCACCGGCGCACAGCTCGAATACCATGCCGCTCAGCGTGCCACCTTCGGTCTGGATCTCCGCGATCTGCGTGATGCGGTAATCGCAGATCACGTACCGGTTCATGAACCGGATCGCGGCGATGCTCGCGGTGAGCGGATATTTCGGGCCGTATCTCAGCTCCAGCGTGATGCATGTCCCACGCTCCTGCCGGTTCCCCTGCAGATCGGACGGATAGGCGTCCTTGACCTGACAATACCCCCTGCTCTCCACCAGCTTGTCCGGCTCGCTCCAGCTTCTCGGCAGCAACAGGATCTTGCCGGACTCGTCCTTCCTCTCCACATACACATTGAAGCATTCCGGACGCACCGCAGCCGCCTGCACCTCAGCATCGACCGGCAGGACAAGCTTCGTCACGAACGGGCCGAAATCGGTAATCTCCGTGATCTTGTAGTAAATCCTGGACATATCTGGACCTCCTCGGGTTCGTTGATAAATGGATCATCTCCATCATAATCCAAACTGCGCGCGCGACACTTCAAAACCGACTTTCCTTTGACGTAATTCCGACATCTGCGCCCATCGGTCCATCCCCGGAGCAGCACGGCGCAGTTTCCTGAGCCTCATCCTCGGCGAAGCTTCCGATATTCGCCCGGGCTTGAGCCGGTGAATTTCTTGAAGATCGCGGAGAAATAGGACAGGTTCGAATATCCGGAGGCATTGGCGACCTCGCTGACCGATTGGTCCGTGTTCAGCAGCAGCTCCTTGGCATACTCGATGCGCGTCTGCTGCAGATAGTCCGAGATCGACATGCCGGTCTCCTACT
>Ga0310833_100535_pt1 | contig 26536 bp, 26 predicted proteins | sample SM_ome_FD_201312 | JGI IMG/M metagenome (GOLD analysis project Ga0310833, IMG submission 201312) | Sorghum-adapted microbial communities enriched on stacked mutant (SM) sorghum from Joint BioEnergy Institute, Emeryville, California... ...
CGCAGTCGATCATCCGGCGGCACGGCAGCGAGATCCGCGTCAGAAGCGAGGAAAATGCGGCGACCACGTTCTCGTTTTCGCTTGCGGCTGGAAGTCCGAGTGCGGCCAGGATTGAATAGGAACATATAATCAATCGCGCTGGCACTGATGATCTCGTTCGGGTCGTTGGTAGCGTTTATCATGTCGCACAAAAAGAAGTAGACCTCCCTTGACCTGGTAAGCGGGGAGGTCTGCTTTTCGCAACACCAGCAGCCGACCGCTCTTGAAGCGGACGCTGTACAGGACCGTGGGTGCGGCAACACCCGCGGTTCTTTTATGTTACGTTCATTATATCGAATTTATGCCCGGGAAACAACCGCAACCGCCTTATGCGACGGCCTTCTTGTAAACATTCGTCGCCCAGACCAACGTGATTGCCAGCAGCGAGCCGATGACGGCGAAGGCAAGGAGCACTTTCCCGTCCCATATGACGCCGCCCGCCAGCAGGCGGGAGGCTTCCACCACATAGTACAGCGGGTTCAAATGCGCCAGCACCTGCAGCCATCTCGGCCCGAACGAGATCGGAAGCAGCACGCCCGCCAGCAGCGTGATCGGAAGCTGCAGCCCCGTGACGACAGCCGCCAGCGTGCCGATTTCGCGAAGGATGAGACCCAGACTGCCGCTGACCGCGGATACCATGGCGGCCAGAAGACTGAGCAGGACCAGCAGGACGGCCAGACCGCCGGCATGGATGTCAAACCCGGCGAAACCCGCCACCCCGATCACCAGCAGCGCCGGCAGCAAAAACATCACCACATCCTTCAGCACGTTCCCCATCAGCAGCGCAAAGCGGCTGACAGGCGTTACCCTGAACCGTTCCACCACGCCCGCGTTCAACTCATGAATGATGATCCAGCCGATGCCGGTGCTGCTGCTGAGTGCGAACAGCGCCAGCAGACCGGGCACGAACACATTGGCGATGCCGGCTTCCGCCATGGCCGGAATACCTTTGAGCAGCGGCGCGAACAGGGCGAGATAGAGCAGCGGCGTCGTGAGTCCCATGAAAAGCCAGATGGGCGACCGGATTTGCTCCATCAATCTCCGCCGGAACAACAGCCCGATCTCGGTCATGATGGTCATGCGATCCCCTCCTTGGCATCGCGCAGCAGTCTTCCCGTCAGTTTCAGAAACACATCGTCAAGGGACGGCGCCGTGATGGTTGCCGATTGTGTCCGGATACCGGCGGCTTCCAGCGTCTCCAGGATGTGCGGCAGCGCCCGGGCGCCGTCATGGGCATAAAGGTAGAGCTTTTCGCCCTCCCGCCGGGCTTCGTGGATGAAAGGCAGACCGCTCAGCCGTTCTGCGGCCTGTTCCGTCCGGTCATCCGCCGCCCGGATCTGGATGACGTCGCCGGAGATCCGGCTCTTGAGCTCGGCGGGCTTGCCCTCCGCCACGATGCGCCCGTGATCCATGATGACGAGCCGGTCGCTCAGGGCGTCCGCTTCGTCGAGGTAATGCGTCGTCAGGAAAACGGTGGTCCCGCCTGCTTTCAGCTTCCGGATCTGATCCCACAGATTGGCGCGGTTCTGCGGATCAAGGCCGATGGTCGGCTCGTCGAGGAACAGCACATCCGGGCGGTGGATCATGCCCAGCGCAATTTCAAGCCTGCGTTTCTGCCCGCCGGAATACGTCTTGGCGAGCCGGCCGGCCAGCTCCGTCAATTCGAACAGGTCGAGCAGTTCCTTCGCGCGGGCTTCCGCGTCCCGTCGGCGCATTCCGTACAGCCGGCCGGCAAGAATCAGATTTTCGCGCCCGGTCGCCTCCAGATCCGCCCCGCCGAGCTGGCTGACATAACCGATGCGGCGCCGCACGTCCCCGGGCCGCCGGACAAGATCGTATCCGCAGATGACCGCGCTCCCCGAATCGACGGGCAGCAGGGTGGTCAACATGCGGAGCGTCGTCGTTTTCCCGGCTCCGTTCGGACCGAGAAAACCGAAAATCTCGCCGCGGCCGACCCGGAACGAGACACCGCGCACCGCTTCCACCGTGGTCCTCCTGCCCCCGGATTTGACCGTGAAGCTTTTTCTCAACGCGCTGACTTCAATGGCAGGGGTCATCTCATTCCCTCCCGCTTTATTGTCGGTTCTTCAACGCCACAACCGCGTTGCTGATCATCCCGAATCCGAGACCGATGACGCCCCCGACCAGGACGCCGACCAGCGTATCGATCCAGCCTCCCGAGAGAAACGCATCCTTGCCGCCGCCGGCGATCAATCCCGCGAGCCCGCCGATCGCCACCCCGAAGAAAAGAAACCCCGCATAAAACAGACCGATCGCTTCGGACGCGGCGGGATCGAGGTTTTCATAGTACTCCGTGAACCGTTCCTTCAAGTCGGCGGACTTGTCGGAGTCGCTGCGAAACTGCAGATCCTGCCGGGCGCGTTCGAACGCTTCCTGCTCGGAATACCCTTGCGCGATCAGATCGTTCATGTAATCGCTCATGTAGAGGATCATATCGTTCTGCGCTTCCAGCGCCGTCTCCGAGCGGTTTTTGAATTTCGCCAGCTTCTTCATGATGCGGTCCCGGGTCTGGGCGCTTTTGCGCCGCATCTTCTCCATGTAGGTCATCTCGGCGTCTTCCAGATAATATCGGGACTGCTCCTTCGCAAATTTCCGGATTTTGTCCATCGTTTCACGGCTGAAGCTCATGACGGCTTACCTCCTTGATTTCTCAACATTTCCATGCGCCCGCTCAGAAAATCCCATCGCGTCCAAAATTGCTCGAGCTCTTCCATCCCCCGCTCGTTGAGCGTGTAGAACTTGCGCGGAGGACCGATCTCCGAAGGCCTTTTGGTGACGTGAACCAGCTTGTTCTTCTCAAGCCGCAGCAGCAAGGCGTACACCGTCGCTTCCGCGAGCCCCTCAAATCCCATGGCGTGCAGCCTGCGGGTAATTTCATAACCGTAGATTTCGCCGCGGCTGATGATCTCCAGCACGATCCCTTCCAGCACGCCTTTCAGCATTTCGCTCAGATTGTCCAGGACGACCACCTTCTTCAAACTACTCTGCGACGTTGGTAATCAACATTATTGAGTACTGCTATACAATAACATTGAGTAGCTGCTGCCGTCAATAGGGCGCACAAAAAAAACGACCTCCTGCCGACGCAGAAGGCCAATCGGTTTCATGCGTTCACCCGTTCATCTCCGAATCCGATCATGCGCGCAAGATACACCATGGTCATCGGAATGACGCTCATGTTCTTCAGGAAATACACCATCGCGTTGGACGCCGCTTCGCGCTTGTCATGCCCGAAACCCGCCATTTCCGCGGCCATCCGAACCGTTCCCTCGTTCACGATGACGGCGATCAGTCCGTTCATCAGGCCGTACACGAGAAGAAGAAATCCCGCAATCTGCGCGAGCAGGACATGGGGCCAATGGCGGCCGAGATATGCGGCACACCGTGTCCGGAAATCGTTCCAGAACGCCTTGCGCAGCAGCAGACGAACCGGCAGCTTCTCCAGACGGGCGAGAATCAGCGCGAGCAGGACGACACGCGACAACTCCACGACGATTTCCATCCACATGGGCGTATTCAGCTCGCGCCACATCTGGACGGCGCGGAACGACGCGGGAACAAGCGAGAGGACAACGAACCCGGCATGCGTGTAAAAAAAGGCGGCGGTCCAGAGGAACAGACCCGCTCCTTCTGTGAACCATTCCCTCCAGCGGCCTTTAAGTCCGTACATATTTCAGGATCCATCCCGTCCCGCTCCAATCCGTTACGCTTGCCAGCACGGCCCCGAAATTCGTGTCATGCGCCGGAACGAGCACTTGTCCGTCAGCGCTCAAGCTCTCATACGCCCGCCGCAGCGCTTCCTCGCTGTCGAATTCGACCATGACCTTCACCTGATCTCCCCTGACTGCCGGCTTCGCCATGACGGCATCGGCAAGGTGAATCATGGTGTCTCCCAGATGCAGCTCGGCTTGCATGACACGCCCCGCCTGCTCCATGAGAACCCGGACCTTGCCGCCGAATGCGGCACGGTAACGTTCCAGCGCTTCCTTGCAATTGTCCACCGCGACAAACGGACTTGCCTTGGGCACCTTCGTCTCCTCCTTCAAAGGATGTTCGAAATATCGAACAGATAGATTACGCTGACGGGAATCAGAAACAGATTCTTGAATGCGAGCAACACGGCGTTGCGGACGGCCGCAACTTCAAACCGTCTGATTCCGGCTTTGACCATCATCTTCCGCACGTTGGCCGGCCTCAAGATCGCGAGCAGGACAGCATTGTAGATGCCGAAGACGACCGCATAGCCGAGCAGATCCCACAAAAACGGCACGGCTTCCAACTGACGGATGCCGGCAAACACCCCCTTCCAGAATGCTCCCGAAAACAACGATCGGAGCGGCGCGTGTGCGCCATGCGCGATAAACAACACATACTGCACGACTCTCAACGACTCCGTCAAAACTTCCGCCGAAATCCACGCCGGCCTTCCCAACCTGCCCTGATACAGCGCTTGATACGTGCGTGCGGCGGCAATGGGCAGCGAAAGGAACAAACCGAGCGCGGTTGAGAAATAAAAAGCGTACGACGCAGCCAGCGTATGCAACGCTTCCGTCAGAAACAAACCTGTCCCTCCTGTTCATCAATGGTGTTATAATGGTGGCAGAAAACTAACTCAAAAATCGTGCATGTCAATTTTCGAATATCTCTGTTTTAGAGTGTCTCTATATTCGAGATATTAAAGCGGGGTGGTCTGTTTGTCAAGCGCCAATTCATCATTGGGTCAGCAATTCAGCCTGGCGCTCATCATGTTTCACCAGAGTCTGGCCGACAAAGTGGGGCTGAATCTGACGGATTACAAAGTGCTGGGCATCATCGGGGACGGCGTGACAGCGGGGAAAATCGCCGAAATCACGGGACTGTCCACCGGAATGGTCACGACGGTCGTGGACCGGCTGGAGAAGCGCCATTATGTCTACCGCGACCGCGATGCGCACGACCGGCGCAAAGTGATCATCAAGCTCAATGCGGACAAGGTGTCGTCCGAACTTGCGCCCTTGTTCCAATCGTTCGGAGAGGTCATGGGGAAGCTGTTCGCCAAATACGACGACGAGCAGCTTGCGCTTCTGGAAGACTTCATGCGGAGCTGCATCGACATCTTCCGGCAGGAGACGCTCAAATTGCGGAGCGCGTCGGATTGACGGGGCGATGAAGGGGACAAGCCCTGTCACGCGGAACGGAACAGGGCTTCGAACAGCGCTTTTCCTCTTCTCTCAAGCCAGGTGTCGAAATTCATCAGACCGGGATGCAGACTGCGCATTGCCGGGAAATCCACTTCGCAGCCTTCTCCAATGAGCCATTCGTAGATCCGGGCCAAAATCTCGTTCTGCCGGCGTACGGCATCGATCGGAATCGCACGGCATCGATCGGAATATGGACGTATCGGACGGAACGGCCGGTTGCGCGGGCAATGGCTTCGGCGATCTGCGTCGGGGTCAGCGCATCGCCGGCGATTTCAAGCGTCTTGCCCAAGAAGGTTTCGGGATCGTTGAACGCCAGCCGGACGAAGGCTCCGATATCGTCCACCGCGATGAGCTTGACGGGCACATCCGGGTTGATCGCCTCCGCCAGCGTTCCGTTCTGCACCCCGAACCCGGGGCCGGCGTAGTTTTCCATGAATCCGGAAGGCCGCACCTCATATCCGGTTTAATTGGACACCATTTGGCGTCCTGTAAACATCTGCAACAAAAAAATCCACCACCGCATCCGGTAGTGGATTCGCATTTTCACAACTCCCATCAACTCGATATGAGACCGTACTGTCGGATGCGCTGCCGGCGCATCCATTGCGTGGCGACCCATTTTTCGCCGCGGACAACGGGAACGCTGCTGTGCAGGGTCAGGTCGTTGAGGGCCTGGTTGCGATAGAAATATTCGAAGTACAGCGCGGCCCCCCGCTTCGGCTTCATCGCGATCCCGAGCAACGGAAAGACCGTCTCTCCGCCCTCCTCCACATCGTTCAGATAGACGATCAGCGTGCTGATCCGGTTGTTCCGGGCGGCCGGGCTGCCGGGGGCGAAGAAGTCATGGTGCGCCTTGTATTCCTGGCCGGGACCGTAGTGAAGGACCTGCAGCCCTTCCGCATGTTCGATCGGCACGTTCATGAGCTGCGCGATGCGCCTTTCGATGCGGTGAATGAACGGGCTCTCCTCTTCCTCGAAAAACATCCCGCGGCTCGTGCGGATGTCGCTGACCACCTTGTTCACGAGCTTCGATTCCTTCAGACGGGGAGCGGCCGTCTCGATCAACTGCCGGCATTCGTCGTCCGAGAGCAGCCGTTCGAACCTTACGATCAATGGCTCTTGATGAAGCACCGTCGCTTCCACGACGCCGTCATCGAGCGAGTAGAAGGATTGAACCGGCAAGATGGACATCTCCTCGCTCATATCCCTCACCTCTTGCGGACTGCAGAATGGAATTGACATTTTTTTACTGATACATTAATTATACAACAGCCGGCGCCTGCCGAATATCCCCCGCGCCCGACATTTCGATCAGGTATAATAAATGGAAAGAATTCATGAGGAGCACGCGCATGCTGACCGCCAAAAGAGCATTGGGACAATATTCGACACCCTTGCGGACCGTCGATTACATGGTGCGGAAGGTCATCGAAAAAATCCGGCACCTCAAATCGCCGAAAATTCTCGATCCCGCGGTCGGCGACGGAGTTTTCGTGGAACGATTGATGGCGAGCGGCGTAAACCCCGCGTTCATCCATGCCTTTGACATCGATCCCGATGCGGTGCAGGCGAACGCCCATATCCCGAACATCCGGCACCAGGACTTCCTGACCGTGCAGGGCGGGGAATTCGACGCCATCATCGGCAACCCGCCCTACAAATCGAAACGGGAAAGCCGGTATATCAAAGAAAACAAGGCGAGACTGGAGCGGCAATTCGGGGAGATCGGCATCCGGAATCTGTATGCCATGTTCGTCCATCATGCCCTGTCGAACCTGAAAGAAGGCGGCACGCTTTGTTTCATCGTGCAGGACTCTTTTCTGACGAACGTCTATTATCAGGATTTTCGAAGGTTCATCCTCGACCATTGCCTGATCGATGAGATTGTGCTGGCCCCGCGGAAACTGTTCCATCACACCGACGCCGATGTCCGCACGGCCATCATCACGCTGACGAAATGCACGGGACCGGAAAATCGGGAAAAACGAAGCGCCCACGTGATGACCTTGATCGACCGCCTGCAGGAGGAAGACGACTATTTCCATCCGCCGCAGGACAAGGTCCAGAAGCTGGAGCAGCGGTACTTCGAACGAATGGAGAAGCACAACTTCTTCATCAATGTGCCGGTGCCGATCATTGACATCATTTTGAAAACGCCGCTTAAGCTCGGGCATGTCGTCGACGGCGGGACCGGGATTTCGACCGGAAACGACGCGAAGTTCCTCCGGAAGCCATCCGGGATCGCGGAGGAAGACCCGGATTGGGTGCCTTTCTACAAGAACGGCGGGACCAAGGACGCCTGGTTCTACGAAACGCCGTACCGCATCCACCGGGACTGGGAAACCCCCGGCCGCCAGTACAAAGACTTCATGACGCGGAACGCGCAGCATTATTTCAAGGAAGGCATCACCTGCTCCTCGATGGGCGTGGAGTTCTCGGCCTCCTACATGCCTGCCGGCTGCCTCTTCGGCGTCAACGCCAACTTCTTCTCCGATGACCGGGAGCACCTGTTCTATGTGCTGGCCCTGCTGAACAGCACGCTGGCCAAATATATCATCCGCGCCGTGTTCAACCGGACGAACATGGTGACAGCCGGTTATATCAAAAGAATCCCGTACATCGAGCCGGCTCCGGAACTCAAGACCCGAATCGCCGGCATCGCCCGGACCATCGTCGCGTCCAAAAAAGCAAACCCGCAGTTCGATTATCGTCCGCTGCAGTGCGAGATCGACGCGTTGATCTATGAGATTTACGGTGTCGATCCTGCCGACAGAAAGCTATTGGAGCAATTTTGCGGGAACCTGTATGAAGCGGTATGAAGCCGGGGATATCAACAGAACTCAACAAAACTTTCCACGCCGCGGCCAACCCGGTCCCCCGGCCCGGGCGAAAAATCACACTTGACACATGTGAATGGTTGGTTTATATTGGGCTCACTCACCCTGATGGGGTGATCTTGGAATTCCATAACCTCAGGCCTGCCGGCGGCCAAGCTGTTGTTCATTCGAACAGCCCACTATGCGAATAGAGGCATAATGCTTGATATGAAGCGAATCGCAGGATTCTTTCCTATCGAGCGTTTATGCCTCTTTGTTGTTTCATCATGACGGGTGCAAAGGAGTTGGAGATGGAGAAAATCCGATTGGAGAGCGTGACCAAGACGTTCGAAATCCGGGACGCCGGACGAAACGGCGGAACCCGGACCTTCACCGCGCTGCGGGACATCGATTTTGCCGTTAAGTCCGGGGAGTTCCTCACCCTGGTCGGCCCCAGCGGCTGCGGCAAGTCCACCCTGCTCGATCTGCTGCTCGGGCTCAGCAAGCCCACGAAAGGGCGCATCCTGATTGACGGGCGGGAGATCAAGGGGCCCGGTCTGGACCGCGGCATCGTGTTCCAGCAGTATGCGCTGTTCCCGTGGAAGACCGCGAGAGGAAACGTGGAATTCGGCCTGGAAGCCCAGGGCGTTCCGAAGAAAGAGCGCAAAGAACGGGCGGAGTACTACATGGAGCTGGTGGGCCTCAAGGACTTCGTGAACCACTACCCGCACGAGTTGTCCGGCGGAATGAAGCAGCGCGTCGCCATTGCGAGAAGCCTGGCCTGCAATCCGGATGTGCTGCTGATGGATGAACCGTTCGCGGCACTGGATGCGCAGACCCGGGAGACCTTGCAGGCCGAGCTGCTGCGGATTTGGGAGAAGACGCGGAAGACCGTCATCTTCATTACGCACAGCATCGATGAAGCCGTGTTTCTCGGGCAGCGGGTGGTCGTCCTGACTCCCCATCCCGGCACCGTGAGAAAGATCGTCGAGGTTCCGTTGAAAAACCGCCTGTTCGAAACGGACATCAACGCCCATCCGGAATATCTCAAGGCGCGTTCGGAGGTTTGGAATTTGCTCCACGAACCGGAATACCGGGGAGCTTACATCTGAACGCGAAGGAGTGGAGGAAACCATGGCATCCATTCAGAAAACCGAGAGCATCGGCAAACCCGTCACCATCCCCTCCAGGCTCGGGTGGAACCGATTTTCCCTGCTGGGCGCGTTGAAAAAGTCGATCGTCATCGTCCTGTTCCTCCTGCTGTGGGAGTTCTCCTCCCGCATCAACCTGGTGGACCGGCTGTTTCTGCCGCCGTTCTCCGACGTCATGCAAGCCTGGTGGAACATGATGGTGTCGGGCGAGCTGTGGTATCACTTTGAATCGAGCATCTTTCGTTCCGTCTTCGGCTTTTCGCTGGCGCTGCTTACCGCCATCCCGCTGGGGCTGCTGGTGGGCTGGTATCCGCTCGCGCGCGATTTGCTGCAGCCGTTTCTGGAGCTGTTCCGCAACACGGCGGCGCTGGCCTTGCTTCCGGTATTCATCCTGATCCTGGGAATCGGCGAAGTGTCCAAAGTCGCCATCGTCACCTTCGCCTGCTTCTGGCCGGTGCTGCTCAATACGATTTCGGCCGTGCGGGATGTCGATCCGCTGCTCATCAAATCGGCGCGCTCGATGAATCTCGGCTCGTTCAAACTGTTCTGCAGCGTCATTTTGCCCGCCTCAATCCCGACTATTTTTACCGGAATACGTATGGCGGGCACGGGCGCCATCCTGGTCCTGATCGCCGCCGAAATGGTGGGCGCGAAAGCCGGGCTTGGCTACTACATTACGTACGCCCAGTACAACTTCCTGATCTCGGAGATGTACGCGGGCATTCTGACGATTTCCCTGCTCGGCCTGCTGATCAACTACGGACTCGTCAGCATCGAGCGCCGGTTGTCCCGTTGGAAACAGGAACCGAACCCGCAATGAAACTGTGAGAAAAGAGGAAGTGCGATGAGAACCAGAAGACTGTCGCGGATGATGACTGCTGTGACCCTGATCGCCCTGGCCGCCGCCGGATGCGCCACCTCCGACGCCAAAAGCGGTGAGGAAGACAAGGTGCTGCAATATCTCGGTTCGCCGGGCGCGGTGATCCTCCCCGAACTGGCAGAAGCGCTGGGATACTTCGAGACGATCAAGCTGGAAAGAGTGGGCAATGCCGTCGGCGGGCCGGAAAGCATTCAACTGGCGGCGACGGGCGAGATCGATTTCGGCATCGCCTTCCAGGGCGCGATCTTGAAGTCCTATGCCAAAGGGGTCAAGGTCAAGGCGGTGGTCGCTTCATCGGGAACAAGCAACGGCAACGGGTTGTTCGGCTATGTGCTCGAAAACAGCGGCATCAACTCCGGCAAAGACCTGATCGGCAAGAAAGTGGCGGTCAATATTTTGGGCGCCAATCTGGAGTTCGTGACGAAAGCTTATCTGAAAAATGAAGGGCTGACGGATGACGAAATCAAGACCGTCTCGTTCATCACCCTGCCTGCGTCGAACTACGAGCTGGGCCTGCGCAACCGGCAGGTCGACCTGGTTCTGCTCAGCGGCGCGCAGCAGGAATTGGCGCTTGAGAACGGCGGGTTGAAGCAGCTGTTTGCGGAACATCAGGTGGTCGGGGATTACATTTCCAACAGCTTCTTCTTCAGCGAATCGTACATCAAGAACAATCCCGGTACGGTCAGAGAATTCACGGAAGGCGTCGCCAAAGCGATCGAATGGATCAAGGCGACACCGCTGGAAGAAGTCATCGCCAAATTCGAAGACATCGTAAGCAGCCGCGGGAACAATGAGACGACGGCGCTGCTTCAATACTACAAAAAACCCGGCATCTCGACGGAAGGCGGACGGCTCTCGGAAAAAGATTTCCAGGTGGTGCTGGATTGGCTGGAGGAGAACGGCGAGATCGCATCCGGCCGGGTGAAAGCTGCCGATGTCTTCACCAATGAATTCAATCCCTACGCCGACTAAACCACTCATAGATTCAAAAAATCCGTTAACAAGGAGAGGAGAGAAACCGATGAGCAAACGTCAATTGAGCCTCGGCGCATTCTTCATGCTGCCCGGTCAGCATGCGGGAGCCTGGCGCGATCCTTCCACGAAGCGGGAGAATCTGTGGAACCCCGGCTATCTGGCGGAACTGGCGAGAACGGCCGAGAAAGGAAAATTCGACTTGATCTTTGTGGCGGACGGCGTGTCGGCGGGTTATACCTCCAGGGCGTTCGAATACGGGGCGCGCGTGACCCAGTTCGAACCGCTCACGATGTTTTCCTACCTGGCCGCCGTGACGGAGAAGATCGGCTTCGTCGCCACCGCTTCCACCACCTATAACGAGCCTTTCAACCTGGCCCGTCAATTTGCGTCGCTGGATCACCTGAGCAAAGGCCGCGCCGGCTGGAACGTGGTGACGAGCACCGGCGAAGAGGCCGCGCGGAACTTCGGCAAGCGGGACCAGGACTGGCCGCACCACCTGCGTTATGAGCGCGCCCATGAATTTCTGGACATCGTGAAGAAACTGTGGGACAGCTGGGAAGACGACGCGATCCTCTACGATCAGGAGAAAGGCGTATTCCTGGACAAACGCAAAGTCCACCGAGTGAATTACGAAGGCAGGCATTTGTCGGTCGGCGGTCCGCTCAACATCGGGCGCCCGCCGCAAGGCTATCCCGTCATCGTGCAGGCCGGCTCTTCCGAAGCCGGCAGAGAACTGGCGGCCAGAACCGCCGAAGTCGTCTTTACGGCATGGCAGACGCTGGAGGAAGCGCAGGCATTCTATCGCGATGTGAAAGGCAGATTGGCCAAATACGGCCGCTCGCCCGATGAGCTGAAGATCATGCCGGGCGTCTTCCCGATCATCGGCCGGACGGAAGAAGAGGCCCGGGCGAAGAAGAAGTATTTGGAAGAGCTGGTCCCCCTGCAGGTCGGGGTGGAACGGCTGTCGTTCCAACTGGGGGTGGATCTGAGCCGGTATGATGTGGACGGACCGCTGCCGCAGCTGCCGCCGTTGGAAGAGATCAACGGCAACAAGAGCCGGTTCGAACTGATCCGGAACATGGCCGAGCGTGAGCATCTGACCATTCGTCAGCTGATCGGCCGCGTCATCACGGGACGCGGGCATTGGGAGATCCTGGGCACCCCGGAACAAATCGCGGATCAACTGCAGGAATGGTTCGAGAACGGCGCCGCCGACGGCTTCAACGTGATGCCGCCGGTATTCCCGGAAAGCCTGAACGAATTCGTGGAACTGGTGATCCCGATCTTGCAGGAACGCGGCATATTCCGCAAGGAATATGAAGGCAGCACGCTGCGCGAGCATCTGGGATTGAAGCGGCCGGTCAACCAATTCGCCAGACAGACGGTGGCACAGAACTAAAGACCGTTCAACAGGCAATGGGCCAAGCGGAAAGCTTGGCCCATGCAAAATCGGCAGCGCAAGGATTTCCCTTGCGCTGCCTGCATGAAGCTTATTCAATCTCGTAAATTTCGTAGATCTCGTCCAGCATCTGATTGGCTGCGATAATGCCGCCTGCGGTGTTCCAGATCGCGTCGTCCACCCGGATCGCTTTGCCGTTCTGAACGGCTTTCAGACTCTTCCAGAGCGGATCGTTCAAGATCTCTTGCTCCATCTCGCTGCCTTTGCCGTCGCCGGTCTCATAGGTAAAATAGAAGATCCGGTCCGCATCCGCTTCCGGCAGACGTTCCTTCGTAATCTCCTCCACGAAGGTGTCCTTGTAATTCTGCTGATGGTCGGGACGCGTGAGGCCCAGCTTGGAGAAGGCGACGCCGGTAAAGGTGTCTTCCAGGTAAATGCGAATTTTGCCTGCCATGAAACGGACCACGGAGACTTTCTCGTTCAGCTTGTCGCCCGCCTTTTCTTTGAACTCGGCGGCGCGGCGATCGAAATCGGCGATGAGCTGTTCGCCTTTCGCTTTCAGTCCGAGCGTCTCGGCATAGAGCATGAAGTTCGTCTGCCATTCGCCTCTCAGCGTTTCGGAGAACACCGTCGGCGCGATCGCGTTCAACTGGTCGTACACTTTCTCCTGGCGCAGCTTGTTGCCGATGATGAGATCGGGCTGCAGGCTTGCGATCAGCTCGATGTTCGGCTGGCTTTCATCGCCGACGACCGTTACGCCCTCCATTTGGTCCTCGATATGCTTGTACCACGGATCGCCGGTCCACGATTTGACCGCACCGACCGGCTTGACGCCGAGCGCAAGCAGCGCTTCGGTGCCTTCATTCGTCAGCACGACCACGCGCTGCGGGTTGTCCGGAACTTCGGTCTCGCCCATGGCGTGGACGATTTTCCGGCCGCCGTCGCCGCCGTTCGGTTCATGCTGCTCCGGTGCCGGATTCCCGGACTGCGGACTTGCCGACGGCGTATTCGCTCCGTCATTCGAGGCGTTCGGGTTCGATTGGCCGCACCCCGCCAGGATCAAGGAGATGGCCAGCACAATCGCGGCTGCCGCCCAGACCGTCTTGTGTGCCCTATACTGGAACAAGTCATCTCTCTCCCTTGCAAGTGAAAATCATTCTCAACACCATTTCGAAGCAAAACTATAGCAGGGGCGCATCCCGAAGTCAATAGATTTTTGATAATGATTTTCAAAATCATTGACGCTTGTTCCCCGATCCCCTAGAATTACACTTGATTCTTTCCATTTCATTGGCTGAAACGGGGATTCTATGAACGCGCTTCTCCATACACGCGCACAGCGAATCGCGGGATTCATCCTGGCGTTCCTCATCCTGATCATCGGCATGATCTGCAGCATCGCCTTCGGCGCGGCCAACATCCATTGGCGGACGGTCATCGAGGCGTTCACGAATTTCAACGGCTCGCAGGAGCATCTCATCGTCACGACGGCCAGACTTCCCCGCGCGTTGATTGCCGCGGCGGCGGGCGCCAGCCTTGCCGTTGCCGGCACCTTGATGCAAGCCGTCACGCGCAACCCCCTGGCGTCGCCGAGCCTGTTCGGCATCAATGCCGGGGCCGCGTTCTTCGTCGTCGCCGGCTCCGCCTTCTTCGGGGCGGGGGGACTGTCGACCTTCGCGACCCTCGCGTTCATCGGCGCCGCCGTTGCCGCCGCACTGGTCTATATTCTGGGCTCCATCGGAAGCGACGGGCTCACGCCGCTCAAAGTGACGTTGGCGGGCGCCGCCATGACCGCTTTCTTCTCTTCCCTCTCCCTGGGCGTGCTGATGACCAGCGGACAGACGTTTGACCAGGTCCTGTTCTGGTTCGTCGGTTCCGTCGCCGGCCGGGATCTGGATATTTTCGTGTCGGCGGCTCCTTATATGGCCGTCGCCCTGATCGGCGCATGGATCATGGCCCGGCATATGAACCTGCTGACATTGGGCGAGGATGTCGCCACGGGACTCGGGCAGAAGACGCTCGCCATCAAGCTGATCGCCGGCATCTTCGTCGTCCTGCTGGCCGGCGGCTCCGTGTCCATTGCCGGTCCCATCGCGTTTGTCGGCATCATGATCCCGCATCTGGCGCGGCATCTGGTCGGCCTCGACCATCGGTGGGTCATTCCCTACAGCGCGGTGCTGGGCGGCATCTTGCTGCTGTATGCGGATGTCGGGTCGCGCTACATCGCGTTTCCGAAAGAAGTGCCGGTTGGCGTCATGACCGCCGTTATCGGCGTGCCGTTCTTTGTGTATATCGCCAGAAGAGGAGATGCGTCCTGAGCATGAACAACGGGCTGACGCCGCAAGGCGCCAAGCGTGCCTTCCGTATCGGCAATCGAACCTTGTCCATGATCGTGCTGCTGTTGATCGCCAACGCGGTCGTCATGATCCTGTGCACCGGTCTCGGCAGCACGATGATCAGTCCCGTCAACGTGGTCAAAGCCCTGCTGGGACATGGCGACGCCGCGGCGTCGATGATCATTCTCAAGCTTCGCTTGCCCCGCGTCGTCATCGCGATCATGATCGGCTCGATGCTGGCCGTATCCGGCGCCGTGCTGCAAGGCATCGTGCGCAACCCGCTCACCTCGCCGGATGTGATCGGCATCACCGGGGGCGCCGCATTGGGGACGGTCGTCTTTATCTTGTATTTCTCCCATCTCAGCATTCGGTTCATGCCGGTCAGCTCCACCATCGGCGCATTCGGCGCGGCTCTGCTGATCTATCTGTTCGCCTATCGGCACGGGCTCACGCCGCTGAGGCTCGTGCTGATCGGCATCGGCATGGCGACCGCGATCACCGCGGTCACCTACATGCTCATCCTGAGCGCGCAGTTCACCCCCACCGCGGTGGCCGTCAAGGCGTTCACCTTCATGACCGGCAGCATCTACGGCGCCTCATGGGAGCGCGACGTGCTGACGCTGCTGCCTTGGTGGGCGATCCTCATGCCGCTCGCTTTCATGAACGCGAGACATTTGAACGTGCAGGCGCTGGGCGATGAAGTGGCGATCGGCGTCGGCAGCCGCGTGCAGTTCAACCGGACGATGCTGCTCGTCATCAGCGTCGCACTGGCGGGGTCGGCGGCCGCGATCGGCGGCACCATCGGCTTCATCGGCCTGATGGCGCCGCACATTGCCCGCAAATTGGTCGGGCCCGCTTACGGCGGCGTCCTGCCCGTATCCGCGCTCACGGGGTCGCTCGTCCTGATGCTGGCCGATCTCGCCGCGCGAACCGCGTTCAACCCGCTGGATATTCCGGCCGGCGTCTTCACCGCCGCGATCGGCGCGCCGTTCTTCATTTACCTGATCTTCCGCCATCGGCGGGCCTGAGCATAACGATAAAAGGATGAAATCCCCGCACAGCACACGGCCTGGCGGGGATTTTTTCATTTGGTCGACCGCTTTCAAATGTTTCATCCTTCCTCCGGCTCCGCCTCCTGGCGGAGATCGGCCAGCTTCTCCAGAAAATCCGCCACGATCTCCAGCGACGCCGCATCGTAACCGCTCAGCAGCGCCATCGCTTTCTTGTCCTGCTCCTGGTGGAACAGCCGGTGCAGCCCGGCCAGCTCCGCACCCAGCGGGGTCGCAAGAAAATAAATCTCCTTCAAATTGTCCGGCCGCTGCACTTTCCGGATCAACTCCTGCTCCAGCAGCTTGCGCGTAATTTTCGAGACCGTCCCCTTCGTGATGCCCAGCTCGCGGGCGATATCGATGCCTTTGATGCCGTCCGGGTGCGCCTCAATGACGTCCAGAACATGCAGGCCGGAAATGGACATGCGGGGCAGCAGTTTCCTGAGCCTGTCGTCCGTGATGCGCTCCATCAGCCAGAGCCGGTCCTGGTCTTCGTCCGACTCGCTGACGTAGATCCGGTACATGGCGGATTCGATCCGTTTCTTGAAATCGAGCAACCGTTCATCCACGCGGGATCCCTGCCTTTCACTGTCGATTATAGCATGGCACCGATATAGTTTCCACATAAACCATTTGACAACCCCATTGTCGCCTGCTATTATGGTTTCCGTGGAAACCATCCAGATGGCCCCAATCGATGAATGGGAGGCAAACCTGAATGAACGACGTGTTGCAAGTCATCCGCAGTCACCGCTCGATCCGCAAGTTCAAGCCTGTTCCGCTGACGACCGAACAGATCGGCGCCATCGTGGAAGCGGCGCAGATGGCGCCTTCCTCGATGCACATGCAGCCGTTCTCGATCATCGGCGTCACCGACCCGAAGCTGCTGGAGAACATCGCGAAGCGCTCGAACAATCCTCCGGTCGGGGAATGCGGCTACTTCTTCATCTTCTGCGCCGATCTGTACCGCATCCTGGCGGCCGGCGATCCGGCCCGGCAGGCGGCCATGAAGCGCAACCTCGGCTCCACGTACGTCTTTCAGACCGCCGTGCTGTGCGCCGGGCTTGCCCTGCAGAACGCCAATGTCGCGGCCGAATCGATGGGACTCGGAGCCGTCATGATCGGCGGGATCAACGAAGCCCTCCCCGATCTCGACGAATGGCTCGAGCTGCCCGAATTCGTCATCCCGCTGTGCGGGCTGGCGGTCGGCGTTCCCGGCGAGTCCCCCGAACAGAAGCCGCGTCTGCCGCGTTCCGCCGTATTTTTCGAGAACCGGTACAATCCGAGTCTCAAAGCCGCCATCGATGAATTTGACCGGCAGATCGAGACCTATTACGGCTCGCGCCTGTTCAACCGCCGGAAGGCCAACTGGTCGGGCAAGCTCACCGCGATTCTGGGCCAGAAGCTGCCGGTCGACATGTACACGAAATATGTCCGGCACAAAGGGTTCTATCTGGTCGAATAAGCGGGACCGCAGGGACCCAAGCGAAAGGATCCCCGCCCGGCACGCGGCCGAGCGGGGATCCATCCGTCCAGCTATTCGGCGGCTTCCGGCAGCTCATTCACCGGCAGCCTACACCGAAATGACACCCATGAAATAGAGGAACACCAGCACAATCATCGCCGGCGCCACCACGCGCAGCAAGAACATCCATACCCGGTACCGGAATCCCGTGAGGCCAGCCGCTTCTCCCGCCCGTTTCCATGCGTATCCGGCGAACAGGGTGACAATCAGACCGCAGAACGGCATCAAAATATACGCGGTGCTGAAATCCACCCAATCAAAGATCGTCTTGCCGCCGGGCTGCCATGAACCGAGCACGCCGCCGACCGACAGCGCCGACGGAACGCCGACAACGAAGCAGGCGCCCGAGACGATGACCGCCGCCTTTTTCCTGCTCCATTTCCACCGTTCCATCGCATAGGCGACCGGCACCTCAAGAATGGAGACGGCGGAGGTCAACGCGGCGATGCTGAGCAGCAGGAAAAACAACCCGCCGAACAGAAAGCCGAGCGGCATCTGCGAGAACGCCGCCGGCAGCGCCATGAACGCCAGCCCGACGCCTTCCCCCGGTTCCAGGCCGAAGGAGAACACCGTCGGGAAAATGACGAGGCCCGCGATGAACGCGTACAGCATATCCCCGAAACCGATGGCCCACGTTGCGGATCCGAGCGACTGCTTCTGATTCACATAGGAACCGTAGGTCACCATGCAGCCCATCCCCAGAGACAGCGAGAAGAAGGCATGTCCCAGGGCGATCAGCGCGGACTCCGCATCCAGCTTCGAAAAATCGGGCCGCAGAAAGAACTCCACGCCCTGACCCGCACCCGGCAGCGTCAGCGAACGCCACATCAACACGACCAGAATGACGAAAAAGCTGGGGATCAAGATTTTATTGAACTTCTCGATGCCGCCGGATACGCCGCGGGCAATGACCCAGCCGGCGATCAGCATCGTCACCGCCTGCCAGAAGATCGGCAGATAGCCTGATGCGAAATCGAGAAATTTCTCTTTATAATCCGTTCCTTCGCCGAACATAAACCCGGTGAACGATTCCACCGTATAATGGAGCGTCCATCCCGCCACCACGGCATAATACGACATGATCAGGAAAGCGGTCAGGATGAAAAGCAGCCCCACCATGCCCCAAAACCGGTTTCCCGTGAGCTGGTACAAGGAACCGGCGGCGTTTCGGCGCCCGCTGCGTCCGATCGTCATCTCCGCCAGCAGCACCGGCAGCCCCGTAATCAGCAGACAGACGATGAACAGCAGGAAGAATGCCGCTCCCCCGTGCTGTCCCGTGATATAGGGAAACTTCCACATGTTGCCGAGCCCGACCGAACTGCCGATCGCGGCCAGAATGAAGCCGGATGACGTGAACAGTTCTTTTTTCGACGGTTGGTCGGCCCCGTTCTGAGATGTCTGATGATTCAAGCCTGATGGTCCTTTCTGTAAAAATTCGCGCAACAGAATAAACTATAGCACAGTGCCTAACCCGAGCAAATATGCAAATTCGACAAAATGAATTGCAAAAATCAGGAAATCCCTATATAATGCAAAAGAATATTTAACGGAGAGTGATTTTTACTTTTATGAAGAAGCTTGTTTTCATGGCAATCATCGCACTATTGACCCTGTCGGCTTGCTCGGGCGGCAGCAAGGATGAGCACATTTCGCTGACTGATGCAAACGCACAAACGGATGCAGCATCCAATCAGGACAACAGCAAGCAGGAAGACAGCAATTCGTCGGGGATCGAGGTTGACAAAGGCTCGCGAAATGTCGAAATCACCCTCCCCGCTTCGTTCTTCGGCGACCAGGACGCCGAACAGGTGATCGAAGACGCGAAATCCAAAGGCGTCAGCGAAGCCACAGTCAACGACGACGGTTCCGTCACCTACAAGATGTCGAAAGCCACGCATGAAAAAATGATGAAAGAGATGAAAGATCAAGCCGTTCAATCCATCGAGGAACTCAAGAACGGCGAAGACTTCACGTCCATCAAAGACATCACGTACAACGACCAATTGTCCGAATTCACCATGATCGTGGACCGGGCAGCTTACGAGAACAGCTTCGACGGCTTCGCCGCCCTGGGGCTCGGCCTTCAGGGCATGTTCTACCAGGCTTTCGACGGCGTCCCGTCCGACAAATTGAAAGTCACGATCAACATCCAGGACGAAAGCACGGGCGAGATCTTCAATACCGTCGTGTATCCGGATCAGATGAAATCGGAGTAAAATGCAGCATCCCCGCCGGCATAGCCGGGCGGGGATTGTTTTTATATCGTTGTGTCAAGCATCAACCTACGCGCTTGCTGTCCTTAACGTGGATCCTCTAGATCACATCCAACTGATCCCGAAGCGTTCTCCAATTGTCTTCGATCCAGTGCATCTCCTCGATAAACCGCCCAAGCAGCCCGCGCAGTTCGCTTTCAGCACGAATCTCGGTCCTCAGCCACCAAATCGATTCAATCAAATAAAGCAGGATCATCGCCCGGTCAAGCGTGCCTGGCGGCAATTCCAGATGCTCCCGGTACCCTTCGGCGAACGATTTCACCGTGTCCGTCCGCAATTTGCCGTCTGACAAAGATCCGGACAGTATTGCACGCGCTATATCAATTTCGGGGTAGGCCGCCGCCATTCGGTCAAAGTCGACAATGCCGGCCAGTCCCTGCTCGTTCACCAAAATGTTGTCGACCCACAAATCCCAATGCAGCCAGCCGACAGGACATGCATCGAAAATCTGAAAATCGAGCGATTCAACGAGTTGCAGCGAACGTCTTTGCCATTCCAGGACAATCTCATCCCCCGCTTCCATCGCTTGATTCCAATTTTTCCGCCATTCCCTCAAGTAGCCTTCCTTGTCCGGTTGCCATGCCGGCTTGTCCAACGGCCGTGCAGACTGCAGCCATTTGTGCATTTTCCCGGTGTGCTGCCCCAATTCAAACATTTCGGCTTCATTCAAGCATCCTGCAGGCTTTGGATCTCCTTCCACCCATTCCAGTACAGCATAGTGCAATCCTGTCGATGTTTCCTGTATAAAACGATCATGATGTGGATAGACACCCGGGCATCTAACGCCTGACAAGTTCAGCCCGTTCTGCAGTTCAAGCGTCCTCTCAATGGCTGTTCTTTTCTCCGGATGCAAATGCAATTTATACCGATCCGGGTGATAGAACTTTACAAAAATGGGCGCCTGGTCGGTTTCCATCTTCCACTTGACGTTCAGCCATCCCTTATGGATCGGTGTGGCTTGATTCACAGCGATGCCGAATTGTTTCTTGACATGATCCGCAATTTCCGCCGCCCATGATTCTTTCTCATCCGTGATCATCGGCAATGATCCTTTCATTACAGGTTGATAACGATGCCTTGCAATTCTTAACTTTCTATACCCACGACGTGTATCCCTTTATGATGACCTCCGACTTCTTTGCAGCAATCTACGTCTTCCTTTAGACCAATGGGAAGTATCTCTCTTGTGAAAAAAAACCGACCTTATGCGGTCGGGTCAAAATTCCACCATTCACCCACCCTCACCCAAGCTTCCTTCGTAAATAGACATACATCATGAACGGGTGGACGCCACGGATATCAGCATGCCAGCAGTAAGCCCCACTTTGTGGTGAAGGCCTATCTTCTTTGATCGGGAGTATAAAGTTGTCGTTTCAACTCAGGTCAATCTTTGAAAGTATTGAAACATAAAATCTTGAGCGGAAATAGCATTGTTCCTGTTCTTTACAAAATAAAAGTCCACTTGGCTGTGATCACTCTTTACTATTTTTAAGTCAAACTGTACAGGGATATCTCTTTCTGAAAAATACTCATTAATAAAAATAATCTCCTCAAAAAAGCTCCTATAGGACTCATTGATGAATGCACAAGTTATATCACAATTTGTTGGTTCGAAATAGTTATAGTAACTCCCACTCCCCAAATTTTTCCCCTTAACTATAAAGTTTTTTAGTTCATTGCTGTCATTTCTCTTGCAGTATGCCCCGCATTTATCTTCTAGGACTTGAGTCAGGATATAACCTGATGGTAAATAGTTATGATGTATTGTAAATATTATGTTGGTGATACCGTTCTCAGATTCTCTGTGTTCAATTGTTAATTTATCGACACTTAAATGTTTTATCCAGTGGAATACAGAAGTTGTTGACATTCTATGATGGTTTCTCTCCAATACTTCCCTCCGTATCCGTTCCTTTGACACATCGCTTAGATCCGCTATCCTAAGTAGTAATGACAAGAGCCTTAAGTGAATTGGATGTCTTCCATCATGTAGATCATCCGTAATATTTTTGACCTTATCCTTATTCCAACCATGTGCAACACTTATGATGCCGATATCTCTTCTTTCTGCCACACTAAGAGGCAACTCTGGAAAATCCCCAACTAATTCTTTTTCTGAAATGTTAGGATGCTCATTGCGTACTATACTTTCCCGAACACGTTCTACATTACTGAAAATCTCGTAAATTTGCTGTAAGTCTAATTTTATATCATCTGGATCTCTAGCTACAGCTACTTGAAGAATTTGGTTGACTTCGTCTTGCAAGTTTTGAATATCATCTTCTCTTATATCATAAAGTCTATATTTAGCCGGTTCAGAAAGCATTCCAATATCATGTAAGAAGCAAGCCGCGAATAAACGGAATGCTTCCTTACTATTTAGGTAAATTGAAAATCCTGTTCTTTCAAATATCTCGTGCAATCTATAAATTAAGTATCGAGCGTGTTCATGGTTGTGAAGTGTGAAGAAATAACATTCTTTGGATCCATTTTTCCAGCTCCCTTCAACAAAATTCGCAATAATAATTAAGTTATCTCTATGTTCAACATCTGTAACATAATGCTTCACTATGTGATCAAGTTTAATCTGTTCAGCGGATACAATAGTATTGTCTTCTTCTTCACTGAGTACTTTTTCCATGTATATAATAAATGAAAATAGTGAAAACTTATTCGAAAACAAATAATTAAGTATTCTATACTGCCAAAAGTATAATAATGGTGACTGTGCAGAAGTCCAAGATTTTTTAAAAATATTAATACCTTTTGAGAGATCGATATTAAAAAGTACTTGAAACAAAGAAGTAAATGACTTTTTCCATAAGCTTGAAGGCGTCTCCTCAAAAATATAGTCTAACTGCCAAGCCGGATTTCCAAGCAAATAGACATGGTCCGTGCTCATGTCCAGCCAAATATGATCAGGATCTACAATGCTAGAAGGTACTCTTTGCCCCCACATTATAATTTGAATTTTCAACCATGCCACAAGATTTTTTAATAGATCCCTGATTTGGCTATCATTACGCCAAGAAATATCCCTTAATGATTCTATCCTACCATTTATTTTTACTCGCCAATTTCCATCAACATATTTTAACAACCTAAATCTAATATTCTTGAAATCTTCATCTTCAAGGTATTTAACATGATTTGTGGTAATTATATTGCTCGATTCAAATATTAGCTCTTCTTTGTTTTGCACTAATCTCGGACTTGAAATATATTTTCTATATCTTGTTGGTGGATTCTTTACTAGTTCGTTTTTAAAATATAAGGACGCCAATTCACTATCTAACTCACTCTCTTCCCAGTTAAATATATTTGAGATATACGGAATCCAGTCTTTATGTAAAGATGAAAGTATGGCTTTTTCAAAAACAGTTTTCTTATTGTCTCTTAACAATACGACAAAATTACTAGTAACTTCATCATCAGACAACCTCAATTCAGAAGGCGAATACTTAAACAAATACTTGAAGGCCAAAAATCTGACATAACTATAGGCTTGAGTTTCATTAGATAAGGCGACTTCTCTCAGTTTTGAAAGAAATGCCCGCTTCATTCCAATTGTTTCGGCTTTAATTGATAATATTTGCCAAATGGCAACTATATTTCCAAGTAGATACCCGTCAGCAAAAGCACTCTCAAGCTGTTGATACCAATCGTCATTTGAATCTATAAGTTTTACCAGACGATAATCAACAAATTTTTGCAATCTCTCTGTTAGTTTTTTCTTATTGTTATTGGGACCATCATCTTCTTTTGAATCCTCAGAGTAAAAGTCTTCTTCAGAATAGATTTCTTCTATTTCGTGAATTAGATTTTTTAGACGTTCCCTCATTTCTTCTATGCCCTCTGAGCTAATTACAACTTCATCTCTGATAGCTCGGCCAAGATTTGATGCCTTACTCATTAGTTCTGCTTCACGCACTTTATGCTCAGATACTCTGGCAATTAAAGTTTTGTTTTCATTTAGTGTAAGTCCTTTTCTCACCATATAGTTTTTTAAAGTGTCGAATATTTTTTCTGTAATTTCAAGTGAGTATTCCGAATAAACCCGCAAATCGTCAACATACCCAAAACAATTAACTCTAGGATACTTTTTCGTAATTTCTTTAAAACAATCTCTAATATAGAATAATGCAAAAAGAGGAGAATGCAGTGGTCCTTGAGGCAAACCAATTTTTTCATGATTATACTCGGTTTCAAAATACATATTCAAAATTTTTTTGATCCATACAAATAACAACTCTACATCTTCGTATGATGTAAAGTAGGGCTTTAATTCGTTTATTAATTTTTGATGATTAATTGAAGGGTAGAATTTTTCAATATCGGTTTCGATTACTGATATGTATCTATGGCTTTCAATGAGTTCCAGTTCATGCTTTATAAATTTCGCATAACCGGTTCTCCAATCTTGATAAAAATAAGGGGATTCGGCGTTGCTGACAATTTTATAGCCATAGTTCCATACTGGCATCAGACTTTTTATTTGCTCAGCAATTACATTAATCACACATTGAACAATTACTGAATCAAAGAAGTTGACCCTAACTAGTGTCCTTGTTCCAAACTCACCAGAATCATGTGAATATTTGGGCTTGTGCAATGGCTCGACTGCGCCAAACTTAAACTTATCTGGTGACATTAAAGCTTTTCTAATATCCTTATAAATTCCCGGAATTGAATTATGGAAAAGCTCTTTTTCAGCCTCAATTATTAGTTCTTTATTCATAGACCCATTGACAACTCTAAGATAAGCCAAGTGAATATTTTTGGGATCCAAGACTTTCTCCATTATCCTCATAGTCACTATCTCCTACTCAGAAAATTTATGATGTATTTCGACAATTTGGTTCAGTTACCTTCTTTACTCATTAAAATCCATCAAATTTAATCCAACCTCATACGGTTGGGTTTTTCATTGTGGTGACGAGGAGGTCAAACTCCTGTCCGAAGATGACCCTCCTAGGCCTTTACAGGGGTACTCACGGTATTGCTTTGCACCTGAGCGGCAGCTTCGTAACCGGTTTTCGCAATGGTACGCATGGTGCAAAATCTTAAGAACATTCGGGTTTGCGGTCGGATTCCTGTGGTTTATATCTATAAACTGAGAATCAATAGACTGGATGAAGACAACGAGGAATAAACGCTTTACCAGAGCACTTAACCGAATACGAAATCAGGATAGTCGAGTAATTAATCAAAAACCCGACCGCATGCGGTCGGGTTTTTCAACTCACAGTGCACCTTCCCTTATCCAGGCTGCCTTCGAAGCGCCGCTCTGTCCGCCGCGATTCCGGCAGCCGCTGTCATTCCGTGTCCGGCGCGCAGTACCGTTCGATCAGAAGCGCAAGATCGCTTCGGATCGCCTCGATCAGCTCCGCCGGCCGCTCCACGACGGCTTCCGCGCCGAGACCGACGAAAAATCGGGCGTAAAACGAAAGGTCCCGCCTCGGCCAATCGCCCTCCAGATACCCGGTGCCGTCCGGGCGCACGTGAAGGCTCGAGGCAAGCCACAGCTCCCGCTGGCACCGCTGCACGCCTTCGCGGGTCAGTTCCGCGTACACCGCCAGCGTCTGCCCTTCCCCGGCTTCGCCCGACACGCCATGAATCATCTCCCGCCAGTTGCCGAGGTGAACGTCCGCCTTCTCCTTCGCCCCAAGCGGAATGTCCTCCTCATCCGCCGTCGCGGCGGTAAGCCCGGCATCGCCGCGGATGCGCGCCGCTCGCCGCTGCGCCGCTACGTTCCGCTGCTGACGAGCGCCAAGGGGCGCGGCGGCTTCCTCGGGTACTTCTTCATCCATCTGGGGAGCAACGCCGCGTTCGCCTTCCTCGGCAAATGGCTGACCGTCCGCTTCGGCCTCTCCGTCGGACAGACCGGTTACGTCATCATCGGCCTCGGGCTCGGCAACCTGCTCGGCAGTTTGCTCAGCGGCTCGTTCGCCAACCGGCTCGGCCCGGTCCGCACGACGGCGTTCGCGCTGCTGTTCCTGACCGCCCTGTACGCCGCGCTGCCGCACGCTCCATCCGCGTGGGCCGTCGGCGCCGCGTACCTGATCCTGTTCACCGCGCTGGGCATCCTGTTCCCGCTCGTGGTCGCCATGCTGAACGCGCTGAACGCTTCCATCCGCGGCACCATCTCCAGCTTCGCGACGTCAACCATGAACGCGGCGACGACGGTCGGCGCCTGGATCGGCGGCTATCTGTTCGCGCAGGCGGGCGGTTACGGCGCGATCGGCCTGTTCTCCGCCGCCTGCATGCTCGCGTCGCTGGCGACGTTAATCTACAGCGGCATGCTGCGCTCCGAAGCCGAGCCGGTTCCGGGCAGCCGCCGGGAAGAAGCGGTTTGACGGATGCGGCCATCAGCGGCGAAGATCTGTAAAAAAAGGAGAATCCCCGTCCGGCACACCACCGGGCGGGGATCGCATGTTGTACACGCGGATGACAAACCTTCAAATCAAATAAACCATTTCCTTCTGTGCGCCGGCACGGTCGTCCGGCTCCAGCACCCGGTCGAGGATGCGTTTCTCGAAATGGGCGAAGCCGGTGTCCTTCACTCGGGGCCGAGCCAGCGCAATCGGCAGATCGAGGGCGACCTTGCCCCGCTCGATCAGGATGACGCGGTCCGCCAGCGCCACCGCCTCCGCGACGTCGTGGGTGACCAGCAGGGCGGTGAACCCCTGCTGCTGCCACAGCCGCTCGATGAGCCGCTGCATTTCGATGCGCGTCAGAGCGTCGAGGGCGCCGAGGGGCTCGTCAAGGAGCAGCAGCCGGGGATTCCCGATAAGGGCGCGGGCGAGCGCCACCCGCTGCTTCTGGCCGCCGGACAGGACGGACGGCCAGTCCCGCGCACGCGCTTCCAGGCCGACGAGGCGCAGCGCTTCCC
>Ga0310833_100545_pt1 | contig 26179 bp, 17 predicted proteins | sample SM_ome_FD_201312 | JGI IMG/M metagenome (GOLD analysis project Ga0310833, IMG submission 201312) | Sorghum-adapted microbial communities enriched on stacked mutant (SM) sorghum from Joint BioEnergy Institute, Emeryville, California... ...
TGAGCCATAACCATTCTCCTCCTTAGAGTGATGCTTAGACAACACCATTCTAACTGAGGGAATTGATTTATGGCTCCCTTTATTTTTTGGGAGACTATCAATTTACACAATTATACGGACTCAACTTTCATTTCAACATTATCATTTGGGAAACATCTCAACCTCCCCCCGCCCGCTTCGCAGGCGGGGGTTATGTGAAGATAGGAATACAGAGCATTCCCCCTTGCAAAAAGGGGAATGAACTAGGCTACGTGAGGATGAGGTTTCCAGAGCCTACGAGACATCAGACGCACCCAGGTGTAGCTTTACTGCGTGGATGGCATCATTCCATCACTCTGTCAAGATTCCCTGCCAATTAGGCACTACGACGGGGCCACTCATTGAGTGGTATCTGGGAAAAGGCAATGTGCCTCTAACGCACGATACACCGATGATGAGTCGGACCGGTTCTTTAACGTGTGCTACCGAAAAACCACGTAAAAAGCTATATTTAGTTTTTAACAAGCTGTTGCATAATTGTCCTTCATCAGCCTTATACGAAGTCACTAGCGAATAATCCAATTTGAATAAAACATTTTTCGTAATCAGTCCGTTTCTGAACTTTGCTCAACTGCAAAGATCGTACAAATCAATAGCTCCATCACTTCCTGCAATGTTTGCTCACCGCTAAATACCCTTTTCGTCATTCCTTTCCCACCTCCGCACCAACTTCTTGAATATTTCCATCGGGATATTTCTCAGCCACCCCGCCAGCTATCCGAAAAGTTTCTTTTTCTAGGCATCGGGCGGGGGAATTTACTAATAGAAGCGAGTTCTAAATGTGAACTTCCCTCTATCAGCCTGATACGAAGTCACAAATGAAAAATCCAGCATTAATATCAAACTGGATTGTTGGTAGCACGTTTCGTATGAGGCTCTCAGGAGGGGCTAAATATGAAGTGTGCCATTTACGCCCGTGTCAGCACGGAGATGAAAAGTCAATTGGACAGTCTGGAAAATCAACTGACGTTCTTTGAAAACTTCATAAGGGAAAAAGGATGGGAACTGGTTAAAACCTATGCGGATGAAGGCAAAAGCGGCACAAGTACGGTCAAACGTGTGGAGTTGCAAAAACTCATGAAAGACGCGGAACAACGGAAGTTTGAGATTGTACTCAGCAAATCCGTATCAAGGTGGGCAAGGGATACGGTGGACTCGATTCTCTTGGTCAGACAACTCATGAGTTTTGGGATTCGGGTCATGTCCGTTGAGGACAATTTCGATTCATTTGACGATGGAGCGGAATTCAAATTGGCAATCTATTCAGCGCTTGCCCAACAGGAAAGCGACACCATTTCCAAACGTGTAAAGTTTGGGATTGCCGTCAAGTCACGGGAAGGCAAATTTCACGGCAGTCTCCCTCCGTATGGTTATGAAAAAGTGAAGGGCAGGCTGGAGCTTCATCCGATTCACTCGCAAACCGTCCGACATATTTTTGATCTGTATTTACGGGAAGGATGGGGCATGCAGAAGATTGCAAACTATCTTACCGCTAATAAAATCCCCACCCCACGGGCGGTAGCGGGAGCAAAAAATGCAGGCGACAAATGGCAATACTCTAGCGTGAAATTGATTCTGACCAATCCTCACTATACGGGGAATCTGGTACAGGGACGTTCCAAGACGGACGGGAAAGACAAGATATTTTTGCAAAAGAAGGGCTACAAAAAGCGGATACTGAACAATCAGGATGAATGGATTGTCATTCCGAATACCCACCCCGCCATCATTTCACAGGAAGAGTTTCAAGAAGTGCAGGAGAAGATCAGCAAAAAGGGAGAGAAAATCTTTAGAGGCCGTGGGAAAAAGGCACTTTTTGCACGTTTGGCGTTTTGTGCGGATTGCGGTGCGGGGATGAACTACAAAAACGACCGAAAAGGCTATGTCTGCGCCACCTATCAGAAAAACGGGAAACGCGCATGCCAATCCCACTACATCAAACATGATGACCTAAAGGATAAGGTACTGGCTGATTTGCGGGATTTGGCGACCAATTCCCTAAACATGAAGGCTTTGCTGGATATAGCCTTGGAAAGGGCAGGGACAAAGAAGCTTGGGGCTATGGAAGAATTAAAAAGGATTGAACGAGAAATCCATTCCCTGCAAACTGAAAAAAGGGAACTGCTTCGCTTATTGTCCCGCCAAGTCATTACTCAGCGCGATTATGAGGAACAGTATCAAATCATCAACGATGAACAAATTGCATTGGAACAACAAAAGCGCACATTAGAAGATACGCTTGCTAAAGAGATTGACACAGAAACAAACATACACGCTTTCCAAGCGGAAATTCAGCGTTTTATCAGCCTTCAGTTCGATAACGAAGAAACGCTTCGGCACGTCCTGCACAGACTCATCGACCGTGTAGAAGTGTCGGCGGACGGACAGATCACCATCCATTACAATTTCAAAAATCCAATACAAAAGGGAGCCTAGCTTTAAGCTCCCTTTCTCACCATCAATATTACACACTCCACATGCCCCTAAGTGGGAACGTAGTCTATTTGACCGACATTTATCCTGAGCCTTGATTGATCATATCCGCGTGCTGTCCGTCGTCCGGAACGTCCAAACCGAATGAAGCACGTAGTTAAAAACCGGAACGGCAATAAGCGACACGGATTGTCCGAAAAGATAACCGTAGTTCAATAAATGAACGGCGACGTACATCAAGCCCGAATTCAACAACAGGCCGCCGACGGACACGAGGACATAACGAACCCATCTGCCGGCGATCCCCGCCGAATGCGCACGAATGGAAAACGTCCAGTAAAGATTCAGGTAAAAGGAAAGGATCACCGTGGCGATAAATCCGATCGATGTGGCATAGACGGGTTCGGTCCCGAACCCTTCGACCAGTCCGATGAGAATCCCCCAATGGACGAGCGTGCCGACGACCCCGACCACGGCGTACTTGATCAATTTTCGCATATTCAGCAAACGGTTATTGCCGCTCATGGCCTTCTCCTACGGTCGTGCTGATCAAATAGCGGGGGCGTCTTTTGATTTCATTGTAAATCGCCGCGATATATTCACCGATTATGCCCAAACTGACCATGATGATGCTTCCGATAATCAATTGAAGCAAGATGACGGTCGTAAAACCGGTAACCGCGCTGCCGGTGATTTTTCGAAACAACGTCTGTCCGCCCAGCAAAACCGCACCCAGCAAAAAGAAGACGCCGAAAATACTCACGGCCCGCAACGGAAGCGAGGAGAAGGAGATGATCGCCCCGACCGCAAGCTTGATCAAAGCATATAAACTCCACCTGCTGGGTCCGTTGATCCGCTCCATGACGTCGAATTCGATCTTGACCCGGCGATAACCCATCCATTGCGTCATTCCCCGGAAAAAGGTATTGATCTCCGGCATCGTCTGCCAAGCCTGCAACACTTTGCGGTCGAGCAATTTAAAGTCGGTGGCGCCTCTCAGATCGTGGCCCGTAATGAGGCTCAGCAATCTGTAAAACAACCGGGAACCCGCCGCCTTCAACACCGTTTCCGATCCCCGCGTTTTCTTGACGCATTCCACAATCTCCGCTCCGTTGCGCCATTCCGCAACCATGGAGGCAAGCAGATCGGGAGGATGCTGCATGTCGGCGTCCATGACGATAACCGCGTCGCCCCTGGCGTGCTCCAGACCGGCGCAGATTGCGGCTTCTTTCCCGTAATTGCGGCTTAGGAGGATGCCCCGGATGCGAGGGTCGGCTTCCGAGACATGGCGGATGACCTCCCATGTCGAATCCGACGAGCCGTCGTCGACGATGATCACCTCGTAGGAATCCGAAACCGAAGAAAGATGCGCGGTTACGGCGCCGACCGTCCGGGATATTCCGTCCGACTCATTATATGCGGGAATCACGACACTGATTTCGGGACGGCTTCGATCCATTGAGCCTTTGCTCATGTGTTTCCACCTCTATTCCGGCTGCTTTCGGGTTCGATGATTTTGTACAACCGCCAGTTTCCGTTTGCGTACTCCTGCACCAACTGCGCCCAATCGGCTCCGTGCTGGAACAGGTTCGGGTACACGGAATTGATGGTGCTTCGGGGCGCCCCGGGCGACGGCTTGGGGAGCAGGATGTAGTCCACGCCGTGCCGCCACGGCTCCGACATGGATTTTCGGAACGTACGGTCGCTCGTAATGAGAAAGCGTTTCGGATACTTGGTGTTTACGATAATCGTGTAGGCGCTCGCGGAATCCATCATGATCGTTTTGTCGGGATAATGCTTGTCCAGGTCTTTGGCGATCTGCTTTTCCTGCTTCTGCGTTTCATAGTAGAGACCCAAAGTAAGGGTCGTATGTTCATCCGGGGCGATCTCCGGATCGGAAATGGCATAACCGAGCACACCTGCGCTCATGACCATGGCCGCCATGGCAATCGAAACCATGGTTTTTTTATATTTCGTTTTGCTGATTTCATACGGAATCCAGGCGACGGTAAGCGGGAGCACATACATGAAATACCGAAACCAGGCGAAGCTGGCTCCCTTCAGCAACATGAGCCATTGAAGCGCCGGAATGCTCGCGAACAGCAGGATCAGGATCAGCATGTCCCAGCGGAACAACCGTTTTTCCATCAGGCGGATCAGACACACCAGCAAAAACGGAATGGAAAAATAAGACGTTTTTTGGACGACGAGGCTCAACGATTTTAACGGGTTGGCGAACAATTCGGCAAAACGCTGGTCTTCGCTCAGCGGAGAAGCCTGCGCAAGATTGGAGTACTCCGAGTTCAGGAAATACAACGAGTTGTCCATAATAATGTAATTGAAACCGATCCACATCAGCCCGGAATAAACGGCGGGCGCCAACAAAATGCACCAGGTCCCTTCGATGACGCGAAAACGGTATCGGATGCCTCCCTGCAGTTGGCTGTAGCTTCTCATAAAAAGGATGGCGACCACGCTGCCGGCTGCCACCGCGACGCCGAGGGGAACCGCTTCGTAACGGGTCCAGAAGGCCATCGCCATGCTGAATCCCGCCTTGATCAAATGCCCCGGCTCGTCATTGTCCAACCAGAACAGAAATTGGATAATCATGTAAATGAGAAAAAAGTTAAAAGGAGCGTCGCTTAGCCCTGTAAATCCAAAATAAAAAATCAAGGGATTGAAAGCATACAACAGGGAAAAGGCAAGACTCGGCCCTTTCCCCAACCCGAAACGGCATCCCGCATAAAACAAGTACGACGAGGTCGCCGCGGCAAACAGGGAGCTCATCAGCACGCCTGCGACTCCCGCAGATGCAAGTGACGGAATAAGCGGACTGAACACCAGGAACGCGAGTTCGACCATGCTCGGCAGAGGCGGCCAAATGAAACCGATCGCCGCCAAATGCGGATCGCGGCTGAACAGGACATAATATGCGTTGGCCACACGGCTCATCGCATCCGAGTGCATGTAGCCAAGAACATAACTGTAATAGAAGCCAACGGCGAATTCCGCCGCAAATACGCCCAGGAACAAGAGCGCCGCCATCTTCTTTTCCGTCACATTGCCGCCTCCTTGCCGGTCGATCCCGCGTATTCCTCGGCAAAGCCGTGCTCGGTTTTTTCCCAGTAAGACGGTTTGGTGATCAATTGCCATAACGCTTTGACGGCCGCAACGCTCATCAGCCCCCAATAAATCGGAGTCGACAGCGCATACTTCACGAGACCGTACGAGAAGGTTTGGTCATTCTTTTTGTGCATTTCGTTGATGATCCAATACATCCCCGCCGCGTTATTGAACACGAAGAAAAAATTGCCCACCAGCAATCCGACGGAAGCCATATAATAGATCGGTCCCGGAAAAAACAGGGGCACAAAGCCCGCTTTCCAGCCGAACCACAATCCAAGCATGATCCAGAACAACGGATTCAGCAAAGGCAAAACCGGGGTCGCCAACACCATCACCTGAAAGCCGATGAATCCGTTCCTGCCCAGTTCCTTCCACAAACGGACGGGGTTTCGCATATGAACCAGCCACGTTTGCATGTAGCCTTTAATCCAGCGGGAGCGTTGGCGAATCCAGTTGCCGACCCTGCTGTTTGCTTCTTCCCATGTGCGCGAGTCGATGATCCCCGTTTTGTAGCCTTTTTTGTACAGGCGTATCCCCAGATCCGCGTCTTCCGTCACATTGAACGGATCCCAGGCATTGATCAACTTCAACGCCTTCATTTTGAAATGGTTGGAGGTTCCTCCAAGCGGAATCGGGATATCGAGCTGCATGACCCCGGGAAGCAGCAGTTCAAACCAGACGCTGTATTCCGTCGTAAACCATCGGGTCAACAAATTTTGCTCGCTGTTGAAATAGTTCAATTTGGCCTGAATGCAGACCACGTTCTCAGGCATCTTGCTGAAGGCGAGATGCACTTTCTTTAACTGATCCGGATCCGGCCGATCTTCCGCATCGAAGATGACGACATACTCGCCGCGGGCATGGATCAACCCGTAATTGCATGCTTTCGGCTTCGTTTTCGGGTAGCTGTCCGGAACCACGATAATGGAATAATATGGGGGGAGGTTCATCGAATGCAGCACTTCCAGCGCTTCGGTATCGTCTTCCTCAATCAGCAGCCTGACATCCAGCTTTGCCTTCGGATAATCCAACCTTTCTATATTTTTCATTAATGTGGGAATGACCTTGCTTTCCTTATACATCGGTACAAGGATGGTATAAACCGGGAGTTCGCGTTCATCAAGCTTGTCCAACTCTTCCGGGGAAATGCGGATTTGCGCCGATTTTTGCGCCCCCTTCAAGATAATGTAGAATTTGAACAGCGTCATCCCGAAATAAAAAGGCTGGATGAGGCAATTCAGGACGATCAGTGTGGCCAGCCAATTCCATGCCAGTCCCGACAGCAAACCGAAAAACAGCAGACCGAATACCAGCAGCTGGGTTCGCGTGAACGTCACGTGGGCCGAATTGTCCGGCTGCTCGGTAATGATGCTTTTAATGCTGATATCCATCAGCTCTTCATGGTAAGCCTTCTTCCAAAATTTCTCCATCTCCTGACGGGTGGCCAGCACCTGCTCGATCGGTCGGGACAAACAATCTTCGATTTTGCGGACTTGGGCATCGGACAGAGGGGTGCCGACAGCGACCAAATACCGGTTCGATCTTTCGGCAATCACCACCGCATTCATCTCCCGGGCGAGATCTACCGGAAGTTTCGGAAGCGAATCCAACTGAACGACATGCCCGATCCGGCCGATTCCCGTCTGCGTGGCAAGAGCGCGGTACAGTTTCTCCGGTTCGATGAATCGAAGGGACATCAAAATATCCCCGAGCAAGCCTCCGCTTTTCCTTTGGAATTCCAATGCCTGATCCAACTGCTCCTGCGTAATGTGACCTTGCTCCAGCAGCATTTGTCCCAGCCATTGTTTCGGCGTCTGCGTCTGCAATACCTCCGCGAGCTGCTCGTAAGAAATGTATCCCAAATCGACAAGAAGATCCCCTAATCTCCCCCCGTAACGTTGCTGATGTTCAATGACGGCGTTCAATTGCTCTTCCGTTATGAAACCTCGGCTCAACAGCAATTCTCCGATTCTGGCCCTTTTGGGAGACAGCCTCGTTTCAGGGGCGACATCGGAACGTTGGCTGTTTTCCCTGCGGCGCAGTTCCTCGAGAAGCTGCCTTTCCTTCTCCAGTTCTTCGTCCCTCTGTTCAAGCTCAGTCCGGAGCTGCCGATCGATCAGATGCCTGAGGCTGTGAATTTCTTCCTGTAGACGCTTCAGCCGTCTGTCCGTCTCCCGGATGTTCAGTCCCCATAATGTTTTTCGTATTTTCATGGCTTCTCCCCATGTTGCAGCTGACTCTGATCTTCGCATTCTATCGGTTAAGCCGCTCGGATAGAGCAGCCAATCTTGCCCTGATTTGTTTGCGTTCCTCGGCCAATTTACGGGATTCGCGAATCATAAGGGCTTCCAGCCTTATTTTTTCCGTTTCCAGCATCCGCTCCGCCCGCTCAACATCAGCAGGGTTATAGCCGTAAAAGCTCCTTCTTATTCGCATAATCCAACCCTCCAATCCCGTAAAAAAAATAAACCGACCCCATACGATAATTGGGTCGGTTGCACTACTCGCTCCCAGCCATTCAAGTGCCCAGTTGAGAATGACTGATCATCGCTTCCACAATGATTTATTCTATAAAAATTTCGTTTACATATCCGATTTTCTAAAAAATCGCATTTCGGGTCTGTTGCGGACATGCAGGGCCATAGTCATGCTTTTATTATATACGATCGAAAAGTGATTTCAATATTCTATATAAGGAATTCAATGATCAGACAAAAATTACATATATTGAACTTCATATAAAGAAGATTGGAGAAATTCCATAATATTGATTTCTTTCGGATGAGAGCATTGTAAAATTATAAACAAATTTTATGCGCGTACCGATATATGAAATGGTAAAATAGTCCTAGTTTCTTTTCCGCAAGACCTTCGAGTATCCGATTATTCTGTTCGTGAATCACGCGTTTTGATAGCCATGTATATCTAGGAGGAGGACATTCGATGCAGCGTGGTTTTAAAACCAAATTGATGCTGATCATGGGCATTTTCAGCATCGCCTTGACGCTCAGCGTATCGTTGGTGAACCAGCATCGCTGGAAAGATAATTTAATCACAAACTACATGAGAGAGGTCTCTTTGGTCGAAGACATCATCGTCAACGCGGTCTCGGATGCCGACAAAGCGTTTCAAATGCTGGATAGCGATATCGAGAAAAAGATGAAGGAATATTCGGACCGGCTGTTGGAGAAATACCGGGAAAACCCGAATGTGGCCTCATGGGATTACCAGGCGCTAAAAAACGAATTTGGCGGGATGGACGTCTACATCATCGATGACACGCAAACGATCCTTTACAGCAGTTTTGCCAAGGATATAGGATTGAATTTCCGAGAAAAAGACGGCACCTTGGGTCCATTCGCACGGATCTTGAGAGACAGGCTGAACGGAAACCAATTCGTAGCGGACGGCTTGGACCAGGAAACGAATACGGGCAAATTAAAAAAATTCAGCTACGTCCCCACGCCTGACCATAAATATTTGATCGAACTCGGCTTGTACCTGGAAGACAATCCGATTTTCAAGAGCTTTAACTTCCTTGAAGTCATCAATAAATTAAAAGAAAAATATTGTTATATCCATGACATCACCGTGTTTACCACTTCGGGAAAAGCCATCGGCAAACCGGGCGAAGATGGAAAGTCGCTCCTGGTCGCCGACGAAAACAGGCCTTTTTTCGAAAAAGCGGTCCGTGAAAAAACAATACAAGAAGTCAAAAGAACATTAAACGGCGATCCGATCACTTATCGCTATGTCCCATACACCATTCAGTTTGAAACGGATGTAGCCAAGCATACGGATCACCGAATTATTGAAATTGTTTACAACGAAAAAGAGCTGAACAACCAACTCAAGCAGAACAATCAAATCTTCTTGCTCCAACTATTGGCTACCATCGCCTGTGCCTTGATGGTTTCCTACATTATTACAAGGTTGGTTGCAAGACCGATGTACCTGGCATCCCATGATTTGCTGACGGGCCTTTCGAATCGCGCGGTTTTCGAAAATTCGCTCACGTCGAGTATTGAGAAAAACAAGAAAAAAGGAAGAAAAACCGGGTTATTGCATATCGATCTTGATAATTTTAAGAAGATCAACGATACGCTTGGACACGAAGCGGGAGATTATTTTCTCAAAGAAGTGGGCGGGAGAATCCGCTCCGTTGTTCATGATCCGGACGATATCACAGCACGTCTTGGAGGAGACGAATTCGTGGTCATCCTGAACAATATTACGGATGAAAATACAGCTTCGGAAGTTGCGCTTCAGATTATCCAAGAGCTGCAGCGCCCAATCGAAATTAAAGGGACGGATGTCATCAAAGACTTTAACATTACGGCCTCGATCGGCATTGCGCTTGCTCCCGATCATGCTCAAGACGCGGACGAATTGTACAACTGCGCGGATCAAGCGCTCTATCACGCAAAACGCGCCGGAAAAAATACATTTAGCGTGTACAGCGAAAATATTCCCGGATAGTTGAATACGGAATAGCCGGCCGTCGTACCGTTTCAAAAAATGGAGACGGCCCCCTTGCATCATAGCCAGGAGGCCTGCCGGTATTCCCCCTAACTGACAATTTCATTCAGGCTCTGCTTTTTGGGGGGATTGGCTTTCTTAACCAACTTGCCCCCATCGAAATGCCGGCCGTATGTTTTGACGAAGGACGTAATTTCTTCGGGAGAAGGAAGCGGTCCCTGATGTTCCCACGTTAAAAAATAGGACTGCACTTTACCGCTATAAAACACCCAGCTAAAAAATTTACGGGCGAACTGGTGGAACCCTCTGGTCCTGAATCGATTCATACACTTCGCGTCCTTCCAAACGGTCATGGTTTGCCCCGTTCCTCCTTGCAGTTGACCCGTCAGCTCCGCATATAACAAGTCTTCATTCTTGATCATTCTTTTCATAATGAATTGATTCAATATTCCATTGATGATCAATCTCGGAATATTGAATTGTTCCCCTCTAGTAACGGAAATTACCGCACCCGGGGGCAATTCGATATTTCTGTCTCCCAAAGTAAATGTCGCCCCATACTTATTATGGGGATCTTGATGTTTGACCCATGTTCTCATGGCAATCCCTCCGATATTCATATCCGCCGGTCGTTATGTAGAGCATTTCGGGCCTTTTAGCCCATGACTTTATTCGTCATTCTTGCTTTTAGTATAATAAATAAGAGAAGAGGTGCCAATAAAATCCAATAAAACAGAAACGAATCCAACGCCATTGTAAAATAAAAAAATGCGCCGGACCTCTGGGTCCTGCGCGTTCGATATGCCGCAGAGAGGCCGGCGCAAGAGGCGGTGGCGGAACGGTTGGAGGATTTACTTCTCGTACGCCCGAATCTCCACCACTTCGGCACGGGAGCCGCCGTTGGTCGACTCGATGACCAGGCGGAGCCGGTCGGTTACAACCGAGCCGTCCAAGTTGTGGATACGCCTGCGCTTGTAATTGCTTCGGCCTTCGGCGACCGTCGTCCACAGCCCGCCGGCATAGGCTTCGATCCGGTAATCTCTGGCCAACTCCGGGATAACCTCGAAGGGCGTCCGATGATGATGCAGGTTGATCAAGTCCTCGTTTACATCGTCGTTGAACGTCACCTGCACGGTGCGGACGGCGACCGGCCGCGGCCAACTCAGTTCGAGCCATTCCGGCCTGCCGTCGGCCATTTCCGCCGAAGACCACATGTGGGGGCCGCCGTACGGCCGGTGATAGCCGTCGATCGCTTTTGCCGGCGCAAACGCTTCGGTCGGCGACGTTACGCGGAAACAGAACGGCCTGCGGACGAACCGGCGCATGCTCCACTGTACGACCGGCTGTTCGAGCCGATGGTTTTCCAGCTCTTTGGCCGCAAGCGGCTCCGCTCCTTTCTGGAAGCAGAGCACTCCGGTCAACGGCCGGCCGGACACGTGAATCGCGACGCTTGCGTTCGCCTTGATCACGATAAACGCGTTCTGCGCCGTGTCCGGCCGCCAGGAGAGGTTCAGTCTCACCCATTGTTTTTCGCCTTTTGCTACCTTGACGGCGGCGGACGCCTGCAGCGTATGCGGCACATAGTTTTCGGGGCGGCCGGTGCTCCAAAGCTCGGCGGCCAGCTCCGTGTCGGCGGCCGCGTCGATCAGAAGCTCGAGCCCGTCAAGCGCGGGCTCCACCGGTACGAGCAAGCCAACGTCCGAGGCAAGCGGAAACGTCTCGGCCGAGTGCTCGACGGCCAACCGTGTCAGCGTGCTCGAGGCGATTGCCGCCGCCGCGCGCGCCAAATCGTCCGGATCCTCGTTCCGCAGGCCGAGAACCGATGCGTCCCGGCGCAGCAGAACCTGCTGCAGCTCGCGCATGTGGCGGGCATGCAGCTCGCGCGGCGTCACGCCTTTCTGCACGCACAGCGCAGCGCCGGTACCGGCGGCTTCGCCCATGATCGCGCACGTCGCCATCACGCGCGTCGTCCCGAACGCGACGTGGGTGGCGCTGATATTTCGGCCGGCGAACAGCAGGTTGGCCACATTGACGGAGTAGAGCGAGCGGAACGGGATATGGTAATTGCCGTCCATGTGCATATGCTTGGAGCCGCTCTCCGTCGAGTACACCCCCTGCGGCGGATGCAGGTCGATCGACCAGCCGCCGAACGCGACGCGGTCGTCGAACAGCCGCTGCGCCACAATGTCGTTCTGGTTCAGCACGTAATCGCCGACAAAACGGCGGTACTCCCGTTTGCCCGGCAACGCGCCTACCCATTCGAGCGTCATATTGTCGGCGTCGAACTTGCCCGAGTTTTTAATGTAATCCCAAATGCCGTAAATGACCGACCACAACTCGTCGCGGATGCGCTCGTTGTCGTGCACCGTATCGAGCTCCCCGCCCCATTCGATCCACCAGTACGCGCAGCCGTTGTCGCCGCTTCGGATGACCCGCTTCATCGGAATCGTCGTTTGCGCAATGTCCTTGGCAAAACGGGGCGGCACGTACTTGACCGGATGGCCCGCGTCTTTCGTGTAAAACAACAGCGTGCTGCCAAGCGTAATGTCGTCAGCGGCAAGCGGCGCCCAATCTTCGTTGTATTCGTGCCGCGCTTCGCGCCCGATCCGGTATTTCGCTCCGGCCATAAAACCGATCAGCCCGTCCCCGGTACAGTCGAGAAACAGTTTGCTTTCAAACCGGATCTTCCGCTCCGAGCCCATCATCCAGCCGGTCACCGAGCGAATCGTCCGGTTTTCCCCGTCGCCGTCCGCCTCCGCCTCATGCACGTCCGTGTTCAGGAACAGCCGGATGTTGGGCTCGGCAAGCACCGTCTCCAGCACCACGAGATCCCAAATATACGGGTTGCCGTCGATGTTGCGGAACTGGTTTTCAATGAACATTTCCCCCATAATTCCTGTTTCGCGCGCATATCTGTGCGTGCCGTGAGCGGTCGCGCCGCATACCCATACGCGCACCTCGCTGCTCGAATTGCCTCCAAGCACGGGGCGGTTCTGCACAAGCGACACCGATTGTCCGAGCCTTGCTGCGGCCACCGCCGCGCAGACGCCGGCCAACCCGCCTCCGACGACCGTTATATCCGATTCGACAACCTCATGCTTCACTGCCATCCACTCCATTCCGGCGAAATCAGGTCATACACCGAACGACAAACGAAACGGTTGTTCGGCGTTTCCGCATCCGTGCCTTCCGGCAAATCGCATGCAGGTTCTTCGCTTTGTCCCCTTATATGTCCGCAGGTCCGGCCAACACCGCATTTCCCCACAGTCCCCTGTCCCCGGAATTGGCATCGGTGCCATTCCACATATACTGCCGCATCCGGGTGATCCCGTCCTCGCTGTCGTCAAAACCGAAATCGAACAGCATCTCTTTTCCTTGGGCCGGATTGACGTTAAGCGCCGTCCACGGCACCGCCGCTTCCAGCGTATAGCCGCTGCCGCCGTCCATCGGCTGCACCGCCATGCGGATGTCCGCCTGTTCGCTCGTATTGAACCATCGCCAGTAAGGGCTTCCGTTCGCAACGGCGGCGCTCATGATCAGCTGCCGGTCTTTGGACAGCAGCCCTTCGCGAATTTGGATGTCCTCGGGACCGACGAACAGTTCGACGCCGTCGCCCTTCCAGACGCTGCTGTTGCGGTAGCTGTTCAGCATCGGGGTCGGTTCCCGCACCTGCGCCAGCACATACAAATTCGATTCGTCCCAGCCAAAGCGGTATTCCGCCTGAATGTCATCGCCGCCCGCGCCGACAACGCGGTTGGCGGCGGTCAGCTGCACGGCGGGAACATCTTCGAACGCCGGGTCTCCGTTGCCGTCGATGACCGGCGGAATGTTCAGATGCGGAATGTCGATCGATTGGGGCTCCCCCGGCACCGGATCGCCGAAGTCGTAATGGAACGGCGGCCGCTGGCCGAGGAGCACGCTGTAAATATCGTCGTTGCTTGTTTTGACGCCTTGCAGAAACGTTTTGTACGGGCGATCGGCGACGTTGACAAGGCCGGTGTTATACCGTTCTCCCGTGTATCCCTCCCACCAGCGTCCGGTGAGCGGCTGATCAACGTAGTTAAACCAATGCGTGCCGATGACGAAGCCGAGGGACGCGGCCTGCTCGACGTAATTGCGGTACCGGAGCTGGCGTTCGTCCTGCGTTTCGACCGAAACGACGCCGCCGTTCAAGCCCTGGTCCGACGTGCCGTAATTAAATTCGGTAATCAGCACGGGCTTGCCGCCGGACTTGTCATGGACGCTGCGGAGAAAATCGCTCTCCAGATTCCGGTCGTAATAATTGATGCTGATCGCGTCGAAATATTTTCCCGCCGCTTCCGCCAATAGGTCGCGCAAGCGGTCGTTGCGCACCGCTCCGATCAGCCAGCGGTCGCCCAGCAGCAGATGGTTCGGATCGTATTTGCGGAATACTTTGGCCACCGTGCCGTAGAGCGTATCCGCATACAGCCCGATGAAGTCGTACATATCATCCAGCGCCTGCGGCGTTCCTGCGCTAAGCGGCGCTTCGTACAGCTCGGAAAAATCGGCCGCATTCGTGTTCCAAGCGGTATTAAAGGCTGCAATATCCCCGTTGTATTTTTCCTTCAACAGATCGACCAGCCTGCGCTTGGAGGCCACCTTGCTCGCCTTGGCTGCGGGAATGGCGCTTGCGATTTTGTGGAAGTGAATCTCGTTTTCCATGAAATACCCGATCAAGTAAGGGTCGTCCTTCCATGCCGGAAGCTTTGCCGCAAACGCATCGTCGATTTTCTGTTCGGCCCCGTCGGCGAAAATGTCGAAATAATGCAGGCCATCCACCTGAGCCCACGCCATATCGGATGACGAAGGCAGCATTTTCGCGTAGGGAAAATGCTGCGCCGAAGCGGTGCTCCCCGACCACGCGCCGGCCGTATTGAAGCCCCACTTACGCAGCCGATCCACGGCCTCCGCAAAGAAGGCGTTCGCATCGTACGGCTGTCCCGTCTTCTTGATCCGATTGGCGAGGAAATAGGAGAAGTCGTTCGGATTGCCGCGGAAAGCCGTTGCGAACGGCCCCGTAAACGAAGGAATCCATTCGTAAACGCCTTCCCTTCCCGTCACCTGCGTATATGTTTCATTGGTCGTAATCCCGTTTACGCCGAGGCTGAAAAAAATATTGCCGTCCGGGTCCGTCATCACCGTCCGTCCGCCTGCCTGCTGAATTGCGAAAAACCCCGTCTTTTGCAAGCCGTAGTCCGCCGCGCTGCCGAGCAAACCGCCGTAGCCGTCCCGGTCGTCCGGAACGGCCAAGCTCCCGTAATACGACCGGTCCCGCTCAAGATCGTCCTGAAGCTCCTGATCGGACGACACTTTATCGGCAAACGGCGTTTTGATCGATTGTCCGTAGCGGTCGACGAGCAAATCCGACTTCATAAAGTATCGGAACGTTTTCGGATAACTCGGTTCGAGACCGTCCGCCTGCGCATAAGCGTCGATGCCCGTTTGGGATGCAATATCGATCGGCCCTTGGTACGGCGTGTATTGCGCGTCGGTGTCCCGTTTGTAATAAATCGCGGCCCCCGGCGCCGATGCGGACAACGTCAGCTTCGCCGGTCCGTCCAGGATCGTTCCCGAAGGAATATCCGCCTGAACGGAAGCGGTGCCCGCATTGATCATGACCTTCGAAACCTGCGGCGTCCACGCTTTGGCCGCGCCTTCCAACTGAAGTTTCAAGTACCTCGTTCCAGCCGGAAGCCCTTCGCCTTCGTACACGAACAACTGCCAGCTCTGCACGGGCTTGCCGGACGGATACGCGGCAACCGGGAACTCCGTGTAGGTTACGCCGTCGGGCGAGACGAAAAAACGGAGATCGACGACCGGCGTTCCCGTCCAAAAATAAGCGCCCACCGTAAAATGCTGCACGTCCGTATCCAGTTGATAGGTAAAGTAGCCGGGATCGGTGGTGTTTCGAACCGCCCTTGCCGTATCGTTGCCGAAATTGCCCGGGTTGGACGAGTCCAGACCGACGTTCCACGAATGCTTGTACGTGAGGCTGAAATCGTTCAGCGGATCGACAATGCGGGCGGTCTCCGCGCGGACGGGCGCTCCGAATGCAGGCAGCAACACCGCCGTGAGCAGCCAGATCAGCATCCGAAATCGAACCTTGCGACCGTTCATCGTTCATCCTCCTTAAATGAATGAAGTCGGATCAAGCAGCAGCCGATGATGTTCGTCCGGACGCATACGGATGCGCAGGCTTGCCGGCGCCCTGCCCGGAATGCGCCAATGGGCGCGGATAAAGCCGTCTTTCTCTTCCACGTCCGCGTCGAAGACGGGAGCGCGCTCCGAAATCGCAAACGCAAAGATCGCGCCGGCTTCGGTCACGGTACGCAAATCGATCGTAGCCGCAGGCCCGGAATAAAAGACAAAATCAAGGTGTATCCTGCCGTCTTCCTGAGCCAGCTCCCACTCGAAGCCTCGCCGTCCGTCCCAAGCCGCGGCCAGCGTCCGTACGGCCAGATGAAGGTTCTCCCCGCGCAGCCCTGCCTGCGCGCCTTCGGCATACGCTTCCATTCCTTCCGTTATGCCGCCGATTTCCAGTCTTACGCGCAGATCGGAAGCCGCGATCTTCCCTTGCGTCGGGTCCAATGCCGGATGACGGCCGCCGCCGTCCGTCGCAAACTGGATGCCGAACAGCACATGACCTTCCCGCTGCTCGCTGCGGAACACGGCGGAGCAAAAATCGTAGCCGTCGTGCAGCACGCGCAGACGCGCATAGGCGCACGCTCCCGGGCCCTCCCCGAAGTAAGCCAGCATATTGCGGCACTGATTCCACATGATGTTCTGCGTGAACGTGCCCAACGAAAAACGTTCTTCCATATGCATAACAGCCCATCTGTCCTGCGACCCGTCCGATCCCCGGTTCACCAACTGCCGGATCTCCCGCACGCCGTCATAGGCGCGGAACCAACCGCGATACGGCTTAGGACAGCTTATATTCAAGCCGAACCAAGGCGGCTCGAACACGAAGCGCTCGCTAGCCGCCAGCTCGACGTCCCCGCCGCATGCCAATTGCAGGAAGGAAAGTTTGGCATCCGGCAGCAGCGTATCGTATGCCCTGCCGTGCGGCCCGGACCACTGCTTCAGCAGCGGGTGAAAGTGAACGGCCACCATCCGCCAGGCCATGTCCAGAAGCTCCTCCGTCCATCTGCGCGCCGACGGGTTTTGCGCATAGGCGGCCAGACCCGACAATTCCTCGATGGCGACCAGGCTGTAGGTCGGGCTGTTGTATTCGTTAAAGGTTCCCCGTTCCCGGGTATACTCGTAAAACCGCTCCAGACGCTTCAGTCCGTATTCGGCAAAGTCCGGGACCGCGTAATGTTCTCCGGCGACGAGCGTAACGAGCGCCCCCATGATCGCGATGTTCGTATATTCCGGACCGACATTCCGCCTGCGGATCGCTTCGCAGCTGTTCAACACCGCCCTCCGGACGGCTTCGGACAAATCGGACGGAAAAGCGGAGCCGTGCCGAATCGCGGCAAAGAGCAAGCGCTTGCCGCAGAAATCGGCCCAGTTCCAGTCCGGAGGCGCCATCCGCTCGATCGGCTCCTCGTAAAACCAGGGCCAGATGCCGAACGTAGGCGAGGCGGGATCTTGATCCTGAAGCGATACTATGTTCGCCAGAATGTCCCATGACCGCTGCCGGTAAGCGGCGAATTCGCCGTCCAGCAGAGCGAGCGCATAATCGAGCGTCTCCCGGATCGGATGCACAAATTCGGCGGATCGGATGGTCGTATGGTAACCCGGACTTTTGAACGGACGGCGCAGCATCCGGATCGGCTCGTTGTAATCCGCATGCATGGCCTCCACGGCCCGGACGAAGGCCTCCCTGTGGTCCGGATTCATTCCCCTTCCCCCCGCAGCGCTTCGGAAACCAGCATAAGGGCAAGCCCTTGGCCGTACAGCGTAGGGTATTGCGGAATCGCGTTGTACGCTTCAACGCTTTCCAGGACAGGCGTTCCGCCGGATACGCCGCGCACCTCGCCCCGTTCATCGACCGCGGCCGTGACCGCGTCAATCGTTCTTTCGGCATGGACGCGCATGGAAGGCTCCAGCCACCCGCTCCGGACGCCCTGGAGAATCCCCGCCGCGATGCCCGCGCTCCCGGACGTTTCCGGATAAAAGCCGCTGCGGTCCAGCACCGTCGGCCATAGACCGCTCGGCTGCGCAAACGCGAGCAAGCCGTCAATCAGACGCCGGTAACCGTCCGACGCTTCCGGCGGAATCGGGACCAGGCCGCGGATATTGTCCAGGATCATCGGCGTCGCAAGCGCGATCCAGGCGTTGGCGCGAGTCCAGCGGGCCGCCGACATATGATTCCCGGCCGCGCAGTTCCAGCCGTGGAACAGAACGGCGCTTTCCTCGTCGCGAAGCAATCGGTAATGCAGCAGCAGTTGGCGAAGCGCTTCTTCCGCGAAGGCGCGGTTGCCGTACGACTTGGCTATCTCGGACAGCGGCAGGACGGCCATAAACACCGTGTCCGCCCATACCTGCTCGGCGAACTGGACGGCTTCCGTGACCGTATGCTCCAAAGCGCCCTCCCGGGTGCGCGGAGCTTCCCTAAGCAGCCATTCTCCCGCCGCAAGCGCCAGATCCCGGTACAGGACGTCCGACGTATGACGATGCAGCTCGGGGAACACGGCAAAGGGCGCCATCGCATTGACGGCCCGGCTGCCGCCCGCTTTGCCCCGGTTTTTCTCCGCCCAACGGACGAGAAAATCCATCGCATCGGTACGGCCCGTGCTCTCGTAATAATCCCGAATCGCGATGACGCCCACTCCCGGAACCCAGTCCCACTGGTCGAAATCCAGTCCCCAGTTGCCCGCGTGATCTTCCGTCATGTACGCGAACAAGCGTCCGGCCGTCTCCCTCAGCGAATGATTTCTTGCGGTGCTCATGCGGTTCACCTCATCTCGAATGCGGACAGCCCGCCCGGCCGCGGCGCTTCGGCGGCAACCGGGCGGCCGCGGATTACTTCATGCTGTCTTTGTTCTGGTCATACCATTCCTGCACCAGCTTCTCGACGTTGTCGCCGCCGAGCCGCTTCCATTCCTTGCGCAGCTCGTCGAGACCCGCTTGCGGCGTCATCTGGGCTCCGCCCGTGACCACCTTCGCCTCGATCTGCTCGGCGATCGGCGAGAACGCGGAGATCAATTGGTTCGCTTCCGGCAGATCCGGATTGAACGGAATATCCCGGCGGTATTTGTTTTTCATGGCGACAGTCAGCGAATCGGCCTTGGCCTTGGCGTATTCCTGCGAAATCGGGTCCTGCGCGGCCATAATCGGGAACCATTCGGGTTTCGGGCTATACTGGTTCAGCACGGCGTACTCGCGGGCATAAAAGACTTCCTGGCGAAACTTTTGCGGATCGATCGTTTGCGGCACGCCGTTCACCAGCTTGTAGTGGACGTTTTCCTCCCCCAGCTTGAGCGGCTGCCAGCCTTTGTCGATCATCCAGTCGAGGAACTTGACCGCCGCTTCGGCCTGCTGTTCTTTCATGTCTTTATTGAACGTCACGTAAATGTACGGCGCGTTTTCCTGGTACAGACCGTTTTTGCCGTACGGGGTTGCGACCGGCTCGAGCGCCACCGGCTTCGCCGACGGATCGTTTTTCTTCAAATCGCTGTATTCGTTCGGCATATCCCACGATCCGAGGAAAATGCCGGCTTTGCCCGTCGTCCAGAACTGCTTCGCGCGTTGGGCGTTTTTGTCCGTAATATATTCCTGATCGATCAGACCTTCGTCGAACAGCGTCTTCTCAAACGCGAGCACATCGGCATAACGGTCCGCGATCCGGCCGAATTCCAGCTTGCCGTCGTTCAAATACCACTGATTCTCGTGGGTGAAGAACAGGCTGCGCATAATTTGATAGCCGTTGGCGTTAAAAACGATTCCGTACGTGTCGGCTTTGCCGTTGCCGTCGGGATCGTCCGTTTTGAACTTGCGGGCCGCATCCAGCAGCTCGTCGATCGTCGTCGGCGTTTTCAGCCCCAGCTTGTCGAGCCAGTCCTGGCGAATCCACATGCCGTGGTTCGCGATCGTGTCGATGCCGCGCACCGAGGCGACGGCGTACAGCTTGCCGTTGATCGTCAGGTACGGTTTCAGCTCCGGATGAGCTTGCAAATAAGCTTTGTAGCTCGTGCTGTACTTGTCGATGTATTGATCGATCGGCTGGATCGCGCCCTGCGAAGCCAACGTCGAGATGTATGCGCGGTCGTACTCCCAGATCAGGTCGGGCGCTTCTCCTGCCGCGATAAGCGTATTCAGCTTTTGCTGCGACTGGTTGCGCGGAACCGGAATCCACTTGACCGTCGCCGGCGCGTTCTCGTTGATCCATTTGGTCCATCGGTTGCTCTCGTAGCTGCCCTCTTCCGCCGACACTTCGCCGCGGTCGAAAATCGAAACGCTGATTTCCGGTTTCTTCGCTTCTTTCGCGTCTGCGGGCGCGGACTTGCCGCTGTCCTTGCCGCACGCGCCCAGCATCGCGAGCGATACCGTCAAAGCCAACAGCACCGCTGCCGTCTTGCGTTTTTGCTGCCTCATCGTGTTTTTTCTCCCCTTCTGCAAATTCGTTTTATATCAAGAGGCGACTGCCTCCCGACATCATCCTTTGACCGAACCGATCAAAACGCCCTTGACGAAATGGCGCTGCAAAAACGGATACACGCACAAAATCGGCGTAACCGACAGCACGATCGCCGCCGCCTTGATCGCCTCCGGCGTCAGCAGCGCCTGGCTTGCTCCTTCGCTGCCTCCCGCGCTGTTCAGCAGACTCGCGTCGACCTGATTGATCATTTGGTAGAGCTTCACCATCAAGGTTTGTTTCGTCGATCGGGTAATATAGAGCAATACCTGAAAATACGAGTTCCACCAGCCTACCGCGTAAAACAGCGAGAGCGCGGCTAATATGGGCTTGGACAGCGGAAGAATGATTTTGGCCAAAATCGCCAAATCGTTGGCGCCGTCGATGGAGGCCGACTCCTCGATCTCCTCGGGCAGCCCTTCGAAAAAGCTCTTCATCACGAACAAATTGTAGGTGCTGATCAAGGCCGGCAGCCAAAGCGACCAATAGGAATTCATAAGGCCCAGCGTCTTGATCAGAATGAAATTCGGGATCATGCCCGACACAAACAGCATCGTAAACGTGATGAACAGCAGCAGCCCGCCGCGTCCCATGAGCCTTTTTTTCGACAGCGGATAAGCGGCCAGCACCGTCATGGCCATATTGAGCAGCGTGCCGACCACCGTCACCAGGACGGTGTTCTTCGCCGACACGAGCAGTTGTCCGTCGTCCAAAAGCCGCTTGTAGGCGTCCGTATTAAACTCGACCGGCCACAAGAACACCTCGCCGGATGTAATGGCTCTGCTGCTGCTGAACGAGGACGCCGCTTCGTACCAGAACGGATACAACGTGAGCAGGGACAGCAGACCGAGCGCCGCATAGTTGACGGCTGCGTACGTTTTCGCGCTGAAGCTGCGGCGGGATTTCATCGCTTACCTCCTCCTACCATAACCCTTTCTCCCCAAAGCTTTTGATGATCCGGTTTACGCTCAACACGAGAATGAACCCGATCGCGGATTGAAACAAGCCGAGTGCCGTCGTGTAGCTGTAATTGGCGTTCTGCAGCCCGACCCGGTACACGAACGTGCTGATCACGTCCCCCACTTCGAGAACGGCGCTGTTTTGCAGCACAAGCGTTTGTTCGAGGCCCACGTCCATCATTTGTCCCATTCGCAAGATCAGCAAAATGGCCATCGTTCCCCGAATCCCCGGCAGGGTAATATGCCAGATTTGCCGCAAGCGCGACGCTCCGTCCATTTTGGCCGCCTCGTAAAGCTGCGGATCGATATTCGCCATCGCCGCCAAATACAGGATGGTCCCCCAGCCGGCTTCCCGCCAAATCGAAGACAGCGTGTATACGACCGGCCACCACGTGGTGCTCGCCATAAAATAGATCGGATCGATGCCCATCGATCGGAGAATCCAATTGACGACGCCGGTGCTTGGCGACAACAGCGAAATGAAAATGCCGCCCAGAATAACCCATGAAATGAAATGAGGCACATAGAGCAAATTTTGCACGGTGCGCTTGTACCATTCTTTGCGGACTTCGTTCAGCATGAGGGAAAGGACAATCGGAACGGGAAAGCCGAAAACCAGGTTGTAGACGTTCAGCAGCAGCGTGTTTCGCAAGATTTTCCAGAAGTCCGAGCTTTCGAACAGCATGCGAAAATGCTTGAGTCCCACCCACTTGCTGCCCCAAATTCCGTCCACGAAGCGGTAATCTTTAAACGCGATCACTTCGCCGACCATCGGTGCATATTTGAAGACCACATAATATCCGATAACCGGCACCAGCATCAGATATAAATATTTGTCGCGCGAAAGGCGACGTTTGAAGACCGAACCGGTTCGCTCCGCCGCACGCGGATGAAAGGCGGCCGCCTCCGCACCGGCTTGGGAAACGTTTCCCGTCATGCCATACACCCCTCTATTCTCTATCCTGATGTTCAAATCTTCTCGCCGCCTTCAACACGGCTGCACGACTAATCGTAATCTGTAAACGCTTTATTGACTATTTGAGGATTTTAAAAAGAGGTCTCATTTCTTGCCATTGAGCGATGTAACTTTTTTATACGGGTTTGATTTTTCTGTCATCCGGCGCAAAAAAGGGCCTCTCCCGCAATGGGAGAAGCCCTTACTCCGCTAACGGCCCGGAGGCTTCGGAGGAGGCGTGAGCCGCGATCAATTCCCGGTATTCCGTCGGCGTCATGCCCGTATATTTTTTAAACGTCCGCAAAAAGCTGTGGATATTCGTATACCCGACTTCCTCGGCAATTTCGCCGATCTTTAATTTCCGGTCCGCGAGCCGCTCTTTGGACGCTTCCATTCGGATGGCAATCAAATAATCCATGAAGTTCTGTTCGGTATGTTCCTTGAACAGCTTGCTGACGTACGGCGGCGTTAACTGGAACTGCTGGGCCAGCAAGTTCAGCGAAAGATCGCTGCGTTTGTAATGCTCATGGATATAGGCCAAAATTTTGTCGACGGTATCGTTCTTTCCCCGCTGATTCCGGCGCTCCACCACCATCTGAAGAAACTGGCAGAGCAGCCCCTCCGTCACCTGCTGCGCTTCCCGCCAGTCCCGGCACTGGCTGAGCTGGTCGTGCACTGCGGTGATTTTGCCGGCGTACGGCCGCATGTCCAATCCGATCGACGCCGCCATTTTATAGGATTTAAGGATAAGATCGAAGCAAAGCTGCCGGATCATGTCGGGCGAATAACTGCTGCGCACCGATTCCTCGAACACGGCCCGCAGCGATTCCAGCAGCCTGCTTCGGTCCGCCTGCTTGAGCGATTCCACGACGGTATCCGCAAGCTGCAAAATCCGGTCATACGCTCCGCCATTCGCCTGCTGAACGTCGTCGATGGAGACGACCGCCCCCGCGCCCATCACCATCTTGTACTCAAGCGCACGGAGCGATTCTTCGTAGGATTGGGAAAGGTCTTTCATGGCGGAGCGAAATCCGCCGATGCCGAACGTGACCGTAAGGCCGAACTGCCGCTTCATGATGTCGCGGATCGAATCCGCGGTCGCCAAAGCGCGCATTTGGTTTTGCTCCGCATCACCGCCTTCGAAGCTCATGATGATCGCCGCCAATCCGTCCTTCATTTCGACGGCGACCCCCCGGTTTTCCATGTTGATCAATTCTTCGGCGATATTGCAGAGCGCATACGTATACAGCATCAGATCCGTTCGGCTCATCCCCTGCTTGTCTCCGCTGATTTCCGCGCTGCAGACGATATAATGGGCCGGGTACAGCCGGATGCCCGCAAACTCCAGGCGATGCTTCACGGCGGCGTATTCCGTGCGGTAGCCGGTCAGCAGATCGGACACCATCCGCATTTTCAACGCAGGCCGCGAATCCCGAACCTGCTTCTGGAGAGCCTCCCGGTCCGTCATCATCTCGTCAAACACGGATTCGAGAAACGTCAGGCTGCCGGCATCCGGATTCGCCTTCTGCGGCAGAAAGCGCCGTTTGACGGTTCCCAACACCCGATCCAGAGGCCGGAAGGTCCACCGGTTGACGAAAATAACGGCGGAAATGGCTGCGGCAAACATCAAAGACGCCAGGACGAGCAGCAAATTCCGCGTCACGGTTATCGGGCGGTTCATCTGCGTTTTCGGTACGATGCTGACGATTTTCCACCCCGTGTATTTGGACGCGGCATAGAAGATCGTCTCTTCTTCCCCGTTTTCCTTGACCCGGAAGTAACCCGTATCCGTTTTGCCTTGCAGAAGCCGCACCATATCGCTTTGGTTTTTCAGACTGTGAAACAGCATCGTTTTGTCGTCGTGGGAAACGACATTCCCGTCCGCATCGATCACGAAGATATGGCCGAGCCGTCCGCCGTTCGCATCCTTGATCAAATTGTACAGCATCGTCTCATCGATGTTGACGGCCAACAGACCCTTGCGATAACCCGGACTGCTGACAGACGGGTAGACGCGCACCAGCGTCACGACATTGCGGGCGTTGGTCCCCGCCCCGATCCGGTGCGTCGTGAGCCACTTGGAATAGCCCTCCATATCCATGTATCCGCTGAGCCAGCGCAGCTCGGGATTATCCCGCCCTTCGATCAGCGTCTGATCGGTCAACACCTCTCCGCTGATGCCGGAGTAGATGTAAATGGAAGAAATATACGGATCTGAATTCATAAGCCCTTTCATTTTGTTGCTCAGTCCGTAATAATTGCTGTATCTGTGGGCATTGTCCGAATAACTGTCATACATAAAATAAACGAATTCGAGCTCCTCGCTCAGCTTCAGCAAATCCTTGTCGAGCTCCTTCAGGACCATTTCGATTTTTTGGTCGACCTGCTTGAGGAGCGCGATATTCGTAGAGTTGACTTCCGATTCCAGCCGACCGGTCGAACCGATATAGGAAAGCCAGAACGTCATGCCGATTACGATCAAGAAAATGGCGCCGTAAAGCGCTATAAATTTATTCGATAAGCTCGTTTTCCATCGCATGTCGATCGCCTCATGTCCATTGTAGCGCACCGACGCAAGAAGCGTTAGCCCATCCTGCATATTTGCAGGCGGGCTAACGCTAAAATGATTATATTTGTCACAAAGTAAGAGCGAAAAAAAGCGCCCGATAACTGTCATATAAAAAATCCGATGAGCACAAAAGAAAGTGCGAGTGGCATACGGTAACGAGTTCCATCAACCTCAAAGAGGCAAAAATAACGACAGGAAACAAACATGATAGTAGCTAAATCTTCAGAAAAATTATTGAAAGGATTATTACTTATAAAATATCCCCGCTTTATTATCCTTGAGTGTCTTCGTCACTTTTGTATTCTAAAATATGGAAGCGTCCCGTCAAGTGGCGTAAAATCGATTTCTACCAAGTGACCCAGATTTATTTCTGAGTCGCGTCACTTTAGTAGAAATCATACCGTGTCTTCCCTTGTCAAGAAGCTCGGTGCCATTTTACACCACTACTAGGGGCTATAACACTGCTTTGGGATAGACTGCGTTAGATTACTGCTTTGTTTAGGCGAATGCGGTCAAGATGACAGCTATTGTATTGAATACTCCGTGAATGATCATGGCCGGAATCACGGATCCAGTACGTTCGTAGGTCCAGGCAAAGACGACCCCGCTGATAAAATTTACTGGCATCGCATTGAAAGTAGGATAATGTGCCGCTGTAAAGATTAGCGAGCTAATTACAATACTCCATCCTGCTCCTGTGCGTGTTCGCAACCAGCGGTATACAAAGCCGCGATAAAAAATCTCTTCATATACCGGTGAAATGATTCCAGCGGACACGATTCCGATTAACACAGTGAACCCGTTAACTTGTTGTTTGAGGGCTTCTGTCTTGCTGTTATCTACACTGTTGCCGAATAAACTGGTGATCATGACGGCTGCTATACTGAGGGATCAAGTCCAAAATTGTGTGTAAATTCCCTCAGTTAGAATTAGTCACATAATGCGTGTCACTTTAGCGGAAGACCTCGGCCTGTCTTTACGCCATTCCAGATACTCGGCCATATCGAGATACTTTC
>Ga0310833_100600_pt1 | contig 24146 bp, 11 predicted proteins | sample SM_ome_FD_201312 | JGI IMG/M metagenome (GOLD analysis project Ga0310833, IMG submission 201312) | Sorghum-adapted microbial communities enriched on stacked mutant (SM) sorghum from Joint BioEnergy Institute, Emeryville, California... ...
TATACTTACTTCCACTCGTCGCACTGCCGATGTGCTCCACTTCCGCAGTGGGACAGAACAGATTCTTATATCCATGTAGGTTGGCACGAAAACCAATGTCTACATCCTCAAGATAGGCGAAAAAGCTCTCGTCAAAATATCCAATCTCTTCGAAGATTTTCCTTCTGTAAATCGCAGCGCCTGCACAAGCGCTGAAGATTCTTCTTTCCTTATTAAACTCCTCACTCGGCCTACCATCTCCACATTTATAAGCCCAACCTAAAACCGTCAGTTCATCACCAGCATTATCGATAATCCCCGGTTCCGAATATCGAAGCATCTTAGCTCCAGCAGAGAAGATATTGGAATCCTTCTCTACACATTCTACCAATGCCTGAACGAATCCATCCCGTGCGAATGCATCATTATTCAATAAAATGACGTATTCGGATTCTGATGCACGAATTCCTTGATTTACAGCAGCTGCAAATCCCAGGTTTTTGTTGTTCTCGATGATTCGAATTTCCGGGTAGCGGGACTTGATTAAGGCAACGCTCGAATCAGTTGAACGATTATCGACAACAATAATATTCCGCTTGTTGTTCACTTGATCGTATATACTAGCGATACAATCTATTATATACTTCTCTCCATTATAGTTCGGTATCACGATCGATACATTCATAGACTGCATCCCTTTGCCAGATATTCAATCGATATCATTGTAACAAATCTCAGCCTCATTCGCTATCATTCTACATATATTAACAATCATCAGTGGATGAAAACCATTCTTTACTTCTTCATCCCGCCATCATCTGATAAAATGTAAGAGATACTAACTTACAGGTGAAATTGATCATGTCCAAAGCAAAAAATGCATCTGTCAACGTCCAGGCCAATTCGAATCAATACGCATTCTGGCTCATCGCCGCATCCATCATCGCCTATCTCGGTGTTGCCCCTTTCTTCAAGGCCCTGTTCAATGGAGGGGTGCGCAACAATCTGTCCGCCTACATCTTCAATCAGCCGATCTATGCAGCGCTGATCTTCACCTTTCTGCTCAGCCTGTGCTTCGGCTGCTTCTTGCTCGTCAGAGGCCAGCTCGCGTTGCTTCGGGGAACCGCGATCCCGCTGGTGTTGGTCTGGCTTCTCCCGGTCACTTATCTGATCACCCTGTGGGCATCTGCGGTGTCCACCTCCCAGACGATCCATGCGATCGTCATCCAGTGCATGTACGCCTTCTTCTTCATGTTCGCCATCTTCCTGGCGCGATCTGACAAGGGATCGGCCGTGCTGGCGACAGCGATCATGGGTGTCGGGTATGTGATCGTGATCTTCGGCTTCCTGAACTGGTTCGGGACCCACATCTATCGCGATGCGGTCACCCTGGAGCCGGGGCGCCTGAGACTGACTTCCGTCTTCCAATACGCCAATGCCTATGCCGCCTTTCTGATCGCCCTGTTGCTTGCTTCGCTCTATCTGCTGATCCGTTCCCATCAGCGGATCGTGCAGATCATCACGGCAGCGATGATCGTCCCGACCTTTCTCTCGCTGATCCTGACCTTCTCGCGCGGCGGTCTGGTCATGCTGCCTGTCATCGCCTTTGTCCTGCTGTTCCTGCTGCCGTTCCGTCATCAGCTGATCTTCGTCATCTACAGCGTCGTGGCCGGTCTGATCAGCTTCCTCTGCACACCTTTTCTGTCGGACATCGGCCTGCAACAGTTTGAGCAGCCCGTGGCAGGCAGGTATCTGGCGGGGGTTGCGGTGGTGCTGGGAGCATCTCTGCTCTTTGCCGGCTTCGCCCACGTGATGAACCGGTATATCAACCCGAGGTTGGAAGCCGGACTGACTCGAATCGATGCGAAGAGGGCATCCCGATATCTCATTCCCGTCATCGGCGTGGCATGCGGCTGCCTGCTGGCCTTCCTCCTGCTGGAGACCAGCGCGGTCAAGCTGTTGCCGGAGTCCTTGCAGCAGAGAATCTCGAACATCAATCTGGATCAGCACAGCGTGCTCGAAAGGGCGACCTTCTACCGCGACTCGATGAAGATCATCCGGGACTATCCCGTCTTCGGGGCTGGCGGCAGCGCCTGGGCGCAGCTGTATGAACATTATCAGAACAACCCTTATTCGACCACCCAGGCTCACAGCTACTTTATCCAGCACTGGATCGAGACGGGCAGCGTCGGGCTGATCGTCCTGTTAGCATTCATTGCCGTTGTTTATTGGCGATATCTGCGCTATCATCGCATTCATGGAACTGACCGGAACAGCAATCTGTCCGTCGTGTTCTTCATCTTCACGATCGCGATCCTGCTGCACAGCCTGATCGATTTCGACATGTCGTTCGTCTATATCGGCAGTCTCGTCTTCCTGTGTCTGGGTGTTCTGACTGGCGTATCGGGGACGGCCATGGCTTCAGCAGCCTCACTGACCACAAACGGGTGGAAGCGATGGTTGATGCCTGCCCTTGTGATCGGTCTGTCTCTGGTGCTGCTGGTCACTTCGGTCCGCTTCCAGACAGCAGCCAACCATTATGTCGAAGCCCTGGGCAATTCCCGCCAAGGCCAGCTGGACAAGATCCAGACACCGCTCGATCGGGCGATCAGGCAGTTCCAGCATGCGGACTATCTGGGCTACCGGGCCCGGCTGATGCTGGAAGTCTATCGTCAGACCGGTGATGAGCAATATGCGGACGAATTCCTCAAGACGGTGGATCAACTGCTGAAGCGTGAACCCGTCAATCAGGTCGCATGGGATGCCAGGCTGCAGTATTACCTGCACAAGAACGACTGGGCAGAAGCGGCAAACGTCCTGGAAGCCATGCTGGAGCAGGCCCCATGGAATATCACGCTGTACGACACGATGATCAGCGTCAAGCTCCAGCTGGCCAACGAATCTGAATCGTCAACCCGGGATGCCTACATGGATCAGGCGCTCGGCTATTATGAGGAGATCCTGGCACGCATCGAGCAGCTGAACCATCTCCCGGAGAATCAATTGCCGGGCAAGGAGTTCGATGTGAACCCCAATATCGCGCATAATATCGCGCAGGTCTATCTCTTGCGCGGTCAGTATCAGCAAGCCGCCGATCTCCTGCGGCCTTACGCAACAGGCTCCGCCGCTTCATCCGAACTGGACATCAGCATCACCAGAGCCTATCTTGCCGCCTTGATCCTCCTGGGTCAGCCTGACGAAGCGCTGTATCAGGACTTCGTCGGCCAGCATCCGGAGGAAGGTGATCAGATCGATCAGCTTGTGATCCATTTCGCCAGGGACTAATCTACAAGGAGATACGGGAATGATCAAACTGTTCAAGAACCACCATCCGCTCTTTACAACGGTGCTCGTGTTGTTGTCGCTGTTTTTCATCGTGGCGCCATTTTACATGGGAGTCGCCAATGGTCATGAGCTTCATCTGGAGATTCCGCTTTACGTATCGTTCATCTTCGCCTCGATCCTGATCATCCTGCTCGCTGCTTATCTGTATCGTCACGAGCAACTGATCACAGGCCGGGACTGGTTCCATGTCCTGGCCTGGCTGCTGCCCGTCAGCTTCATCATCGCGTTAGGCTCTGCCGCTTCTGTGCAGAGCACGATTCACAGCATCTGGATCCAGTTCTTTAACGTCGCCCTGTTTCTCGTCGGGTACTACTTCACCATGGCGAAGAACACCCTGCGTCCGTTTATCTTCATCCTGCTTCTGAACGGATACATCCTGATCCTGTTTACCCTCAGCGAGTGGCTGGGGACAAGCTTCGTCGCCAACTCCGTCGTTTACTCGATCGGCGATTACCGGATCTTCTCGCCTCTGCTCTATCCGAATACGTACGCGGCGCTGATGATCGCCTTTTTCTTCGTGACCAGCTATCTGACGGTCGCGACGGAGCATCGGGTATATCGGTTCTTCAGCTCGTTCCTTGTCATACCGGCGCTGCTGTCCCTGATCCTGACCTATTCCCGCGCCGGCTACCTGATCTTCGTCATCCTGTATTTGCTGATCCTGTTCGTCATGCCGTTTATCAAGCAGCTTCAATATCTGGTCATGTCCGTTCTGGCCGCCGTCATGACCCTGGGTATCTATCCCTTCATCTCCAGGATCGGCATCCGGCAGCAGACGGACTTTCAGTTCGGGTCCTATCTGCTCGGTTGGTTGATCCTGCTTGTGGCTTCTGCGCTGTACATGATCGTGTCGGTTTATCTCGTGCCCCGCTTCGACAAGTTGCTGGAAGAACGGCTGACCCATCGTTCCTTCCGTTCCTATGCCAGATACATCATTCCGGTCGCCAGCATCCTGATGGTGATCCTGGGCGCGATCGCCCTGACCAACGAACATCTCATCCGCCTGTTGCCGGATCCGCTTGAGAACCGGCTGGGCAATATCAATCTGCGTCAACACAGCGTGCTGGAACGGATCACCTTCTATAAGGACGGATTGCGGATCATCGAGGATTACCCGCTGACGGGGGCCGGCGGCGGAGCATGGAATTCCTTGTACGAGGAATACCAGAGCAATCCGTATGTCACCAAAGACCCGCATAGCTATTATCTCAATCATGCGATAGAGACCGGGATGGTCGGGCTCATCCTCCTGCTGGCTTTTCTGGCCTTTGTCTATATCCGGTTCATCCGGAATCGCGTCAGCGACCCGGGGTACCCATACCGGTTTGTCTTCTTCGTATTCGCCAGCAGCATCCTGCTTCACAGCCTTGTGGACTTTAATATGGAATTCCTGTATGTGAGCGGGTTCGTCTTCTTATGTCTGGGCATCATGAGCTCCCGCACTTCCGAGGCTGTACCTGAAGTGAAGCATAAAGGCAAACGCAAGCCGCAGCGGTCATCATCCTGTTCTTCGCGGCCCGATCGGTATATGCCAACAAACTGTTCACCCATACGATTGAGGAACTGAACGAAACGATCCCCGCCGATGAAGCGTTGAATACCTTCTACAGGATCCTGGACATGAAGCCGAACCATCCGCATTATCTGCTCGGGACGATCTCGCTGCTGCAAGCTTTCTATGATTATTCGCAGGATGAGACATTCCTCGACCACGCTCAGCACTATATCGATCGTCTGAAAACGGTGGATGGACATTTCATCGGGATACCCGAATTCGAAATTAACAACTATATCAAAAAAGCGGACATCCAGGGCGCGGCAGATGTCTCGATATATTGGCTGCAGAGGTTCCCCTGGAACCTGACCATGTATGAAAGCACGATCACCCTCCTGCATCAGCTCGGCATGCAGCAGTATCAGATGAACGAGGAGCCTGTCCGTTGGGATCAGGCGATCGAACTCTACGAGACGATGAAGCGTCAGGTTGCGAAGATCGAAGCGCTGCCGGATGAGCAATTGCCGGGCAGGGAGTTCATCATCACAGACACCGTGGCGCACATCATCGCGGACATCTATTACTATCGCGGTGATTACTCGCAGACGATATCCGTCCTGGAACAGCATGTTGCTCCGCTCGACATGAGTCAAACCCCAGAGATTCTGCGGTTGTATCTGTCCGCGCAGATCCGGTCAGGCGTCCTGAACGAGGAGTTGTATCAGCAATTCATCGGACAATATCCTGATGATCGCCAAGCCCTGGAGCGCTTGATGCAGGAAGGAGCTTCTTCCTGATCGTCAAGCAACGGCCTGTATGAAAAATGACGGGGATCCTATCGGTCCCCGTCATGTTTATTGGCCTGGCTCGCCCGTCTTTAATATGTTGGCAAAGGGGTGTTCGAGTACCAGCTGAAGATTTTCTTCGATTTCAGCAACTGCCTGCTGGCGTCTCCGAAGACATCGTATATCTCGATGTGATAGCCGTTCGTACCTACCGCCGTCCGGACATCACCCGGTATCGGAAGCTCATACTTGCCCGAGCCAACCTTCATATCCTTGCCCAGGACGACATCTGCCTCGAAGCGTTTGTCAGCAGCGACGATGACGAACCTCATCTTGTGGTTGGCGAGTTCATGCTGATACACAACGCGTGACAGCTCATACTCGAAATTCAGGGAAGCGGCGCCGTTGTTGATGTACAACCTTACATCATCCATCGTCAAGGTGTAGTTGGCCACCTTGAGATCCTGGAATTCTTCCTTGATCTCCTTCACTTCCTCCGGAACCCTCAACAAGTAAGCCTGTTTGTACGATTCCTTGTCGCTCAGCTGCGTGCCGAGCACCAGCTCGACCGATTCCACCTCGAAATCTTTCGGGATCTCCGTCGTGACGGGAATCAGGGCTTTGCCGGACGGCATCGTCAACACTTTATTGTCCACGATCTCAGCAGGGAAGTAAATGTTTCCATTAATCTTGTAGAATCCGACCAGCTGCTCCAGTGTGGCGAACCTCGGTTCCATGTTCGTCATGACGACCGATGTGTACAGGATATCGTTCTCGGAAGCATTGTACTTATGGTAGTCCACCACCTGCACCTTGCTCATCTTGCCAGTGGTATTGGTGTTGATCACATCCGCGTACTCCAGGCTGAACTGGTCGGAAGTATTCGCGAACTTCACGATCGGCACCGATTCATTCCCACGCTTCTCTTTCAGTTGGATCAGGAAATCATCGAATTCGAAGTTATACGGGATCTCCGTATTGAAGATGAAGGTTACCGATTTGCCCTTCTTGATGTTCAGATTGTTGTCGATGCGGACGCCTTCAATCTCCGCCGGCTTGAGCTGGATCTTGTCCAATTCCATCGTGGCGGTCAGCTCGATATTGGGAAGCGCCGACTCATTCACCAGATTGGCCAGCTCCACTTCCACGCTGATGATGTCTGTCTCGTTGTTCGGCAAGCGCTGCAGATTCTTCAGAATGACTGTATACACGCCATCATCGGTCCTGTATTCATACCGCTCGTACTCGACAACATCCTCTTCGATGATCTCTGTGAATTCCTTGGGCAGCTTCATGATGATCTGCGGCAGAACAAGCTGATCCGTCTTCGTCACGATGACCAGATTCAGATTCTTCGGATCCACCGTGTTCGGCACCGTGGCCTGAAGCTTGATCGTGTTGTCGCTGTTCGGCAGCACGCTCACTTCCGCTTCCGTCTGTTCAGCCGGATATAATAGCCCATTCGCGGTTTGCACATAATAGGTATAAGCAGGTATCTTCACGCTGAATTTGCCGTTATTTCTGGCCTTCAGATCGATCTTGAGCCTGTATTCCTTGTCCAATGCCACCGCCTGATAGCTCTCACCTGTAAACAGGATCGGCGAATTGTCGATCGTGATCCGTTTGCCAGCCGTCCAGGATACCGTGGGATCATATTGCTCGGTTACGGAGACCGTACCCAGATGTTGTTCATATCCCGCCACGGAGAAATTCCAGCGAATCGCCTGCAACGAGATATCGGACAGCTTCACCTGATCTCCTACCTGGGAGGTGAAAATGAACGTCCTGGTGGTACGCGGGGGTACCGTTGTCCCCTGATCATTGTTGATCAAGGTGACATTGTGCCGGGTACCTTGCTTCGTTAATACGCGAAGCCAATAGTAGTTGAATGACAATTCATTATTGCTTGCATTGTAGATGTCCGCCTTAAAGACCAATTGATTGCCCTGGGTTGTAGGGAACAACATCAGGTCATAAACGGTCATCTTGCTCTGACCTTCCAGGTTGATCACATGATTAACCAACCCTGCATTCGGATCCTTGGCTTCATCCGCTGCAAAAGAGGCAAACGGAAACAGCATGGCCAGGATCACGATGATGGATACAGCCTTCAATCTCTTCTTCATGATCTCATCCTCCCACTATATAGACGACGCCAGACAGCAGGAAGTTTCGTGTCATGCAAATTTCTTGCATTGATTGAAGGAATGATTCGATCCGAAAAAAGAAAAACACGTTTCAGGTCAGAGACCTGAAACGTGTTTTGGGTAGTACGGTGATTAGTTCTTCACGTTAACCTTGATGGAAGCAGTTACTCCACCGTAGTTAAGCGTTACTGTGAAGGACTTGACGTTGTCAGCCTTGATGCTTGCATTCGAACCACCGTTGTTTTGGATCGTCGGATATGCTGCATTGCTGTCCTTCAGGACGATATCCGAGATCGTTACAGCCGGCTTCGATACTGCAGAGCCATCACCGTATTCATAAGTGCCAGCGCCAGTCTTGTTAGCCTTGACACCGTATTGGTCCTTCAGTTCGAGCGTGAAGGTGCTGTAATCAACGATATCGCCTGCATCGACTTCATATTCAGTAATCGTGTCGTCACCGTTCTTGAAGACTGCGGATGCAACCCTAGGAGCTACCTCGGAAACAGTACCTTGAACAGTTGCTTCCTTACCAAGAGCGTTGATAACAACTCTTACGGTGAAGGTCTTGGTGTCTTCATCTTTGTCGAACGTGAAGGTTTGAGCACGCAGTTCATAAGCCGACAGGTCAGACTTCGCGGACTTGGTTACGCCAGCCGGTTCGTACACATTGTACTCGGTGGTCGGGATCGTAACTTTCTTGCCGTCAGAAGTAATACCGGATACCTTCAGCTCACGAGCATAAGCTGTGCTTGTGCCGCTGTAGTTGTAGAAGGTGCCGATATCTGCAACTTCGATCGATTGAACTTCGGAGATCACTACCGTACGGAACTCAGCGCTGAATTCGCTGCCCGTTACCAGTTGGTTGGACGGATCATAGATCTCGAACTTCAGCGTCTTGGTACCCTTTTGGTTACCCTTCAGAGCGATTGGAGTGCTGTCCAGCCAGTTGTCTGTAGCAACAACTGCATCGCCGTCATCGGATACCTTGATCTTGTAGTTCTTGTCCTTGATCATCTTTTCCAGCGAATCCTTGCTGATCACGCGACCATGTTGGTCTTCAACAACCAGCGAACCGTAGTCCAGCGACAGCGTCGTGCCTTTGAATACCAGCGTATTTTGGCCAGATGCGATGCCAGTGATAACCGTCGGCTTAGCTTCAGCCAGGATGTTCAGGCTGACGTTGCTTGGCTTGCCAGTTTCAGAGATCACATAGACGTAGTTCAGACCTTGTTGTTGTGCAGTGAATTGCAGGTAGAGATTGTCTCCATCCTTCTTGAATTGAGGTTTCGAAGTGCCCGGAACCGTTACGCGAATCTTGGAGTTATCCAGTGCAGTCTTCAGCTCAGTTTCATTCGTGATGAAGTTGCCATTCTTGTCGATGACATTGACAGGGATCTTGACTACTTCGCCAACTGCGTATTGCTCAGCCGGAGTGAACAGGTTCACCTGGTCGTAAACCGTACCTTCAGCAACTACTACCGTGTATTGAGCGCTGGCAGCAGCAACCTTGGATACGATGTTCACCGTGTTGGAGCCTGCACGAATTGGTTCGGAAGTATTGTCCTTAGCCAGCTCCAGGTAGATCTTGTCGTTGTCGCCGATCTTGCCCTTCTTGATCTCGGACAGCTTCAGGTTGGACAGACCGATGATTGCAGCGCTGATGTCCTGGTTCAGCTCGTAAGCGTCGGTCATAACGTTGCCGTATTGGTCCTTGACTTCGATGATGAGCTTGTATTCGTTCAGGTCATTGGAACCTACGGACAGCGTAGAACCATCCTTGTGGTACAGTTCCACGATCTTGATGTCGCTTGCGCGAGAAGATTCGCCGATCTTGATCGTCTTCTCCGCACGTACAGCAGACTCGAGGTGATAGACAGCGACATAAACCGAATCATTCACCTTGAAGTTGCTTGCAGCAGTAACCGTCAATACACCGTTGGTTGCGTTCGGTGCATTGTCAGCGGAAGAGTAAGCCTGTACAGACGTGTTGTTGATTTCTTCACCGTATTGGTTCTTCACGGAGTAAGGAATCTTCAGGATGTTAGCGTTGGAACGAGGCAGCGCAATTGTGTCTTGAGCTGTGATCTCGATGGATGCTACCCTCTCGTTCTCAACAGCAGTAGTAGCGGTCAGAGCCTGGTCGGACAGACCGGAAACCGTTACGCTGTATTCTCCTTGCGTCAGCTTGGAGTTCAGCTCGAGCACTACAGCTGTCTTGGCATCGTTCCAGGTGGACTTGCCAACGCTTACCGTGTTGGTGCCCTTCTTGACAGTGATGGAAGCCTTGGAATCATCAACAGCCTTGTTGAAGGCTACTTCCAGCTTCTTCGCGCCTACAGCCTTGAACGAAGCGATTGCTACAGCAGTCACTTCATAGCCAGGCAGGCCCAGCTTGTAACCCAGCGGTACACCTTCGCCATTCACGTTGGTGTCCAGAGTTACCAGCGTTACAACTGCCATCGTGCCACGACTAGCAACAGCAGTCATGTCAGTGCCTTCTGCAACCAGGCCGAGTTCAACAGCCTTGGCAGGAACGTCTTCATAGGCTACTTCGTCATAGCCAAGTGCACGGAGCAGGAATTGCAGAAGTTGTTGAACAGTCAGCGCTTGGTCGTAACCGAATACGCTGCCGTCTTCTACACCCTTAGTCAGGCCTTTTTCCTTACCCCAGGAGATGTAGCCGTCGAAGTCCGGGTTAGCAACATCCGGCCAACCATGAGTGTTCGGATGGTTCTTGGCATCGTCTTCCTCACCAAGCAGGCGGGACAGCAGGACGATCATTTCTTGACGAGTGAGCTCTTTGTCAAGCATGAGGTCGCCTTGCTCGTTGCCCTTCAGAACCCCGAGCTCTTTGAGCTTAGCGCCCGCAGCTTGCTCTGCAGCAGTAGCTGCGAAGGCCATAGCCGGCACCAGCAAGGAAAATACCATAGCCAGGGCCACGACTAGAGATAAACTTTTCTTCATAACCTTTCTTTCTCCTCCTCGAATTCGTTTCGGTGTGTGAGAGTGCAATTTCAAATTATAGCTCGATTCCCTCATTTGCCGATTCACCCCCTTCCCAGAGTTTGAGCAGTATTCCTATTCATTGAAATCTGTAATCCAACTTGCGAACTACAGAAACTGGTAAACAAGGAAATAGAGAATAATAGAGTCAGAGATACCACTCTACCCATTATACAATGGGCCTATGTTACCGTAAAGAGTGTTTTGTGAAATTGTGCCAGACATCAGACGGTAATTCGGCAAGGTTTTCATTCAGTTGCCCCAATTCCGAGTTACACATCTATTTAAACGCATCAATCTGCGAAAAGTTGCGTGCATTTTTTATTTTTCTCTCGGCAATTTATCACAAAACGATGTACTGTTTTCATAGGCTGCTGCTCAATCTGTAACAGGCGCTACACGCTATGTATATCGCCAGGTACGTTTCTAAGTATATCGTCGCTTATAACCATCGTCTATAGAGAATCATTTCCACCTGACAGGGAGCTTCAGCAGAGGAGGCCGCCGATCGCTCGGCAGCCTCCTCTGCATGACGTCCGTTTGATATCGGTTCTGTCCTGCTGAAACCGCGCATCACCCGCGGGATCGGGGGATGCCTGTCACTTCGGAATCTTCTTCGCGTTCTGCAGGATGCGGGTGGCGATAACCGCCGCCTCCGCTCTGGTGATCGGCGCTTGCGGGTCGAAGTAGTACGTCTGCTTCTCGCCCGGAGCAACGTTGTGCGCCTTGCCCGTCATCAGGCCGGTCCTCGTAACGGCTTCAACGCTCGACTGCTGATAGATGTTGATGCCGGCGCTGTCGGTGTATTTGCTCAGATTCTTGGCCACCCGGTCCGGATTGGACTCCAGCTTCAGATCGGCCACTCTGGCGATCATCGCCGCCGCGTCCTCCCTGGTGATCGTCTCTCCCGGATTGAATCGGCCTCCGCCGACGCCTCTCACGATGCCGGCCCGTGCTGCAGTCTCGATGTATCGGTAGTCATACAGCTGCGATGCTTCGTCGGTGCTGAACTTGTACACGTCCTTGAATGTCAGGTCTCCCTTGTAGTTCAGCGGATATTTCTCCGGATACAGCTTCATCAGGAGCGTGATGAATTCGCCGCGGGTGATCGGATCGTTCGGCACGAACAGATTCGCCGTCGGATTCTTCGGCTCCATGTAGCCCTTCGCGTACATCAGATCCAGTTCGTTCTTGGCATAGTTGTGCAGGATCACGTCATCGAAGCTGTCATCCATGTACATGACCTGGAAGTAGCCGAAGCGGTCGATCGGTACCGTGATCGTACGCTTGCTCGTGTCGACCACGCCGCCGATATTCACCCATCTGCCCTCGATGACTCCGTTCTTGTTCTCGAAGATGTTGTACTGGAACACCGTCAGGTACCGCCATGCATCGCGCACGATGCTGTCATCGTACTTGATCGTCAGCTCCATCGGCTTGGTCGGCACGACCAGATCGGCCTGTTGACGGAACATATAGTACATGTTCTTGAGCGGCAGCTGTCCGCTTCCGGTATAGGCCTCGGTCCTGTCCGTGAAGACATTGATCACGCCCGCATCGATCCAGTACAGCTCGCTGGCGGTCTGGAATCGGGCGTCGCGATTGGTGAAGACGGGCGCGACGCTGACGTACGCGGGATCATTGACCGGATCCACTTCGCCGTTCAGTTCATTGGCGATGCCGAACAGCAGCCAGCGTTCATCGGTGATGAACTGCTCTTGCAGGTAGTCGCCGCCGTAACGTTTCAGGCTCGTGCCGCGTTGGATGGACAGCTCCAGTTGTCCATCGAAAGCCTTGATCGTGCCGGAGGTTTTCATCTTGGTCTTGTATTGGGCTCCGACAGTTGGCTGGTTGACGTTGTACAGGACCAGACTGCCGTTGACGGACTGCTCTCCGGTCTTCACCGTGAAGTTGATCGTGTTCGCGCCTGATTTCAGGTCGCGCGCTTCATAGCGGAACACCTTGGCCTGATCGTCGTACACCGCGGTTCCATTCTTGCCGAAGGAGATGCTGTCCGCATATTCCGCTTCGATCTCGATCACGGCGTAGTTGCCGTTGATGTTGGCTCTGGGCACACCGTTTACCAGATAGGTCTTGGGCGCCTTGATCGTATATGGCGACGCGTTGCGCGTGATGGTGATCGTGCGCGTCACCGTGATGTTCGTATCGCTGTTCGTGACGAAGAATTCGATCGTCGTATCGCCCCTGACCGCGAGCGGAATCGCGATCGTCGTGAAGTTGGTGCGATCGATCGACTGGATCATATTCAGATGATCATAGGTTTCCAGACTGAAGGTACCGTCATGATCCGGATCCTTGTACAGGGTGTAGTACACCTTGTCCGGTTCGTCCTGCCTCAGCATGCGAATCGAGATCTCGTCCACATTGGCCATCACGCCGGTCAAGGTGACTGTTTTCTCCGTCGTGAAGTAGCTGTTCGGCACGCTGCCTTCCGTGAAGGCCAGATTCGCGACGTTCTGCACGATGTTGACCGATACGAGCTCCGGAGCCGCCTTCGTGAATTTGTAGATCTCCACCGAAGATGTCGCCCGCTGCACGCCGTTAATCTCGATGACGATCGTATTGCGGCCTTCACGCAGGGAGTTGGCCTGGTTGTCAGTCGGCGACAATTCGATGTTGAATTCCTTGGTCGTATGGTTCACATAGAAATGTGGCGTGATATCGATATCGTTCAGGTATACCTTGACCTTGCCCAGCTCGCCCTGCGGCACGTTCATCAGCCGGCCGACCACAGCGATACAGCTGTTCACATTCGGGTTGATGCAATCATTCAGAGTCAGATCCAGCATGTTGTTGATGACCATGCCGTTGATGACATTGCTGAAGATGGCATACGGTGTCGAGTTGATCTGCAGATAGTATTCCTGCTTGCCGGCTTCATGGTCGCCATCCGCATCCACCGGAACGATGGTCATCAGACGTTGCCCATCCTTCAGACCCTCGATCTCGAAGTAGAACTTGTGCGGATCATCGTTGTCCTTCACGACCGTGGTGGTGTACGGATCATTGTCGATATAGACGAGGATGTTATCTGTCTTGCTGTCCCCATAGACGTAGAACCCTGCCGGCTGCTCCGGAATCTCCGTGATCGCCGTCTGGCTGAGGCGCGTCCCCGTCGTGTCCGCCGGGCCGGTCTTGCGGGTTACCTGTTGAATATAGGCGCGATTCGTGCGGACATAATAGAACCCGAGAACCGTCTGCACCTTCTGCTGCAGCGCGTTCGAGAATTCGAACACGACATCATGATAGCGGGAGGTGGTCGGAAGAGCCGAGATCGGGATCTGGATGCCGCTCAGATCATAGATGTTGTACTGGTTCGGCTTGCTGAGCGACGCATTGCTCTGCGCCGGATCCAACGTCATCGTATGGGTGAAGCTGCCCACGCGAATGGTGAGCGTATCGTATCGTTGTCTGTAGCCGGAATCCGTCGAGTCGATATCCACCTTCAGTCTGGCTTTCAGCTCCAGTTCCGTCACGTTATCGTTATGCTCGAACACCGGCGCGTACACCAGCCGCTCACCGGCCAGACTGACCTGATAGGCGAAGGCGTCGCCGTTGTCATAGGTGAGCATGCGCTGAACCTGATAGCTGTGGGACGGGTTGTTGGCGGTGAAGGTGAACAGGTTGTCGCCAGCCTTCAGGCGGAAGTTCGCATTCGAGGTGCTGCTCTCATGATCCGCGATGATCGAGAAGCGATTGCCGTAGATGGCCGCATTGTAAGGCTGCGAGGAACCATACAGCTGAACCGTAACATTCGCCGCATTGTAGGCGGTGCCCGATATTTCGATGAGTCTCGAGGTCAAGGTGCTGGAGGACTCCGGATACAGGTTGCCCTCGATGAAATCCTGGCCGTTGACCTTCAGCCCGTCGATGCGGGTCGCCGGCGTATAATAGGCCCACCCCGGCTGGGAGGTGACGACGCTTGTGCCATCCAGCTTGATGACGATGCGGTTGAGCCCTTCGGTCAGGTACACGTTGGTGAAGGTGATCGTGAATCCGTCAGAGCCAAGCACCGCCGGGTTGCCCTTGTTCACGGTGGTGACTCCGCTGTTCATGTTGGTGATCTCATAGTAAATATTGGGGACTTGATCGGGATTGATTCCCTGGATCGTCGCTTCAAGTGTGATCGGATTGATCGAGAATCGATCCACACTGTCATTGGTCACGCTTGGCCGCGTCGCGGAGACATACAGGTTCTCGATCACGATCGACGCCGATGCCGCCATGACTCCAGCTGCAGGCAGCATGGTGAAGACCATCGCGGCGATCAGCAGGATGCTGAGCCAGCTTCTCCATGACCTCCTGCTCCCCGACTTCATCCTTGGTCCCATCACATTCTCTCCCCTTTGCCCAGGTATGTTGACATAACGCTGCTTGTCCTGTTTCAAAGCTGTCTCCTCCTCGAACCCACTTCTATGAGAATACATGGCAACTGTTTAGACTGATCACCCGCACGAAAGTTTCGTGTTTCATTACAAATATCGGTTACATCACCACGAAACTTTAGATGCAAAAGGGCCATTTCTGTCGAAATGGCCCGATAGTCCCGGTGTACATATTGGTTGAAATGGCATGATCAGGCATGCCGCGCCGCTTGCAGATCCGGCGTCATTCCGGAATGTCTGCCTGATATTCCATGACCTGCCGCAGCAGCTCGTCGTTGACGCGAACCACATCCTCCATGGCGCGCATCTCATAGGTGCCCTGCACCATCTGCTCGATCATGTATGCGTTGATCTCCTGGGAGTAGTGCGACACGTCCTTGTAATACTCGAGATGATGCGTGATCTCCTGCTCGCTCTGGAAATCATGGATATGGACGTTCGGATAATCGGCCAGCCGCTCGTAGATGTATCTCTTGATCTCCATCTGGTTGAAGAATCGCTCCGGCTGGTATTCGTACCATAACTGGAACCTGAGGATGCTGTATGGCGGATAGAAGAAGTGGAACTCCACCTCCGGATGCTGGCGCACGATGCGAAGCACATTGTGATCGAAGCTCTCCTGCGCCGCCGCCAGACTGTCCGTCTCGCCCTCTTCCACCAGCCTGATCTCCGCCTGTCTGGCCTGATGATAATGGTCATAGACATATTTCAGATCTCCGAACATATGCCGCACGCTGTACATCCAGTTGTTCAGGTAGTCCAGATTCGTCGCCGGCTGCTCCGTGCCGGTGAACTTGCGCTTCAGGATGCGCAGCGAATCCTCCAGGGTCGATATGTTGAACAGATACTTCACGTCGTTCAGGGGATTCGTATCGTACAGATGCGTCGGATACGGACCGCTCTCCTCATGCAGCAGCTCCTTGCCGCCGCGGAAGGACGCGTAGTCCAGCCCCCAGATGATGCGTTCGACCTGCCCCGTGCGCAGCGCCACTTCCGCCGTCAGCCTCTCCTCGTACAGCGACGATCCGGAGATCGACAGCTTCAGCGTCTTCGTGTCGCCGCCGAACGTCTCGTTGACGTGCGAAGGAACGAAGTTCTCGGTCATCGAGGTGCCGAGGATGAGCGTGTTATATTCCCAGTTGCGAGCGAGCCCCGGGTTCTGGAATCGCTGCTCCCAGGAGAAGACCGGCGTGTACCAGGCGGCCTGCCTGTAGAACTGCAGCGGATCGACGATGTAGTTCAGCAGACACACTCCGCCGGCGAGGACGAGGGACAGGATGAGCGTCGTCCATATGTAGACGCGGTCTCGCCGCGCCGCCCTGCGCATGCTCTGGTCTGCAGCCGATTGGGTTGGATATCCTTCATGTCTGGCGATGTCCATATGTCTCTCCCGAGCCTGTAATCAGAAATTGAAATATAGAAACTCGCTGATCCTGTTCATCTGGATCAAGGCGTACACCGCGCCGGTTGCCACGGCTCCCGCAAGCACCACATTCGGACGGAAGCGCTCCTGCAGCTGGTTCGTGTTGCGGAAGGCCACCGCCAGCAGGAACACCGCCGCGATCAGGGCGGCCGACGACAGATCGACGGAGCGCAGGCCGATGCTCTCGAAGTTCACCATGCCGCGCAGCACCTTCAGCGCATCCTCCCACTCCCTGGCGCGGAAGAACACCCATGAGGCGTTCACGAACTGAAAGGTCAGGAACCAGGCGAGCAGCTTCGGCATCCGGATATTCAGCGTCATCCAGATGCGGTGGATCACCAGCGCCATGCCATGCAGGAACCCCCAGAAGACGAATGTCCAGCCGGCGCCATGCCAGAAGCCTCCGATCAGGAAGGTGGCGAGCAGGTTAAAGTAGGTGCGCAGCCGGCCGCGCCGGTTGCCGCCCAGCGGGATGTACACATAACGCATGAGGAATCGTCCCAGCGTCATGTGCCAGCGGCGCCAGAAGACCTGGATGTTGAGCGACTTGTATGGGGAATCGAAGTTGAACGGCAACCGGATATTGAAGAGCAGCGCTGCGCCGATCGCCATATCCGTATACCCGCTGAAGTCAAAATACAGCTGGAAGGTATAGGCAAGCGAGGTCATCCACCCCTCCACCAGCGTGAGCGACGTGGCTTCATCGAAGCCATAGTTCGCGATCGGCGCCAGCGTGTCGGCGATGACGACCTTCTTCACCAGCCCCGCGACGAAGATCGTGATGCCAAGCGCGATGTTTCGCGAGTTCAGCCGATAGTTGGCAGGGTCGGAGAACTGCGGCATCATCTCCCGATGATGCAGGATCGGCCCCGCGATCAGCTGCGGGAAGAAGACGACAAACAGCGAATAGTTGAGCAGGCTGTTCTCCCGCACTTCTCCCTGATAGGCATCGACGAGGTACGCGATCTGGGTGAACGTATAGAAGCTGATGCCGATCGGCAGCACCAGACCGAGCAGATCCCAGGACGTGCCCCAGAGCGCATTCAGATTGACGATGAAGAAGTCCATATACTTGTAGTAGCCCAGGAGGATCAGATTCGCCGCGATGCCCAGTCCGAGGACGAGCTTGCGGAACCCCGGCGAATCGCTCCGACGGGCCGCGCCAGGCGTTGTCCCGGCCTCCGCGGATTCCTGGCGGGAAGCCTTGCCGGCCAGCCATACCCCCACGGCATAGTTGAACAGGGTGGAGGAGGCAAGCAACGGGACATACCTCACATCCCACCATCCATAGAAGTAAAAAGAAGCCGCGACCAGCCACAACCTGGCTGTCTTCACATAATTCAGGCGCATCAGCAGCCAGTAGAGGATGAAGCTGATCGGCAGAAACGCCAATATGTATTCGTAGCTATTGAAGAGCACCCTGCATCCACATCCTGTTCCACATATCAAACTTCCTCGCAAGTCCGGCCGGTCAGCCGCCAACACGAAGGACCCCCCAGACGGGGGGTCCATTATCTCGCCCCGATAGGCTACTGTTCATGCGTCTTGATGCCGCGGAACTTCAGGCCAAGCTTGCGCAAGGCGCTGAGGAGGGGTTTGCGGCGGCGGCTGAGGATGCCGATCGCCTCTGCCCCCACGGTGATGACAAACAGCACAGCCACCGTGATGATGATCGTCAGCCAGATGCCGGCGTTCGACAGCACGATCGCCGTCAGGCCGAAGAAAGCGGAGATTCCATAGATGATCAGCACCGTCGTGCGATGGCTGAAGCCAAGTCGCAGCAGACAGTGATGCAGATGATTCTTGTCCGCGACCGATATCGGCTTCTTGTTCAGAAGGCGCCTCAGGATCGCGAAGAACGTATCCGACAGCGGGACGCCCAGGATGAAGATCGGTACGAGGAAGGTAACGAGCGCCGCCTGCTTGAACTCCAGGATCGACAGGGTCGCCAGGCTGAAGCCGAGGAACAGCGCGCCTGAATCCCCCATGAAGATCTTGGCGGGATAGAAATTATAGTACATGAATCCGACGATCGCTCCAAGCAGGACCGCACAGATCAACACGACCGTCACATTGCCCATCATGAGCGCCAGCCCCAGGATCGCGGTCGTCGCGATGCCGGATACGCCGCTGGCCAGCCCGTCGAGACCGTCGATCAGATTGATCGCATTGGTGATCCCGACGATCCAGAAGAGCGTCAGCGGGTAGCTGAACCAACCCAGCTCGACCGCCTGCTCGACGAAAGGAAGATGGACGATCTCGATATCCAGTCCGAAGGACATGACGACGAGCGCCGCCGCGATCTGCCCGAGCAGCTTCAGCTTCGGCGACAGCTCGAACCGGTCATCGAGCACCCCGACCAGGACGACGACCGAGCCTCCGGCGACGATCCCCCAGATCAGCTTGCCATCGATGCCGGTGATCGCGGGGTAGACGACGAACATCCCCAGGATAAATCCGAGATAGATCGCCAGTCCGCCTAACCTTGGCATCAGTTTCGTATGCACCTTGCGCTCGTTGGGCTTGTCTACCGCACCGATGAGAAGGGCGAGCTTCCTCACCAACGGCGTGAGGAACAGCGAAACCGCCAATGCACAAGCGAATCCTATCCCATACAGAACCCACATCCGAAGATCTCTCCCTTGGTATACTCCTGCGCCTATTTCCGGCTGGCTTCCATGAAGAACCATTGTGAACGGTTCGACCAAAAAATCATGATCAGACACGTCTGCGATTCAACATGACCTTCAGGACGAATCTGGGCAATGCCAGCATCCGCGTGAATCGGCGCGGTTCTTGCAGCAACCTGTACAACCACTCGAGGTTCAGCCTCTGAAACGCCTCCGGCGCTCGCCTCAGCTTGCCAGCGAAGATGTCGAAGCTCCCGCCGACCCCCATCATGACCGGAACCTGCAGCCGCTTTTTGTGCCTCGCGATCCACGGCTCCTGATTGTGCAGGGAGCGGCCGACCAGCAGGATATCCGGCTGGCATCGCCGGATGTCTTCGATGACCGCATCGTCCTGGTCATCGGTGAAATAGCCGTCGCGATACCCGACCAGCTGCAGCTTCGGGTAACGCTTCGCCAGGTTCGCCGCTGCGAGCGAGATCGTCTCGCGATCCGCTCCGAGCAGGTATACCCGGTACCCCTGCCGCTCGCTCCTCTGCAACAGCTCCTGCGTCAGGTCGATGCCGGGCACCCGTTCGATCCGGGCCTTGCCCGTATAGCTCGCCGCCCAGACAACGCCGGCGCCGTCGGGCACACACAGCTCGGCTTCCTGCAACATGCGAAGATACGGAGGATGCTGAAGGCCATGCATGATCATGATCGGGTTGATCGTCACAACCTGGCAGGCCTTCCGGCTCCGGATCATGCTCTCGAGATAATCGGCCGTTTCCGACAGCTTCATCACCGAGATCGGTATGCCGAATATTGTCATATTAGGGAATGTCATAGCCTTATCCTCCCTCTTACTTACGCAAGTATACGCTGATTTGTTGCGCTGGCCGCTTCGATTTTGCCTTGAGGTCGTCGATGAAGTCCGACCTGGCCGCGCGCCATTCGGCCGCATGCCGCAGCAGCTCGAGCGCCTCAAGCGCGATGCGGTGCGGGTGCATATCTTCCGTAGTAGAGGCCGGCTGCATCTCCAGCCTCGCCAGGAACTGGTCGATCTTCGGATCATAGGAGATGCCGACCATCGGGATATGGTAAGCAGCGGCATAGATCAACGAATGCAGTCGCATGCCGATCAACACGTCGCATGCCGATACCTCTTGCAGCATATCGAGCGGATACACCGCATCGGTCACGATCTCCATGCGATGCTGGTAAGCCTCGCCGATATGCTCCATCACGAAGCGCGACGCTTCGACATCGTTCGGCATCTGCGTCTGGAACGGGAGGAACCGGAGCGTGATGCGAGGGTCTGCATCCAGCAAGATGCGCAGACCTTCCGCCAGCTGCAGCAGATCCTCCCGATTGCGCCGCCAGAAGCGGACGGACACGCCCGCGATCAGCCGGTCCGCGCTGCTCGCATCGGTCAGCTCCCTCGTCTCCAGATCCAGACCGATGACGGGATCGCTCACCACATCGATCCGCCTCGGATCGACCCCCATCTCCTGCAGCAGCTCGGAGGACTCCTGGTCCCGCACCGAGACATACATGCTGCGGTCATAGACATGGCGGATGAAAGGATAGAAGGACCGGGACTCGATCGGCCCGACGCCATGCGAGTAGATGAAGGTCGGCTTGTTCAGCCACTGGGCGAACTTGATGATGCCCAGATAGTAGGGGATCGTCATGCGTCCGGTCGTATCCTGGAACAGGCTGCCGCCGCCGCTGATCAAACCGTCGCTCTGGCGGATCACCTTCAGGATCTGCGGGATATTATAGCGATGGATCGCCCTGACGCCGTGCATCTGGCTGGTCGCGTGCGGATTGATCGACAGCACGATCGGACAGATCGAGATTCCGTTCTGTTCGCCTTCCTTGCGCAGCGACTCCAGGATCGCATGCAGCACCGCTTCGTCCCCGCTGTTCCCATAGCCGTAATAGCCCGAGATGACGATGCGGCGAACGTCAGGACCCGTCTGACTGAGCTGATGGCGCCGCGCCAGTTCCAGCAGACGGCGATAGACGCCCAGCGTCTTCAGGCCCATGCTCTGCATGGAGAAATGGCTGACGACGAACTGGCGGGCCGTGGCAGCCAGACTGGCCGCACGGTCCGGCGCGCGGATCACCTGGATCAGCTTGTCGGCCAGATCCTCGCTGGAGCACGTCTTCACGATGCGGGCGTTGACCCCTTCGGTGGCATAGTCCCGGATCCCTCCGACGCTGGTGATCACGACGGGCAGCCGGGTCGCCATCGCCTCGAGGATGTTCAGCCCCAGGCCTTCGGACTGCGAAGGGCTGACGAAGCAGTCGAAAGCCCTCATGCAATCGGGAATATCATTGCGGAAGCCGCCGAACGTCACATGCCTCTCCAGGCCCAGCTCACCCGTCAGCGCCCGCAGTCTCGCCTCTTCCGGTCCCTGGCCGATGATCACCAGATGGGCGCGCGGCTCCGCCTGCACCACCTGCGTCATGGCGCGAATCGCATAGTCGATGCCCTTGAGCCTGACCAGCCTGCCGACGCTGCCGATCACATAGGCGTCCTCAGGCACGCCCCACTCCGCGCGCATCGCCCTCCTGCGCGACAGCATCTCCTCATCTCCCGCTTCCGCCGGACGGAAGCGATCCACATCGATCCCGTGATGCACGACGGTCAGCTGCTCGGGCGGGATGCGCTCGTCCAGCAGCGACTCGCCGATCGGCCTGGACACGGCGATATAATGGCTGTTGTACCTGCGGGTCACCCGCTCCATCCAGAAGGCGACGCGATAGGACAGGTAGTTCTCATAATCGAATCTCAGCAAGCTGTGCACGGTCGTGACCAGCGGCACATCCTCCAGATCTCTGGCCGCCAGGCGGCTGAAGAAATTCGCCTTCACGCCGTGGGTATGGATGAGATCGGGCTTCTCCTCGCGGAATACCCGGCGCAGTCCACTGGCGAGCCGCGCATCGAACCGGCCGTAATCCAGCACGATCACCTCGATGCCCCGCTCCCGGAGCGCCTGTGAGAATTCCGCTTCGTAGAAGCAGATCACCTTGCCCTCCACCCCATGCTGCCTGATCTCGCTCACCAGGTCCAGGATATGCTTCTCCGCCCCGCCAAATTCACCGCCGCCAATGACGTAGATGACTTTCAATGTTATGCATCCCCTCTGTACACTTTCGCTTTGATCTTCAGCCACAGATCCTTCGCCTTCGGCTCCCTGAGCGCGACGAGCATCAGCCCATAGATCGCTGCGCCGAGGCAGATCGCGAAGATCACGGCTGCCTTGTAGACGATCCAGTGAACCTCGCCCCAGCTCCAGAGATACAGGACGCTGCGGACGATGACCGCCATGATCGCCGAGGCGATGCTTGCCCTGAGCAGCGTGATCCAGAAACGCCGGCTCAGCATGGAGCCGATCCTGCGCCGCAACAGCCAGCCAAGGAGCAGCATGTTGGTGGCCGCAGAGATCGAGGCGCCAAGGGCGATGCCCCCATGATCGAAGGTTCGGGTAAGCGCCATGCCGGCAACGAAGAACACCCCGATGCTGAATACGGCCACGAAGACCGGCAGCTTCGTATTCTCCATCGCATAGAAGGCTCTTGTGAACAGATCCCGCCCGGCCAGGAACATCAGGCCGAAGCTGTAGAAGAACAGCGCGTAACCCGTCAGATGGAGCGCATGGGCATCGAACTGGCTGGACGTGCCCCACCGGTAGATGAGGCTGAGCAAGGGCTCCGGAATGACCAGCATCGCTGCCGTGACCGGAATGATCAGGATCAGCAGATACTGCAGCGAGCTCTCGATCGACTCCTTCATCCGGGACATGTCTTTCTTCTTATAATACTCCACCAGGTACGGCAGTATCGGCAGCGCGAAGGCGGACACGAAGATCGACATCGGCAGTTGGAAAAATGTGTTCGCATAGTTCAGGGAACTGACCTTCCCCTCGCCGAGTGGCGTGACCATGAACTTCTCGAGGAACACCGTCAGCTGCGTGACCGATGAGCCGATCATGATCGGCACGAAGCGTTCCCCGATCGAACGCATCTCGGCATTGTTCCACGCCATGCTGGGGCGAAAGGAATAACGATGCTTCCGCAGCGGATACACCATGATGAGTGCGGCGGCTGCGAACCCCAGCGTCGTGCCGATCGCCACCCCCCGGATGCCGAGACCCGGCACCAGCAGCGGATAGGCGGCGATGACGATCACCGAGTTCAGGATGCCGCCCAGCATCGGCCAGAAGAAATCCTCATGCGCGTTCAGGGTGGCCTGGAACAGCCCGATCAGCGCGATAAACACCGCGGCGGGCCACATGATCCGCATCATCCGGACCGTCAGCTCAAGCTCCGCGCCGGTGTAGGTCGGAGCGATCAGCCGGGTGATCGGCTCGGCGAACAGATACCCCAGGACGGCCAGGGCCAGGTACAGCAGGGTGACCAGCGTCAGCATCTGCCGGAACAGCTTCACCGCATCTGCCGTGCGGCGCTCGGTCAGCAGCCCCTTGACCGACGTCAGGAAGATCGCGTTCAGCGCGCCGGGCACGAACAGGAACAGGGTCTGCGGGATCGAATAGGCGACCTTGTAGGCGTCGACGGCGAAGGTGACCCCGAACTGATGGGCCAGCAAGGTCTCCCGCACGAAGCCGATGACGCGCGCCAGCAGGGTCATCACCATGATCAGCGCAGCGGAGCGCAATAAGGTTCGAGCCATCATTCAAACACCTTTATCCTTCAATCTGTATGTAAACACGCAAAGATCGTCGAAACTCGTCCTGCAATCCTTCTCATCTTATCATATATGGCCTCTTTAATGAACCGACGCTTTCGTTAATTTATTGAACATACTAAAGGCCATAAGCTATAATGATCATAATCGTGTCCTGGACACCAAACAGGCTGGATGTTATAGGAGGAGTTCGCGCATGAAAATCATCGATCGTCAGGGCAAGCTGTTCGGAATCATCAA
>Ga0310833_100640_pt1 | contig 22884 bp, 20 predicted proteins | sample SM_ome_FD_201312 | JGI IMG/M metagenome (GOLD analysis project Ga0310833, IMG submission 201312) | Sorghum-adapted microbial communities enriched on stacked mutant (SM) sorghum from Joint BioEnergy Institute, Emeryville, California... ...
TCACCAATGCCTCATTTAACCGCATCCGCGCTTCACTTTCCCGCCCTTGCCGTTGTAATTGAACAACTTCACGCAACGCACGATCCACTTGTTCCGCCACATTCCGATCTACATTCGGCGCGTGAACGACTTGTTGGCGGACATACTCCACTGCTTTCGATAAGTTCGGCTCACGAGCGACTTGTTCGCGCACTTGTTGGAGACGGGCTGATGTTTCGGTGGTTGGCGCTTTTTCCGGTTGAACCGCGTGTTCCATGTCTTCGAGCGCCTGCACCAAAGTGCGGCGTGCCAGAACCTCTTGCCCGTTAGCTTTTCGCCATTGAGCTTCCTTTACGGCAATCGCCGCTTTCTCTCGTACCTCTGTTGGAACGTCGACGTTCTCTACCAGTTGTTTTTGAACTTGTTCCAAGGCCTTCGATAACTCTGGTGCTTTCGTCACTTGTGTTCGGACTTCCCGAATTTGTTCCACCAAATCCTGCGATGCTTGGAGACGGTTATCTCTCAGCTGGCGGCCTGCTTCTGAAACACGGGCAGCTTGTTCCACCTTCACCAATGCCTCATTTAACCGCATCCGCGCTTCACTTTCCCGCCCTTGCCGTTGTAATTGAACAACTTCACGCAACGCACGATCCACTTGTTCCGCCACATTCCGATCTACATTCGGCGCGTGAACAACTTGTTGGCGGACATACTCCACTGCTTTCGATAAGTTCGGCTCACGGGTGACTTGTTCGCGTACTTGTCGGAGGAGGTCGGCTGCTCCGTTGATTGGTGCCTTTTCCGTCCGGCCTCCTTGACGCTCTAATCCAACGGTCAGGTTTTGCGTCGTCTCTTTCGCCGCTCCTTGTTCTTCTCGTTTGGTTAACGTAAAGGAAGGATCGAGGTTGTTAGCAATCTCGGCTAATTGTTCTCCTAACGGTTTTCCATGCAGTGCCTCATGAACAGCGACAAGGTGAGTACTCGTCAGTTCCAGTTTTTTATTGATGACAGCGCGAACAGTTTCTAACTTCTGCTCTACGGTGCCTGGAGCTTCGGTGAAAAACGTTTGTAAGATAGAAACTGTCTCTTTCGTGAGCGATTGTCCGTGTTTTTGCAGCCAAGCTCCGACTTGCCTCAGTTCCGTAGTTAATGGTTCATAGGCAGAAGAACGAGTCACTTGTTCATTTGCCTCTGGTTGCGGGCGGGAAACGATTCGCGCCACAGGCACCCCATCTTGTTCACCGACGATCTGGATCATCACACGCCCTTCGTGCGGCCACTCCCCTTCTGCCTGAACCCGCACATCCGTTCCTTTGAGATGGACGATCGCTTCGCTGCCTTTTTTCTCCTTGATCACCGCATCATACGTTTCACCATTTTGCAGCACAACTGGCTGGTCAGATGCTATCATCGCTTGTTTCATAAAAATGTTACGAATTTCCATCCCCGTTCACTCTCCGCTCGATCGGTTGCTACTGTTTATATCGGCATCCAACAAGCGAATGTTTAGCCTGCTCACGCCCTCACTAGCGTCAGTGATCCCACTTCAGCCGCCCCAGCTTCACCTAAAACGCGGGCCGCGTGGCGAACGGTGATGCCGGTTGTGTAAATATCATCGATGAGGACGATTCGTTTCCCTGTGAGCGGTGGGCAGTCGGTGAGGAAAAATGGATTGTCCGTCTCCAGTCGCTCGCGGCGCGATTTTTTCGATTGTTTTTCGGAATGTTTGCGGGCAAGCCAAGGAAAGGACGGAAATGGAAGCTGGCGGGCGAGCGCTTCTGCTTGGTTGAAACCTCGTTCGTACAGACGCTCGGGGCTTAGCGGAATCGGCACGATGTGCCACTCGCGCCCGAACGATTGACGAAACGCGTGGACAAACGGGCGGCGAAACGCATCGACAATGGCGTAATCGCCGCGAAATTTCCATAAGGTAACGACTTCTTTCATCCAGTCGTTGTATACGTACACAGAGCGATTTTTGACAAGCACCCCACCCCACTGCTCATCTTCTTGCCAGCGGAGACAGTCAGCACATGGAGAAGGCGACGCCTCGTCGAGCGGACGGCCGCACATCTCGCAAAGACGGCCGTCAATGAGCGCAAACGAACCGCGGCAACGCGGGCAAAGGACATCAACGTCTTCGAGAAAAAGAAGTTGGCGCCAGCTGGCGATCGGGTTGTACGAGGAATGACAAAGAAGACAATTCATCGATGCAACAGCCCCCTTTTCTGCGCTGTCTCGTTCATGCGGACAATATGGCGGTGCGCCCGTACCATCTCGGTTGTTTTCCCATGGTGGAAAAAGCGGACGTCCCCATCGGGAAATGCGGCGCTTCTCCCGACGCGGCCCGCGATTTGGACGAGGGCACTTTCCGTAAAAATTCGGTCTTCCGCACCAAGGACGGCGACATCGATGTTAGGCACGGTCACACCTCGTTCAAGGATCGTCGTTGTGACCAACAGCGGTACGCTCCCATCGCGAAACGCCTGCACATATTCAGCGCGGGCGGGGGCTTCAGCGTGAACACCAACGATGCGAGCGTCCACCCGCTGCAACAGGCGAGTGACCGCTTCCAATTCATCGATGTGTGGGACGAACAAAAACGCTTGCTTTCTTTGTTCCAAACGACGAAGAACCCAAGCGAGGACGTTTTCGGGCAAACGGCCGCGCTCGAGCCGTTTGCGCCAGTTTCCGCACCATTCGAACGATGGGACAGGAAGTGGATGGCCGTGGTAGCGGGCGGGGATGACAGCGGCTTGCCGCTTGCCACGCTGAACGTCAAGTTGCCAAGCTCGGGATGGGGTGGCGGTTAAATAAATGAGGCTCGATTGTTCTTTCCGTGTCTGACTGACAGCATATTCCAGCATCGGTTCAACCGAATACGGAAATGCATCGACTTCATCGATGATCATGACATCAAACACACGATACGCACGCAACAGTTGGTGGGTAGTGGAAAGAACGAGCGGGGCGATCTGCCCGCGCTCCTCGCTTCCTCCGTACCAAACGGCGAGCGGAACGCGAGGAAACGCTTGGCGAAAGCGGGGAGCGAGCTCGCGGACGACATCAATTCTTGGCGTGGCGAGGCAGACACGCCAACCTTCCTTCAATGCGGCGGCGATGGCGGGAAACAAAATCTCCGTTTTTCCCGCCCCGCATACAGCCCAAACAAGCAGCTCCCTCCTGTTGAGAACTGCCTGTTTGACCTCCATAGCCGCCTCCTCCTGAGCGGCGGATAGCGTTCCGTTCCAAGCGAGCGGCGCTGCATATCGTTCTGACGGAAGCGACATCGTCACATGTACCAAGCGGGTGCAAGAACTGATGCGACCCATCATCAAACATTTGCGACAATAACAACAATTCGTCCCACAGCGAGCGCACGGAAATGAGGCGAACCATGACCGTTCATCATTTCCACAGCGCACACAGCGCCAACCACGGGGTGTTTTGATCAAACCTGACTGTTCATGAAGCGAACCAACACGCAAGGCGGTCTCAATATCGGCATGGGAAAATGGGAGTTGTTCTCGCGGAATCCGCTGACCGTATAGCGATGCTATAAGCGGTGAAGAAACAGACAATCATGATCCCCCCTTTTTCATTCGACATATGGGTAGTATTCTTGCAGCAATTAGCTTTTTTCGACAAAATTCCCGGGGAAATATTGACAATGTTTTTAAGGAATGAAAACGGCTCGACAAATTGTGTCATCCAAAGTGAAGAAACATGCGGATCACGATGGAGAGCTTGCTACACACTCCTAGAAAGTCAGTGGCTTCATAAGTCACGGTGTCTGTATAGGGGATGTTTGAAATGAAAAAACATAACACACGGCTTTCTTCGAGTTTGCGTTCTTGAAACAAACAGGCGGTTTTCGTCAGCATTCTAGAGGAACAGTGATTGATTAGAATCAAGAAATTTCTCGAATGGAAAACGGCCACAAACTTTAACCTTTGCTTCCGTCCAAACCGCTGCTCGATGGGAACATGAAGGTTTTTTACTAGCCCTCGAAAGAGGATTTCATCCAATATGCAGCACAAAAAAACATTTTCCAATAAGAACACTTTGATCGCTGGAACGTTCAGCCATCGTCGATGATGAACAGAGCGATTTTCGTCGCTCTTCTAAATGGGGAAACTTCGATCATTAGAAGAAAAGAGAAGCTGGGGTGGTGGGTTTTCAATTTGAGAAGCACTGCTATAACCATTCATCCCCCTCTAAAGTCCGTAAAAACAGCAATGCTTCACTAAAGCACAAGGCGGTGCGAGGTGGAACCATCACTGAACAGCACCGCCTTGCCTTTGACATTGACTAACAAATGCTTGCAGCCGAATTCCGCTAGCCTGTGACCTTTACGGTTGGTACCACGTCAGCCCGAGTGCCCCTTCGCCAACATGGGTGGCGATGACGGGGCCGAAATAGCTGATGAAAAACTCGACGTGCGGATAACGAGCGGACAGTTCATCGCGCCAGCGACCCGCTTCATCCAGCTGATTGGCGTGGATGACGGCGGCTTTCAGCGGTACGCCTTTTTCCGCGTCTTCGGCGAACAGTTCTTCGATGCGTTTCACCGCTTTTTTGCGTGTGCGGATTTTTTCAAACGGCACGATCACTTTGTTTTCAAAGCGAAGGAGTGGCTTGATTTGCAACAGGCCGCCGATGAACGCCTGCGCTCCAGTCAGCCGCCCACCCCGCTGTAAGTGAGCTAAGTCATCGACCATAAAATAGGCGCGCAACGTTTGCTTGATTTCGTCTAAGCGGGCGATGATCTCCTCTGGGGTGCGACCTGCTTGCGCCATTTCCGCTGCTTCCATGGCATAAAACCCTTGCGCCATGCAGCTGATTTCCGAATCGTACGCCAAAACGCGCAAGCCGTCGACCATCGTCCCCGCCGTAACCGCCCCTTGATACGTGCCGCTAATGCCGCTTGATAAGTGAATGCTGATGACAGCATCATATCCTTCCTCGCGAAGGGCAGTGAACAAGTCGACAAACTCGCCGACTGCTGGTTGGGACGTCGTCGGCAAGGTCGGGTGTTGCTTCATTTTCGCGAAAAATTCATCTGCAGTCATGTCAATTTCTTCGCGATACGTTTCCTCCCCAAAGATGACGCTGAGCGGAATTAAGCGAATGCCGAGCCTCTCGCGCACCTCTTTTGGAAGATAAGCCGTACTATCCGTGACAATTGCCGTTTTCACTGACGCCATCCTTCCTGATTCAATGTTTGCCTCCATTATACCAAAAACGGTGGGCCGCCCACCACTAACAAGCGAAATGTATAACATCACGACAGAATGGGCATCATAAGGCTGACGTCCGCGAATCACTCAAAGTGTGGTGATTGAAGCAAACACAAAGCGCCAAAAGGCGCTTCTCTAATAGATAAACGTTTCAGCTCTCCAAAACCATTAGAAGAAACCACAATTTTCACGGCGTTCTAGAAGGTTAGCGACAAACAGCGATGTTTTCCGAATTAGGCGCTCTCGTGCAAAGAGAAACTTATAAAATTTCTCCAATGGAGAATTCTCATGATGAATCAGCATTGTCCGCTACATCGTCACCCTTCTAGATGCTTGTCGAGCCCGTGAGCGGATGAAAGATGAACCATCGCCGCAGCGGATGCTAGCCACTATTGACGTCAAAGCAGTTTCGCCTGTCATCCAGTAAGGGGGAAGACCTACGATCAGCGCACTTCGACCCAACCGTTTTTGATCGCCACTACGACCGCTTGTGTTCGGTCATTGACGTTCAATTTTTGTAAGATGCTGCTGACATGGTTTTTTACCGTTTTCTCGCTAATGTAGAGCGTTTCACCAATCGCGCGGTTGCTTTTACCGTCCGCCAACAGCTGAAGTACTTCACATTCACGCCGTGTCAATAAATGAAGCGGACGGCGCACTTCTTGTTGGACCATTACATTGCTATTCGTTTCCGTTGTCAGACGGCGGTATTCACGGATCAAATTGTGCGTCACTTTCGGATGCAAGTATGAGCCGCCTTCAGCGACAATTCTCACTGCTTCAATGAGCGTGTCGGCATCCATTTCTTTAAGCAAATACCCGGTTGCCCCCGTTTGCAAGGCGCGCATGACATAGTTTTCATCATCATGGATCGATAAGACGACAACTTTCGTATCAGGATACGTCTCAATCAGCTGTTTTGTCGCCTCGACCCCGTTCGTGTCTGGCATGTTAATATCCATCAACACCAAATCTGGGCGATGCTCTTCAACGATCGAAAGAGCTTCGCGTCCATCGCTTCCTTCGGCCACGACTTCAAAATCACCATCAAACTCTAAAATACGTTTGATACCTTCACGGAACAGTTGGTGGTCATCAATAATGGCAATGCGTGTTGTCATGATTTCCTCTCCTCCTTGTTTGCTGTTTCTAGGACTGAACGGTCAATCGGGACACGGATGAACACAATGGTACCGCCGCCGATTGTTGAGCGGATCGTCAACGTGCCACCAAGCAGCTCGACCCGCTCCCGCATCCCGATCAAACCGAATGCATTTTCTTTTTTGACAGATGGGTCGAACCCTTTGCCATTGTCTTTCACACTGACAAGCAACTCACGGCATGTCACTTCCATTTTGACATCAATTTGACTCGCTTCAGCGTGTTTTAGGGCGTTTTGCACTGACTCTTGGACAAGCCGAAATACCGCCACCTCCATCCGAGACGGCAATCGAGTCTCCTCACCCATATGTACAAAGGAAATATGGACTCCCTTATTATATTCTTCGGTCGTTTGTAGGTATTTTTTAAGTGTTGGAACTAATCCTAAATCATCAAGCGCCATCGGCCGTAAGTCATAAATAATGCGTCGCACCTCGGATAAGGCGGAGCGTACCATTTTGCGAAAATCGCGAATTTCGGCAATCGCTGCTTCAGTCCCTCGGTCTTTCATCACTTTTTCAACGAGATCCGACCGAAGGAGCACATGGGCAAGGAGCTGCGCTGGACCGTCATGGATTTCCCGCGACAACCGACGCCGTTCTTCTTCTTGTGCTTCAATGATTTTGAGACCGAATTCTTGTTTTTGTTTCGCCCCTTCAATGATCTCGCTTACTTGGCGGAAATCGCTGTTTAAATAGTTGAGCACAACCGTAATTTGACCGACCAAATGATCGGAGCGCTCGATGATTTGTATCAGGCTGGCCAGCCGCCGCTCAAGCTCATCGCGGCGCAGGCGCAGCTGCTTCTCCTGCTCGCGCACCATCGCCAGCTTCATGTGCATCTCATGTGCAACTTCATACGCCTCGCGAATATCTTGTTCCGAGTGGGACGAAAAGTGTTGGCTCACTTCCGACAAGCGGCGGCGCGCCTGACGCGCTTTGACTTCAAGCTGATCGACCTCTTCGATCACCCTTACAGTCAACCACTTCACTTCCTCCAACTCGCGCAACAAACAGTCTTGCTCTTGGCGTGACTGCTCGCCGATACGGAAAATTTCGTCTTTGCTATGTTGAACAGTGTCGATCATTTTTTCGACAATTTTATCTAAATACTTCTCATCCCAACGTTTTTCCCCTGCCATCTGCCAACCTCCAGCAGCGCTGCCAAGCAGTATGCATGGGCGCCAACAAAATTTATTTGAAGGAAAAAAGTTGTCGATTTATAATAGTAAAAGCATGTCCTATCCATCATTTTTTATTTTTAGTTTATCATAGTTAGGGCAAAGTGTTAGCTATTTATGCAAAAAAAATTAAACAAAAGTAAACGATTTCCATGTTTTTTATAATCGAGGTGTGTTGTTTTGTTACAAAAATATTACACCGTCAAAGGATATGGTGAGCAGGAAATTGTGATCGAAAAATCACGGTTTATTTGCTACATCAACCGCGCTGAGACGGAAGAGGAAGCTGTCGCTTTCATTCAACAAATCAAAAAGAAACATTGGGATGCGACGCACAACTGCTCAGCCTATTTGATCGGCGAGCATGATCAAATCCAAAAGGCAAACGATGACGGCGAACCGAGCGGCACCGCGGGCGTGCCGATGCTTGAAGTGCTGAAAAAAAAGGGGTTGAAAGACACCGTCGCGGTCGTCACCCGCTACTTCGGCGGCATTAAACTCGGTGCGGGCGGATTGGTGCGCGCTTATGGACGTGCTGTCACCGAAGGGCTGAATGCTGCAGGCATCGTCGAGCGCCGTCTCATGCGCATCATGCACGTGACAATTGACTACACATGGATTGGAAAAGTCGAAAATGAATTACGCTCTTCCGTATATACTATAAAAGACATCCATTATGCCGACCGGGTCACATTTGACGTTCTCGTCCCTGAGGACGGTCAGCTTCCATTCGCTGAATGGATGACCGAATTGACAAACGGAAGAGCAGAGATTCGAGTTGGGGAAATGGAGTACGTTGAAATGGATCTTCCTTCTGACAAGTAAGAACGAAAACGAGTGAAAAGGAGCTTTTCCATGATGACCGACAAACGAAAACTTCATCGAAAGAAAATGAAGAGAAAAAAGCGGAGACGGCGCCTCATGTTCGGGTGTTTATTGCTGTTTCTAGTATTGGCCGCCAGCGGCCTCGGCTATGCTTCCTTTTTAATGCATAAAATGAAAACAGCCATGAATGAAGCATACGAGGAGATTGGCGCAAAGAAAAATACAGGCGACCATCTTGACCCGAAAAAGGATAGCTTCACCGTTTTGTTTATTGGCATTGATGATAGCAAAACGCGCAACTTCAAGAGCGATACGCGTTCTGACGCTTTAATTTTAGCCGCTTTTAATGCTGACACGCAATTAGTGAAAATGGTGAGCATTCCGCGCGATTCGTACGTATATATTCCTTGTGAAGATAAGTACGATAAAATTACTCACGCTCATGCTTACGGAGGGACAAAATGCACAATTGAATCCATCGAGCGTTTATTTGACATCCCGATTGATTATTACGTCAAGATGAACTTTTACGCCTTTATCGATGTTGTCGATGCGCTAGGCGGCATTGAAGTGGAAGTACCATATAACATTCGGGAAAAAGATGCCGAAGACAATCGGAACGCCATTGTCCTCAAAAAAGGATACCAACATTTAAACGGCGAGGAAGCGTTAGCATTGGCGAGAACCCGCAAAAAAGATAACGATATTGAACGAGGCAAGCGGCAGCAGCAAATTTTGCAGGCCATCTTGAAAAAAGCGAGCCATGCCGGTTCCATTTCGAAATATGATGATGTTATTGAAGCGATCGGAAGCAATATGAAAACAAACTTTACCTTCGATGACATCAAAGCATTAATTTACTATGTATCAACCGGCAACCCACTCCAAACCGAATCACTTGTCTTACAGGGAACCGATGACAATGAAGGGGTTTACTACTATCGACTGGACGAGGAATCAGTACAACAAATATCCGATGCCCTTCGCTCCCAGTTGCATGCATCAGCCGGAACACAACTAGAGAAAGAGAGGAATTAAAAAACACAGAAGGTGTCCCGAAAGTAGCGGGACACCTATTCCATTACCGTCCACCCTTTAGAGGGAACCATCGAACAACATCAGCTTCTCCCCACTTAACGGCTCTCGAATGCGACGAAGGGTAAGATTCATCCCCCTTCAATTTAGCAAATATACCCATATAGTTGGATTTACCATTAAATCACCATTTTTTTGAGAAGCGGTGAAAACACCGAAGACCTTCTCCATCCATCATGGTTAAGTTGAATGCCCCCTCATCTGCACTCACGCCGAGAAATGGGGGATCTTCTCGGTTCAAGATAATAAACAAAGCAGCGGCATTCATTAAGATTCTCTATGTTAGGAAAGGACTATAGCTAAGTCGATTTTCGGCTTCCCCGTGTGCATAAAAATAGCTGTCCCGCCTCTCGGGACAGCTTGTTTATTTCATCTTTCCGTTCACATAACGAATACCTTGGACAATTCGTAAAATCGGTCGATAATTATGACCAACTAAGCCAATTTTTTCTGCCATTACCTCCAGCGCCAGCACCACGACTGTCAAAATAATGAGTGATACCCAAGCGGCAGCTTTGGATAAAATGACAGCGATCAACCCAAATAAGGCACTCACGCCGTAGATAATGAGCACGGTTTGGCGGTGACTGTATCCGAGTCGAAGCAGGCAATGGTGCAAATGCGATTTGTCCGGCGCGGATAGCGGCTGCCGCTTTACCAAGCGACGAATGATCGCGAAAAACGTGTCAGAAATCGGCACTCCTAAAATGATTACCGGGATAATGAAGGAAATGGCCGTTACGTTTTTAAACCCTAACAACGACAGCACGGAGATCATATACCCTAAGAAGAGTGCCCCCGTATCACCCATAAAAATTTTGGCTGGGTGGAAATTATAAACTAAAAACCCTAAGATGCTGCCAATTAGAATGATGCTCATACCAGCGACAAACAAATCACCTTTTAAAAATGCCATCCAAGAAATTGTAATCAATGCGATGGCAGAGACACCAGCTGCTAAGCCATCCAAGCCGTCGATTAAGTTGATGGCGTTCGTAATGCCGACGATCCAAAGGATCGTGAGCGGAATGCTGAACACACCAAAATGCAACTGCGAACCAAACGGCAAGTTAATGTACTCGACTTGAATTCCACCAAACACGACCACGACAAACGCGGCTAACAGCTGGCCGGCCAGCTTGACTTTCGGGGAGAGTTCGATTAAATCGTCAAGCATACCGGTAATAATAATGATAGCACTCCCTAACAAAATGTGCATTTCCACAGCGTTGTCTGGATCCAAAACCAGCACACCGACCATAAAGGCAATATATATGGCTAATCCGCCCAAACGCGGCATAATTTTTTGATGCACTTTCCGTTGATTTGGCCGATCAGTGGCGCCGACAATAAACGCCAATTTTTTGACCAGCGGTGTAATGGTCACGGAGGCTAAGAAGCAAAGCAATAAGGTCAAAAAGTAACCCATAAAAAATCCTCCTTAATCTTTATCATAACCATTCATTTCATTTTCTTGTCCATCGATTTTTTCATTGTTTGCCAATATGTTGGGCTACCGACAACAAATCATTTGCATAAAAACGGCGAACAAAGAAAATACTATAAAAAATAGAGTCGTACCATTGAGGATTATATCATAGACAACAAAACTATTAAATATTTAATTTTCAATAGTTGAACGACTTTGCCTTTATAATCATTCGCAAAAACGTATGAAAAGCGGGGCGTTAATTTACATTTTTTAGTATGAAATGAATGGATATAGAGGATAATTCATGCATTTTGTATAATATTTTTACATTTTAGCTTGTCTGCTACGCCGGTTATGGTACAATAAATAATGAGGACCGTCCTCCGTTTTGCATGAGTATAACCGAAGGAGCGATGGGCGGGTTGAGGCCGGGGAAGGTATCTGCTTGCTGATGCGGGTATCTTCCTTTTTCCAATAAAAAGAACGTTCTGTTGCCTGACAGAACGTTCTTTTTGTTACATCTATATAGCTGATGAGTGGCAAATCACGATTGGATGACGCTGAGTTTCCAACGGCTGAAATCCGGCTCTGCTTTTTGAACAAGCGATGGAGGAAAAATGAATGTCCACGGTTTGCTCGTGTTTGCTTTGATCTCTAGGCGATCCAATTTAAAGCCTCCCCGAGCAACGATGTCTCCTGTTGCATCTTCCACTTGAAGCGGCAGCTGCTCAAGATAAATCGTTTTGTCACTGCCGTTACGAATCAGTACGGTCACACGCAACTCCCCATCGTTCATCGCAGCTTGGAGGCCAAAAACGTTCACTTCGCCACTTTTGGGCGCTCCTAACTCTTCGACAATGCGCCGCAGCTTCTCCTTTTCTTCTTCTGGCAGCGTTTCTTCCCAACTCTTCTCCAACTCAAGCCGATGTTTCGGCTTCAGTTCAAACGCTAACTTCCAACCTTCACTCGGGATCTCATCCGTCCGCAACGTCTCATAGCCGAATATAAAGCGCCACGGACGGCTCGTTTTGGGTGGAAGGTTCCCGAGTTCCTCCAAATCAAACTCTTTTCGAGCCAAAATGCCCCCGTCTTCCCGAAGCAATAATAAAGGAACACGGCCGATTTGAATCGATTTCGGCAAGCTATGGCGCACAAACGCCGATACGACTACTCCATCCACGTCTTTTGACAAACTGATGCCCGACAACGAAATTTGATTGGGCTTTAATGGTGGCAGTTCATTGTTTAAAAAACGAAGCACGTATTGCTCTTCGAGCGGCACGTTCCAAGATGGATGAAGTGACAACTCAGGGTGTACGTCTTCCGTGTTCGTTACTTCCCCTGCTTCTCCCATGATTTCCTGAGCCGCTACGGCTGTATCGCCGCCGCTTTTTTTCTTTTTCTTAAAAAATGGAAACAAAAAACATTCCCCCTTATGATTGGCCTTCTTCCTGTTCTAACGATTGAAGCAATCGCGCCGTATGAACACTGATCTCTTTTTCGATCACTTCATACATTGCTTTAAACATCTCAAATCCTTCTTTTTGATATAAACGAATAGGGTCTTCTTGTTGATAATGGCGCAACCCAATTCCCTCTTTTAACAGTGCCATCTGATCTAAATGGCGCATCCAATAATCATCAATGACGGTCAACATGACACTTTTCAATAACGTTTGCAGCTGGGTGTGTGCTTTTTTCTTCTCGAGCAGCGCTACGTATGACTCGACCGCTTCTGCCACTTTTCGTTTTACATCCTCCAAATCGGCCGGTGGTTGATCAAATGTGATCGGCGTTCGGTATACGATCCGGTTCAACTCTTCCGTCATACGTCTGACATCCCATTCCTCAGGGATTTGTTCCGACAATGCGTATGCATCCACAATACGGTCACAGGCCGAGCGGATCATTGGAACGACAAGCGCCACGCGATCATTTTCCTCAAGCACCCGATCACGGATTTGATAAATGACGTTGCGCTGTTCGTTCATGACATCATCGAGCTTTAAGTTATACTCTCTAACGGAAAAGTTCATCCCTTCCACGATTCGCTGCACTTTATCGACGAACTCATGGATGTCATTGTTTAAAATGCATCCTGTTTCATCGGTTTTCAGCTTCGCCTTTAACTTTTCCGTTTCCTCTGCCGCAAAGCGCCGGAACATGTCATCCTCAAGAGAAATGAAAAACTGGCTTGACCCAGGGTCCCCTTGGCGACCGGCCCGCCCTTTCAACTGATTGTCAATCCGTCGGCTTTCATGGCGCTCCGTGCCAAGGACATGGAGCCCGCCAAGCTCATTGACTCCTTCACCAAGCAAAATATCGGTCCCGCGGCCAGCAATGTTCGTCGCAATCGTCACCCTCCCCCGTTGCCCGGCTCTGGCGATCACTTCCGCTTCTTGTTCGACCGTCTTCGCATTAAGTAATTCGTATGGGACTTGTTCCTGATCTAAATACTTTGCCACTTCTTCCGACTGCAAAATCGACGTTGTCCCGATTAACACCGGTTGCCCGCTCTCATGGCGGCGCTTCACTTCTTTTGCGACAGCAACGTATTTATCGTGGCGCGTCATGTACACCCGGTCAGGCAAATCGACACGGATTTTTGGTCTGTTGGTCGGGATCGGAATGACATCGATCCCATAAATGCGTTGGAATTCTTTTTCTTCTGTTTTCGCTGTTCCTGTCATTCCGGATAAAATCGGGTACATACGGAAATAATTTTGAATGGTAATGGAAGCGTATGTTTTGTTCTCTTCCGTAATTTCAAGTCCCTCTTTTGCCTCAATCGCTTGATGAAGACCGTCGCTTAATGAGCGACCTTCCATTACACGCCCGGTAAATGCGTCAACGAGCAACACTTTTCCGTCGCGGATAATGTAATCCACATCACGTTGAAATAAAACGTGCGCCCGCAACGCTTGAATGACGTAGTGATATAAAACTTGGTGCTCCGCATCGTACAAGTTGTCAATGCCAAACGCCTTTTCTACTTTCTCAATGCCTTCATCTGTCAAGTTAACCGTTTTTGTCTCCCCGTCATATATGTAGTCGACCTCCCGCTCAAACCGCTTGACTAATCTCGCCGCGATATAATGAAGCTCAGTACTTGAACGAGTTTTGCCAGCAATAATGAGCGGTGTTTTTGCCTCATCAATTAACACGCTGTCAATTTCGTCGATGATCGCATAATGGTATGGCCGTTGCACTTTGTCCGAGGCATCGTACACCATATGATCGCGCAAATAGTCAAAACCAAACTCCGTGCCGATGCCGTATGTAATGTCGGCTTGATACGCTTGCTTTTTTTCCTGCGGTGACATTAGCGGCAAGTTGAGCCCGACTGTCAGGCCGAGAAATTCATGAATCTGGCCGATTAAATTCCGGTCGCGCTTAGCCAAATAGTCGTTAGCCGTAATAACGTGTACCCCTTTTCCTTCTAGCGCCCGCAAATAGCTTGGGAGGGAAGCAACAAGCGTTTTCCCTTCACCTGTTGCCATTTCCGCAATGTTTCCTTCGGCCAAAACGAGGCCACCGATCAACTGGACGTCAAAATGGCGCATTCCAAGCACCCGTTTCGCTACCTCACGAACAACCGCGAACGCTTCCACTTGAATATCATTCACTGACTTACCGGAAGCAAGTTGTTCTTTGAACTCATCTGTCTTTCTACGCAATTCGGCATCGGTCAGTTTTTCCATTTGTGGTTCCATACGGTTAATTTGTTCAACCACTCGCATATATTTTTTTAACTGCCGTTCATTTGTATACCCAATCGCTCTTTTCAAGAGTGAAAGCATCCGTATTTCGCTCCTCTATAACGAATTCTTATCTATTATACCAAATTTATAATCTATACGAAATGAACTACCAATATGTTAGTTTTTGGTTATCCATCCAACTTTATGGGCTCTTTGTGAAACCATAAAGAAAAAAGTAGATGTCAAGTTGCACCCACAACACCACTGTTATCCTATAAATGAATAAATTACTTGTAGACATAGTTTGTCGAAAGATATACAATGACATCGATAGGGTTTAGGTTGATAAGCCAGTCTCTCTTAAAGAGGGCTGGCGCTTTTTTTGCTAAAAAGCCGGGTGCAAAACCCGGCTTTTCATTCGTCTCCTCTGCCTTTCTAAATCTATCCCCCTCAGAGTATAATCCGTCGTTGGCCAAAACCACTCCCATTGTAATCAAAAAATCGGGGAAATCGATAGATACGCTCAGTATAATTACGAGCCATTTCTTTCATCCAGTTTTTTATATACCACGGTAAAAAGCATAGTTTCCCTATGCTTTGATCATACTACCGTATCTCTAGGACACATGACACCCTCCTATGAACATGATATAATAATTAGTTAGTTGAACGGGGTTATCTATATTCAAGAAAAGGAGGTAAAATATTGAAAATATTAGTGATCATCCCGGCATATAACGAGGAAGCCACCATCCAAAATACGGTGCTCAACTTGCAGCGCATATGTCCGTACGATTATATCGTCATTAACGATGGTTCGACGGATCGAACGGGCGATATTCTCGACCAGTCCGGGTTTCATCACCTTGATTTGCCTGTTAATTTAGGCATCGGTGGAGCAATGCAAACTGGGTATCGCTATGCGCTCGAACACGGTTATGACTACGCCATTCAGCTTGATGCCGACGGCCAACACGATCCGAACGATTTAGAAACGCTTGTTAGGGAAATGATCACATCTGGCTATGACATGGTCATTGGTTCACGCTTTGTCGAAAAAACAAATTATAAAGGAAGCCGATGTCGCCGCCTTGGTATTCTTTACTTCTGTTACTTGCTTTACCTCGCGTGCGGCGTGAAAATTACCGATCCGACATCAGGCTATCGCATTGTCAATCGCCGTGTCATTCGTGAGTTTGCCCGCGAGTATCCGATTGATTATCCCGAAGTGGAAGTCATCGCCCGCCTTGCCAAAAAAGGATATAAAATTAAAGAAGTGAAAGTGGAAATGAATGCGCGCCAAGGGGGACGGTCATCGATTACCCCATTTAAATCGCTGTACTATATGACGAAAGTCACTTTCACCTCATTAATTCGTGCGATCTTTTCGTAAAAGAGGTGAAAGATCATGAGTAGCGTTCAATGGATTACAGTAGCATTGGCTTTTTTATTCTTAATTCAAGTCATTTCCTATTCGGTTCGCAACCAATTGCGGGACAGGCAGGCATTTCTTTGGTTTTCTTTATCCATCATCGGGCTGTTGGCCGCTTTTGGCCTAGAGCCGCTCAACCGTTTCGCAGCAGTGCTTGGCATTTCCTACATGCCGGCGCTCGTTTTTGCCATCGCCTTTTTAGTCGTTTTGAACGTCTTGATGTACCAATCGATTGTCCTTTCCCAACATGAGGAAAAAATCAAGACGCTCATTCAAGAAATCGCCTTAATTAAACATGAACAGAAAATGAGCGAACGTGAGGAAGAGAAGGATGAACGTCAGTAATTGGCTATGGATCGGACTCAACACTGTTCTTCTTGTCACCGGTCAGTTTTTATGGAAATACGGCATGACACGGCAGAAGTTCGAGCTAGACGTTATATCCGTCATTAAGCTGTTACTCTCGCCGTGGATTTTGCTTGGATTGGTCGTATACGGGGCGGCAACCATCCTCTGGCTGTTCATTTTGTCGCGTGTCCCGCTTAGTGTCGCCTATCCGCTGCAAAGCTTCGCCTACGTACTGGCGGTATTTGGCGCCTATGCGTTCTTTCACGAGCCGCTTTCTGTCCCGAAAATCATTGGCGTGATCCTTATTATGCTTGGGGTCTCATTTATCGGTTTTTCCGCCAATGGCTCGTAACGCTCAAATGAAGGAGTGACAACCATGTCATTTCGCTTTCAACCGAAAATCGCCATTTGGCTCGTGGTACTTCTTGCTTTCGCTTTGCGCCTTCTCGCTTTATGGACGTACGGGCTGCATTTGACGCTCAACAGCGACGATATGGGATACGTCCGCAGCGCGAAACAGCTGCTTGAGACGGGCATGCTCACCTATCATCGTCCCGATGAGCCGACCGTCCACATTATGCCAGGCATGCCGCTGTTGCTGGCGGCGTTGTTTTCCGTATTCGGTTCAGGAGATGTCGGCCTTTATGCCGCGAAACTCGTCATGATCGCCTTTGGCACCGGAAACGTCTATTTGATTTATTTGCTCGGGAACGACCTCGGCCGTCCGTGGGCGGGCGTGATCGCTGCCCTCGGCACAGCACTGTTTATCCCTTTGATCGAAACCGACAATTTAACACTAACCGAGGCACCGTTTTTGTTCGGTTTCCTGTTGTTCATCCGTTTCGCCATTCGCCTTGGCCGCCATCGGCACATGGCCGATTTTTATAAGCTGATGGCCGCCTATTTGTTTTGCCTGTTTTTCCGGCCGACGATCGCCCTCGTTCCGTTCGCGTTGCTTGGGTATTTTTTACTGATTCGCTACCCGTTTCGGCTGGCAATCAAGCAAGTAGCCATAGCGGTCGTGCTCGTCGTTCTCGCGTTGAGTCCATGGTGGGTGCGAAACTACATGCATTACGGGGAGTTCATCCCGCTGACCGGCAGCTCCGGTGACCCGCTCTTGCTTGGCACGTATCAAGGGTACGGCTACCGTTATGGCCCATCGTATAAAGAGATCGTCAACACGATCGAAACACAACATCCTAACATAAACCATTATGAAAAAGAAAAACTAAAAAAAGCGATCGCCATCGAGCGAATGAAAACATGGTATCGCACCAACCCGAAACAATGGTGGGAGAGCTATACGATCAAAAAAACAAAAACACAATGGGAACAGTCATTCTATTGGATCGAAATTTTCGGCGTTTCGAAGCAAAAAATGACCTCCTGGCATCAGCGCATCGTCTGCTTGGCGTTCGCCTCCGCTTTGCTCGCCATGTTTACCTTGAAACGGCAGCGGCGCGAGCTGTTGTTTTTCCTTTTGCTCATCGCTTACTTTACGGCATTAAACAATGTCTTTTTCGCCTACCCGAGATACAATCTCCCATTAATGCCGATTTTGTTTTTATTGATTGGGCTGTTTCTCTCCTCAATCGCATGGCGTCCAAGCCGCAAAAAAGCCGCTTCTCCGTGAAAACGGAAGAAGCGGCTTTTGATTACGGCCGCAATAACTGTTCAAACTGACGAAGCGAAATCCGTGGATACACCCATTGCCGTTTTAACTCAAACGCTGGATCTCCAGGATAAACGGTCCCTTTTTTCGTCGTAAACGCCATGGTAAACCCAGCTTGTTTTACCATACCAATGACCCGTTGATTATAGGCACCAAACGGATAAGCGATGGCCGTCGCCCCAATTTTTTCTTTACTCGCCAATAAATCAGCCATCACGTCTTCATATGGCTTAAACAGCAAATACGGGCCATATTCCTGATCCGACAAGTGAAAATGGTTCGTATGGCTTTCAAACGTCATAATATCACGCATTTGGGCGATTTCTTGTTTGCTTAAAAACTGTAAGCCTGTCGGGTCGAACGGCTGTGGAGCCGGGCGCATTCTTCCTGTAATCATAAACACGGTTGCCCGAAAGCCGTACCGCTTGAGCAATGGGTACGCGTATATGTATGTTGACTTCAATCCGTCATCAAACGTAATGAGCACCGACTTCGGCGGCAGCAATTGCTCATTTCGTACATAGGCAAGCAACATATCCGGGGTAATCGCCGTATAGCCGTTCTCTTTTAAGTATGTCATTTCTTTGAAAAACTGGCTGAACGGAACTGTTGTTGTTGAACGAAACAGTGGCTCATCGAAATCATCTAATATATGATGGTACAACAACACCGGCACACCGTGATCACTTTCAGTTACATGCTTGTAAATGTATCCGTCTCTTCCGCCGAATTCAATCAAATAAAATAGGGCGGTCTCGGCTTTGATCGGATAACGGACTCCAGACTGAATGGAACCGATCGCCTGCTTATTTCCTTTTTGAAAAATATACACTTGTACCTCTTTCTTCGTAATCACACTTTTGGGCAGCCGATCCGGTTCGCGGGTGAAAGCATACGGGCGCCCAAGCTTCGCTTCGTCCTTTTTGACCATCCCTTTGACAAACCCGTATCGGATGAAAAAATAATGTTTATTTTCATCAACGACTTCAAATACCCTGCCGCTATAAATCGTTCCGACTTTTTGCATATCATTCGCCACATAGGCGTATACTGGCGCCGATGCTCCTTTTGATTGAATAAATAACGGGACCTTAGTCTCTGCTTGCCCACTTTTTTCCCATCCAAAAAACAGAAGAAGGAAAAAAGCGAGCCAAAAGATCCGATACTTCAATGATACACCCCTCCATTTCATTGTTATTTCTACCCAGATATGACTATGACCCTATTATTTTACTACTAAACTTTTCTCTAAAAAACCAATCTATCAAAAAATGTCCAATCGTGACATATGGACTCCTTTTATACTAAAATATGATTATGCCTACACCGATTGATGGAGGAATGAACGAATGATTTACCGAAGCCATCCGTGGAAGGAATTGCTTCACCCAAACACTACTTTTGGGCAGCTAAAAGAAGCGGAACGAGTGAAACGCGTCATCCCGATCCTTTTGCTTTTTCTGTTCTTCTCTGCTGTTCTTTCGTTTGTCCGTGCTTATATCGGCGTCGGAACGGAAGAGTTGGCCAAGTATCTCCCCCGCTACACCGATGAACAACGAACGCTGTTGCACTTGCTGTTTGCCGGGGGGCACATCGTAGGCGGAATGGTCGCTCCGTTGCTCTTTTTTTTCATCAGCTCGTTCGCATTTTATGCCTTGTTTGAGGAAACCAATTTGGCGAAACTGATCGCCGTCCAGCTCTCCGTCTGGTTCATTTTTCTCATAGGAGAGGCTGTATCACTTCTATTGGAATGGGCTTTTGGTCTCGATACACTGGTTTCACCGTTTTCGCTCGGCGTCTGGGGACCTTATCTAACGGACGACCGATTCGTATGGGCGCTGTTGCGCTCTGTTTCGCTCTTTTCCGTTTGGGCCGTATATATACAAGTCGTTGCCTTGCGCACCTTCACAAATCAATCGATCGGCCGCATCGTTGCGACGGTCATCGCCGTTGATCTCGTATTCGCCTTTTTCGCGGCCGTATGTACGGAATTCCCATTTGAATGGTTCCAATCATGAAAGGAGAGGTCACCATGAAACGAGCGTTAACCGCCATCTTGGCTATAGGCCTCATCGGCACCCAATTTTACGCAGCATTCGCTGATGACAGCCGTGTGCCCAAATCGGCTTACGCGAAAGAATGGACGAAACCAAAACAACAAAACGTGAAAGAAACAATCAAAACAACAGGTTTTACCGCCCCGGCAGAGCGGACATTCATCTATTACGACCCGCAGCGCGGCGCCATCGATGAAATTCTCGTGAAAAAAGGGCAACCCGTCCAGCCCGGCACCCCGCTGTTGCGCTATCGCACAGACGCCATCGATCGTGAGCTTGCTCAGCTCACGTCGAAGCAACAACAACTAAGCATGCGGCTTAGCCAACTGTCTGAAGAAATCCAAGGCTACCAGTCCAGAGTCGCTGCCGCGCCAGAAAACAACTTCGAAAAACAGCAATGGGAAGAAAAAGCAAAAGAAGTGGAGCGTGAAAAAACAGAATTAGAGTGGCAGCAACAACAATATGAACAAGAACGGATGGAACTGCTCAAACAAAAAGAGGAACAAACAGTCGAAAGCACAGTGGACGGCATCGTCGAATCCATCGCTCCCAATCCATCAACCTCCCGTCCGCTGATCACAATCGCGTCTCATACGATCGTCATTCAAGGGAAAATCACCGAGTCGCTCGTTGGGAAGCTCGCCATCGACCAAGCCGTCACGATCCACCTCCCGAACGAATCGAAAGGACTAGGCGGCATCGTGAGCGACATCGGCTCATTTCCAATCAACGAGCCAAGCTTCCGACAACGAAGCGAATATCCGTTCACCGTACATCTGGTCGAACAAGCCCAACATGCCAACAAGCCGCAACCAACGATTCCATTCGGCTACCACGTCGACATCACGATCGTGACAAAAGAAAAAAATGGGGCGATCACCGTTCCTGCTAAAGCCGTATGGCACGAAAACAATCGGGCGTATATCTACGTCATCCGCAACGGCCAGCTCGAAAAACGGCGCGTCACCTTAGGAATGAAACAAGGCAACCGCCAAGAGATCGAACAAGGCTTGACAGAAGAAGAATACATCATGGTCCACCCGAGCCGCGACCTAAAACAAGGAATGAACGTATGGATACCTCTCGAAATCAACAAGCCATCAAAAGAAACGATCCAACAAGTACGGAAACGAGACATGGCGAAATATTTCTTAGAAGGGTTTTTCGGGGCGTTTTAAGTGTACAAGGGCAAACCAACCCCGCGAGCGAAGTGGAGCGCTCTCGGGGTTGGTCAATTCCATATTTATACACTTTTTTGAAAAGAAGAAAATTTTAACTGGTGGATAATCAGGTAAACTGATCTTTATTAATTCTTCTCAATGTAGATTTGGTACTTTCACGGATTATAAGTTTTTCATTCATAAAAAGACAATGCCAACAAAGGACAAAGAACACCGTTCGGGATCACTTTTTCTACTTCAACCATTTCTTTTTTTGAACATTTTCAAATTCAGCATAACGAGTAAAACCCATCAGAACTGCTGTCTCACATCATCGCTGACTGTCATGATCAAAAAAGTATTTTGTGACATCGAATCTAGAGCTTGGATAATGGAATCGGGTATTTGTGGAAAATCGTTTGACGGCCGCGTTGGTGGGCCACTTGGTTCATCACCCCCTTATCTTGGCCTTTACGGGGAAAAGCTATCATCTACGGAGCACTCTCTCTACCATCCCCCGCTCCCCTCCTGCCTTGCAATCATAAATCTCAGGCTGATACACTTATGTATTTTTCTCGTTGTAAATGTCAAGATAAACATGTACACTTTTGACTGTTTAAGAATGTACATTTTTACTCGTTTTCTTTTTCTCTTTCTAAGTGATTTTTTATTCGATATGAATCCCCTACAATATTAATCACGGTCGCGTGATGTAAAATACGATCTAGGATGGCATTGGCTAGCTTTGAATCTTGAAATACCTCCCCCCAATCCTTAAAATTGGCATTGGTAGTAAATATCGTGCTTTTCTTTTCATACCGTAAATCAATCAACTGGAAAAACAATTTTGCATCTTCTCTGTCAATCGGCAAATAGCCAATCTCATCAATGATTAATAGCTTGTATTTTCCATAATGTTTTAAACGATTGTCTAAACGATTTTCCATTTTCGCTTTCTTCAATTGTAAAATCAGTTCGTGACATTTAATGAAATACGTACTTGTCCGCTTTTTGGCAGCTGCGATTCCAATCGCAGTCGCCAAGTGGGTTTTTCCAACGCCACTTGGACCTAAAAAAACAATATTTTCATTCTCTTCAATAAACCGTAATGTCGTAAAATCTAGAATCTGTTGTTTATTGATTGAAGGCTGAAAGTCAAAATCGAAATCTTTTAATTCCTTTAGGTGAGGGAAAGCCCCCACCTTAACCATCGAGTTAATCATATTTCTTTCACGCATATCAATTTCATAATTCGTTAATTTTACTAGTGTATCAACGAACGACAGCTGATTTTTCGTACTAAAATCAATGGTTTCATTCAGGTGACAAATCATTTGTTTTAACTTGAGATACTCTAAGTTTTGAATTAATTGTTGATAACTACTATTCATTTTTATACACCTCATGAATCGCAAGTAAATTCTTCTTGGCTAGCTCATCAATATCCGGGTGATGAGGTAATCCCCTCGACAAGGTTTCGATGTAATGTTCTTGTTTATAATTCAGTTTTATTGAACTAATCCTATGTTGAGTAATCAAATGCATGTTATAATAAACGTAAATATGGTCATCATACACTTGTAATCCAACTGTTTTTCCTTT
>Ga0310833_100643_pt1 | contig 22837 bp, 18 predicted proteins | sample SM_ome_FD_201312 | JGI IMG/M metagenome (GOLD analysis project Ga0310833, IMG submission 201312) | Sorghum-adapted microbial communities enriched on stacked mutant (SM) sorghum from Joint BioEnergy Institute, Emeryville, California... ...
AAGGCGGCGTCGACCACCCGCTCGGTGTCGCCGAACTCGTGCCGCCAGGTGAGCGCCGCCGCCGGCGTCACTGCCAGCCCGGCGGCGGTGGCGAAGGGCCGGGCGACGGCGAGGCCGAGCCGGCCCTGCACCGATTCCACCGTCTCCGCCCCGACCTCCAGCCCGGCCGCCCCGGCCCCGGTTTCGGCGAAGCCGTCCCGGTGCAGCCGGACATAGGCCAGGCTGGCCCGCGGCGTCACCTGCCAGGCGCCGTGGTCGACATCCCGTCGCTTGCCGGCAAGTCCCTCGGCACGGACGGAAACGACAGCCTGCGGCTGGTCCTGTGGCTGGACGCCGGCAGCGATTATGACGCGCAGACCGACGCCCTCGGCAACCAGTCCGGCACCTTCGATTTCGCGCGCCTCTCTCTGGTCGAAGGGGACGCGACCAGGGTGGCCGACCCGTTCGAGCCGCGGCCCATCGGGCTCGAGCTGATGCTGTGCCAGCGCTATTATTTTGAGTATACGGCAGGGCTTTCTGTCTCAAATCGAGATGCGGGCATTCCTGGCCAATTCCCAGTGCCGCTCCATATGCGAGCAGCCACAGTAGCGACGCTGTCTGATGCGAACTGGTCCATGGTTTTCCCTGCCAATCCCATCATTGGGTTTATTACGCTGCTACGGGGAGGAACTGGAGCCGCTAGCTGTCGGGTGGCCCTAGACGCGGAGCTTTGAGCTATAAACTTCAAATCCATCATCCGCGCCTCTGCATAAGTATACCACGGTCCGGGTCGTCACCGATGCAGAGGAGACCACCGTGCTTTGGCCGTGCCGTGCCGCGAGCCAATCGGAGCATGGCTTGCTACCGGCAATGACAGCGCTGCCTTTGAGTTGTTGCCGGTCGCGATGCCTAGGTCGGTCACGCCGGTGTAGGCTTGCTAAGTGCTCCAGCAGGTGAGGATTGAGATCGAGTCGAGGCATAGATCGTTATGCTTGCCGAGGCGGAGTAGGATAGTTGAGAATGCCGCAGGATCGAGAGGATCCCCCGACGCTGAACACCACCGCGGTGGTTCTGGGGCTTTCTCTGGAAGACGTTGACGGCCTGTTTCCGTTAGAGGTGAACGCTGTAGAGTCGAGCAACAAGGTACGAACCGTTGAATCCTCGCGATCCTGAGTGTATGGGACGGTTCGGCAGCGTCAGGGTATCAAGGAGCCATATGAGATACGATCGAGAGACCATGGATTATGCGCATGAACATGGGTTCAGCGCGCTTCTGGGCATGGAATTGAGTGATGAACGCCCAGCCTACGGGCCGAATGATGGCGTTTCTCCCGACTTTACGGCTCCCTATTCGCCTGATCTCGAAGATCTTGTTAGGCTCCACAAGCTCGCCAGGACCCGTCGCGTAACCACAGTTCTGGAGTTCGGGACAGGCTACTCCTCGATCATCCTCGCGGACGCCCTTGACAAGAACCGCAAAGAGATCGGTCAAACCGAAGAGTTCACCAATCTCCGGCGGAATTCGCCTTTTGAATTGCATATTGTTGATGGCAGTAAGGAATGGATTGAGGTTTCGGCATCGCGGATTCCCGAACATCTTCGCCGGTATTGCACCTTCCATCACTCAACGTGCTCAATCGGAACCTTCAACGGCAGGATCTGCCACTACTACGATAGTCTCCCGAACATCTGCCCGGATTTCATATATCTAGACGGTCCAGCGGTGGACCAGATCCGGGGTACAGTGCGAGGTATCCACTTCAATCACAATGACCGGACGGTGCTCAGCGCTGATATAGCCGCGATTGAATGGCTGCTACTGCCCGGTTGCTTTATCCTGGTCGACGGCAGAACTAATAACGCGCGATTCTTGCGAGAGAACCTCCAGCGGAATTGGTGCTACAGCCATAACCCGGCCGGGGACTTCCATACCTTTGAACTACGTGAACCGCCTCTCGGGGAACTTAATCGCCGGCAGATTGCGCTCTGCCTCGGCGCTGACTGGTTGAGGTCACAAGAAGGGGCGGCGTAGATGTGTTCTATCAAGGTACTGTTACCTATATTAGATGACAGTTCCCTGTTTATTGCTCGAAGATTTCAGAGAGCTTTGGAGGAGCGGGGAACGCTCGTTTTTCTGGCTGCGATCGAGAGGCATGGGCATGTCGCGGTTTCAGAGAGGCAACTCTTCGAGGTGTTGGGGGGCCGAGATGTCGATTTCTTCCTCACCGAGGAGGAGGCAGCCAGCGAGGAATTCCTGTCAAACTTTGACGCTGTTCTCGGGGCCAAACTGCCCATGTCCTTCCGGCGCAAATACTTGCGCCGAGCGTGGAAATTCAGCAGTCCAAGGCCCTGTATAGGAGCCTGCTTCCCTGGGATCGATTTCACTCCGGAAGTGGGGATCGAGAATCGTCGCTTCCTAGACGTGATATGCCTCAACAGTGAGGCTGACTTCGCCGCATATCAGCGGTTGGTGCCGGAATCCGAAAGAGCGAAGCAAAAAGCGATAAGGCTGAATCCGTCACTGATTCGGAGTGAGCCGGATCGACGTCTTCTAAAAGGGTCTGTCAACAAGGTCTATTTCTTCGCCCAAGCCATCGTGCCGGAAACGCTTGGAGGCCGAGTAGACGTGCTACGTCTGCTCAATGAAAGTGCTCGCCGACATCCAGACAAGACCTTCGTGCTCAAGCTCCGACATTTGCGTGGCGAGAATAACAGCCATGTGCATCGCGAGCGATTCTCCTATGAATGGATCGCTGAGCGGGTCCTTGGAGAAGAGTTGTCTCCAAACATGACGTTCTCATCGGCCAGCATGGAGAAGTGCTTGGAGGACGCGGATTATTGTCTGACTTGCTCGTCGACCGCAGCGCTTGAGGCCGTGGCCCGCGGTATTCCGACTGGTTTCCTTCTGGACTACGAGGGTGGCGAAAAGGGCAAATGGAATAAGCCTGCTCGGATTTTCCTCAGCAACAGCAATCTGATTCTTTCCCGCCAGGAAGTTCTGGATCTTGTGCCCCGAACACCGAAAGCGGCATGGGTGGATAGCGTGCTGTCTGCGCCTGGAGACTTTGATCGCCTGCTGTCGATCATCCGAGAATTTCACGACAAGCAGGGCAACAGTGTCGCACCCATGATCTACCCAGGCTATTGGGAAGCAAAGGCGCACTCGGCCAAGACCGTCGCCCGGCGGTTCAAAAGAAAGCTATTGGTCGCATAAACGTCCGAAAGAACTTGTTTTAAACACCGCCCCGGCGAGTTTGCTTTTTCTGCTATGCTGCCCCCTCCCTGGCACAGATGCCACTACGGCGGAAGCTTAAGTACTAACCTCTGTATCAAGGAGCTGCACGGGGCGCGAGTTTCAAGCTTTTCGAAGAATAACCACAATATCGCCACCGCGGGATGACGCGAATCGATCTTCCGGATCTGGAGTATAAATCGGAGCAGGGTGCAATTCGGCGTCAATCAAGGTTCTGGTTTCAGTGCGGAGCAGATCAAGGCCGGGTCGAGTGAGAGCTTCTCGAATGCCCTGGGGCGTGAAGAATAGGGTATGTGGCGCGTGCCGTGCGGTAATCTGGAGGCGAGAAAAGCCACCTTGCGGCACCTCCACTAGCATAAGCCCGCCCGGCTTGAGAGCGCATACAAGGTAATCAATGTTCGAATGCAGGGTGTCTCCGGTCAGATGCTCAATCGAATGCGACGCTTCGATTACATCGAACTGCGCTTCGCCAAGGCCGTCAGTATCGATTCGAGTAGCGCCGAGATAATGCAGGTATTTGTGACTAGCCTCGTCCGGTTCAACAGCGAACGCTTGGTTAGGTGCAGCCACCTTGAGGAAGTATCCTGGCCCTGATCCGAAGTCTAGGACCCGATCGAACCTGGCGCCATGCTCTTTCAGAAGCCTGAAATGAGCCTCGGCACGTCTGAAGTATCCGGTAAGCTTTGGGTTTTCGGCGTCTTCGCCGAAGTATGCGTCCGGTGCGATGTCGCGGTCGCCTCGGTTGGTTGTGGCGTAATCCAGCCTGTAATAGTCGCCAAGCAACCGATCGCCTTCCGGCACATGTCTTGATCCACAGCGGGTGCACCAAAGGACGATCGCCTTGGAAAATCTGTCTGTTTTGGCCGTGGGGTAACGTGAAGCCGCGACGGGCGCGTCATGGCGACAGATTGGGCAATTGAGAGAAACCGGCAAGCGCCAGAAGTCCAGAACGCCGCTGAACTTGGGCGGTTTAGGTTTTGGCTTTGGTTGCGGTTTCGGCGCCGGTTTCGGTTTCGGAGGCGGCGGCTTGATGAGCCCCAGCTCCCGGCCGATCTTTCGACCAATCCTCCGCGCTAGATTCTGCACCACATCCCCCATTGCCTTCAATGCGCAGGGCGCTTGCATACATAAAGATTGGTGGGGACGGCGGCCGGACGTCCTCGCGGCGAGCCCCACCGTGCATTGCAGGTGTCTGCGTTCCGCCGCCCCGAAACTGCATAGCACATCCGCGCCGATTCAGTCGGCTTTTCTTTGCTAGAGCACCGGCCGGCGTCAGACCCGGGCTGGGTCACGTCAGGGACCGACGCGTACAACTGGAAGGGGATAATAATGTATGACTAGACACGCAAGTTTGCTCTGTCGCTCTCAGCCGCCCGATGGGCGGCTTTCTTGTTTCTGGAGGGCGCCCCGTGGATGATCTCACGCGCTACCTGCCCGGATGGCTCGAGGCTACGCCGGCAATCGCCGGCATCCTCGGCCGGGCGCTGTACCATTTCGATCAGGTGCGTCGTGGACGGCGGCCGGCCGTCGGCGTGCTGCTGGCCTGCGAACTCGCGATCGCGCTGCCGATGGGATATGTGGGCAAGGGCGTCGTCTCCTATCTGGGGCTGACGGGTGATGCCGCCTTTGCCGGGACGATCGTCATCGCCTATCTGGGGCCGCGCGTCATCGAAATCATGGTCGGGCGCTGGCTCGATCGCCGGTTGCCTCCGCCGCCGGCCCCGCCTTCGCCGCCGGTGCCGCCGGCTCAATCCTGACCGTCGATCCCAGGCCGCCTCCGGGCGGCCTTCTTGCTTCGGAGTGACAGACATGATGGGGCGATATTACGACCACTATTCCGAAATCCCGGCCGGGCACTGGCCGTGGCGGCATTTCAGGCCGGCCGAGATCGCCTGCAGGGGCGATGGCGCGATCCTGGTGCAGGACGAAGCCATGCATCGGCTGGAAGCGCTGCGCGAGCGCCTGGGGCAGCCGCTGGTGGTCGCAAGCGGCTATCGCTCGCCCTGGTACAACCGGAAGGTGGGCGGGGCCGAGCGGTCCCAGCACATGGCCGGCAAGGCCTTCGACATAAGCCTGCGCGACGGCCTGACGATTGAGGATCTGGTCGGCGCGGCGAAGGCCGTCGGCTTCACCGGCATCGGCCGGTACCGGACCTTCGTCCATGTCGATGTCGGGCCGGCACGCGAATGGGTCGGCTGATCTCGATCGCCGGCCGGCTGCTGCCCTCTTGGCGGTGGCTTGCGGCCGGCGCGGTGCTGATCGCGGTCGCGGCCGGCGGGGTCTGGCTGCGCTCCGTCATCGCGGAACGCGACGAGCTGCGGACGCGGGCCGCGGCGCTAGAGGCGGATCTGCACATGCGGGACCGCCTCATCATCCTGCAGCGCGATGCGATCGCCGCCGCGGATGCCGATCGCGCCCGGGCCGATGCCGCCGACCGAAACCTCCAGGCCGCAAGGGAGCGGGTGCTGCGCGCACCCGAGACGGACGATGCGCCTATTGCCCCTGTGCTCATTGATGCTCTGCGCAGCCTGCGCGAACAGCGTTCCGCCGCCGCCGCCCCTTGAGATTCCGGCCCAGCTTCTCCATTGCCGGCCGGCGCCCGACGTGCCGGGGGAGGGGGCGACGCAGCGGGACCTCGCCCTCTTCATCCTCGACCTGGACGCGGCCGGGGAGGACTGCCGGGCGAAGCTGGGGGCGGTGAGGGGGATCATTGGGAGCCGGGGCCCCGAATGCCTCCGGCAATGCCGGCAGGGGTGAAGGCATGCGCCGGCTCTCTTGGCATCCGGCGAGGGGGGCTGTCCGGCACCCTTGTCGTCCGACGGAACCTCGGCCGAGCGGGGTGGTTCGCGAGAGATCGGATGATGGAGTGAGAGGGGTGCGGACATGCGGCCGCCGACCCGACGACGACTGCACCCCGTCCGGCGGGACGGAGCTGTCCTTCCTCACGGCCAGCGAGGCGTCGGGGCCTGCCGCTCTGCTTCTCCACGGCTTTCCCAGCGCCGCCCGGGGACGACACGACGCCTTCTTCGATCTCGCTGAAGTCCTCTCGTGGATGCAGGACCTGCCCCGGATGGAGGCACACATCTTCGATGCCGGCCACATGCTGCTCGAGACCCACGCGCCTGCCGCCGCTGCGCTCATGCTGGATTTTCTGCGGCGCGCTCGGCCGGATCGCAGGAGCGCGGGCGCGTCTCGCTGACCTCGAGCAAGGAGGCCGGCGGCGCGCGCCCGCAGTTGCCGATCCTACCAGGAGAGGCGGAGCCCGGCGCGGAGGGCGTGAGCGGCTTCGCCGCCGCCGAGCGAGGCGCCGTAGCCGAGCTGCCAGGTGGTGCCGCCCCCGGTGGTCGCGCTCACCCCCAGCGCCAGCTCGGCCGTGTCGCGGGCGGCGTCGGCCCCGGCCACCCGGAAGCCGATGCCGGGGGCGCCGGCGAAGGCGGCGTCGACCACCCGCTCGGTGTCGCCGAACTCGTGCCGCCAGGTGAGCGCCGCCGCCGGCGTCACCGCCAGCCCGGCGGCGGTGGCGAAGGGCCGGGCGACGGCGAGGCCGAGCCGGCCCTGCACCGACTCCACCGTCTCCGCCCCGACCTCCAGCCCGGCCGCCCCGGCCCCGGTTTCGGCGAAGCCGTCCCGGTGCAGCCGGACATAGGCCAGGCTGGCCCGCGGCGTCACCTGCCAGGCGCCGTGGTCGAGCCGGTAGCCGGCGCCGAGCCGGGCCGAGATCTCGTGGCCGTCGGCCTCGCCCTCGGCCCGGCGGGCGAGGGCGCCGAAGGCCAGGCGCCGCTCGCTCTCATAGTCGCTGCGCCCGGCGCCGAGCGCGCCGTCCAGCACCAGCCGCCCGCCCGCCGGCTGCCAGGCGCCGTAGAGCCCGGCCCGCACCGTGTCGACCGTGCCGTCCTCGCCCGCGCCGTGGTCGAGCCGGCTGCGGCCATAGCCGAGCGCCAGCCCGAGCGTCGCCTCGGCGCCGACCCGCCAGCCGAGCCCGGCGACCACGCCGCCGCCGCGATGGTCGAAGCCGGCGGCGTTGCCGTCGCCGTCGACCGTGCCGCCGGTGCCATAGGCCGTGGCCCACAGCCCGGTCCCGGCCGCCGGGTCGGCCGCCGCCTGCAGGGCGCCGTCGAACCGCGCCTGGTCGAGCAGCTGCACGGTCGGGACGGCGGCCAGCCCGGCGCCGCCGAGCCGGTCGAAGGCGGCCCTGGCCTCGGCCGCCGACAGCCCGGCCACGGCGCCGAGCAGGGTGGCGTAGTCGCCGGCCGCCCCGGCCGATCCGGCGTCGAGCGCCCCGGCCACCGCCCGCTGGTTCGGCGTGCGGGCGACATCGGCGAAGGCGACGGCGTTGCGGGTCAGGCGCAGCGTGACGTCGGTCGCGCCATAGAGCAGCGACGGGTCGAGGAAGGCCGAGGCGCTGGTCACCGCGTCGAAGCTGCCGCTGAGGCTGTCGGCGGTCAGGATCGTGTAGTCGGTCTGGGCGGCGTAGTCGCCGGGCGCGGGCAGGACCCGGACCGTGCCGGCCAGCGTCGCCGGGCCGTCGACCTCGATGCGGTCGGATTGGCCGGCGGCGTCGACCTCGACCTCGTAGACCGATCCGGCGTTGAAGGTCAGCGGCCCGGTGACGGCCATGGTGCCGATCGAGTTGCCCGGGGCCAGGGTGCCGTGATTGTCGATGCCGCCGAGGAAGCTGCCGCTGCCGCCGAGCACGGCGCCGGCGCCGACCGTGCCGTTGATCCGCAGCGTGCCGGCATTGACGATGGTCTGGCCGCCATGGGCGAGATTGCCGGCGAGGATGGCGGTGCCGGCGCCGGTCTTGACCAGGTCGCCGCTGCCACCGATGTCGCCGGCATAGCTGCCGTCGGCCGCCTGGTTCAGGACCAGGGCGCCGCCGGCGGCGATGCTGACATTACCGCGCAGGCTCTCTGCCGCGGCCTGCAGCACGCCGGCGATCTCGGTCTCGCCGTCATAGGCCTGGAGGGCGGTGAAGGTGAGGGTGCCGTCGCCGTTGACGCGCACGCCGCCGGCGCCGGAGATGACGCCGGTATAGGTGCCGTCGGTGTCCTGCTCGAAGGTCAGGAAGGCGCCGTCGAGGACCGTCACGCCGCCGTCGCCGGGCAGGCTGTCGGTATCGACCACCAGCTCGCCGCCCAGCACCAGGGTGCCGCCGGTATAGCTGTTCAGGCCGGTCAGCTTGAGCGTGCCGGCGCCGTTCTTGGTGAGCTGGCCGGGGCCGGAGATGATGCCGGCATGGGTCAGGGTCGTGCCGGCCTCGGTCTCGAAGGTGCCGCCGCCGGGGCCGAGCGTCGTGGTGCGGGGGATGGTGAAGCTGGCGGTGGTGCGCAGCGTGCCGCCGTCGAAGCTGAGCCCGCCGGCCGCGTCGCCGAGACGGGCGTTGGTGGCGACTACCAGCGTGCCGCCATTGATCGCCGTGCCGCCGGCATAGCTGTTCAGGCCGGTCAGCGTCAGCGTGCCGGCGCCAAGCTTGGTCAGGCCGCCGGTGCCGCCCAGCGTCGCCCCGATGCCGATATCATGGCCGTTGCTGTCGATGAAGGCGCCGCCATCCGCGACCGTCACGTCGTCGCCGGGGGCGAAGCCGGACAGGAAATCGGCCTGGTCGGTCGTCGCCCGCAACAGGCCGCCGTCGAACGTAACCGTCGCGTCGCCGCTTCCCCTCGAGAGCCGTTCCGCGACCAGCACGCCGCGCGCGCCGTCGGTGCCGGCAAGGGTCAGCGTCCCGTTGGCGTCGGCCCCGGCCCCCATCCCTACGGTCCAGGTGTTGACCGTGCCGCCGTCCTCGATCGTCATCACGCCGGTGCCGAGATTGCCGATTAGGAGACCGCCGAGATCCAAGGTCGACCCGTTACCGGTGACGGTGACGGTGCCGGCGCCGTTCGTTCCGCCGATAAAGCCGGTCGTAGCGCTGACCGTGCCGCCGTCCTCGATCGTCAGCGTGCCGGTGCCGGAATCGCCGACATTCATCGTGCCGGTCTGTTCCCAGGACCCGCCGGTGACGGTGACGGTACCGTTGCCCAGCGGACCCTTACCGATAAAACTGATCGTATTGCTGACCGTGCCGCCATTGCCGATTATCAGCGTGCCGGTGCCGAGATCGCCGACTGTGAGGGTGTTGTTGATAGTCCACGGGCTGGTCTCATCGCCGGGCACCGTGACTTCGCTGCCGCCGTCGATGATCACCTGGCCCCGCACCGCCCCGGCGCTCAGAATCAGGGTCAGCACGGAGACGGTGGCGAGCAGGGCAGGCCGGTGCCGTCCTCGGGAGCCGGCGGCCCGTTCGATAGTCAAGCCAAATCCGACCGGCGGCCGGCCGTTGCCGGCCGCGCCGATGATTCCCAATATTCTCCATCACGCCCCTCCGCGGCAGTCGACCTAATGTTCCCCGACCGCTCATCCCCGAGAGGCTTCTGCAGGACGTGATCGGCGCGCGCGGCCGATGAGCACGCGCCGTAAATTCGGGGGAGGGTATGTGCGGCGAACGCCAGCTTGTAAAGCGTCAATTTATCATGTTATCGCGCGTGCGAAGCGGCGGCTCACCCGCGACCGACCCGGGCAATAGGGCGATGCCTCGGCCGCGGCCCATAACGGATGGTTCCGGAAGACGCGTGACATGGTCGGATGCGGCGAAATGGCCGCTCGCCTGGCAGCCTGCTTGATGGTCGGGGCGTGCGGCGGGGCCCGGGCAGAACGCCGATTCCGGGGGGCTTCGTCAAGCCGGGGTCAGCGGTTCGACCAGGCAGGGTTCGTCGATTCGGACATCGTTGACCCGGTCGGAAACCGGCCAGATCCGCATGCGGTCCGAGGGATAGGGATGAAGCAGGCCCAGCGGATCGCGATGGTCCGCCGTCTCGCCCAGCCAGGTCGGCCAGTCGGCCTCGTCCAGGATCACCGGCATGCGGTCGTGCAGCGGCGCCAGGAGCGGGTTCGCCGCCGTGGTGATGATGGTGAAGGTCCGCACCCATTCACCGGATGACGGATCCCGCCAGTTTTCCCACAGGCCGGCCAGGGCCATCGTCCGGCCGCTCTTGAGGGCGACGGCATAGGGCTGTTTGCGCGCGCCCTCCCGCTTCCATTCATAGAACAGGTCGGCCGGCACGAGGCAGCGGCGCTTCCAGAAGGCCTGACGGAACGACGCCTTGCTCTCGATCCCCTCGGCCCGGGCGTTGATGAGCTTGTGGCCGATGCTGAGATCCTTGGCCCAATGCGGGACCAGACCCCAGCGCAGGAGATCGAGGCTGCGCTCCCTGGTCTCGGGATTGAAGCGCACGACGGGCAGGATCTGTGTCGGTGCAGCGTTCCAGTGCGGACGGATGTTGGCGAGCGGGTTCTTCGTCGTGAACGAGAATTCGAGCCCCTTTGGATCCGTATGGATGGCGTAGCGGCCGCACATGAGGCAAGGATAGCCGAGGGAGACCCCCTTGGCCAGCTGCGGGCCGGCGGCGCCGGATCGATCCGACGCCGGTCCGCGTCAGCCCGGCTCCATCCCTTGCGGTTCGTCCACCCGGTGGATTGCGGGCGCCGACCGGAGAGCCAGGAGATATCGCGCCAGCATGACGAGGGCGATCGCCCCGCAGAGGTGATAGAGCGCGGTCGTGACCAGATAGAAGGTCGTCTGCCGGAACGTGTAATAGGACCAGACGCAGAGCCAGAGATAGGCCATGGTCGCGAGGAACGAGGACGAGTTCCTGACATAGAGCCGGTGCAGCACCCCGAGAAGGCCGCCGACCACCGCCCCCCGCACGATCGCGCCGGGGATGCCGCCATTGGCCACCGACTGGGCAAGCGCGCCGAAGGCCCGGCCGACGCTCGGATCCTCGACCTGCAGGATCTCGCGCAGGAACCAGATGCTGTAGTCGCTCTTGGGAAAGGGCAGGAGCTGCTGCGGGATCGGCCGGGTCCATTCCGACTGAAGCACGTTCCAGGGTACCGACAACTCGCCGGCGCGTCCGGCGAGCAGCAGGGCATTTGACCAGATCACCTGGAACTCGTTCGCCGTCACGAGACCGACGGCGCTGTAGTTGCGGATATATCCGTAGGCAAGCAGACCGCCCAGCCCGACCGCGGCGACGGCCGCCGCCTCGGCCAGCCGGAACGGCCGCACGGAGTGATGCCAGGCGATGGCGCTGCCCAGCAGGACGATGGCAAGCGGCGTCCTCGTATTGGTGAAGAGGACGACCAGCGCTGCCTCGCCCACCGCCCAGAGGGCGAGGACGGTCCACATCCGCCGCTGGACCAGGACGAAGGCCAGGAAAAGCTTGAGCGTCAGCACCACGTCCTCCAGATGCCCGATCACCTGCAGGACGAGGAGCGAAATGCCCGGCGGCTTCGCCTGCGCCAGCAGGTCCATCGGGTCCGCGCCGTAGGCCACGAGAGTCGCGACGACGATGCCGGCGACCGCCAGAAGGGGAAGCAGGATGGCGGCGAGCGGGCCGGGCGGGGCGCGACGCGGCCGCGGCGCGCCATAGGTGACCGCGACATAGGCGGCGGCAAGGGCCGAGATATAGGCGAAGCTCATCCACCCGACATAGATGACCGTCTCCTCGCGCGGCGGGTTTTCGTAGATCACCTTGACGCTGCTGGGCGAGAATTGCCCGCCGGCGAGCCCGTAGAGGATCGGGGGCAGGACGGCGTAGAGCGTGGATACCGTGATGCAGACCGCGCCCGCGTCGAAGACCGGCAGTTGACCCCGGTCGTCCCATATGATGCCGATGGCCCAGGCGGCCACGACCAGGGCAAGGATTGCCGGCGCGACCAGGGGGGCGGTGAACTGGCAGATGCCGTAGAGGGCGAGCCCGACGAGGCACGAGGCGGCCAGGCACTTCAGCCCCATGCCGACTCGCGGGATCTGCAGATTCTGCGGAACCATCGCCTTCCCCCGTGACGCCTTCCCGGAACCGCCGGCGCCGCCGAAGGCGTGCCGGAAGCGGAGGCCGCATCGTGCCTCTGGTTCTTGGCTGTCGTTGCGCAATAATGGATCGCGACGACGGCAATGTCGTTTCCTGACATTAAGGATTGATTTCGCGATCCGGGCAAGGCAGTCGAGCGGCGGAGGCCTTATCGAAGGGCGTCCGGCGGCCGGGGAGGTCGGACATTGGCAATGGCATCGCAGTTGCGCACCCATACCTCGAGCCTGCCGCCGGACTGGGCGCTGCAGCCCGCGAAGCCGGCGCATCGCAAGGTCTGGGACCTGCTGGGGGCGCCGCTGCGCATGGTCGTGCTTCCCGACGAGGCGTCGGAAAGGATCGGCCTCACTTCGCTCAGGGCCGAGCGGATGGCGGCCGTGCTGCCCGAGCTGAAGGGGCGGGTCCTCGACGTGGGCGCCGGGGACAACGTGCTCCTGAAGCTCTATCGCCGGCGCGCGGCCGGCCTTTCGGCCGCCAGGCTGGCCGACGCCGAGGCGAGCGTCGGCGTCGACGTCATCGACTGGGGAGGCGGGTGCCGGATCGTCCGCTCCTCCGCCGAACTCCCGTTCCCCGCCGCCAGCTTCGACACGGTCGCCTTCGTCGCCTGCCTCAACCACATCCCCGAGCGTCGGGAGGCCCTGCGGGAGGCCCAGCGCGTGCTGCGCCCCGGCGGTCGCGTCGTGGCGACGATGATCGGCCGCTTCATCGGAGACATCGGCCATCGGCTGTGGTGGTACTCGGAAGACAAGCATCGCGACGTCGCCGACGGCGAAGTCATGGGCATGAACCGGGACGAGGTGGTCGGACTGCTTCGGGAGGCGGGTTTCGGGAGGGTGAGGACCCGCGGCTTCGTCTATGGCCTGAATACCCTTTACGTCGCCGAAGGCTGACCCGGCGTCCGCGACCGGAGACGACAGGCAATGTGCGGAGTAGCCGGGATCTTCAACCTGGACGGCCGGCCGGTCTCCCGGCCATCGATCGAACGGATGACCGACGCGCTGGCCCATCGCGGGCCGGACGGCGCCGGCATCTGGATCGACGGCGCGATCGGGCTCGGCCATCGGCGGCTGGCGATCCGCGACCTGAGCGAACGGGGGCGGCAGCCGATGACCGACCGCACGGGACGGATCACGGTGACCTACAATGGCGAGATCTACAACGACCGGGCGCTCAGGCAACGCCTGGCAGGAGAGGCGGGCGAGCCGTTCCGGAGCAGCTGCGACAGCGAAGTCATCGGTCCCGCCTACAGGCATTGGGGCCGCGCGGCCTTCGATCGCTTCCGGGGCATGTTCGCCATCGGGCTCTGGGACGCGGAGCGGGGCGAACTCGTGCTCGCGCGGGATCCAGTCGGGATCAAGCCGCTCTATTTCGCCGAAGTCGGCCGGTCGATCCGCTTCGCGAGCGAGGTGAAGGCGCTGCTCGAGCTTCCCGACCAGCCGTTCCGGCTGGAGGCGCAGGCGCTCCAGACATATCTGGCCCAGGGCTATCCCGGGCCGGAGCGGACCCTGCTCTCCGGCATACGCCCGGTCCCGCCGGGCTGCATGCTCGTCGCCAGCCGGCACGGATGGCGGGTCGAGCGCTACTGGCAGCCCCGTCGCACCGGCGATCTGACCGACCTCGACGAAGCGTTGGAAGGCTTCGCCGGCCTCTGGCAGTCCGTCGTCCGGGATCACCTGGTGAGCGATGTCCCGGTCGGCCTTCTCTTGAGTGCCGGGATCGACAGCTCCCTGATCGCCGCGGGCCTCTGCGGCCGGGACGGCGTTTCCGCGTTCACCGCCTCTTTCGCGCGGGAGGAATTCGACGAGGCACCTCAGGCGCAGGCGATCGCGGAACGCCTCAATGTTCCCCACCGGACGGTCGCCGTCGACGGCGAAGGCGACGTCGCCGGCCGCTTCCTGTCGGTCGTGCATCATTATGACGGTCAATGCGCGGATTCCAGCGGGTTCGCATTCCACGCCGTGTGCGAGGCGGCCGGCCGCCATGCGAAGGTCGTCCTGACCGGGGACGGTGCGGACGAGTTCTTCGGCGGCTACGAGACCTATCGGGCAAGCCGTCTCGCCGGCGGTTTGCGTCCGATCCTTCCGCCCGGGCTCCTCCGGCTCGGTGCGGGCATGCTCGCCCGGGCAGGGCGGGGGGGTGAACGCCGCGTCTCGGCCGGGGAAAAGCTGTTCCGATGGATGAGCGGCATCGCCGCCGCGCCCGACTGCCCGCACCCGCAATGGCGGCGCTATGCCTTCCCGCACCACCTCGACCTGCTTGCCGCAGACGCGCTGAGGGACGCCGTCGGCGGAGCGGATCCGCTTTCCGACTATGCCGGCGCGGTGCGGGGCGCGCCGGGCGGGGTGGTCGACCGCTGCCTCCTCGCCGACCAGCGCTACTACCTGCCGGGCGATCTTCTCGTGAAGTCCGACGCCATGAGCATGGCCCACGGCATCGAGATCCGCGTTCCGTTCCTCGACCGCCGGATCATGGAGTTCGCCGGCCGGCTGTCCGCGGACCTCCTCACGCCCCTTCGCGGCCCGGACAAGCGCTTCCTCCGGGCTGCCCTGGCGCGGGAGGGCCTGCCGTCCTGGGTCGCGACGAAGCGGAAGAGCGGCTTCAACGTGCCGGTCGCGCATCTCCTCCGCACCGGCCTGCGGCCGCTGGGCCAAAACCTGCTCGACCGGAACGCCGACCTTGCCGCCCCGTTCCTTCGACCGGATGGCGTCCGGCGGCTGTGGCGGGAACATCAGGAACGAAAGGCCAATCACGGCTACGTCCTGTGGACGCTGCTGACCCTTGCGGCATGGCTGTCCCGCGAAAGCGCGAAAACGGATCACGTTCGTTCGAGGGCATCATGACCGCCATCCCGTTGCCGATCGAAGAGCGCCTCAGCATCGTCATCCCCGCCTACAACGAGGAGCAGGGGATAGGGCCGACGCTGAGGGATCTGCTGGCAAGGCTGCCGCGCGCCGAAATCATCGTCGTCGACGACGGCTCGACCGACCGGACGGCCGATGTCGTGGCGGAATTTCCGGAGGTGATCCTGGTCCAGCACCCGTTCAACCGGGGCTACGGCGGCGCCCTCAAGACCGGCATGACCGTGGCGTCCCGCGAATTCGTCGCCTGGTTCGACGCCGACAATGAACACCGGGTCGACGACCTTGTCGCCATGGCCGAACGCCTCGCCGCCGAGCGGGTCGCCGCCATCATCGCCCAGCGCAGCCGATCCGGACCGTCGCCCCTGCGCAACTGGGGCAAGGCGCTCATCCGCATGCTCGCCAGGTCCCTCGATTTCCGCGCCGGCAAGGACATCAACTGCGGGCTCCGGGTATTCCGCCGGGAGGTCATCCTCCATTACCAGTCATTGCTGCCGAACGGCTTCAGCGCCAGCATCACCAGCAAGGTCAGGGTCGGGGACGGTCTGATGGCGATGATGCTGGTCTTGAGGATCGTCATGCTGTTCGCGCCGCTGCGGATCTTCCTGCGCGTCGGCCTGCCGCTGGCCGTCTTCGGGCTCTGCTACGGCGTGATCTCGGCTCTCATCACCGGGCGCGGGGTGCCGACCGGCGCCGTCGGCGTCACGCTCGGCGGCGGGCTCACCTGCTTCTTCGGCCTGATCGCGGACCAGATCAGCCAGATGCGGCTTGCCGGCTACGACCAGCCCATCTACCGGATCCGGGCCGGGCGCGCGCAGGGCGACGTCCGGGCGCCGGACCGGCAAGGCGTTCCGTGACGCCGCCGGACCGGTCGTCCCGCCACCCTCAGGTCGTTCCGGGCGGGACGGGACCGAGGGCGGTCATCCGGAATCCGGCCGACCGGGTGGCGATCGCGGCGCTTCTCCTCGTCGCGATCGCCTGCCAATGGCTGGTACTCGAGAGCCACGGCCGTCCGGCCGTGATCCATAACGCGGACGCCGGACTGGTCAGCAGCTTCGTCGCCGGCTGGCTGCATCCGGAACGCTTCGCCCAGGATTTCGTCCTGGACGAAAAGGCGAACTACGCCTTCTACGTCGCGGTCAACCTCGTCTACGTGGCGGGGTTGAGCCTGCTGACGGACGATATCGGAACGGCATATCTGCTGCTCTATCTCCCGCTCGTGCTTTTCCAGCTCGTCGGGTTCTACCTGCTTGGCCGCTATATCCTGGGCAGCCGCTTCTGGTCGGTCGTGCTGGCCTGCCTGACCTTCCCCCCGATCTGGGTCTGGGGCGGCGAGCTGTGGGGAACGCATCTCCTGCCGCTGACGCGGATGACCTTCGGCGGGGCGCTCCCCCTTCTGCTCCTACTTTTTCTCCGGTTCGGCAGCCGGTCGGAGCATCTGCCCTGGCTGTTCGGCCTCTGCGGCGCCAGCGTCTACCTGCATCCGGTGAGCGCGCCCACCGTCGCCGTCGGCTTGAGCCTTGCGTCCTTCGCCCTCGTTCCGGACCGGCGCTCGGTCCTGCCGCATCTCGGCAGGCTCGCGCTCGGCGCGCTCGTCTTCGCGGTTGTCGTCGCGCCCTTCGCCATCGTCCTCTATCTGGGATCGGCGGGGGAGGACGATGCCCCGGCCGGCGCCGCCCTTCCGGCCGTGGAGGAGGCGAAGGCGATGTTCGCGGAGCGCACGGGATCCGAATACTATGATGCCGGGCTCGCCATCCGTCAGATGATCGACCGGATGAGCGGGCGACCGGCCGTGGTCTGGCTTTTCGGGCTTGCCGCGTTCTTCGCCGTTCCGCTCCTCGACCGGCGGCGGACCAGGCTCTGCCTGTTCCTGGGGCTGTTCCTCGCGGGCATCGTCCTGGGCTCGGCCGGGATCGCCGTCGCGGACCAGGCGTTCGCGGCGGCGTCGGGACGGCAGCCCCTGCAGCTCGACCTGATCCGCAACCTGCGCTTCGTCTATCCCGTGCTGCTCGTTGGGCTGGTCCTTGCGGGCGCTGAGCTGCACCGGATGCTGGGCGGGTGGCGGGTCGTCGCGGTCGGGCTGCCGGTCGTCGCCGTCGCCTTCACGCTCTACTGGTGGCGGGTTCTGCCCAACCGGTTGACCGATGCGATCGGCATCGGCGCGATCCCGGAGATGTACAGGACCTACGACCCCGAGGCGTCGGAGATCCTGGCCGCGATGAAGGCGCTGCCGGCCGGCCGAGGCGTCCTGCCTCTCACGGGCGAGGAAACCGGGCTTGCGGTCCGCTACGCGGCGCTGCAGCCCGTCGTCTATCTGGAAAAGGACGGCAATGCGCTCTTCTACAGCGGCAGCCCGCGGCGGGTCGAATGGGCGGAGCGGCGTCGTCTCGTGACGGCACTTTACGCCAGCGCCGATCGGGATCTGGCCGCGCGCAATCTGCGGCAGGTCATCGACCGCACCGGGGCGAAATACGTGCTCCTGCAGACGGGCCACCCGCCGGCCGCCGTGGCCGAGGCGGCAAGGGGCGCCGGGCCGGTCGTGCTGGAACGTGGGCGGTGGCTCCTGATCCGGGTGGCGTCGCAAGGGGGCTGACCCGGTCAGCCCGGCTTGCGCCCGATCACGGTCCATGAGTAGCCGTGGCGATGATGGACGCGCACGTCCTCGAAGCCCGCCGCCTCGAGCAGCGCCACGGCCTCGTCCCGTCGATAGTAGCGGGCATAGGCCGGGTTCAGCTGGTCGTAGATGATCAGGTGCCGCTTCGCCCGGTCGACCTTCGACAGCACGTTCAGCACATAGTCCCGGAGCGGCAGCGGCAGGCGGCGGCAGAGGACGATATAGAGGTCGAGCACGCGGTTCAGCCCGGCGCAGAGACGCGACAGAACGCGATCGGGAAGCCGCCGGGTGAGGATGCGGAGCGCGCCGAAGACCGCGAGATAGGCTTCATTCCCCTCGCGTCCGTAAAGCCAGACCAGCATCCGCCCGCCCGGGCGCAGGGTCCCGAAGGCCGCCCGCACGATCGGTGCCGGGTCGACTACGTGGTGCAGCACGCCGATCGACACGACGAGATCGAGATCCTCTCCCGGCGGAAGGCGGTCGCCCGAGGCGTGCAGGATCGTGACCCGGTCCCGCCGGTCTCTGGTGTTCTCTTCAAGGACATGGACGGCGTCGGACGGCTCGACGGCGATGACCGAGGCAGCGCCGGCGTCCAGCAGCATGTTGACGATGCGGCCCGTGCCGCTGCCGATATCGGCGATCCGGGCCCCGGCGATCTCGTTCACCGGCAGCAGCGGCTGCAGCAGGTCGGCCAGCATGTCGAGCGAGCCGTAATAGCCGCTGTTGTCGGTGTGAACCGTCCATTGCCGCCCGAAATCGGCGATCGTCCGGCGGTCCGTTTCCGTTAGCCTGTCGTCGGTCGAGGCTCGCATCCGGGCAGGGTCCCCATGCTGCGGCGCCGTTTCAGGAAGGGTTCCAGAGATGGCGCGGAAGGGCAAGATGATCCTCGGGCGCGGCGCCCCCGCCGGATGTCATCCGTCCCGGCGCCTGCCGAAGATCATGGCCGCCAGCCGAGCCAGTTTCCGGGGCCCGAAGGGTTTCCGCAGCTGCGGGATCTTGCGGTATTCTTCGGGGAAGATGCTGGGGTCGTGGCCGGTCGCGAAGATGAACGGCACGTTCCGCGACTGCAGGCATTCGGCGATCGGATAGGCCGCCTTGCCGCCAAGCCCGACGTCCAGGATGGCGCCGTCCAACTCCGCTACCTGGGCAAGATGCGTGGCCCGCTCCACGGTCGCGACGGGGCCGATCACTGTCGACCCGAACGAGGTGAGCGTCGAATCCAGTTCCTCGGCGATCAGCAGATCGTCCTCGACGACGAGGATTCGAAGTCCCCTCAAACTGTCGTGTCCCATTGCCCTTCGGTTCGAATGAGTGCCCCGGATGCGCCGAGGGTATCCGGGCATGTGGCGTGATCATGGCGGTCGCGGGCGCCGCCTCGGAAAAGGAAAGCCGCAGGCATTACTGCCGCCCGTGCGGCACTGTCCGGTAGCCATAGGAACAGATTTCACAGGGCGGCTGTTCTGCTGCGGCGACTGTCGAATCGTACTGAAAACAGGACGAACGTCTCGAAATATCGTCGCGTGACGCACGACTTGGTCGCGCCGCGATCGATTCCTTCATGCATCGCTCTAACAAGTAAAAGCGTTCGCCGATGCTCTCCATGTATCTCCGGAGGATTTCTGCTTCCGGACCCCCGTGATTTCCACCGCCCGGGAGATGACCGGATGAAGATCGCCCAGATTGCGCCGCTCTACGAAAGTGTCCCGCCGGGCCTCTATGGCGGAACTGAGCGCATCGTCTCCTATCTGACGGAGGAACTGGTGCGTCGGGGCCATGACGTCACCCTGTTCGCCAGCGGAGACAGCCGGACCTCCGCGACCCTCGTTCCCTGCTGCCGCGCCGGGTTGCGCCTCGATCCGGCGGTCCGTGATCCGATCGCCTATCACATAGCGATGCTGGACGCGGTACGCGCCCGCGCCGAGACGTTCGACATCCTGCATTTCCACACGGATTATCTGCATTTTCCCCTTTTCAGGGACATCTCCGAACGGACGCTGACGACCCTTCACGGCCGGCTCGACCAGCCCGAACTTCGCCCGGTCTTCGAGCGTTTCGCCGATCTCCCTCTCGTCTCGGTCTCCGGGCATCAGCGGCGGCCGATGCCGGCCGTCCGGTGGGAGGGCACGGTGCATCACGGGCTTCCGCGCCAGCTTCTTCGGCCGGGGGAGGGGGACGGCGGCTATCTTGCCTTTCTCGGCCGCATTTCCCCGGAAAAGCGGCCGGATCTCGCGATCGACATCGCCAAAAGAGCCGGCATTTCCCTGAAGATCGCCGCCAAGATCGAACGGACGGATCGCGACTATCACGAAACCTGCGTCGCGCCGTTGCTGGATCACCCGCTGGTCGAGTTCGTGGGAGAGATCGGGGAGGATCGCAAGTCCGAGTTCCTGGGCCGTGCCCGGGCACTCCTGTTCCCGATCGACTGGCCCGAGCCGTTCGGCCTCGTCCTCATCGAGGCGATGGCTGCCGGCACCCCGGTCGTGGCCTTCCCGGCAGGGGCCGTGCCCGAGATCGTCGAGCATGAGCTGACCGGCCTCTTGGTCGGGGATCCGGCCGCGGCGGCCGCGGCCGTCGCCGCGGCCGGGGATTTGGACCGCCGGGCGATCCGCGCCCGGTTCGAGGAGCGGTTTTCGGTCGAACGGATGGCGAATGCCTATCTGGAGATATATCGCCGGTTGGCGGACGGCCATCAGGTGACTAACCTTCGCACCATTGAGGCCGGCCTCGACACGCCTGCCCCGGTTTCCGTAGTTCTGGAGTGACTGAGGTCATGGGGAACGACGACAGCACCGCGGCGGAACTGCTGCCCTTCGATACTCCGCCCGAATTCTACATCCCGGCGACCTCCTCCCTGCAGGAGCGCCGCCCGCGCACCCTGAAGCACGGAAACAGCTTCGCGCTCTTCGACCATTACGGGGACTGCATCGCCGGCGAGCGAAGTCCGGAGGGAGTGTTCCACAACGACACGCGCCATCTGTCGACGCTGGAACTCCTGATCAACGGCCGCAGGCCGCTGCTGCTCAGTTCGACGGTCGAGGACGACAATGCGGTGCTGACCAGCGATCTGACCAATCCCGACTTCTATGTCGGCGACCGGCTGGACATGCCCCGCGACACGATCCACCTGTTCCGCGCCAAGTTCCTGTGGATGGGTGCGTGCTACGAGCGTGTCGCCCTGCGCAACTTCGACGACCGGCCGCGCAACCTGGAGATCACGATCCGCTTCAAGGCCGATTTCGCGGATCTCTTCGAAGTGCGCGGCCAGCGGCGTCCGAAACGGGGGCGGATGCTGCCCGCCGTCGTCTCTCCGGATCGCGTCGTCCTCGGATATGTGGGACTGGACGACCTCAAGCGGACGACGTCGATCCATTTCGATCCCAGCCCGTGCCAGATCGACGAGACGACGGCGACGTTCCGTCTGGAACTGGCGCCGAAGGACCGCAAGGTCCTGCTGATGATCATGTCCTTCGGCGACGAGCCGCCGAAGCGCGCCGACGGGCGGAGCTTCTTCTCCTGCATGCGCAGCGTCCGGCAGACGCTGCGGAATTCGCTCAATCGGGCGGCCGGGGTGCGCAGTTCGAACACCATCTACGACGAGATGCTGGATCGCGCCAAGGCCGACGTCTACATGCTCATCAGCGAGACGGAATACGGCCCCTATCCCTATGCCGGCATTCCCTGGTTCAGCACGGCCTTTGGGCGGGACGGCATTCTCACGGCCTTTCAGATGCTCTGGCTGGACCCGACGATCGTCAGGGGCGTCCTGCGCTACCTCGCCGCGAACCAGGCCAAGGATGAGGATCCGGAATCCGACGCCGAGCCGGGGAAGATCCTGCACGAGACCCGGGGCGGCGAGATGGCGCGGCTGCGGGAGGTACCGTTCGGGCTCTACTACGGCACCGTGGACGCGACACCCCTCTTCGTCATGCTGGCCGGCGCCTATTTCGACCGGACCCTGGACCTGAAGACCATTACCGAGCTCTGGCCCAATATCGAGGCCGCGCTGGACTGGATCGACAGGTTCGGCGATCGCGACGGGGACGGCTTCGTGGAATATGGAAGGCGCAATCCGGACGGGCTGATCAACCAGGGCTGGAAGGACAGCCAGGACAGCGTCTTTCACGCGGACGGCAGCCTGGCGAAGGGGCCGATCGCGCTGGTCGAAGTGCAGGGCTATGTCTATGCCGCCAAGCGCTACGCGGCGCGGATGGCACGGCTGATGGGGCTTCCCGAACGGGCCGATGCGCTGGAACGCGACGCCTTCCTGCTGCGCCGGAGGTTCGACGAAGCCTTCTGGTGCGAGGATATCGGGATCTACGCCCTGGCCCTCGACGGCGAGAAGCGGCCTTGCCGGGTGCGGACCTCGAATGCGGGCCATGCCCTGTTCAGCGGCATCGCCGATCCCCACAGGGCCGAGCGGGTCGCCGCCAGGCTACTGGACGGGGAATCGTTCTCGGGCTGGGGGGTGAGGACGGTGGCGGCCACGGAAAGCCGCTACAACCCGATGTCCTACCACAACGGATCGATCTGGCCGCACGACAACGCACTGATCGCGCTGGGGCTGTCACGCTACGGCATGAAGCGGCACGTGCTGCAGATCCAGAAGGGGCTGTTCGACGCCTCGACCTATATGGAGTGGCGCCGGCTTCCCGAGCTGTTCTGCGGCTTTCCCCGCCGGCAGGGGAAGGGTCCGACCTTCTATCCGGTGGCCTGCGCGCCCCAGGCCTGGGCCGCGGCGACGCCGTTCGGCCTCTTGCAGGCTGCGCTGGGGCTTGAATTCGACCCGGGCGCCGGAGAGATCCGGTTCAATCGTCCGGCGATGCCGGATTTCCTGGGCGAGCTGAAGCTGACCGGGCTGACGCTGGGCGACGCCTCGGTCGATGTCCTGCTGACCCGCCATTCCTATGGCGACGTTGCCGTGACCGTGCTCGAGCGCCGCGGCAGCGTCCGGGTCGTGACGATCAACTGAGCGGAAGCTGGCGCGAGGCGCTGTGCTCGACCCAGTAGACGACGGCGTCCAGCACCTCTCGCGCCGGCCCCACCGCAAGCGTTTCGCCGCGGCCGTGGACGGCCTCGTACCAGCCGGCCTCCGGCTGGGCGACGATCAGGATCGGGCTTTCCTGCCCGTCGATCAAGGTTCCGATGTAAAGGGCTTCGGTCCCGTCGGCGTCATTGACCCAGGCCCATCCGCCGGAAAGCCCGACGGCGCACCAGCGCCGGGCGACCG
>Ga0310833_100656_pt1 | contig 22162 bp, 20 predicted proteins | sample SM_ome_FD_201312 | JGI IMG/M metagenome (GOLD analysis project Ga0310833, IMG submission 201312) | Sorghum-adapted microbial communities enriched on stacked mutant (SM) sorghum from Joint BioEnergy Institute, Emeryville, California... ...
CAGCGCGGCCATCTCCACCATGGCCACATCCAGCGCGGATCCGGTCAGCTGCCACACATAGACGCCAAGGCCAAAAGCCGTCATCCCCGTACCGATATTCGAGATCCATTCTCCCATCCAGATGATGAGAAACTTGCGGAATCCCGCCTCTGTCTTCACGTCACTCATCGCCATGTGCTCCTTGTCACTGTTCTCCAATCAGATATCCATCATGGATATATCATGCCGTCAGACGTTAAGCTCGATCATCTTCCTCGCAACCTGCTCAACCCTGGCCTCCATGCCCGTCCCGTCTCTCCTGGACAGCGCCAGCTCGCTCACGATCCGGCCATCGCGCATGAACAGGACCCGCTCCGCCCACGCCGCCACCCTGGCGTCATGCGTAACCAGCATCACGGCTGTTCCCTCCGCATTCACCTCCGCGAAGAGGCTCATGATCTCCTGCGAAGCTCTGGAGTTCAGCGCACCGGTGGGCTCATCTCCGAAGACGATCCTCGGACGGTTCATCAGCGCCCTGCAGATTCCCGCCCGCTGCAATTGCCCGCCTGACACCTGGGTGATGTCCCGCTGCTCTAGCTCCGATATGCCTGCCCTTTTCATCAGCATCCTGGCCCTGGCCACGAGATCCGTGGCATGCTTGCGATGATCCCGCAGGGCCGGCAGGATGATGTTGTCGAGGAGGTTGAGATTCCGCAGCATCGTCGGCTGTTGGAACACGAAGCCCATCTGCGTCCTGCGAATCTCCGCCAGCTCCTTCTCCGAGGCCGACGTGAGTTCCCTGCCGCCGAAGATGACCTTGCCCTCGTCGATCGTGTCCATGCCGCTCAACGCATGCAGCAGCGTCGACTTCCCCGATCCGGAGGGTCCCATCACGGCCACGAACTCACCCTCATGAATGTCCACAGATACTCCGTCCAGGACGACACGCCGCTCTGCGCCCTTGCCATATGACTTGACGATCCGTTCTCCTGTCACCAGCTTCTTCATACGATTACTCCTTTATGTTGTCGGATATCCGGATTCGACCGGCGCCCGAGATGCCCGCCCAGGCTGCGAGCAGCACCGAGCCCGTCATCAGGATGGGACTGAACACATACGCAGACATCGGATCGACCGAGAAATGAAAGGCCGCCGCGCCGAACGAGGCGATCACCATGCCCGCCAGCAACTCTCCGAGCGTGTTGGCCAAGAGCGTGCCAAGCGCCATGCCGATGATGAGCACCAACAAGGTGCGAGAGAGGTACTGAACCTCGATGTCCGCATGGGTATAACCGAACGCCTTCATGACGGCGATCGGGTAGCGATCCCTCGCGACGAGCATCTTCATGAACAGCAGTGTGATCAGAACGGCCAGCGCCACCGCCACGACGATCGCCACGCGTGAGGCCGTCTGGACGGAGGCCATCGTCGAACCAAAGGTCTGGGCCACGTATTCATCGATGTCCGAAATTTTCGCATATGCGAACTTGCCTGCATATTCCCCGACCTTCGCCTTCACCAGGGACGGCTCCGTCAGCTTGATGCAGATCACGGTCCACAGCATATCCTGCGCATCGGTCGGGAAGGTGGCCTTGGCTGTCTTGCCGCCGTTGGTGATGTCGGAGTAAATGCCGGTGACCGTCATCACCTTCTCTCCGCCAGCCACCTGCAGCGTGAGCGAATCGCCGACCGCTGTTCCCAGCTCATCGGCCAGGATCGACGACAGGGCGATCTCATCGTTCCTGGCTGGCGCCCTGCCTTTCACATAGGCGATCGGGAAGATCGAATGGTCGCCGAGCTCGACCTTGATGTTCTGCTCTGTCCCGTCTTTCGTGATGGCCGTAAACGCCTTGGTGATGAGGACGGCCATCCTGGAGACAGCCGGATCATCGCCCAGCGCCTCGGTGATCCCGGCAACCTTGGCCGCGACCTGGTCGACGCTGCCGGATACCTGAATGCGCAGATCGTAGCTGCCGATCCCCATATGCCCGATGAAGCTCCTGGAAGAGATGGTGTGGTACAGATTCTGGGGCACGATCAATATGAAGGTCGACAACACCAGCACGGCCAGCATGGTCGCGTAAAGCTTCTTCCTGGAGAGGACGTCCTTCACGCCGAGCAGGATATTCGCGCTTAACCAGCGGTTGCCGCTTAAGGTGAACCATCGGCCGCCCCCGGCCGTTTCCGGAGAGGTGCCGAAGCGCAGGGCTTCCACGGCCGAGATCTTCCGGCAGCGATTCAGCACGCGGTTCACATAGGTCGTGATCGCCGCATAGACCAGCAGGATGCCGATGGCTCCCGCAGCCGTGGCAAGAGCCGCATGTTCACCGCCGCCCATATAGAGCCGGATGTTCCGGAGAAGCATGCCCTGGAAGGCGAAGGACAGCGCATATCCCAGCGCCGCGCCGACCGCCGCAATGGCCGCGTACTTGGCGAGGTAGATCTTCTTGATGTCGGTGAGCCTGAGACCGATCGCTTTCATCACGCCGATCTCGCGATAATCATCCTCCAGCTTCGCCAGCAGCGTAAAGCGAATGCACATGAACGCGATCGCCACGACCAGCAGGCTGACCAGCAGGAGCACGCCGATCATCAACCCGTCGGAGATGGCGTTCATCAGCCGGAAGAGGGCATGGGTCACCGTCGGGCCGTTCATCTCCAGTCCTGCAGCGAGATAGGCCTGCTCCAGTTCGCCCAGCCTCGACGGATCCTTCAGCCGGAATTCGATCAGATACTCCATGTTGCCCAAGGGCTTCAGCGCTTCAAAGTCACGGTCGCTGACGAGAAACCGCTTCGAACCGGCCAGGGAGGAGTTCATGGCAGCATCGCGAAGGAACCCGGCCACGACGAAAGGGCGCCCGCCGATGTAGGCCTGGTCGCCGATCTCCAGCTGGTATGGCTTCATATAGCTGACCGGCACGTACAGTTCGCCATCAGAGGGGGCGACGACCTTCCCGTCCAGGTCCAGCAGGAAGTCGAACTGTCCGTTCTGCACGCTCAACCCGTTATCCTGTACGCTATCCGCCAGCGTATGTTCGCCGATCGAGATCCTCGCTCCATCGATGTTCAGAAAGGGCACCACCTGCAAGGCCTCGATGTTGTGGTTCCGTGCGGCGAACGCCTCCAGCCGTGCGACATCCAGATCACCGGCATGCATCTGCATATAATGCGGAGCCTTCGCTTCTGTCATCAACGCATCCAGCGAGCCAGTCAGGTGAACGATGAGGATGGCCGCAAGTGACACCAGCAAGGCAGAGGCTGCGACGAAGAGCGTCGTGATCAGCGAGATGGCTTTGCTCCGCACGATGTCCTGTCGGATTAGTCTGAAGTACATGGTCCACCCCGATATGCTTGTTAACATGATTAACGAATTAACGTTGATCTCCGCCGAACACCCGGATCACATCCGCCAGGCTGCCGCTTCTTGCGCCCAGCATCCTTTCCACATGGAAGATCAACGCCTGTATGCGGGCGGCGCGCTCCTCGTCGGTCATCGGCACCATGTCGTCATCGAACACGGTGTTCGCGTAGACCACCACCATCTCCATGCACTCATACGGATAGGGGGTGTGGAAGATGCCCTGTTCGACGCCCTCCTGGATGATGCCGGCCATGATCGGCGTGACGCCGCGGATGACGACCCTCTCCAGCTTCCGGTGCATGAGCGCGTTCTGTGGCTTGTGGATATGCTCCATGATCTGCCGGCTGCTTCCGCCGCTAAAGTTCAGCGCCATCACCACGCGGATGATGCGCTCGACGATGGGGATGCTCCTGTCCTCGGCGATCTCCTTCGCCTGGCTGAGCAGGCGCAGGCTGTATCGCTCGATCAGCGCATCCATGATCTCTTCCTTGGACTTGAAATGATGGTACAGGGTCCCCCGCGCGATCCCCACCTTCTCGAGTATGTCGTTGGTGCTGGTGCCGTCGTATCCCTTCAGCGCGAAAAGCTCGTCAGCGGCATCCAGAATCTCGTTCTTGCGCACTTCCGCGTCTTTGACAATTCTCATATGCAAACTCCCTTCTCTTGCCTCCGAACCGCCATGTATCTGGCCTGAGGATCGGGGACTGCGCCTCTTCATTCCTAATCGACCCATTGCTCTTGTGCTCCGAACCGCCATGCACCTTATCAATCTGGTCAGAGCTCGGGGAAGTGAGCCCCCTTCAACAATAACCGACCGACTGTCTGTCTATTGGTATTATAATCCTGTTTCCCAGAGCTTTGTCAAGACCATCGGCAGGTACCAAATCAAAAACCCCGGCCCTTCGGCAGAGGTTCAAATCACGAACTCGTACACATAGAACGACGCGATCGGCAATATCCGGATCAGGGGGAGCGCATTCCACCACAACACCCTGGTGAATGCCCCTTTACGATCCCCCATCCACCTGAGGATGATGCCAGCCAGCAGTCCGAGCGGATACATCCGGATCACGGAATCGAGCATGAACAGCCAGGGATCGTCTTTCGATCCGGAACTGTCGAACCGTCCTTGATCCGCATCCTCATCGATCACCGCCGCACCGTATGCGGTCTCATTCTTCCAATCGTCGTCCATGTCGCCAAACGCCGATCTTTTCGTACTTGTTATTCATCGGATAGCATTATAATATAATTATGTAAGATGCTTACTATTATGCAGTGATATGATCTGACCGGCAACACGGTAACGGGCTTCTTCTCACATCATACATAAGATCATGAGATGGAGGGATTAACGATGAAGATTCTGGTCACCGGGGCAACAGGGCATCTTGGATCCTTGGTTGTCGAGGAATTGCTGAAGCTGGTACCTGTGGAGCAGGTCGCCGTCAGCGTGCGCGATCCGAAGAAGGCGGAGCATCTGGCCGCCCGCGGGGTCGATGTGCGCGCCGCCAACTTCCATGACTACGACTCGGTCGTCAAGGCCTTCACCGGCATCGACCGCCTGCTGATCATCTCCACGGACGACCTGGCCAATCGGATCAGCCAGCATACGGCAGCTGTCAACGCAGCCAGGGAAGCGAACGTCGGGTTTATCGCGTACACCAGCGCGCCCAATGCGGCCAACAGCCAACTGCTGCTCGCCGAAAGCCACAGGAAGACGGAGGAAGCGATCCTTAACACGGGCATCCCGTATGCGTTCCTCCGCAACAACTGGTATCTGGAAAATGAACTGGGCACCTTCCGGACGGTTCTGAACGGAGGACCGTGGGTGATCGCCTCGGGGCAAGGCAAGATCGGCTGGGCGACTCGCCGCGACTATGCGGAAGCAGCGGCCAGGGTGCTTGCCGGACAAGGGCGCGACAACAGCACGTACGAACTGGGCGGCAAGCTGCTGACGCAAGAGGAGCTGTCGGCGATCTTCGCGTCTGTCACAGGCAAGGCCGTGCAGGTGCAATACGTCGATCAAGAGGCGTACAGCAACATCCTGAAGCAAGCGGGATTGCCGGATCAGGTCGCCGACTTCCTGGCCACGGTCCAGACCCAGATCGGCGAGGACGCGCTGGAAGTGGCCAGCAACGACCTGGAGCAGCTGCTTGGCCACCCGCCCACTCCGCTGGAGGATGCGATCCGTTCGTTGTTGGGGTAAGATCGATCCAACCGGAGCAGGTCGCATAGCCAAAACCTCGGTCGATTGACCGAGGTTTTTATATACTACGTATATTCATCCTGGCGAAATGTGGATGCGTCAGTTGACCGAATCGCTCCCGCCAGCCCACATGGACTCCATCTCTTCGAGGGATCTGCCCTTGGTCTCCGGTACGAGACGCCAGGTGAAGATCAGCGCGATCAGCGACATGGCGCCGAATATCCAGAACGTCGAGGAGGGCCCGATCGATCCCAGCAACGGCGGGAATGACTGGGACACGACATAATCCGCTGCCCATAGCGCCATCGAAGAGATCGCCGTCGCCTTGCCGCGCACGTGGTTCGGGAAGATCTCCGAGATGAGCACCCATACCACCGGTCCGAACGACACCGCAAAGGATGCGACATACAGCAGGATAAAGACCAGGATCAGCATGCCGGATGGCTCGCCGGATTGAAAGGCGAAGCCAATCACGGCCAGACATACGGCCATCGAAGCGGAGCCGATCAGCAGGAGCGCCTTCCTCCCCACCTTGTCGATCAGCCAGATGGCAAGAATGGTGAACAGGAAATTGATCAGACCAACAAGGATCGTCTGGATCAGGGACGCATCCGTGCCGGCGCCTGCTTCCTTGAATATCTCAGGCGCATAATACATGACGGCGTTAATCCCCGTCACCTGCTGGAAGATGGCGAGGCCCACCCCTACGATGAGCGCGAGCCGCAGAGCGGGGCTGAACAGCTCCCGGAAGGTGCCCTTCGCTTGCTGGAACGACGCTTTGATCTCGAGCACCTCCTGTCTGGCCTGCTCTTCGCCGTGAATTTTCAGCAGGATAGGCAACGACTCGGCCGCTCTTCCTTTCTTGATCAGCCATCTGGGGCTTTCCGGGACGAAGAACAGCAGGATCAGGAACACCAGGCCGAGGATAACTCCGGTTCCGAACATATACCTCCAGGCCATCTCCACATCCCAGGTGTCATCTCCCAGCGAGGTAATGCCCAGATTCGTAAAATAGACGAGGAAGATGCCGGTTACCGTTGCCAGCTGGTTCAAGGATACGAGACGTCCGCGCATCTTCGCCGGCGAGATCTCCGCGTTATACAGAGGACATAATGTAGAAGTAATGCCAATCCCCAGTCCGCCGATGATTCTGGCCATGATGTACTGGGCGAATGTTTCCGGTATCGCGGTTCCGACAGAACTGATGATAAACAGGATCGCCGCCATGATCAGCACCTTCTTGCGGCCGAACCTGTCGCCAAGCACACCGGCAATGGCCGCACCGACGATACACCCGATGATCAGGCTGGACACCGCCCAACCTACCTGCACTTCATTCAGATCGAAATATTGCTCCATGAAGCCAATGGCTCCCGACACAACGGCTGTATCAAAGCCAAATAGCAAGCCGCCGAAAGCGGCAATCATCGAAACCAGCGTCACATACCTCATGTTGATTCGCTGATCCGGATTCTGGTTCAGATCTTGTGAACTCATGCCTCAATTCCTTTCATGCTGTCTGGTTCTTGGTGCGTCATCCTGACATTATAGCACCCGTGATGATTCCTGAGTAATGAGTAGTTTTACCACCGTTGCCAATGTAAATGTGTAAGTCAATAAAATCGACCCGGAACTCACATCGCAGCTCATGATCTCCATAAATTCCCATCTGTCATCCATTTACTTCCATGCGATTTGTTCGCAACATTTGAGTGGCCTTTTCGTCTATCTTATTAGATAATATAGATTCGACAATATAGACTGGACGTTGTCGAAATAGGAGATGAACCGGAGAGAACTTTCATGAACGACCGTCTTGCAACCATGATTGAAGAAGAACTCTCATCCAGACGCAAGAAACGAACCGAACGGAGCCCAAGCCCAGCCCGCACCTGGCGAACCGTCACTTACATCCTGCTGACCATCCTGGCCTGGAGCGGGCTGGCCTATGGAGGATATGTGCTGGCGACGGATCATATCAGCAGTTTGCAGAACCAACAGGCGGAGATTGAAGCGACGCTGCTGTCGAGAATCGAAAAAGTCCAGGAAGCGAATCAGGCCGCGATGGATTCGCTGAACGGTGAACTGACGGAGCTGACCGCCATGCTGGATGACGTCTCCGCGAAGCTGGAGTCGATCCGGGAGGAACTGCAGCTGACCAGCGATTCGATCTCTGGCAACGATGATACGAAGGCGGCGCTTCAGGCCCAGATCAGCGCGCTGGACAAGCAGCTGAACGAACTCAGAAAATCACTGGAGAAACTGGAACATGCGGCGCGCGTTTATTAAGCTGAATCTGTTCTTCCTGATGCTGGCGGCGCCGGCGGTCGGATATTGGGCAGCCTTTCAAACCTTTGAACCCGAGCTGCAGCTCGAGAGCGGACAGCTGATCACACAGACAGCGGAGACCGGGGAGCGCCTGCTCACGCTACATGAGCGAATATCGGGCACCGCTCCGGCGCTGGACAGTATCTCGCAATCTCTTGCCGCCATCCATGAAACGGTCGAAGCGGAGAAAGCCGGGTATGAGGCAACCCGCCAGCTGGTCTCCAATCTGATCGAATCCAGCCAGCAGCAGCTCGCCCAGTCGCAGGATGTCCTCGGCGAGATCCTGTCGAACAAGCTGGGAGAGCCGATCGGGCAGACCTTCGGCAAGCGGGCCACGGTCAAGGTCTACTCCTTGCAGGAGGCGGGTTATCGCGGATACATGGCCAAGGTGAAGCTGCACGATCCGTCCGCGGTGAAGATGGTGCTGGCACACGATCAGATCAAGAGCCGGGGAGAAACCACGAGCGAAGCGGCGGAGCGGGCCGGGGCTGTCCTTGCGGTGAATGCCGGCGGCTTCATGAGCGTCGGCGGCGGCATGATCGCACCGCTCGGCATCACCGTCGTCGATGGCGAGATCCTGACCTATTCGGATAACGAGACGCTGAGCTTCATCGGCTTCAACAAGCAAGGCCGTCTCGTCGGCGGCAATATCTCTTCCCGCGAGCAACTGGAAGAGATGGAAGTCCAGCATGGCGCGAGCTTCCTGCCCACCTTGCTGAAGGATGGCAAGAAGCAGCCGATCCCCAAGGAATGGGCGAACAAGCGGGAGCCGAGAACCCTCATCGGCCATTTCTCCAATGGCGATATCCTGTTCATCGTCATCGACGGCCGGCGGAAGGACTGGAGCAACGGCGTCACGCTGGAAGAGGCCCAGGACAAGCTCCTGGAGTTCAATGTCACGGACGCCTACAACCTGGACGGCGGCGGATCCAGCACGTTCTATTACGACGGCAAGGTCCTCAACAAACCTTCGGGCGGTTCGGAGAGACGAGTCACCACCAACCTCGTCGTGTTGCCATGAGCGTATTCTCAAGAACTCACTGCCTTCTTCATGAAGGAGTGAGTTTTTTTATGATAAAGGGCAGCGCCTGAATACAAGGATTGGAAATTGTCACAGCGTCCTGATGCCGAAGATATGACTTTGGTATGACCGTGATCACTATGAGAGTATGACATCCACCTGTTACTCTTGGAATGCGGCAGAGATGATGCCCGATTCCAAGAGAAGGTGTGATTGAATTGTTTCCCTCATTGAAAGATTCCACCAAGACCATCGTATTTATCGTACTCGTCCTGCTTCTGGCAGTTGGCTTCAGCTTCTTACCGAATGTGAATACCTTTGCCTATATGATGACGCCCACGATCGCGGCGCTCATCATGATGTTGGTCATCACGCGCGACGGTTACCGGAAAGCGGGTTGGAAGAAGCTGGGCTTGCATAAGTTGGGACTCAAGAGATGGGGATTCGCGCTTGTGGTCCCGATCATCCCGCTCGCTGTGGGATTCGCCGTCGCCTACGCGTTGAACCTGTCATCCTTCGCGCCAGGGAGCGACTTCGAAGGCTTCAGCTGGAAAGTTGTCCCGCTGCTCGTGCTCTTCCTGTACGTCAAGTCTGTGATCACACAGTCCATGGGGGAAGAACTCGGCTGGCGCGGGTATCTGCTGCCGACCATGCTGGGCTGCATGGGACGCAAGCCAGCCATGCTGTTAAACGGCCTCGTCCATGGGGTATGGCACTTCCCGCTGATCCTCAACACGGAAGCTTACCATTCCGGCGAGAATCTCTGGATCCTGCTGCCGATGACCGTGCTCAGCACGATCTTCCTTGGCCCGGTCATCGGCGAGATCCGCATGCGGACCGGCAGCGTATGGACGTCTTCGATGATTCACACCACGCATAATCTGGTGTGGCTCATTTTCGCCGGAGTGACGGTCGAACATCACGAAGCCGCCAAGTATATCAGCGGAGACATGGGCATCTTTGTGATTCTGTTCTACGCCGTCCTGACCCTCTGCATGTGGAGAAGGATGAAGACCCGTCACTAAAGGCTGTTCATCGGGAATCTGTTTCTCATAAGGAAAACGGTCGATCAGACATAACCCCCTGATCGACCGTATTAATCTTGTGTTACTAAAACTGACCTTCCAGACAGCCCGGTTGCTGCATGTCAGATCCGTCGTGTTTCGAATCGGTCCCACTTCGAGACATATCCATGACTTAACTCTTGTTTGCCCTCGGAGCGCTCGTGAAGCCAATCGACTTGTGCGTGCCGTCACAGAAAGGCTTGTTATTCGACGCTCCGCACCGGCACAACGAAAAGGACTCCTTGTGTTCGAACGGATTGCCTTCCGCGTCCACCAGTTCGACCGGACCCGTTACCCTCAGCGATCCGTTGTCGTTCACCTTGATGATTACCTTGTTTTCCGTTGACATCCATTCGTCCTCCTTTTAGTTGATGATTAGAACAGGAACTTTCGCATGGTCTTCATCGTTTCCTATTATCGCTAATCATAACAGATTTCCAAACAACAACCAACTCCCACTGCGAAGGATCGCTTGTGGCAGCGGTAGTCATTTTCTTTGCCCTCCCCCAAATAGCAACATCGCCACGACTAGCACTGCAACTATCATCCCCGTAACAGCCGGGTCATAGTGGGACCCCTCCACGGGAAAAAGCACATAGGTGACATTGATCATGGTGTGAAAAAGAACCGCCACCGGCACCTGACGTCCGCTGCCGTTGTAGAGCCAAACCAAGGTACCCTGAGGCGCGAAACTCCATCACCCGTTTGAACAGATCCCGTATGCCGCCACGTCCCTCATGCCATCCTGTCAGGATTACCGCCGCCAACAGCGGACAGACAGCCTGCAAAGCGCTGATCGGCAGCTGGGCGGGAAGCAGCTTCCCTTCCCAAAACCCAAGCAGCCAAAACGGAACTGACAGAACGATAAGCAAAAGAAAAAACGCCCCCACCGTTTTCCCAACGGATCCCATGGTATCGATAGGCAGCCCTCCCCATCCGAACGCAAGCTGATTCCATCATACTAATTCTACCATTATCACATCTCTCCGTAACAACAATAGAGCAAAAGCGGTTTCTCAACCATTTGAGAAGCACCAATGCACTGCGAAAACTTCAATTCCGTTATTTCCCATAACAAAGAAAAGAGCCTGATTGACAAGCAACCAGACTCTTCCACGTTTAAAAACCCGTCTAAATAAATGATACCTGAATCCGTGATATTTGCTAAATCGTTCCAATGTGACGGATTCAAAATCAGATTATACTCTCCTGGAGATGGCCACCGGGATGGATTTGCTTCCATGCTCATGCAAACGCGTGGTAAATCCTTGGTACCGGAGTTGTCGAAGGGGGAAACGTCGATGTCCAGCGGGATGTAAACACGAGATCCGGCCTGAACTCCGGTCAACGGCGCCTGGATGCGACGGATCAGATCAGCGGATTCCTCAAGCAGAATCTCGTTCCATCCCGCCTTCGTTTCCGCCGCGCGCTCCAGGCGTTGGCGAAGCGTCGGGCTGGAGGGCACGCGCTGCAGTTGCAGACTGATCTGAAAGACATCGTCGTTCCGAAACGGCTCAATGTGATCGAAATCGCTTTTTCCTTGACACAGCAAGCCGATGTAGCTTTTCATCACGTCGAAGTGAGAATAATTCGCCTTCTTGGCTGCATTTTCCTGTGTCCGCCTCAGGATTTATTTGTTCAAGTTCACGGATTCAGGTGTTGGAGAAGTTTAAGACGATCAATTCTTCGTCGTGCGAAGCATTTTATCGGCTTGGGCAAATTTATGTCAGCCTGGGCAAAAAGGATGAAGCGGCACAAGCCTTCCGCGAATGCAGGGAGCTTTATGCGGCCCTCCCACGCTATTTGAAACGCAAGGAGCGCAAATGGGCGCTGCTGGCATGGTTTCAAGGCGTGGCCAAGTCTTGAGCGCCGCCTGAGCCCGGATGTCTATCGGCCGGTTTTAAGAATTCTTTTAACGAGCTTTTGCGCCTCTTCTTTGTTAAGATCGGCAAATGAGGAGGCGTTTGCGTATGAAGATTTGCGGCGAAGCATAGGCTCCTTATTCCGGATATAAAGCAGTCATCCCCTATAATTTCCAGGGAATATTCACGGTTCATCGCCGTTTCCCGTGACGGGTTATTCCGGTCCGGGCGGTTCATCGCGTTGGAAAGATGTCAGAACTTTGCCTGTGCGGCGCAACCCAAAAAAGCCCGTCGTCTCTTCCCCAAGAGACAACGGGCTTGATGTGCATGCCGCGGTACCACTCTCATTCACGCTCATTCGAGCGTCCCCTCAAAAACCGATCACGGTGATCCACCGTTCCGGCGTACGCAACCGGCGGTTGTCCTTGTGGCCCCTTCCACCGAACCGCTCCCAGGCGAACTTCAGGCTCCCTTCCGTTGCGTTAATTTTACCATAATATGGTTTCGTTTTAAGAATTCTTTAAGAGTATTTCTTGTTCCCCTTTGTTAAGATGTTTGATGATATCCATCATGTTGAACAACGCGCTCTCGTTTCAGATGCTCTTTTTTCAAATTGGAGGTCAAAAGATGATGAAAGTTTGTTCACAGTCCTGGATGAAGTGCGCATTTCTGCTGTTTGTTCTGATGCTCTTTGCCATGGGGGTGGATGTGAAAAGTGCAGACGCGGATGCCGCAGATTTTCAGTTTACCGTCAACCCGGACGGGAAAACCGCCACCATCACAGGGTACACAGGAACGGATGTGGATATCGTCATTCCTGAAACGGTCGTATATGACGGGGAAACTTTGACCGTGACCCGTATAGGCGCGGTTGCTTTTTACGGGAAGAATTTAACGAATAAACTTAAGAGCGTAGTCATTCCGGACACGGTGACCGAAATTGGAAACGGGGCTTTTTACGATAATGAACTTGTGAGTATCACGCTTCCCGGCAAGTTGACCACTTTGGGAGCAGCAGCTTTTCGATATAACAAGCTTGAGAGCGTTACGATTCCGGAAAGTTTGACTGTAGTTTCAGACGCTTCTTTTCAAGACAACAACCTTAAAAGTGTAACCATTCCCAACGGTGTAACCACGATCGGTGTGGGTGCTTTCGAAAACAATCCACTCGAAAGTGTGACGTTCCCTGACACGCTAACCACGATTCGTGAGGATGCATTCCTATATACCAAACTTACCAGCGTAACGATTCCGAAAAATGTGAACTATATCGACATACGTGCCTTTGCGTATACCCAAATATCGTTTGCGGTCATCGAGAGTGACAGCATACAGTTCATAAGTGATCCTTTTTACATGGTTAGTCCCAAGCCGGTCATCTTTTGTCCGGACCAGTCAGATGTATGCAAATATCTCAATGGTAAAGGATATCCATCCTACGACATTGACTCTGTCCAATTTGAAAACAACGGGGGGACGTGGGCGAAAAGCCATTCGGTCAAGGTGAATTTGCTTCCTCCCAACAGTCCTGATGCCGATTATATTTGGAGTACATCACCGGAAACACCGGATTTGACCAGCGACGGTTGGGAGCCATTGAACAACGTTTCGTACACTCCGCCATCTCCTTCGCAGTCGGGCGCATGGTACTTGCATATAAAGGCAAAGGCTGAAATTGCGGCAAGCAATGTGACCTGGGTACGCCGTTCGCAGCCTTTTTACGTGGACCTTACGGCACCAAGTCTCCAATTGAGCGCCCCAGGCGGCTGGACCAATCAGGACGTAACCGTGACCGTAACAGCCAGCGATTCCGAATCCGATGTGGCTGAACTCAAATATGCTTTCGGCCAATATGACGCGGAGGACTTTGCCGCTGTTACCGACACTCTGGATCCGTCAGAATCGAAAATCACGGTTACTCAAAACGGCTGGCTCAGCGTCTATGCGAAAGATCTGGCCGGGAACGAAACCGTGGAGCAAATCCAAATCACCAATATTGACAGGTCAAAGCCCGATATTGTGCTGACACTCTCCACACATGCTCCCACCAATCAGGACGTGACCGTAACGGCGACAGCAACCGATGATAGAAGCGGAGTGAAGCTGCTGAAATGGGCTTACGGGCAAAAAGATGAAACATTTTTCCAGTCAGCGGGAGAAACGTTTAGCGGCAGTTTCACGGCAACGATGAACGGAACGTACACCGTTTATGCTGAGGATAACGCCGGAAACCGGGCCATTCGGCATATTCAAATTGATCATATTTTCAAAACAGGGCCAACGATTTTGCTCACGCCGCTGACAACAGCGCCTACGAATCAGCCGGTCACCGTGACGGCGAACGTGTACGCCCAGGCTGGATTGGCTATAGTCAAATACGATTTCGGCCAGCATGATGAAGCGTACTTTGCAACCGCTGGCTTGCCTTTGAATTTGAATGATCCGCAAATCATCGTCACCGGCAACGGCTGGGTCAGCATCTATGCGGAGGATCTTGCCCACAACCAAATCGTGGAGCAGATCGAAATTACCAACATTGACAAGGTAAAGCCGGTCATCACTTTGCTGGGCGATGCGGTGATGCGGTTGCCACTCGGCTCCGCCTTTAAGGAACCGGGCTATACGGCAACCGATGATGTAAGCGGCGATATCACCGGCGATGTGGTGATCTCCGGCGATGCGGTCGATACCGGCAAACCCGGCACATACACAATTTTGTACGATGTGAGCGATGAGGCGGGCAACGCGGCGGATCAGGTTCAGCGAACGGTTATTGTGTACGCTTCATCGTCCGGAAGCGGCGGAGGCGGTCCGAACCTGCTGCCGAACCAGTGGATCGTGTATGCGGGAGAAGCAAAAACGATCCGGTGGAAGGATGAACTCATCCTCTCCTTCCCTGCCGGCGCCGCCGGGGAAACGTTGATCATCACGATCTCGGAAGCGGAGGATGAGCCTGCGTTAACGGCTTCCCTCGGACCGAACCATTCCGCCCTCAGCACCATCTATGAGATCGTCAAGGACAAGCCGGGCCGCTTCCTGAAGCCCGTGACGCTATCAATCCGATTTGATCCGGCCAAGGCGGGGCCGAACCGGACGGTCGCGATTTTCTACTACGATGAAGAGGAGCGGAAATGGGTCAGCCTTGGCGGAACTGCGGAAGGGGAGTGGGTGACGGCGGAAACGGATCATTTTACGAAGTTCGCGGTTGTTGCTATCGAAACGCAGGATGAAGCGGCGCCGGAGCGGAAACCGGTTTTCAGCGACATTGCCGGCCATTGGGGTGAAGCTTCCATTCTGGAAGCAGCAGAAAAGCGGATTGTGACAGGCTACCCGGATGGCACCTTCCGGCCCGATCAGGCGGTGACGCGCGCCGAGTTTCTCGTGATGCTGGTGAGAACTCTCGGGCTGGAAGGCGAATTAGAAGCGCTGCCCTTTGTCGATGAAGGAAAGATCGGTTCATGGGCGAAGGAAGCGGTGGCCACTGCGGTGCAAAAAGGGATCGTGGCCGGATATGAAGACGGCAGCTTCCGCCCGGATGCGCCCATCACCCGCGCGGAGATGGCGGTGATGCTCGCAAAAGCATTGGGGCTTGAATATCGAGCCGAGACCCGCACCGGGTTTGCCGATGACCGCGAGATCCCGGCATGGGCGAAGGACGCTGCGGAAGCTTTAAGACAGCAAGGCATCGTCCAGGGCCGCGACGGCAACCGTTTTGCCCCGCAGCATGTCACCACGAGAGCTGAAGCCGCCGTCGTGTTCTTGAACATCATGAAACATCGAGAAGCAAAGCTATAGCAAGGGGCCGCCCTTCTGCGGGGCGGCCCCTTGCTATAGGACGGAAGCCGATGAGTCTGATTCCATGGGCAGGATAATTCGGAAAACCGTGCTGACATGGGGAGTTGACGACACTTCAATGGCGCCTCCATGCAGCCCGACGATGGCATTCACCAGCGCCAGTCCGAGGCCGAGACCATCGCCGGGGCGGCCCTGGTCCACCCGGTAAAACGGTTCGAAAATGCGCTCCAATTCATTCGGCGGAATCCCTTTCCCGCGGTCTTCAATCTCGATTAGCACAGAATCGCCCTCCGCTTTCAGCCTGACGCCCAAATATTTGCCGTCGCTGCCGTACAGTATCGCGTTGTCAATCAGATTGCGGAACACTTGGGCCAAGCCGTCGCGATGGAAGGAGAGCGCCACCGGCGATGCGGGCAAATCCAGATGCCATTCGATCCCCATGTCATTCAAAATGAGGATGTAGTCCGCCATCACCTTCTGTAGCAGGGTATCAATGTACCCTTCACTTTTGTGAAACGCTTGCGAAGGGTCGTCCAATTGGGCAAGCCGGAAAAGTTTGTGCAAAAGATCGTTCATGTAGTCGGATTTTTGCAGGATGATGGTCGCGTGCCGGATGCGCGACTCCTTATCCAGCGCGGAGCCGCGCTGCAGCGTTTCCGCATAGCCTTTGATGATGGAGAGCGGTGTTCTGAGATCATGCGACAGCTGGGACACCAGTTTGGTGCGGGCTTCCTCAATTTGCCGGATATGCAGGTACTGGTCGTGCAATTTGGCGGTCATGCTGTTGTACAGCGTCGTTAGCTCGCCGATCTCATCCCGTCTTGGATCGTTCAGCGCCGCCGGCTCTTTGGACAAGTCCACATTTTGCATCGCCCTGTTCAGCCGATCCAGTCTGCGCGTTACCCGGAGGACGAAAACAAACGCAAACAGCGAAGGCAAGGCGATGATCAGTAGGACCGGCAAGATGAAAAACGGGACGATGGCCCACTTATGAAAATACATGTAAAATTGCGCCGGCTGAATCGTTGAGCCCTGGATATCAAAAATGAGATAATACCTTTCTTCGTTGATGGATATCGCATAAGAGATGGACAGGTCCTCGCCCGAGAACATTCGCCAAATCGGGTCGGAAAGCCGCGCCATCGCATCCGGAAGGGTGTAGGGAGCGGTGCGGTCAGACGAAGCGTATAACAAACTCCCGTCGGCGGCCAAAAGATCAATGCCGATGTGACCATATTTCTGGGAAAATAATCCGATCTCCCGGGCGATTTGTTCTCTGTCTTCCAGATTGACATGTTTGAGGCGCCCGGCCAGTTCCTCGCTCATTGCCTGAAGTTTGACGTGATTGTATCCCGGGACAAATTGGGAAGTGAACAGAACGAACAGGACCGTCAGCAGCGCAATGGTCAAAAGCACGGAAACGGCAATCAGCCATACAACCTTGGTCTTCAGTTTCATTCCGAATCGCCCGTCAGCATGTAACCTACGCCCCAAATGGTCTGGATGTATTTGGGTTCGCGCGGATCGTCCTCGATTTTTTTGCGCAGAAGATTAATGTACACATTGACGTAGTTCTCATCGTAGTTTTCATGTCCCCAGGCCTCTTCAAACAACCGGGCTTTTGACACAGGCTGATTCGGACGCGTCAGCAAGGCGCGCATGATCTTGGTTTCCAATGCGGTCAAGAGGATCGGTTTCTGGTCCTTGAACAGAATTTGTCCGGCGGGGTTGAGCGTCAGCTTGCCATATGTGCAGGTGATGGATTCTTCGACGGATACGCCGGAGGACACGGAGCCGGAAGCCCGGCGGATATGGGCCTGCACGCGCGCCACCAGCTCCGCTGGACTGAACGGTTTGGTGACATAGTCGTCCGCGCCGAGTCCCAAGCCATGCACTTTGCTCTCCAGTTCATGTTTGGCGCTGAGCAGGATAACGGGCATATCCAGCGCGCTTTCCCGCAGGCGCTTTAACACGGTAAAGCCGTCCATCTCATCCATCAGAATGTCCAAAATGACCAGATCAAAATGTTGCGCATGCAGCAGGTCCAGCGCCGCGGGTCCGGAATCCGCCTTGGCCACGTTCATGCCGGATTGGGTCAAGTGCAGTTCCAAAAGATCAAGCAATTCCTTTTCATTGTCCACGACGAGAATATGACTCATGTTTTCTTCACCAGCATTTTCAAATATGCAGGAAGCCTGTCGCCGCTTTCCCCGCTTTTTCAGAGCGATGCCGCCTTGCGCTGCGGATCGCTTCTTTTCATCCGCTTACAAACGATTGTACAAGCCTGTCCGCCGCTACCGCCGCTGCCGATCCAAGTCCCCGCGATAGCCGATGCCGGCGGAGATTTCCCGCGTGATCTGGACGACAAGCCTGACCCATTCTTCTTTCATCGGTTCCATCCGGTCCAGGCGTTGGCGAAGCGTCGGGCTGGAGGGCACGCGCTGCAGTTGCAGACTGATCTGAAAGACATCGTCGTTCCGAAACGGCTCAATGTGATCGAAATCGCTTTTTCCTTGACACAGCAAGCCGATGTAGCTTTTCATCACGTCGGAGTGAGAATGATACGGATGTTCTACATCTGTGAGTCGGGTATGGTTAAGGCGTTTTGTGAGTTTGGTATGTGCCAGCAAGGCACCGACGGTAGCGAGACCGGCATGGGTGGACAGAATGAGTTCGTTGGATCGGACAAAACGGATTTTCATCATGCACCCTACAGGTGAATGGCTTTGAAGGTTCCAAATACTTGAAAATTCGCCTTCTTGGCTGCATTTCCCTGTGTCCGCCTCAGGATTTATTTGTTCAAGTTCACGGATTCAGGTGATAACTTGTACGTTTGCCCGCCTTCTTGTTGCATCCCAATGGCATCCGACTCCAAATCATGGTACGTATATCCTGGAAATCGAACCACTTCCCATTTATCCTTGCGCAAAGCATTCATCCATTCGGGTCATCCGCAGCATAAGCCGTCATACGTCCTTGGCCTGATAAATAATACTGCCATTCATCATTATTGGGATGCCAGTGCAGTTCCCTCATCGCACCCGGTAAAATCTCAACAAGAGCTACTGATATTTCTTGAAAACAGGAAAATTGGTAGAATCGGCGATACGGACAGAACCTCCGGGTGATCTGATGGGCTCCTGTATCAATAAGCTATGCGTGAAATTCCTTGTGCCATAGGGATCGGGGATCGCAACACTTTCAATCGGTCCGGGCACTTCTGCTTGATAGATGTACTTTTCCTGGCTCGGGATATTGCTGAATGCACGAACCGGCACACCAAAGTTCGCAGATAATACATCTTTAGGGGTATGCGCAAACCAATCCGATATTGTAAAAGTATCCAGGTCTGAGAATGCGCCATTATCAAACACCAATAAAAATTCACAACCCTCCTCCAGCCCCTGGATGGAGTGTGGAATTCCAGGCGGGAAGTACCACTAATCCCCTACTCCCACAATTGCGATGAAGTTCTTGCCGTTCTGGTCTATGCGGAATGATCGTAAGGTGATTGAATCATCGCTTCCAGCATGCTTTTCGGATCGACATCAGCCCAATTGATCGTGTACCCCGCCTTCAGAGCCAAGCGTCTTATAAACTCACGCAGGACTCTTCCGTTGCCTTCTCTAAAAGGGTGAATAACATTTAACTCTGTGAAATAATATGTAAGCCGTTCGACAAATGGATCCGTTGATAAACCCTGTAAGTAATTTTCTTTTTTCAGCTCATCCAATAATTGATTCGTCTGGGGTACAATAAATCGAAAATGAGCAAAACGAAAACTTCCTTTGGAAATTACCTCGTTGCGTAATTCACCAGCAAAAGGATATATGTCTTTAAAAATAAATTTGTGAACTTTACAGAGATGTTCCAGATCAAAATTCCCTTTAAGTGGTCGCAATTCCAGCTTCCTAAGACGGTCTGCCGTGATCAGACGCTCATAAGCATCCAATTGTTTCTGACTCTGCAATCCAGGAATGTTGATCAGTACATCACTACCAAGATAACAATATCTGGAATCATCTTGATAAATGTCACGCATTTTGGGCCAACTCTAAAGCACGTGCCAGAAATTCGGATTCCTTTAACTTCCTCTCTGACCTCAATGACAGCAACTGATCTTCTTGTGGTGTCAAAAACAAACCTTCTATTGCCAATGAAGCCTTGGCATTGCGTAGTGCGATCTGAGTTTTCTGACGCACGGTTCGTTTCACGGCCATCATTCCTTTTGCGCTGCGATGTGCTGGTTTTATTATACGCATCATTTTTCCCGCCTTTCCCGTTCATAATACATCCTGCTTAAATTATAGCAAATATCTGAACAGTTGGAGATACAGCAAACACCCGACTTAACACGGACGGTTTCTCCATATTGGAGGCGAGGGGAGTATCTGATTCCCGGCCAGAAGATGCGTGCTTCGCTGGACACGCCAGCCTTTAAAATAAATTGATTTTATCTGAGATGAGCCATTGCGCGGCAAATCCACAATTCCTTATTCTTCTTCTTGAATCGCAACTGTCCAAATACGTTTCAATGGCAGTTCAGCTTTAATCTCATCATCCAGACGATCATAGTTCTCAAACAATGCTTCTAACAATTCCTTCCTCGTCCATAATCTGACTCGAAAAAAACTCGCTGCCATCTCTTTGGGAACATTGCTTTTGAACCCGCTCCAGGAGACAAACAACCCTTCGTTCGCTCCAAACTTCGAAACAGCTCCCAACAACTTATCGACTGTCGGCCGATCAACAGGAGTGTCTCCCGACTTCACTTCCACACAGAGACGCGGTGAACCGAATCCGAGAGATCCAGTTCCTGCAAGGATATCTGCTCCTCCATCTGCACCTTCCTGACTGACATAAACTGTATACCCTTGTGCTTTCAGTATTGCAGCCACTAACCTCGTTAGCTTGTGACCTTTGAATCTGCTCGATATCAGGTTGGCAATTTGATCATGGGCAAGTTCTTCCAGGTCGGTATTTCCATTTTCATCACTTATTGAATCGGTCACACTGTTTGTTGTAGCCTTTATGGATTCCGGTTTCCAACCACTGGCACGCATTGCAGCGATTCGAGATTCTGCATTATTTCTTTGTATTCTGCATATCGTCATGAATGCGCCGAAGGAATACAGCAAGTCTTGACCAAAATGAGTTCTAGGAATCGCTTCGCCAATCCATTTTACAGTTCTCCAATGATAATAGGGATCTTCTGCATTTGCATCAAAATGATAATCCGACGTTATTTCTCCAATTTGGATTCCCGGTTGTGATTTCAGCGGAATTACGACAAGGTCACCTATCCTCATGTCATGAGCAAATGGCCATATCTGGCTCACCCAATTCTGAATAGTCCTGGGTTTTACCGAAGAATATCGTTTTCCCATTTCTGCGGTCAATTCGGTCCTGTGTTGTAACTTTGATAAATCAACATTCAATCCTTCCCACGTAACAAATACCTTGTTTTCTTTAATAAACTTTTCCTCGTATTCACCATGTGACCCGGCTCGCACAAGCCAAATAGCCATTGAAATACCCCTCCCTTGTTAATTACCAGGAGACTTTGTTTTGCTGCATGTGACCTCTTTGCTTCTTTCTGACATATAGTTTGCGAGATAATATAACCGTCCAACCTTGTTAATGCAATTATCTAAATCGATATAAAATGAATTTCTATGTAGTTATAAACTAATAATAGCATATAGTAGACTAAATTTTCTAAATCACCGATTGCAATGAAGCAAACGTGGCTGTCCGAAAAGAGAAATTACAGCCCGACCACTGAAAAAGTCAAAACCCAAGAAGGCCGTAAGATTAGCCATTCTTGGGTTTTTCATTTCGCTCCATTTGAATCTCAAATGGACTTTTCCGACAGCCCCATTTAAATGTTGAAGGCGAGGGAAGTTCCGGTGTTCGCAATGGTGTTGGGTATTCCCGGATGATGTACATCGAGTTTGCCAAACGGTGCGACATCCACAGTTTCTTGCGCTGCCTGATCCATGCATTGGACCGCATTCAGGATGAGGGTTGACTTTTTGACCATGAAGAAAAATCAACGAAAAATTCAACACATGTCCGAATCGGAAAAACAAATCAAGGAGATCATTTGGCAGGCGGAGCGGCCGGTTACGACGGCGGAAATCCTTCAACGCCTGCCCGAAGGCAACACGTGGAAGCAAAACACGGTGATTACGTTTTTGGCCCGCTTGATGGAAAAAGGAATCATCAAAGCCACGAGAGTCGGAAAAGCGAACCAATACGAGCCGTGCATGACGGAACAGGAATACCGGAACTATGAAACGAGGCAATTTATCAATGAAGTTCACAAAGGGTCCGTGTTGGGCCTGATCAGCGCCTTGTGCGACAGCGGCGATCTGACGAAAGAAGACATTGAAAAACTGATGAAGCGATTGGAGATGTCAACGCCGGAATTCATTTGACCCACCAGCGCCGGAATAAAATTGACCCACCTGTGTGCCTGGTGTCGAATAGATTCCGGTTTTTACTTTGTCTTTGAGGCGGTAGCTGTTCCCGCGAATGTTG
>Ga0310833_100662_pt1 | contig 21928 bp, 15 predicted proteins | sample SM_ome_FD_201312 | JGI IMG/M metagenome (GOLD analysis project Ga0310833, IMG submission 201312) | Sorghum-adapted microbial communities enriched on stacked mutant (SM) sorghum from Joint BioEnergy Institute, Emeryville, California... ...
ATATCGACAGAAGCCGGGAACTCTTGAACATGATCGGCAAATGGGCGATCGTGCTGGCCATTGATTTTCTGATCAGTTTCAGTTACACGATCTGGCCGCGCAAGGAAAAAACGGTGAACGGGTAATCGGAACCCGCGCAGGAATCCGCAAAGAAACCCGCACAGTAGCCTGTATGGGAACCAGCGCGGCACGCCTCACCCGATCCGCAGCCACTGCAAATGGGCTGCGCCGCTCAGCCGGATCCACAGGCTGCGGCGGCCTTCCGGCAGCGCGAGCGCCCCGCGGCACGTCTTCCATTCCTGCCGGCCCCCCGGGGGGACAGGACAGCTTCCGGCAACGGCGCCGTCCGGACCGTCGATCCGGATCTCCGCCTCGGCGCCGTCCGCGCTCCAGGCGCGCAGTTCGATGAACGTGACGCCGGGCGGAACCGCAACATCGTCGAAGCGGATCCAGCCCCCGTCCGACACAGCCGCGCTGTCGCCGCCCTCCGAACATTCGTCGATGAAGATGCCGGCATAGCCGTCGCAGTCGATCGCGCGCGTCACTTGCCGCAGATCGCGGGGCGGCACAGCCTCGCCGTTGACGTTCAGACTGCCTGCCAGGCGGATATCGGCCGATGATGCGCCGACCATGATCCGGCAGACGCCCCGTTCGAGGCACCAGCAGGATCGCGTGACGTCCCAGAAGCGAAGATCGTCCGAAGACAGTTCGAACGTCACCCGCTTCGATTCGCCAGGCGCAAGGCCGATCCGCGCAAATCCGGCGAGTTGCCGAAGCGGCCGCTGCACGCGGGAACCTTCGCACCGGATGTAGAGCTGCGGCACTTCTTCCCCATAGACATCCGACACGTTCGTGACCGTGAAGCCGATCTTTACACGCTCGCCGTACCCGATGGCATCAGCGCTTGTCGTCAGATCGGCATATTCGAACCGCGAATAAGACAGGCCATATCCGAACGGATAGAGCGGCTCGCCGTCGAAATAGAGGTACGTCCGCTTGCCCTGAATGATGTCATAATCCATGAAATCCGGCAGCTGATCGGCAGAGCGGTACCACGTCATGTTCAGTCTGCCGGCCGGATTGAACCGACCGAACAGCGTGCCGGCAACCGCCCGGCCGAGTTCCTGGCCGGCATGCGCTAGATAGAGAATCGCGGGGGCGTGTTCGGCCGTCCAACCGAGGGCAAACGGATAGCTGCCGATGACGACGACGATCGTATTCGGGTTCACGGCGAGCACCGCGCGGATCAACCGCTCTTGCGGTTCCGGCAGCGCAATATCCGGCCGGTCGACCGTCTCCTTGCCGTTGATCAGCGGGTGGTTGCCGACGAAGACGACAGCCGCGTCGGCCTGGCGCGCCGCCTCCGCCGCTTCCCGCAAGCCGTCCGCTGCGATTTCCACCGCGAACCGCTCGCATTCCGCGCTGCCGGATACGCCCTGCACCTCCGCGGCGCCGGCGACATTGACCACGTTCGCCGTCTCGCCGGCGTCGCCGGTGCCGGCGAGCAGCATGCCGTCCGGGCCGACGCGCACCGGCTGACCGTTCCACGTCCGGACCCTTACGCAGTCCTCATCCGACCGATCCAGTTGAAAAACTTCCTTCGTGAACCATCCCCAGATATCGTCCGCCGAAGCGAGCACGCGCCGGTCATCCGTCGTCAGAAATTTGCCGTTTCGAACCGCCGTCAGCGTCGCGCTGTCCCAGCCCCAGTCGGTCAGCTCGAACACGTCGGCGTCCTCCGCGCGTTCGGCGTCCGCTGCAAGCGGCGCGTCTTCTCCTTCGGCAATCCGCACATACCGGCCCGTCGTACTCGACTTCAGCCGCACCCGGGTTGCGCCTTTCGCATGGATGACCCGGTCTCCGGCATCCACCGCGCCAGCCGGTCCATGCGGCTGCACACGGCCCGCCAGCGCTTCGACGATGCCGGCGAGAGGCGTCACCGCGTAGGGAAGGGTGCCGCTGTACCAGTCCCGGTACACGACATCGGCCAGGGGGCCGATGACCGCGATCTTGCGGATCCGATCGGCGGACAGCGGCAGCACGCCGTCGTTCTTGAGCAGGACGATGCTCTTGCGGGCCGCTTCCAGCGACAACGCCTCGTGCTCGGGCCGCATCATGTGCGATTCGCCGATTTCGGCATACGGATTCCGGTCGTCCGGATCGAACTCGCCGAGCCGGAAGCGGACGCGGAACGTATTGCGCAGCGCGACATCGAGATCGTTCTCGGTGAGCAGCCCCATCTCCAGCGCTTCGCGGATCGCTTGTTTAACCACTTTCGCGTCATCCGTGATACTGTCGATGCCGGCCCTGATCGACGCTGCAACCGCAGCAGGCAGCGACGCCATGTATCCGTGGTCGCGCACCGTGCCGGTGACGTCGAACGCGTCGCTGACGACGAAGCCGTTCATGCCCCATTCCAGCTTGACGACGGAAGTGATCATCGGCAGCAGATTGGCGGGCACGCCGTTCACCGCATTGTACGCCGTCATCATCGAGAGCGCGCCGCCTTCTTTGAACGCCGTCTCGAACACTTTCAGATAGTACTCCCGCATGTTGCGCGGATCGATGCTGACCGACTTGTCGCCGCGGCCGGCTTCATTGTTGTTGCCGAGAAAATGCTTCAGCGTCGCGACCGCTTTCAGATAAAACGGGTGATCGCCCTGGATTCCCCTGATGAGCGCCGACGCCAGTTTGCCGACGAGAAAAGGATCCTCGCCATAGGCCTCCTCTGTGCGTCCCCAGCGCGGGTCGCGTTCGAGATCGACCGTCGGCGCCCACAGCGTGAGCCCGTTGACCGCCGGGTTGCGCCGGTACCAGACGCGCGCCTCGTCGCCGATGACGCTGCCGACGCGGCGCAGCAGATCGGCGTCCCACGTGCAAGCGAGACCAATCGGCTGCGGGAATGTCGTCGCCGGCCCAAGCCAGGCAACGCCGTGCGTCGCTTCGGTGCCGTGTTTGTACGGCGCGATGCCGAGGCGGGGCACTTCGTCCTGGTACTGGGCCATCAGATTGATTTTCTCCTCTGTCGTCAGTCTTCCGATCAGATCGTTCACCCTCGTCTCGAGCGGAAGATCCGGATTGCGGAACGGATATTGCCATTGATCGGCCATGCATGCGGCTCCTTTCGCGGGCGGGCCGAAGCCCGCAAATTTGAATGCGCTGTCACAATAAACGGCATTGTAGCATTCCGCGGGCGGACAGACAACCGCAACAATCCGCACAAAATTCCGGCCAAAATGCGGCATCATCCCGCCAGAGGCGCGTCCTCCGGCGGCACGGTCCGCGGTTCGCCCTAGTGCAGCTTCCGGAACTGTTCCGGCGTCATGCCGACGTGCCTGCGGAACGTGGCGATGAAATGGCTGGCGTCCCGGAACCCGACCCGCTCCGCAACCTCCCGGACGGAGAGGGGGGACGAGCTGGTGAGCATTTCCTTCGCCTTGCGCAGCCGAAGCTGGATGAAATAGGCATAGGGCGACTGGCCGAACGTCTCGCGGAACAGCCCGTTCACCCGGCGGCTCGACAGATTGAGGACGCCGGCGATCTGATCCATGCCGACGGAAGGATCGGAGCAGCGGCTTTCCATCCATTCGATGACCGTCCGCAGCTGCTCGAGCCGGTCCGGATCGCCGTTTTTCCGTCCGGGCTGCGACGTCGGGTAGCGGGTCATGGCAAGCAGAAAATGATACGCCGACGTCGAAGCTTCAATGCCGAACACGTCGCCGCCCTGCTCCAGCCGTTCCAACATCTGCTCGATCAGACGTCCCGCGGCGGCATCGGCGGGCCACTGGAAGAACGTCGACTGATGAACGCCCGCGGAAGCGAGGATGCTGTCCGCCGCCGCACCGCCGAATGTCAGATACGCCGTCTCCCAGGGGCCTTCTTCCGACTCGTAGACGTGCGCGACGCCGGGGAAGAGAAGAATGCCCGAGCCGGCCGGCAGCGGATGCGTTTTGTCTTCCACCGTAACCCGGCCTCTGCCGGCCATCGTCTGCAGCCAATGGTAATAGGGGTAGCCGTCCGGCCGCACAATCCGTTCCTGATCCGGATTGAGGCCGACGCTCTCGACGGCGAGCGGCAGCCGCCGAAGCTGTTCTAACGGCATCACGACGCGCCGATGCACCTTCAATGGTCCGTACCATCCTTATATTTCCGTTTTCTTATATCATGAATCCATAATATTATATTTAACGTGAGTTTAATAGCATTTACAATGATATCAAATCTTATATTTTGGGAGGATTCTGCACCATGCTGAGCCATAAGCTCCCCAAGATTTGGTATGGCGGCGACTACAATCCGGAGCAATGGGACGATCCGCAGATCTGGAGCGAAGATATCCGCATGTTCAAGCTGGCGGGCATCGATGTGGCGACGTTGAATGTCTTTTCGTGGGCGCTCAACCAGCCGGACGAGGAAACATACAATTTCGATCACCTGGACGCGACGATCAACCGGCTGTACGAGAACGGCATCTACACGTGCCTCGCAACCAGCACGGGCGCGCATCCCGCCTGGATGGCGAAGAAATACCCGGACGTGCTGCGCGTCGACTATCAGGGACGCAAGCGCAAGTTCGGCGGCCGGCACAACTCGTGCCCGAACAGCCCGACGTACCGCAAATTCTCCGCGCTCATGGCCGAGAAGCTGGCCGAACGGTACAAGGATCATCCGGCCGTCATCATGTGGCACGTGTCGAACGAATACGGCGGCTACTGCTATTGCGAGCGGTGCGAAGCCGCTTTCCGCGAATGGCTGAAGCGGCGCTACGGCACGCTTGAAAACGTCAACAAGGCGTGGAACACCCGCTTCTGGGGCCATACGTTCTACGATTGGGACGAGATCGTGGCGCCGAACGAGCTGAGCGAGGAGTGGAGCGGCAACCGGACGAACTTCCAGGGCATCTCGCTCGACTACCGGCGGTTCCAGTCCGACAGCCTGCTCGAATGCTACAAGCTGGAATATGACGCGATCAAAAAACATACCCCGCACATCCCCGTCACGACGAACCTGATGGGCACCTATCCCGAGCTGGACTATTTCGCCTGGGCCAAGCATCTGGATGTCGTCTCCTGGGACAACTATCCGGCGCTCGACACGCCGTTCAGCTACACGGCGATGGTGCACGATCTGATGCGCGGGCTGAAGAGCGGCCAGCCGTTCATGCTGATGGAGCAGACGCCGAGCCAGCAGAACTGGCAGCCGTACAACTCGCTGAAGCGGCCTGGCGTGATGCTGCTGTGGAGCTACCAGGCGGTCGCGCGCGGAGCGGATACGGTCATGTTCTTCCAGCTTCGACGTTCGATCGGGGCTTGCGAGAAATTCCACGGCGCCGTCATCGAACACGTCGGCCATGAACATACGCGGGTGTTCCGCGAAGTGGCGGAGCTCGGCGGCGAGCTGAAACAGCTCGGCGACCGGATTCTTGACGGTCGCGTCGAAGCGAAGGTCGCGATCGTGTTCGACTGGGAGAACCGGTGGGCGATCAGCCTGTCGAGCGGCCCGACGATCGCGCTCGATTACGTCAAGGAAGTGCACAAATATTACGACGCGCTGTTCAAGCAGAATATCCAGGTCGACATGATCGGCGTGGACGAGCCGCTCGACAAATACGACGTCGTCATCGCGCCGGTGCTCTACATGGTGAAGCCGGGCTATGCGGCGAAACTCGAAGCGTTCGTCGAGCGGGGCGGCACGTTCGTCACGACGTTCTTCAGCGGCATCGTCGACGAGCGCGACATCGTGCGGACCGGCGGCTATCCGGGCGAACTGCGGCGCATGCTCGGCATCTGGGCGGAGGAGATCGACGCGTTGTTCCCGGACCGGCGGAACCGGATCGTCATGACGAAACCGCACGGCGCGCTTGAAGGCGAATACGAGTGCGGTCTGCTCTGCGACCTGATCCATCTCGAAGGCGCGGAAGCGATCGCCGTCTACGGCGACGATTTCTACGCCGGCATGCCGGTCGTGACGGTGAACCGGTTCGGCGCCGGACAGGCGTGGTACGTCGCTTCCAGCCCGGACGCGGCGTTCCTCGAACGGTTCCTCGGCAAGCTGTGCGCGGACAAATACATCCGGCCGCTGGTGAAACATGCGCCGGAAGGTGTGGAAAGCTCGCGGCGGGTGAAGGACGGCCGCGGTGTGCTGTTCCTCCTGAACCACAACGCCGATACAAAAGAAGTAGAACTGCATGAAGGCCGCTACAGAGATCTGCTGAGCGGCGAGACGGTGGAAGGACGGACGGCCGTGCCGGGCAGAGGGGTGCGGCTGCTCGAAGAGGCGTGAGCGAAAGGCCGGTCGTCCGAAGAGAACGCAATGGGGGTGGACGCCCCGTGTTTCAATCCGCGCTGCAATTCGTCAATAACCTGCGTCTTCGGACGAAGCTGGCGCTTTCGTTCTATGTCGTCGTGTTCATTCCCGTCATGGCGGTCGGCCTGCTGCTTACCGGCCAGTTGCGGAACATGGCGCTCGACAACGCCGTCGAACAGACACTGGCCAACGTCGAGCGCGTCAAGCAGCGCACGATGGAAGTGATCAACGTGGCGAATGACATCGCCTACCGACTGGCGAACGACGACCGGCTGGAGACGGTGGCGAACCGCAGGTACGGCACGACCTGGGAAGTCGTGGCCGCCTACCGGACCTATCCCGATTTCGAACAGTACGTCAACCTGTACAACGAGATCTCGAATATCCGGTTCTACATGGAAAATCCGACCATGCTGAACAACTGGGAGTTCATGCAGCCGGACGAGAAGATCAAGAATTCCTGGTGGTACCGGTGGGCGATGGACAGCTACAGCGGCACCGTGGGCTGGTATTACCTGGAGGACGAACGGGACAGCCGCCATTACCTGAGCCTCGTGCGCAAAGTCTATTTTCCCAATGCGAAGACCAGCGGTGTGCTCGTCGTCAACGTGAACATGGACACGCTCGGCACGATTGTCAGGCAGGAATCGTTCGAGACGATGATCGTGGACGACAGCGGCACGATCGTGTCGGCGAACCGCCCCGAGCGGACGGGCCTCACGCTCGCCGGCATCGAATTTGATCCGCAGCTTGCGGAAGCCCGGCAGGGCATGTTCGAACAGCAGATCGACGGGGAAGCGTACCGCGTCCTCGTCGAGCCGCTGGCGCCGAACGCGAGCGTGAACGGGCTGCGGATCATCACTATTTTCGCGGTGGATGACATCACGGCCGATGTCGACCGCATCCAGACGACGGCGCTCATCGTCATTCTCGCCGCGCTCGCCCTCGGCATCATGCTGACCTACGCGTTCTCCGGCATGCTCACAAGGCGGATGAGCCGGCTCAGCAAACATATTACGAAGGTGGCGACAGGGAACCTCTCCACCGTCATGGAGATCGACGGCCAGGACGAGATCGGCCAGCTCGCACGCCAGTTCAATTCGATGGTCTCCAGCATCCATGCGCTCGTGAATGAAGTGCAGGAATCGAACCGGCAGAGGCATCAGCTGGAAATGAAGCAGAACGAGATCCGGCTCAAAATGCTGGCCAGCCAGATCAATCCGCACTTCCTGTTCAACGCCCTGGAGTCGATCCGCATGAAGGCGCATCTAAAAGGGGAGAAGGAGATCGCCCAGATCGTCCGGCTCCTCGGCAAGCTGATGCGCAAGAATCTCGAGATCAGCCGCCGCCTCGCTCGGCTGGAAGACGAAATCGACATCGTCCGGTGCTATCTCGACATCCAGCGGTTCCGTTACGAAGAGCGGCTGAAGTATGAATTGCAGATCGAGCCGGGGACGGAGTTCATCCCGGTGCCGCCGCTCATCATCCAGCCGATTGTTGAAAACGCCGTCATTCATGGTCTGGAAGGCAAAGAGGAAGGCGGCACCGTCACCCTTCGCATCGTCCGGGACGGGGAGGCGGCATTGGTCGAGGTCATCGATGACGGGGTCGGCATGGACGAAGACCGGCTTGCCGCGCTCACCGCTTCGCTTGGCGAACTGGAAGGGGAGGAGCAGCGCCGGATCGGCCTGCGCAATGTCCATCAACGATTGATCCTGATGTACGGCCCGTCCAGCGGGTTGCGTCTGGAGAGCACATCCGGCGCCGGCACGCGCGTCTCGTTCCGGCTGCCGGTCGGAGGTGAAAGGCTGCATGTACAAAGTGTTGGTGGTGGATGATGAACCGACCATCCGCGAGGGGCTCCGCACGCTGGTCGACTGGGAAGCCTTCGGCTTCCGGGTCGTCGATACGGGGGTGAACGGACGGGACGCGCTCACGAAGTACGAACAACACCGTCCGGATCTCATCATCATCGACATCCGGATGCCGGGCATCGACGGTCTGGAGGCGATCGAGCGGCTGCGCGCCCGCGACAAACGGCTGCACATGCTCATTCTGAGCGGCTATGCGGAGTTCGATTATGCACGCCGGGTGATGTCGCACCGGATCGACGGGTACATGCTGAAACCGGTGGATGAAGACGAGCTGATCGATTACTTGCAGCGGCTGAGGAAGACGCTCGACCAGGAAGCCGCCGAGCGGGAGCGCGCCGCCGGGTGGACGCCGGAGATGGTCATCCGGTCGCTGCTCTCGGGAACGCCTCCCGCCGCGTTGACGGAAGCGGCCGAGAACGCCGGTCTGGACGGCGCGTCATGGGAGGCCGTGATTGTTCGGCCCCACGGCAAGCAGCTTGAACCGGAAGTTCTGACGGAAGCCGGCCGGCGCCTGGCCGGCAAACTGTCCGCGGCAGAGCGGATCTGTTACACGGCGGAAGGCGACCTGGGGCTGCTCGTCATGAACGGCGTTGGGAGCGAATCGCAGCGCGCGGCGCTTATGCATGCCATTGAAGACGCGCTCGCCGGCCTCCATCCGGAGGTCACGGCCGCGTCCGGCGGCGTCGCGGAGCACTGGACGGAGATTCCCCAGTCCCACGCCCGGGCGTCGGCGGCTCTTCGCCGGGCCTTCTTCCTCGAACCGGGGCGCATTCATCCGCCGGACTCCGCCCCGCGGGATCCCGGCGGCGAGCAGGCTGCCGAACCGCCGGATCTGTCCGATCTGACGGACAAGCTGACACTTGCCATCGACGTGGCCAGCGAAATTTCGATCGGCGAATGGATCAAGCAGGCGGGTTCCCGGCTGCTCGAATCCGGCGCCGATGAAGAGGCTGTCAAGGCGGCGTGCGCCCGTCTCGTCTCGGCCGTCGCCGCGCGCCTGGAAGCCCGGCGGCCCGGCTCGGCGGAGAGGACGCTGCAGCGCGGTCTGGTCGAGCTGTACAAGGCTTGCCGCTTCACGCAGCTCATGGAGCGGATGCGCAGCCTGCTGATCGAATTCGCCCGGCTGTCGGAGCAGGGCGGGGCCGAGACGCAGGTGAAGAAAATGATCGACATCATTCACCGCCACTACGACCGATCGCTAAGGCTTGAGACGATCGCCGAACTGCTGGGCTACAGCAGCGCGTATCTGGGCAAGGTGTTCAAGCACAAGACCGGCGAGAACTTCAACACCTACCTCGACAAGGTGCGGATCGAGGAGGCGAAGAAGCTGCTCGTTCAAGGCATGAAGGTGTACGAAGTCGCGGAGCGGGTCGGCTACGCGAACGTCGATTATTTTCACGGGAAATTCCGCAAATATGTGGGCATGTCGCCTGCCGCGTACCGGAAAACGGCGGGCGGAAGCTGAGATAAAGCAGGCTGCCGGCGCGCCGGGAAGGTGACGCGGCAGCCTGACTGATTTTGATATGATTTTCGGCATAAAATGCCGGGTACTGCGGTGCAAGCGATTCCGCTAGAATGAGGGGTGTAAAACAGGAGGGTTCGCATGGAAGCGGTAACTTCAACACGGCAAACGACCATGACGCGGAAAGAGCGAACCAAACGTTTTTTCCGCAAGGCGCTCCAGAACCGGTGGCTGTATGCGATGTCGCTGCCATTCGTGGTCTGGGTGTTCGTTTTCAGCTACCTTCCCCTCTGGGGATGGACGATGGCGTTCCAGCGGTACAGACCCGGACGGTCGTTCTTCGAACAGGAATGGGTCGGGCTGGAACATTTCCGCGCGCTTTTTCAGGATGATCTGTTCTATCAGGTGCTGCGCAACACGCTGGTGATGAGCCTGATGGGACTCGTGGCGGGTTTCGTCGTCCCGATCTTCTTCGCGCTGATGCTGAACGAAGTTCGCCAAATGTTCTACAAACGTTTCGTGCAAACGGTATCTTATCTGCCCCATTTCGTCTCGTGGGTCGTCGTCGCCGGCATCGTCACGAAGATGCTGTCCACGGACAACGGCGCGGTGAACGACCTGCTCATGTGGCTCGGCATCATTGACGAGCCGATCCAGTTCATGGCGAAGGGCAAGCTGTTCTGGATCATCGTCACGCTGGCCGATGTCTGGAAGGAGACCGGATGGAACGCGATCATCTACCTGGCGGCGATCGCGGGGATCGGCCCCGAGTTGTACGAGGCCGCCCGGGTCGACGGCGCAAACCGGATCCAGCAGATGTGGCACATCACGCTGCCCGGCATCCGCACGACGATCATCATCCTGCTCATCATGTCGATCGGCCACCTGATCAGTATCGGGTTCGAGAAGCAGTTCCTGCTCGGCAACAACCTGGTGCGAGAGTACTCGCAGGTGCTCGATCTGTACGCGCTGAACTACGGTCTCGGCATGGGGCGGTTCTCGTTCGGCACGGCAATCAACATTTTCAACTCGGTCGTCAGCGTCATCCTGCTGTTCACGGCGAACGGCATTTTCAAGCGCGTGACCAAGGAAAGCATCATGTAAGGAGGAGCGCGCATGAGACGCAGTAGCCATTCGACATCCTTGTCGGACCGGCTGTTCGACGTGTTCGTGTACGTGTTCGTGACGGGCGTCCTGGTCATCACGCTGTATCCGTTTCTGAACGTGGCGGCCATCTCGTTCAACGATTCCGTCGATACCGTGCGGGGCGGCATCACGGTCTATCCGCGGGAATTCACGCTGAAGAATTATGAAGTGATCTTCTCCTACGAACATCTGGGGACGGGCTTTCGCAACTCGGCGCTCCGCACGCTGATCGGAACGGCGCTCGGCGTCCTCAGCTCGTCGATGCTCGCCTACACGCTCAGCCGGAAGGACTTCCAGGGACGACGGTTCATCTCCGTCTTCCTGGCGCTCACGATGTACGTATCGGGCGGTCTCATTCCGTTCTTCCTGCTGATCCGCGAACTGGATCTGATGAACACGTTCGCCGTCTACATTCTGCCGGGCATTGTCAGCGCCTTCAACGTGTTCGTCGTCCGCTCGTTCATCGACGGGCTCCCGTACGCGCTGCAGGAGTCGGCCAAAATCGACGGTGCGAACGATTTCACGATTTACTGGCGCATCATCTTGCCGCTCACGAAACCGGCGCTCGCGACGATCGCGCTGTTCGTCGCGGTCGGGCAGTGGAACTCGTGGTTCGACACGTACCTGTTCAACTCGCAATCCGAACATCTGACAACGCTGCAGTACGAGCTCATGAAAGTGCTGCAGAGCACGCAGTCTAATGTCGATTACCGGGCGCGCAACATGACCGAGGTCATGTCGCAAGTTTCACCGGAATCCGTCAAGATGGCGATCACGATGGTCGTCACGCTGCCAATCCTGTTTGTTTATCCGTTCCTGCAGCGTTATTTCGTGAAAGGCATGACGCTCGGCGCGGTCAAGACCTGACCGGCTCTGGAAATGGTTACCGATAACTCCGGTATTGGCGGGTTAGCCCGTTGACCAATACAACACTTTCCGACTCAATCATCAGGGAGGGGTATCACACAGCATGAACCGAAAGAGAAAATGGTTGGTCTCGCTGCTGGCCGTCGTCATGCTGGCAGGTCTGCTTGCAGGCTGCGGCGGCAAGAAGAACGACGGCGGAGGAAGCAGCGGAGGGAACGCCGGCGGGTCATCGACGTCCGCGAACAGCGGCGGCAGCAGCGACGGCTCCGGCGATTCGCTTGAACCGATTACGTTCACATTCTACGGCGCGGACGCAAGTCCGAACTGGCAGAACATGCAGGACGCCGTCGGCCGGGCGATCACGGCGGCAACGGGCGTGACGCTCGACGCGGAATTCGAGGTCGGCGATCCGGCGCAGAAGATCGCGCTGATCGCGGCATCCGGCGATTATCCGCACCTGATCAGCCCGAAGGGCGATCTCGGCAAGCTGGTTGAAGCCGGCGCCATGCTCGACCTGACGGATCTGATCGAGCAGCATGCGCCGAACATCAAGAAGCTGTTCGGCGATCAGATCAAACGGCTGCGCTACAGCGAAGAAGACCCTTCGATCTACGTCATTCCGACGTATGCGGAAGTGGGTCAGACGTACTTCGATGCGGGCGGCGGCTTCCAGCTGCAGCACCGCGTCGTGAAAGAGCTCGGGTATCCGCGCATCCGGACGGTGAAAGACTTCGAGAACGCGATCCGCGAGTATCTCAAGAAGCACCCGACGGACGAGAACGGCAACCCGAACATCGGCCTGTCGCTCAACGCGGACGACTGGCGCATGTACATCTCGGTCACGAACCCGGCGTTCTTCACGACGGGCGGGCCGGATGACGGAGAATACCACATCGACATCGACACCTACGAAGTCACGTACCATTTCCGCCGTCCGATCGAGAAGGAATACTTCCGCTGGCTGAACCATATGAACGCGGAAGGCCTGCTGGACAAGGAAAGCTTCGTGCAGAAGTATGACCAATACCTGGCGAAGATCGCTTCCGGCCGCGTGCTCGGTCTGATCGACCAGCGCTGGGACTTCCAGGACGGCGAGAACGCGCTCAAGGCGGAAGGCAAATTTGAATACGGTTACGGCCATTATCCGGTTACGCTGACGGAAGAATTCAAGGAAACGTCGTTCTGGCCGGTCGGCTTCAGCCCGGGATGGGGCGTCGGCATCACGGTCGATTGCCCGGATCCGGTCCGCGCGATCAAGTTCCTCGACTTCCTCGCCTCCGAAGAAGGCCAGCTTCTCGACAACTGGGGCATCGAAGGCGAGCATTATGTCTACGATGAGAACGGCAAGCGCGTCATTCCGGATGAAATCACGGAGCGGAAGAAGAACGACCCGACGGGCTTCCAGCGCGAATCGGGCATCGGTCTCTACCACAACCTCGGCGCCCACTACGGCGACGGCGTGCTCGACTCGACGGGCAACTACTACACGACGAACTTCCCGGAACAAATCGTCGCTACGTACAACGAGGTCGAGAAGGAGACGCTGGCGGCTTACGGCGCCACGACGTGGAAAGATCTGTTCCCGAGCGAAGAGGAATTCCCGGTCAAGCCGTGGGGCGCGGCGTGGAACATCCAGATTCCGGCAGACAGCGAACTGAACGTGCTGCAGGAGCGGATGAAGGAAATTACGTGGCGCCGCATTCCGGAAGCCATCCTGGCGCCGCCGGAGGACTTCGACCGCATCTGGGACGAATATCAGCAGGAGCTGCTCAAGGCGGGCGTCGAGAAGATGGAAGACGAATACGAGAAGCTCGTCAAGGCGCGCGTCAAACTGTGGAACGAATAATCGGGAAAGTGCGGAGAGTCCGTATTGCGCGGGCTCTTCGTTTTTGAGTTTTTTGACCTGAAGCGGTTACAATGGAACCATCATGCGCAGACGGGAGAGAGACGATATGACCGGCGTATTGGATCGATTGTGGTACCGCCGTCCGGCCGGCGTATGGGAGGAAGCGCTTCCTATCGGGAACGGACGGCTTGGCGCGATGCTGTTCGGCGGCGTCCGGCTGGACCGGATCCTGCTGAATGAAGATACGCTGTGGGCGGGGTATCCCCGCGAGACGGTCGACTACGAGGCCAGGCGGCATCTGGCCCGCGCGCGCGAGCTGATCTTCGCGGGACGGCTGACGGAGGCGCAGCGGCTGATCGAATCCCGGATGACCGGCCGGAACGTGCAGCCTTATCTGCCGCTAGGAGAATTGGCGATTGAATGGCTGGACGGGGAGGACGACGCGCCGGATTATGTGCGATCGCTGCAGATTTTCGACGGGGTGGCGGACGTTCGGTTCGCTTCGGGCGGCCTCCGGATGCGCCGCGCCTATTGGGCGAGCGCTCCGGATCAGGTGATCGTCGTCCGGTATGAGGCGGAAGGCGGGATGATGAATTTGGCGGCCGCGCTGTCGTCGCCGGTCAGGAGCTCGGTGTCCGTTATGGATGACGGCCGCACGTTGGTTCTTGCCGGCCGGGCGCCGAGCCATGTCGCCGACAACTGGCGCGGCGACCATCCGGAACCGGTGTTGTACGAAGAAGGCCGGGGCATGCGGTTCGAGGCGCGCGTCCGCCTTGAAACCGACGGCGTCGTTGAAGCGGAAGGGGAACGGCTGATCGTGCGCGGTGCATCCCGGCTCACGGCGTATATCGCCGCTGCCACGGCGTTCGTGGATTGGCGCACGCCGCCGGATGAGAGCGGCGCGCATTCGGCGCGCTGTGAGGCCTGGTTGCGGGAGGCGGAGCGATCGGGATATGAGGCGCTGTTGGAGCGCCACCTGGCGGATCACCGGGCCTTCATGGGCCGCGTGTCGCTGCGGTTGTCGGGAGGGGCAGAGCCGGATTCCGCCGTCGCGGGCAGTGCGGAACCGGCAGCGGCCGGCAGGGACACGGCCGATTCGGTTCCGGACGATCCGGAAGCTGCCGGATCCGCCGGTTCATGGTCTGCCCCCGTTGAATCCCTTCCGACCGACGGGCGGCTCAAGGCTTATCAGTCCGGCCATCCCGATCCGGCACTCGAAGCGCTGTACTTCCAGTACGGCCGCTACCTGCTGCTTGCGTCGTCCCGCCCCGGCACGCAGCCGGCCAATCTGCAGGGCATTTGGAACCCGCATCTGCAGCCGCCGTGGTTCTGTGACTATACAATCAACATTAACACCGAGATGAACTATTGGCCGGCCGAAGTGTGCAATCTGAGCGAATGTCATGAGCCGCTGCTTACGATGCTCGGCGAACTGGCCGAAAGCGGTGCCCGGACGGCGCGCATCCATTACGGCTGCCGGGGATGGTGCGCCCATCACAACGTCGACCTGTGGCGCATGTCGACGCCGAGCGACGGCAGCGCAAGCTGGGCGTTTTGGCCGATGGGCGGCGCCTGGCTCTCGATCCATCTGTGGGAGCGGTATCGGTTCGAGCCCGATCTTGATTATCTGCGCGGCACCGCCTATCCGCTCATGCGGGGGGCGTCGCTGTTCTGTCTCGACTGGCTCGTCCCGGGCCCGGACGGCACGCTCGTCACCAATCCTTCGACATCGCCGGAGAACGTGTTTTTGACGCCGGAAGGCGAGCCGTGCAGCGTCACCTGGGGTTCGACGATGGACATGGCGATCATCCGCGAACTGTTTGCGGCGTGCATCGAGGCATCCCGATTGCTCGGCGCGGACGAATCGCTGCGCGGCGAGCTCGAAGCGGCGCTGGCGAAGTTGCCGCCGTACCGGATCGGCAAGCATGGCCAGCTGCAGGAATGGGCCGTCGACTATGATGAGCATGAGCCGGGCCACCGGCATGTTTCGCATCTGTTCGGCCTGTTCCCGGGCTCGCATCTGAATGAGACGACGCCGGAGCTGCTGGAGGCCGCGCGCGTGACCCTGGAGCGGCGGCTCAAGCACGGCGGCGGCCATACCGGCTGGAGCTGCGCATGGCTCATTCTGCTGTATGCGCGGCTGAAGGACGCGGAGACGGCCCACGGGTTTATCCGGACGCTGCTCTCCCGCTCGACGTACCCGAACCTGTTCGACGCCCATCCGCCGTTCCAGATCGACGGCAACTTCGGCGGCGCGGCCGGCATCGCGGAATTGCTCGTGCAGAGCCACCTCGGCTCGGTCGATCTGCTGCCCGCCCTGCCTGCGGACTGGCGCAGCGGCGAGGTGCGCGGCCTGCATGCGCGCGGCGGCTTCACCGTCGATATCGCGTGGGCGGGCGGCACGCTGCGGGAAGCCCGCGTGGAATCGCGATACGGCAAACCGCTCCGCATCCGGTACGTGCGTCCGGCAGCCGTCCACGGACCGGACGGGGCGCTTCTCGCGCGAATCGTTCCCGGCGAAGCGCCGCCTGCCATCGAGACCGTCAAAGGCGGCATCTACCGGGTCGTGCCGGTGTAACGGCCGGACTGGTGAGGGAGCGGTCGAGTGGGGAACTGTTACGCGGATACCACGCTACAGCGTTGAAGAATCCCGCGTGTGAGGGGCTGTAACGCGGATACCACGTTACAGTGTCGAAGAAACCCGCGTGTGAGGGGCTGTAACGTGGTAACCACCTTACGGCGTTGAAGAATCCCGCGTATGAAGAGCTGTAACGTGGATACCGCGTTACAGTTAACCGCCCGGGAAACGGCATCACGCCTGTCATGCTACAGCGGTTCGAACAAGGCGATCTGCCGCTTGCCGGCCTTGAGCAGCGCAATCCGCCGGTATCGTTCATGCCGAAGCTTGTGCGACTTGTCTGCAATGAGCGCAATGACCGACGCGCCGGGACGAAGAAGGGGGAAGAGGCTGTCGAGCATCCGGGCTGCCGGATCGGCGCTCCCGCTCTGCCATCCGGTCAGATGGCCGTAGGGAAGATCCGCAATGACGATGTTGACGGGGCAGAACCCGCTGTCCCGAACGGCTTCTGGCGATCCGACCGTGATATCCGCCGGGAACACTTCGATGGATTCGACGGTTCCGCAGGCACGGTACCCGTCCAGCATCGCGGCGCTCTCGAGCGCCTCCGCGTGGGACGGCTTGCCGTACTGCTCATACAGCTCGCGGAGCTGTTCGATGCGCGCGCGCATGCCTTCCGCCGTGAGCAGCGACAGGTTGCGCCTTGCCGTTTCAAGCATCGACTCATCTATGTCGGATGCGAAAACGGCGCGGATTTGCGCACCATGCAGCAGACCGATGACCGTCAGCAAATATCCGCTGCCGCAGCACGGGTCGTAGATGGCATATGGGCCCGAATGGCCTCGCTCCTCCAGATAGTGAAAGCAGCGCTGCACGATCTCGTCCGCCAGCCGGACCGGAAACGGCGCGGCTCCTTTCGCGTTGTAAAGCACCCGCCCGCTGGCAAAATGCCCGCGGGGCTCGTCCGTTGCAAAACGGTATTCCAAAACGCATCACCTGAACATCACGTCATACGGGCATCATAACATAACTTACGGGAAAACGGCAGGAGTAGGACAAAGCGGAAGAGAAATGGACATGGCAGGACAGCCGGCATTTGCAAGGATCTGTCGGGCGAAAATCATCTGCGGGGAAATGCGGAGGAAGCCCGGATCAACCGCGCGTTCAATCGGATGTACATTGACGGGGGCGCATGCGATGATCGGGCCGGCCGAGTCACATACGCGTAACAGCCGGCCGATCGGCGACGCCTTCGTGGAGAGGGTGAGCGTCAAGACCGCAGCGTGTCCGCGGCGATGCGGCTTTCAAGTCTATCGGGCTCAAGCGGCAGCGAAGACGATGCGGGCTCAGCGTCATGCGGTAACTCGCTCGTTGCCATCCCGGACAGGCCCGGCGCAGCTAGGGATGCCGGGACATGGACAGTCGCCGCTTCAGATTCGGGACCGGCAAGTCCCGAAATCCATGCCGCGTAGAAGCGTCCGAGCATCCGGACGGCTGCGGGAACGAGCAGGACGAGCAGGAGGCCGAAGCCGCCGACGATCCAGGATTGCTCGTACGGGGTCAAGCCGAACGTACGGCCAATAAACTCGAACAGCCAGCCGTCCGCGAACAACTCGTATTCGAATTGTCCGTTGACGATCATCCGTGCGGCGGGGGAGAGTGTGACGGCCAGTGCCACAGAGGGCACGACTATCGCGAGCGTGAAGCAGACCACCCCTGCCGGAAGCTGCAGCAGGCAGTAGACGATGCCGCGATACGACCGCCTGTCGGCCAAAACGGCCAGCAGACTTCTCAAGCCCCGCTGTTCACGCGCCGGTCCGCCATGATCCGCCATCGGCGCATCCGCCGGTTGCTTGCCGTTCATCCAGGCGGATGTCAGCCCGTACTCGCTTTCCATCATCCGCCGGCAGACGATCAGCACGAACGCCAGCAGCGGCAATCCGATGATGACCGCGGAAGCGGCGATGCCGACGGAAAGGCCAATGACCGCGAACAGAAACGCCCCGATTCCTTTCGGCAGCGACAGAAGCAGCAGTTTCCAGGCTTCCCATGCAGATGGTTTCTTCATGATTAGGATCCACGCCTTCGCTTTGGTGTTGTCGAATTGACTCCATCGTACCTTACCGCCGCTGTTCCCGCATCGGTTCGCGGCCTGACCGTCTTCCCCGACCCGGGTCCGGCATCTCGCCCGGACGTTCGGCGAAATGCCCGGCCGAGACCGCCAGCCAAACCACCTAACGACAACCTGACAAAAACAATGAATTGTTTTTCTCTTGTACGCTCGATTATTACTGTTATATGATAGAAGAGAAGCGCTTTCCGAACTAACATTTTGTGATAATTGTTAGGTTTGTTAGGTTGATCAGGTGGAGAACGGAGGTTGTACGGTTGTCGAAATCTTCTCGCTTCTCGCGCAAACATGCTGTTCCCGTACTCCTGATTTCGGCGGTGGTCATGGCGGCTGTCCTGATATGGGCGTTCACGCGTTTTTCGCAAACCGACAGACCGGAAGGAGGGTTGCCCGCGTCAGCCGATACCGGGCAGGACGGCGCTACGTCCGATGAAGATCAAGTGCCGGTGCTGAAGCTGGTCGATCCCCAGGCGTCGCCCGCAACGCGCTCGCTGTTTCGGTACCTGCAGGAATCGCGGGGCAAGCGCATCCTGTTCGGCCATCAGCATGCGACGACCGAGTTCATTGCGGTGACCGGCAATCCGGTCCAGTCCGATGTCCATAACGCCACGGGTGATTTCCCCGCCATCTTCGGCTGGGATACGCTGAGCATCGAGGGCAAGGAGAAGCCCGGCATCAGCGGCAACATCGAAGCAAGCCGCGAGCGGCTGATCGAGAAGATGAAGGAAGCGCACAAGCTGGGCGGCATTGTCGCGCTCAGCACGCATTTTCCGAACTTCGCCACCGGCGGCAACTTCTACGACACATCCGTCGGCGCGGTCGAGCATATTTTGCCGGGCGGCAGCAAGAACGCCGAGTTCAACGCGATGCTCGATCATGTCGCTTATGTGGCGAACCATCTGAAGGACGAGAACGGCGAGCTGATTCCGATCCTGTTCCGGCCGTTCCACGAGCAGAACGGCAGCTGGTTCTGGTGGGGAGCCCGGCTGACGAAGACGAGCGACTATATCGCGCTGTACCGTTATACGGTGGAATATTTGCGCGACCGGGCGGGCGTGCGCAATTTCCTGTACGTATTCTCGCCGAACGGACCGTTCGCCGGCGATGAGAAGACGTATCTCGCGACCTACCCGGGCGACGAGTACGTCGACATTCTCGGCATGGACCAGTACGACAACCAGGACCATCCGGGCACAAAAGGATTCCTGAACGGCCTGGCCCGGGACCTCGCGATGATCAACCGGCTGGCGGACGCGAAGGGCAAGATTGCGGCGCTGGCCGAGTTCGGCTACAGCCCGCAGGGGATGAAGACCCGGGGCAACGGCGATCTCGCGTGGTTCACGAAGGTGCTGGACGCGATCAAAAACGATCCCGACGCGCGGCGGACCGCCTACATGCAGACTTGGGCGAATTTTTCGACAAACGGCAATCTTTTCGTCCCTTATAAAAATGCCGCGCTGCTGGGCGACCACGAGCTGCTCCCGGACTTTATCGCTTTCTACGAAGACGAATACACGGCGTTCGCCGGCGATCTGTCCGGCGTGTACGACAGGAAGGCGGAGGCCGCCGTGAAAGATCCGTTCCTTCATATCGCGACGCCGACGGCCGGTACCGAGGTCGTGGATTCTGCCGTGATCCGGGCGAGGGTGCTGCACGCCGAACCGGCGGAGGTGACGTTCGCCGTCCGGGGCTTGGCGGAGCACCAGCCCATGACGTTGGATGCCGACACCGGCTATTACATGGCCATATGGCAGCCGGACAAGTCGCGGATCGGCGGAAACGCCATTATTGAGGTGAAGGCGTCCCTCGCCGACGGAACCGTGCTGGAAGATGCGGTCGAGATCCCGGTCGGATCGGGCGAGCCGCCGGTCGCGGAACTGCTGCATGATTTCGAGTCGTCGGACGAAGGCTGGACGATCAACAACGACAGTGGCGGCATATGGAACACCGCCGGGGCGGCGGGGCCCGAGCCGTCGACGGATGCGGCGTCAAGCGGCGGTTCGTCGCTCAAGGCCGATTTTCAGCTCGGCGGCGGCAGCTTCGAACTCGCACGGGTCGGCGACGTCGACCTGAGCGGCGCACTGGCGCTCGAAGCGAGGGCGCTCGTCCGGCTGGGCGAAAGTGCCGACGCGGGAAACGGCGTGCGCGCCAAGCTGTACGTCAAGACGGGGGACAGCTGGGCATGGACCGACTCCGGCGAGAAGGTGCTGGACGAGGGCGGGTTCGTGACGCTCCGCTTCGATCTGTCCAACGTCGGCGGATTGGAAGCGGTGAGGGCGATCGGCCTGCAGATTTTGACGGATCCCGACTCTAAAGGCACGGCCTCGATCTGGCTGGATGAAGTGACGTTGTACCGCCCGGCTGCTCCATAAAGAGGATCGACCGGAGGTCATGCCATGCGTCCGATCTCAGAAATTGCGCCCAAGGCGGTGCTGTTCGACCTGTTCGAGACGCTCGTCACCGAATTCGGGAACGGCAGGCGCCGGGCGCGCCGTCACTACGATTACAAGTCGCTGATCGTTCTGGACAACGACACATTCAGGAAAGAATAGAACGCCCGATGCATGCGCAGGATGACGGGCGAGCTCAAGGATTATTTCGCCGTCATCCGCGAGATGCTGGATGCCCATGCGCTGCCCTGGCCGGAAGAGGCGGTGCGCTGGCTGTACGAGGAGCGGGTGCGCGAGAAACGGATCATTTTCCGCAACATCTGCCGTTATTCGGATGCTCGCGCGGCTGAAGGGAATGGGGCTGAAGCTGTGTCTCGTCAGCAACTGCTCGGAAGAAGATGTGGCGGGCTGGGAGGATTGCGGGCTTGCGCCGTTTTTCGATGAAGTCGTGTTTTCCTGTGCGGTTGCCGCGGCCAAGCCGGATCCCGTCATTTACCGGATCGCATTGGAACGGGTCGGCGCCGCTCCGGGACAGGCGGTGTTCGTGGGAGACGGCGGATCGCTCGAACTCGAAGGCGCGGCGCGTGTCGGGCTCAGACCGCTGCACGCCTGTTGGTACAACCGGACCATCGCATCCGAATATCCGAAAATGCATCGCCCCGAAGATGCGGCCGCGGCCGTCGAACGGATGCGGACGGGGGAAGATTGACTGCGGCAATCCGGTATGAATATGAAGAGGAGATGAACGCCATGGACGACGCCGGGTCGCACAAGCCGAAGCCGGCGCTGGCCGGCTGGCTGCTTGTCTATGTGGAATATACGGTGCTGGTTTTCGTGCTGCGGGGATTGTCGCTCTTTTTTCTCCTGACCGGCGATATCGGTATCATGGCGGGGAGCGGTGATTTCCGCTTTCACTTTTGCACGTCCGTGCTGCTGGAGCTCTTGTCGGCGGCTGTACTTGTGTTGATCTGGCGACGCAGCCGGATCGCGCCGTGGGCCGTCGTGGTCCGCGAAGCGGCGGTGCCGGCCGTCATCGCGGCGCGGGTGCTGCTGTTCGGTGCGGAGAGCGAAGTATGGCTGCCCGGCATTGCGGAGACTGCGGCCGGCATCGGCTGGATCGTCTGTTTTCTGCGGTCGCGGCGCGTGCGCGGATATTTCGCGGCCGGGCGAGGCACGCGGAATTGACCCGCGTCATTTCGCAGTTAGTGTAAAATCTCTGTGGGTGTAGGAATTGGAAAAAGCGGATATAGAAAAAGAGCTTCTCCCTTGGTAAAGTGATGTTTGCGCACAACACACCAAGAAGGAGGAAGCTCCTGTGAGCCACTTTA